>RCNC010001512.1_pt1 | contig 30706 bp, 25 predicted proteins | sample 2041301 | NCBI WGS metagenome assembly RCNC01 (sample SAMN09708231, study PRJNA481090) | Marine sediment metagenome, whole genome shotgun sequencing project. | biome: marine sediment; feature: ocean; material: sediment; isolation source: Sewage treatment plant 13A marine sediment (STP13A) ... | reverse complement strand
CTCCATTTTTTTTTGGCGGCATAGCCAAGTGGTAAGGCAGCGGTCTGCAAAACCGCTATTCATCAGTTCGAATCTGATTGCCGCCTCCAGTTTGCTTCTAAGGGTTTGCAAGAATATCAGTATCTTGTAGGCCCTTTTTTATGTGGTGCTTGAAGTATTGTTCGGAGCCCATGATATCCCAAAACACGCGCGAAAATGGCTTGAAGGAAAGTTATCAGCTTTTCAACATAATTCTTCGGGTCAAATCCGGATGTCGTCTCCTGATTATTTTCAGCTTTTCGGAAAAATGGAAGTCACCGGTTTCACGGGCGATGATTTATTTGATTTTCGAGTACCCGGGAATCAGTGTCTGGGTGCTGCCTACACCGGAGATGCCCCTGATATGGTCGTGAACAAAATTCCCGATAATCTCGGCATCCGATGAGAGCATGTCCCTTGTCAAGACGATTTTTGCGATGATGTCCACATCCCCGTGTACCGAGTGAAGCTCTTTGACTTCGTGGTGTACAAATAATTTGTCCATGATGCGGTACTCGCTTTTTGCCTTGACATTGATCAATACAAAGGCGGTGATATCCCGTTGCAATTCCGGATACTGCTGTTCTTTTATGTCTGCCATTTTCTTTCTAAACGCCTCCATGTCTTTGGGGATCAATTTGTCGATCCCGATGCCGTATTTGCGTGACAGGTTTCTTTCCCATTGATGAAAGGAGATATAGGCATACAGGTCTGGCAGGGTTCGATTTTGAAAGTGTCGAATGAGCTGCCCTTTATCTATAATGGTGATGAGTGGGCTGTAAATGGTCTTGTGCCAATCTTGTGCCGACTCGTTCATGGAAACTTTACTGCCTGTGATTCGCCAGAGATAATCCTGGTGCTTTTTGATTTGTTCTAAAAGATAGTCATACTGGCCTAATTCTGTAAGATCGATTTCCTGTGTCAGGCCTGTCTTGTCGAAAAAATCCGATTGCTGTCGATACAGAATGTTTTCAAGTGTGTTTTTCGACGGAATAAACTCGACAATGTCTGCCAGGATCGTGTCGTGACCGAATTCTTTGGCTGCGGAAACACGGTGGTTACCGTCCAAGACATAAAACTCATTCTTGATCTGATAAAGCTTGACCGGCGGCAATCGTTTCCCGCGCCGCATGGAAATCTTGATATTCTCAAGTCGCTCCGAGGGAACATGTTTTTTGATCCTGAAAAGGTTGTCGAAGTCCTGATACCGCCCCACACTGCCCGTAATCTTGTTTAAGGGAACAGGGCAGGTACCACGTTTGACCGTGTCAAAGGCACCTTCATTGATCTGGTTTTCTCGAAAGCTCTTGGTTTCCTGCGATCTTTCAACGGGAAGAGCACCGGATTTTTTTGAAGAAGGTTTTCTTCTAAATATCGATGTCAAGAATCGTATAGCCATAGCTGTTAATGACCTGTGTGTTATCGATGTTTGTTACCCTGTCTGCAAAATTGTCAAAGTGCGCATGAATATGACCATGCAGGAAATATTTGGGCGCATAGCGATTGATAAGCGGGTGGAAACTTTTAAATCCCCTGTGGCAACGATCTTCTGCATCGTGAACATGCCTTGGCGGGGCATGTGAAACAATCATGTCAATACCCCCTTTCCACCAGATGCCTATCTTCAAATTGCGAACAATCCGACGCATCTGCCGCTCGGTGTATTGATTGGGGCCACCATTGTACCATCGGGATCCTTCAAGTCCCAGGATTTTAACACCCTGGAACTGAACCAGTTTTCCATGGATGTTCATGCATCCCTCGGGCGGTTTTAGATCGTAACGGATATCGTGGTTACCTTTTACAAAATAGAGCGGTGCCTGCACCCGGTTGGAAATAAGCGTCAGGTATTCCGGAGGCAGATCTCCACAGGAGAGTATTAGATCGATTCCGAAAAACCGCTTCGTGTCAAACGAATCGTTGAGAATCGGCTCCACACGATCGGAAACAGTTAAGATTTTCATATATTTGTTTTCTCGTTATTGTTAAGATGGATTTCGATCTCTTGATCCTGAAATGTCGTTTGTCTTTCGAACGTTAGCATATGGGACACCTCTTTGGCGACAAATATTTGATCCATAAACCGCAATCGCGAGCGCATCTGAATTAGACAGAATTCCTTAGGGTCGATGTGAAGCACTGCCCTACGGGAGAACATTCCTCGCAGCTTGCTACGAAGTTCTTCAATTACGCACCTCGTCCAATGATATTTTTCTTGACAAAATCAGGGGAAACACCTAAAAAGCTTTAATATGATTATAATATAGCTAGTTTATAGCCATGGGCAACCTGGCCTTGATCCATGATCGGGGGCTAACTGTCAGTAAAAGCATAAAAAAACGCCCGCAAACCCACAACCCGATAAACCGGGATCTTCGACAAACTGGGGAATGCGCTCGCTCTTGCCGGTTCAAGCAATATAGAAGGGGAAAAAAATGAGATATGCAGAGACAGGGTTTAACTTAGAAATCGATCTCTCCCGGGGTAATATAGAGAGGGTCCCGACCGACCCGAAAGACACCGAGCTTTACCTGGGGGGGTTAGGTACGAACGCCAAGATATTGTGGGACCGAGTTCCCCCTGAAGTTGAAGCTTTTTCTCCTGAGAATCTACTCATATTTGGCGCCGGTCTTTTATGTGGCACCCCGGCAGTCGGTTGCAACCGTACCATTCTTACAACCATTTCTCCCCAGACCAAGTTAATGGCTTTTTCAATGATGGGGGGGTTCTGGGCACCGGAATTGAAATATGCCGGTTATGATAAAGTGATCCTTCGCGGAAAGTCCCCGAACCTTGTCTATTTGTGGATACACAATGACAAAGTAGAAATACGTGATGCCTCACATTTACGAGGTAAAGGCGCTATTGAAACAGCAGAACACCTTCGGCAGGAGTTGAAGCAGCCCAAAGCCCAGGTGTCGGCCATCGGCTTGGCAGGTGAAAACAGGGTTTTTTATGCTTCCATTGAGCAGGGTCGGTCCAGTGCCAGTCGCGGCGGCATGGGGGCTGTCATGGGAGACAAGGGTGTAAAGGCGATCGTTGTTCGCGGAACAAATGACCTCAATGTTGCCCATCCAGAAGAATATCTCGGGCTTTGCAACGAAGTGATGGAATATATTAAATGGCGTGAAGACAACCCCATTCCGGGAGTCATACCTATTTTGTCCATATTGGGTTCACCGCAAGAGATGGCCATCCATGATGAAAAATGGCACACAGAAAATTTTTCCTGGGGAAATTCACGTGAGCGCAGAAGAGATTTCTGGACCGAAGAAATCGCACAAGAGTGGATGGATACCATGAACAGTATGCGCACGCGGCTGATCAGTTGTTATAATTGTCCAATGAAATGTGGGGCAACACTTACGCCCCCTGGGCAATCAACTTTCATGATGAAATGTTTCACCAAGCTGACGTATACCATGGCGGCCTATTCAAACCTGGATTTTGGTTTTAAAATTGCTCAGCGTGCAACGGAATATGGCGTGGACGGATACTCAGCCCCGCAGGTGATGGCTTTTGCCCTTGAACTCCTGGAGAACGGCATTCTAACTGATGATGATTTTCCCGAAATGCCGGAAGACAAAGAGGGAAGATTTTATTATCTGCTTGACAAAATTGTCCGGCGGGAAGGAATCGGCGATGTATTAGCCAATGGTACACATTGGGCGGCCAAAGAAATCGGTAACGGTGCGGAAGAATATGCGCATAATAACATCAAAAAACATGAGCAACTGCCGCTCAAACTAGGCATGCTGAATCCCATTTATTTCCTCATGTACTGTACCGGCGAGAAGATAAACATCACCCAAATTGAAGGGCAGTTTCCCCAGGCACCTTTTCCCAAAAGGGAGCACAGGGAAAAGTTTGTAAAGGATTGGATCCAGGTTCCTGACGATAAATTTAAGCAGTATTTCCTGGACTGGGAACCGCGTGGAGAAAACTCAATGCCTTACTACCCCACGGTTGAAATGACGTGTGAAATTGTCGATTGGATGGAGAGAATGCACTACATAGACGATGCCCTCGGCATGTGCGCTGGCCTGTCATCATTTCACCTGAAGGCCCCTTACCATATACATAATTATCCGAAATTTATCTTAGCCGGTGCCGGGATCGATATGGATGAAGAGAAACTGACCCAAGCAACCAAACGCTATCGCACGTTAGTTAGGGCCATCAACGTAAGCAGAGGCATGCGCAGAAAAGATGAGAAGCCGCCAGAAAACCACTGGAAGAAAAGAATACCCGAACTTGAGAAGGAGCTTTTAGATTCGTATTACAAACTCAAGGGATGGAACAATGACGGTATTCCGACCAAGGAATCCCTACATGACTTAGACTTGGATTACGTGAGCGAAGAATTTTTTCAGCGGGGGATCTTGACGGAGAGTGATGATGCTTCTTGACTTGAGGATTTGGCGGAATAAGTGAAAAATAGAGTGGAGGGCGTGAACCTTGACGGAAGAAAAGAAAAAGAAAACGATTAAAACAATCAAAATCGATGTTGATAAATGCAATGGTTGCCGGGCATGCGAGATGATTTGCTCCTCCTTTCACGCCACACCGAAATACAGCAGCAACAATCCCGCAAGGGCACGTATTCGGGTGATTCGTGATCCACTGGCAGACATATATATTCCTGTTTATGCGGGTGATTATGCTGTAGCCGAATGTGCTGGGCGAGATAAATACACGATTAATGGAAAAGAATACGACGAGTGTGCCTTTTGCAGAGCCTCCTGTCCATCCCGGGACGAGTTCAAAGAACCCGATTCAGGTCTTCCTCTGAAATGTGATATGTGTGAAGGCGAAGATGAACCCCTGTGTGTAAAATGGTGCATACATGATGCACTGGTTCTGGAGGAAAGAGAGGAGGATGCTGAAGGACAGGAGGAGAAGGAAGAACTCGAGATAGGGTTGGAGTCGCTTGCGGATAAATATGGATTACAGAAAATAAAGGATGCACTATCCAGATTGTCAGAAAATGATTAAAAGCTATCTCAAAAAAGTTTTTTGGCCCAATTTCTGTGTTGGTCCCTTACTTCAAATCCTCGGAATACTGCAGTATGCACCCCAAGAGCACTTCCTACGGGCGCCTGCGGGTTGAAGTTCGGAACCGCCTTGAACTTGAACCAAAACCCTTTTTTTGAGATGGCTTCTATTAGTCATCCAAATAACTTTCTCACATATAGGAAAATATAGACAGTGGAAACAGTCGCCCCCTTCAAAGAAGTGCTTGATGAAATAAAAGAGGCTGGTGGAGATGCCTTCAAGCTTTGTTTCCAATGTGGATTGTGCGATGTTGTCTGCCCATGGAACAGGGTCAGGCAATTCAGCATGCGCAGGATAATCCGGGAGGCCACCTTTGGTTTGACGGAAATAGACGGCGAAGATATCTGGCGCTGTACCACCTGCGGAAGATGTCCTGATCGTTGTCCCAGGGGAGTAAAACAGATAGAACTCGGTGTATCTTTACGCAGGGTTGCCACAGAATACGAGGTTTTTCCTGCCTCTGTACGTTCTGCCCGCACGGCCAGAGCCAGTCTCATTTCCGAAGGAAACCCCTTGCAGGGGGAAGGAAAGAAACGCGCGGATTGGGCCAAAGGGCTGTCTGTAAAAACGTTCGCTGAAGGAATGGATGTTTTATACTTTGTTGGCTGTTATCTCAGCTATGATCCAAGAATGAAAAAGGTGGCCATTGCCACCGTCAATATCCTCAACAAAGCAGGTGTGTCTTTCGGCATTTTGGGCGACAAGGAAAAATGCTGTGGGGAAAGTATTCGCAAGACCGGTAGTGAGGAGGTCTTCAAAAGTCTGGCCAAAGATAACATCAAGACCTTCATCGATAGCGGGGTGAAGAAGATTATTGTTTCTTCCCCTCATTGCTACCACACTTTAAAAAACGAATATCCCGAATTTATGGTAAATTTTGAAGTGGTTCATATCACTCAATATTTATCTGAACTGTTGAAAGAGGGAAGACTTGAACTTGACGGGGAATATGGGAAGAAAGTTTCGTATCATGACCCATGTTACCTAGGTCGCCACAATGACATATATAACGAACCCCGCGATGTTTTAGAGAAGATACCGGGTTTAGAACTGATTGAAATGGTTGATTTCCGCAATGACAGTCTTTGTTGCGGTGGTGGCGGGGGCAGAATATGGATGGATACGCCAAAAGAAGAAAGATTCTCCAATCTTAGATTAGAACAAGCTAGAGAAGTCGGGGCTGACGTGCTGGTAACTGCCTGTCCATACTGTATCACCAATTTTGAGGAAAGCCGGCTTAATCTTGAATATGAAGATATTCTGGAGATCAAAGATATTACTGAAATTATCCAAGAAGTAATGATTTAAGAAATATGACCAACCTGACGAGAGGACAGACCGTGGAAAACGAAGTATTGCCAAAGAAAATCGTTCAACAAATATCCGGAAGTCTTGGAGAGAGTAATTTTGGAGACGTACTGGTTGTTGGGGGAGGGGTCAGTGGTATTCAAGCCTCTCTTGATCTTGCCAGTGCCGGTTTCAAGGTTTATCTGGTGGAGAAGGGGCCAAGTATTGGCGGGCATATGGCCCAACTCGACAAGACCTTTCCCACCAATGACTGCTCCATGTGAATTCTTTCGCCAAAACTGGTCGAGGTCGGCCGGCATCCAAATATAGAGGTTTTGACATATACTGAAGTTGATGGTGTACAGGGAAAATCAGGGGATTTCAAGGTAACCCTGACCCAAAAACCAAGATATATTATCGAGGAAAAATGCACCGGTTGTACAACCTGCGTAGAATACTGCCCGGTGGAATACCCTGATCACTTCAACCAGGAAATATCGACGAACAAAGCCGTCCATGTATACTTCTCTCAGGCAATTCCCCTGATTACCTATATCGATGAAAGCTGTCTTTTCCTTAAAGAAAAAAAATGTGATATCTGCAGAAGCGTGTGTCAGACCGGTGCCATTGATTTCAGTCAAACAGCGAAGACGCTAGACGTAAAAGTCGGTGCGATAATTCTGTCTACCGGTCTTGAGCCATTTGATCCTAGTGTGAAAGATGAATATTGTTACGGTAAGATGGAAAACGTGGTCACCAGTATGGATTACGAACGGCTGTTATCCTCCACCGGACCTTACGAAGGTCAATTGCTGCGTACTTCCGATAAAGAGCATCCTAAAAACATTGCCTGGATTCAATGTGTCGGTTCCAGACGGGTTACCCCGAACGAGAACAGTTATTGTTCAGGTGTTTGCTGCACCTATACCCAGAAACAGGTGATTTTAACTAAAGATCATGAAACAGGTGCTGAGTGCACCATATTCCATAACGATATTCGTTCACATGGCAAGGATTTTGAACGGTACTACCAAAGAGCAGAACAACTTTCCGGGGTGCGGTTTATCAGAAGTTACGCATCCATCGTAAGAGAGATCCCGGAAAGCAAGAATGTGGTCGTGAGATACGCGACTGCCGACGAGGGGGTTAAAGAAGAAGAATTCGATATGGTGGTGTTATCCGTTGGATTGAATCCGCCGGCCGATCATGAGGCACTGGCGCAAAAATTCGGAATCGAACTCAATTTACACGGATTTTCCAAGTCAACACATGCCAACCCCATAGAGACCACCCGGCCCGGTATCTTTGCAAGTGGTGCTTTCCAGGGGCCGACGGATATACCCGAGTCGGTTTTTACTGCCAGCGGGGCCAGCGCTCAATGTGGCGAAGCCCTTGGCTACAGGCGTGGGAAACTGTCCAGAGAAAGGATATACCCGGCCGAAAGGGATGTTTCCAACGAAGAGCCCAGGATAGGCGTCTTTGTCTGCCATTGCGGGGCTAATATCGGAAGTGTTGTAAACGTTCCATCAACGGTTGAATACGCCTTAACCTTACCGAAAGTTGTCTACGCTCAGGAACAGCTGTTTTCATGTGCCACGAATTCCGCCAAGGAAATAACAGACCTTGCCAAGGAAAAAGGGCTCAATAGAGTGGTTATCGGTGCCTGTTCCCCCAGGACGCTTGAACCGTTATTTCGGGACACCCTTCGAGAAGCCGGATTGAATCAATACTACTGTGACATGGCGAACATTAGAGAACATTGCTCCTGGGTCCATTCCAAGCAAAAGGAAGAGGCCACTGAAAAGGCAATGGATATCATCCGGATGTCGGTAGCACGTGCTCGCTATTTGGAGCCATTGCAGGAATTTGATCTGCCTGTAAACAAGAGGGCCTTGGTGGTTGGTGGCGGCATAGCCGGTATGACCTGTGCGCTCTCTATCGCCAACCAGGGGCATGAGGTTCATCTGGTGGAAAAGGATAAAAGCCTGGGGGGGATGGCACGCAGAATCCACACCACCCTGGAAGGAATGGATGTTCGGGCATATCTGGATGACGTGATACACGCGGTTTATAAGAACCCTTTGATACAGGTTTCCCATGAGGCAATCATTAAGGAGGTTGTCGGTTACGTGGGGAATTTTATCACTACCGTTGAAACTGAAGGCAGGAATAAAAAGATAAAGCATGGTGCCTCCATCATCGCGATCGGTGCGGATGTATATAAACCGACCGAGTACCTTTATGGAGAAAACGACCAGGTTCTCACCCACATCGAGTTGGGGGAGCAGATTGCCAATGGAGAAAAAAAGGTGATCAATGCCGAGAGTCTGGTGATGATTCAATGTGTTGGCTGCAGAAATGAGGACAGAAATTATTGTAGCCGGGTATGTTGTAGTCATGCCGTAAAAAATGCTTTGGAGCTGAAAAAGATAAACCCGGAGATGGATATCTACATTCTATTTCGGGATATGAGGACATACGGATTCAGGGAGGATTTTTATCGGGAGGCGTCAGAAAAAGAGGTAAGATTCATCCGTTACGAGACGGATGATCCGCCCCAGGTGGAAGCGGTTGAAGAAGGCGGCCGATCTATATTAAGAGTCTCCGTTCCCGATCCCATTTTAGGTCAACGACTTGAATTAGATGCCGATGTTCTTTCACTGGCCGCTGCGGTGATTCCTTCCGAATCAACAAAGGACGTGGCCGGATTGTTCAAGGTAACATTGAGCCCGGATGAATTCTTCAAAGAAGCCCATGTCAAATTAAAACCGGTTGAGTTTGCTGCAGACGGCGTTTTTCTGTGTGGGACGGCTCACTATCCAAAGCATATACCGGAAACAATCAACCAGGCTTATGGCGCTGCAGGGCGGGTTTTAACACTTCTGTCAAAAGACACCGTTGTCGCCTCAGGGTCAGTCTGCGAGGTGAAAGAGAATGATTGTGTGTCGTGTGGTGCATGCATTTCAGCTTGTACATACGATGCTATAGAATTTATTGATACACCCAAAGGTAAAAAAGCATGGGTCAATCCTATCCTTTGTAAGGGAGACGGCGTCTGCAATGCCAAGTGCCCAACCAATGCGATTGTACTAAAGCATTTTACCGACCAAGAACTCCTGGGTCAAATTGATGCGGCGATTACAGAGGAAGAGATCGTGCAGCAGATTGATGCAGCGGTTTGAGATAAGAAGTAGATGGACGAAACCATAGGATCAAGATACTGATCAAATCCTACAAAGGTTTAGGATTTGTAATTTCGTGCTTCGGATTTAATGAAGAAATAAATATACAAGAACAGCTAATAAGAGGAACAATACGAATGAGTAAGGGATTTGAGTTCAAACCAAAAATACTCGGTTTTGTATGTCATTGGTGAGCGTACGGCGCTGCTGACCTGGCTGGAGTTTCCAGACTGCAATATACAAATGAAACCAGACTTATCCGCGTCATGTGTTCCGGCAGAGTCGATTTGGAATTTATTCTCAGGGCTTTCTCAAATGGCCATGACGGGGTATTTATTGGTGGTTGTCGCTTAAACGAATGCAACTATATTACGCATGGAAATTACGATGCATTGAGCAATACACATATATGCAAAAAAATAATGGAGCACATCGGTCTGAACCCGGAAAGGCTGAGAATAGAATTTATGTCCGGTGCCGATGGAAATCTCCTGGCTGAAGTTACCAATGATTTTACCGAGAAGGTGAGAGCGTTAGGGCCACTTGGCAAGAGTGAAGGAATCAAGACGAATGCCTTGAAATTCAATCTTGAAGCCGTTAGAAAAATTGTCCCTTACCTCAAACTGGTGGAAAGAGAGCAACTCAGAGTGCCTGTAAAATCCGAAGATGCGTACAATGAATTTTTCGGAAGCAGTGAGGTGAACAGACTGTTTAATGAAATACTTGGTGACAAATTGGCTACAAGCCAAATATTGTTGCTCCTGAAAGAGGAAGCGCTTTCAACGAGTGATATTTCCAAGAAGCTGGGTTTGAACCCATCTGATGTGTCAAAGCATATGATTCGATCATCGATGCATGGATTGGTCAGGTACGACGTGAACCGGAATTGCTATGCGCTTGCTTTGGGTTAATGCTGCCTGTGTCAAAAGATAAAAAATATCACGAAAACACGAAATCTGGAAAACACGAAAACATACAAAAGCCTCGTCCCAGCTGAAATATTGGAATGATGGGGCAAGCTGTTTAAGGAAAGAACACTTAAATAAAATGATCTTTTTTTCGTGCTTTCATCCTTTCGTGTTTTCGTGATGAAATCAGTTTTCCGGCATGGGAAATGAAGAAGATTGGGATATCGTTTATGGATATAAAAAAAATCGATCAGATTATTGACAAACACCAGAGCGAAGCAAGTTACCTCATTCAAATATTGCTTGACATTCAAAGCGAAAATCACTGGCTCCCTAAGGAAGCACTGGAAAGGGTAGGCGAAAGATTGGAGGTTCCTGCAAGCCGGATACAACACATCGCCACCTTTTACAAAGCCTTTAGTTTGGTTCCCAAAGGACGTCATGAGGTTCACATCTGTGTGGGTACCGCCTGCCATGTTCGCGGTGCAACGCGTATTCTTGACACGGTACAAGAGGAAATTGGACTTGAATCAGGGGAAACCGACCTGGATTTAAAATTCAGCCTGGAAACGGTTAACTGTCTTGGTTGTTGTGCTTTAGGACCTGTGTTGGAAGTCGATGGAAAGGTCCATGGTAAGATGTCACCGGTCAAAACAGCTGCTGTGCTAAAAACGATGAACTAAGTTGAGCATTTAAATTTGAATTCCCCGCCCCTTGCAGCGCGGGATGAATTCAAATTATAGATTAAGATCCATATTATTGCGAAAGTGCGGTGCTGAAATCCGAAGGATTTCGGGGAAAATTCCATTATGAGGAAGGAAAAATATGGTGCGGTTAAACTCGCCTGATGAATTAGAGGGCATCAGACAAGAAATAATATCCAAAAGAGATCCTGCCAAACCTTGTATATCCATATGTGCCGGGGCTGGCTGCATTGCATCGGGTGCGGGTGAAGTTATTGAGGCTTTTCAAGCAGAGATTGAAAAAGAAGACTTGCAGGCAGTGGTTGATACGAAAGGGACCGGGTGTCCTGGATTTTGCGAGAGGGGGCCGGTTGTCGTGATTTATCCCGAGGAGATATGCTATCTCCAGGTAACACCTGAAGATGTTCCCGAGATTATCTCACAGACCATAAAAGAGAAGAAGGTCATTGATCGTCTGCTCTATGAAGATCCCGTAACGGGTGAACGCGCTATACATGAATCTGATATTACCTTTTACAAAAATCAACTTAGAACAATCCTCTGCAATAACATCAGAATTAATTCAAAGAGCATTGACGACTATCTGGCGATCGGTGGGTATTCTGCCTTGGCCAAAGCACTTTTCCAGATGACCGATATTGATGTCTTGGAGGAAGTCAAAAAATCCAACCTGAGAGGTAGAGGTGGTGCTGGTTTCCCCGCCGGGAGAAAGTGGGAAGGGTCCCGCAATGCCTCTGAAAAAATAAAATATGTGATTGTCAATGCCGATGAGGGAGACCCGGGGGCATTCATGGACAGGGCCTTACTGGAAGGAAACCCTCATTCAATTCTCGAAGGTTTAATCATCGGTGCTTATGCCATTGGTGCTCACGAGGGCTATATTTATGTTCGACAGGAATACCCTCTGGCAGTGGAGAATATAACGTTAGCACTTCAGCAGGCTGAATTGTATGGATTGCTCGGGGAAAATATTCTTGGCTCAGGCTTTGATTTCAAGGTTTTTGTGCACCAGGGGGCCGGTGCTTTTGTCTGTGGTGAATCAACCGCGCTGATGACGGCATTGGAAGGGAGAGTCGGAGAACCCAGACCAAAGTATGTACGCTCCAACGTCAAAGGCCTTTGGCAAAGACCTAGCGTGTTGAATAATGTTGAGACATGGGCAAATGTGCCGCTTATCATCAATAATGGTGCTGACTGGTTTACGAAGATTGGAACCGAAGGCAGTAAGGGTACGAAAATTTTTTCCCTGGTCGGTAAGATAACCAACACCGGGCTTGTGGAAGTCCCCATGGGCATAACTCTGAGAGATATTATTTATAAGATCGGTGGTGGCATTCCTGATGGTAAAAAGTTCAAAGCGGTGCAGACCGGCGGACCGTCCGGCGGGTGTATTCCAGAAGATCAGTTGGACTTGGAAGTCGGTTTTGATGAACTTTCCAAGGCCGGGTCAATGATGGGCTCCGGCGGAATGATTGTCATGGATGAGGACACCTGTATGGTTGATGTGGCCAGATATTTTATTAACTTTCTCACGGATGAATCTTGCGGCAAATGCGTCCCCTGTCGTGAAGGTTTGCGCCAGATGCATCGGATTCTAACGAATATCACCGAGGGAAAGGGCAAAGAGGGTGACATCGAACTTTTGGAAGTGTTATCGGAGACCGCCGTTGAAGCCTCCCTGTGTGCGTTGGGAAAAAGCGCCCCTAACCCGTTTTTAAGCACCTTACGTTACTTTAGAGATGAATATGAAGCCCATATCAAGGAAAAGAGATGCCCGGCCTTGTCTTGCAAGGAACTGATTGCTTATTATATTGACCCGGAAAAGTGCAAAGCCTGTGGCATATGCTATAAGAAGTGCCCGGCCCGGGCGATTGACGGCGGCAAGAAAAAAATCCATATCATTGACCAGGTGAAATGCACCCATTGTGGAACCTGCTTTGAAATCTGCCCGTCTCGATTTGATGCGGTGGTAAAGATATCAGGCGAGCCGGTACCGCAATCCATTTCTGAAGAAGAAAGAATTATAACTACAAAGAGCAAAAATAATGAGTGAAATGTTATTACAGATTGATGGGAAAGAAGTTAAAGCAACGGAAGGAATGACCGTTCTTGCTGCAGCCCAAAGTGCCGGGGTATCTATCCCCACACTCTGTCACCACGAAAAACTGGAACCTTTTGGTGGTTGTCGACTCTGCATCGTAGAAGTGGAAAGTCGTGGCTGGACAAAACTGGTTGTGTCTTGTGTTTATCCTGTAGAAGATAATTTAATCGTCAGAACCCGATCTGAAAAGGTAGACAGGATACGTAAAACCATTTTAGAACTATTGCTTGCTCATGCACCGGATTCACATGCATTGCAGGATTTGGCTCAAGAGTATGGAGCAGATAAAAACCGTTTTGAAAAAGAGACCTCGTTTTGCATTCATTGTGGTCTGTGTGTAAGATACTGTGCGGAGGTCAAGAAGAAGAACGCTGTTGGGTTTGTTGACAGGGGTATACGAAAAGAAATCAGCTTCATCCCGGAGATAGCTTCCAAGGAGTGCAATGATTGCAAGGAATGTTTTCCGCTCTGTCCTACGTCGTATTTGCAGGCCGTCTTTGTTTTAACGGAATCCCTTGTGTTTCCCTCGGATCCGATAAATTCTAAATCCTAATATCGAAATACGAAATAAATCCGAATGTCGAATGCTCTAATGACCAAAACAGATGATACATTACATTTTACGAATGGAATAAAAGGAGGATATCTTGAAAATTCTCACAACAGTCAAAAAAGTAGTTGATGTGGAATTGACCATTCACGTGGATGGTGGTGCCATTGTCGAAGACGGGCTACAGTATGTCATGAATGCCTGGGACGAAAATGCGGTGGAGGCCACTGTCCAGCTTAAAGAAAATAACAACGCCGAAACAACGCTGGTTAGTATCGGCGGTGGAGAGGACAATACCAAAATTATCCGAAAAGGCTTTGCCATGGGTATTGAAAACGGAATTCAAATTGATGATCCTGCATTGGATAAACCCGACGCGCCGATCTTCGCCAAAATACTGCAAAAGGTATATGAAAAGGGAGACTATGATCTTGTCATCCTAGGAAAGCAGGCCCAGGATACGGATAGTGGACAAACCGGGATCATCTTTGCAGAGTATTTGGGTTTGCCATGCGTAAGCAATGTCATTGACATCGAGGTGGTGGATGATCAACACATAAAGACGTCTCGATTAGGGGATGCCGGAACCGAAATTGTTGAACTGACCTTACCAGCGGTTGTCACGGTTAGTGATAGTATCAATGAACCTCGGCTGACCCAGATGCGTGGCATCATGATGGCCAAGAAAAAGAAAATCGACGTTATGGACCTGGCAGCTCTGGGAACTTCGATTGATGAAGTGGGAGGCGCTGCACCCAAATCGGAGGTGGTTGAATTCATGGCATCGAAATCACGCAAGGCCGGGCAAAAATATGAAGGCAACGCCGCTGAAATTACCGCCCAGGTGGTCGATCTTCTGGCCAACGAAGCCAAGGTGTTATAATCAAGAATCTGATTTATACAAGGAACTAACATTATGCCTAAAATACTTGTAGTTGCAGATATCAAAGACGGCGTGCTGAAGAACAGTACCTCCGAACTTTTGTCAAAAGCCAAAGGTCTCGGAGCAGAAACCGCTGTTGTTGCAATCGGCAGCAATATGGAATCGGTAATATCAGGTCTGGTAAATGCCGGTTCTGATAATCAGTATATCGCGGATGACCCGGCTTTGGCCTTGTTTTCAGCCGGGCCATATGCATCCAGTGTTGTCGACGCAGCCAAACAATTCGGGGCCAATCTTGTTTGGTTTGGTTTTTCCGAAAGCGGCAAGGCAGCCGCCCCACGGGTTGCAGCTCAACTGGATGCTGCCTGCGCTACTGAAATTACCGACATCGTGCTTTCCGGAGACCAAATCGAAGTGATAAGACCCGCTATTGCAAATAAAGTGATGCAACGCGTCAAGGTCAATACTGATCAACTGGTGGCCGTTGTCAGAGCCGGTGCGTTCGAGGCGACGGAGGAAATCACGGGAACCGAAAATGTCATAAAGCTTTCTGCCCCGGCCCCCGATTTAAAGGCCGTTATCAAGGAACTCGTGTCCGATGCCAGCGGCGAGATCGATCTCGCCGATGCCAACATCGTTATATCCGTAGGGCGGGGTGCGAAAGATCAAGCCGGTGTCGATCTTGTAAAAGAACTGGCCAACGATCTCAATGCCGGTTTTGGCTCTTCCCGTGCCATGGTTGATGGTGGTTTCATGGCCCACAACAAGCAAGTCGGGCAAACCGGTAAAATTGTTGCACCTTCTCTTTATATGGCCATCGGTATCTCCGGAGCCATTCAACATCGTGATACTGGCGGTCAATAAAGATCCTGAAGCCCCTATATTCAATGTGGCTGACTATGGTATCGTCGGAGACCTGTTCGAGGTGGTGCCTATTCTGCGAGAGGAAATTAACAAATCAAGGACCTAAATAAAGATGGTGTTTTGTGTTTGGTGTTCTGTATTTGGTAACATCCTGTCTCACGTAAAACCAAACACTATACACCAAACATTATACACCAAACACCAAACACTTGGGTAATTATGAATCCATTATTCATGTCTTTACTGCTTATTGTCGGGCTGGCGATTTTCGGTCGCTCGATGGTTCATAAAATACGATTGTTGATGGCACTTGAACCTGCTGACCGCGCAAACCATATCAAGGCAAGGCTAAAGAATTTAGTCGTGCTGGCAATGGGTCAGAAACGACTGGTGGGAAGAAAAAAAGAGCGAACATCAGGGTTAATGCACGCATTGATATTCTGGGGATTCTGCGTTTTGATGATTCGCAGCCTGACGCTATATGGAGAAGGGTTTATACACGGTTTTCAACTGCCTTTGTTTGGGGACCACTATATTCTGGGGTATCTCTATATTGCTCTGAAAGACATCATGGAGGGCATTGTTCTGTTGACGGTCATTTATGCTATTATCCGCAGAGCTTTCATTAAACCGGAACGGCTGCACAATACATGGGAGGCTTATTTTGTATTGGGGATGATAGGCGTTTTGATGATTTCCGATCTTTTATACGATGGGGCTCGCTATAACTTGATTGTGCACTACAATAACCTGGATGGCCTTCATTATTTTAACAATCTGCAATATGGTTCGGAGTTTCTTTGGACACCTGTTTCCGTGGGGGCAGGCGTTTTCTTGTCCGGCCTGAGTGCCAAAGCTATCGGCTATGTCATGATCGGTATGTTTTGGTTACACATCATTACACAATTGACCTTTCTTAATTTTCTGCCCCTGGGAAAACACTTTCATGTCATCACCGCACTTCCCAATGTTTATTTCAAGAAACTGGGATATCCGCATCAAAAGACAAAACTTTTGGACCTGGAAGATGAAGCTGCCTGGGAAGACGAATCCCTAGGGATCAATCACATCCATCAGTTAAACTGGAAACAGGGATTGGATCTTTATACCTGTACCGAGTGTGGCCGCTGCAAAGAGGTTTGCCCTACGTATATCACCGACAAGCCATTAAATCTGCATGATTTCAATGACAAGCTGAAACGGGAACTATTCGACAATGCCCATAACATTGTCAAAAGAGCCAAGTTGTCCGCAACCATCAAACAAGATGGTGATGTCGATCAAATAGATAGAATTAAAGCGGAGATGGCCGATCTAAACAGCAAAAAGCAGTTAATTGGTGATGTGATCGATCCAGACACGCTTTGGGCCTGTACGACCTGCCGGGCCTGTGAAGAGGTTTGTCCGGTCACCATCGAGCATGTTCCCCGTATAATGGCCATGAGACAGGGGCAGACCCTGATGGCGGAAACCTATCCCAAAGAACTGAATACAGCCCTCAAGGGACTTGAACGCAATGGCAACCCCTGGGGAATAGGGTATGACAAGCGCGCTGATTGGGCAAACGGGTTGGGCGTTAAAACCATGGCGGATGACGCCGATGTCGATTATTTGCTGTGGGTTGGTTGTGCTGGTTCATTTGATGATCGAACAAAAAAAGTTTCCACCAGCCTGGTCAAGATCCTGCAAAAAGCCGGTGTTGACTTTGCCATTCTGGGTGTGGAAGAAAAGTGTACCGGTGACTTTGCCAGACGCGTGGGCAATGAGATGCTATACCAGATGATGGCACAGGAAAACATCGAAACCCTGAACAATTACAAGGTTAAAAAAATTATTGCGGCATGTCCTCATTGCCTCAATACACTTAAACATGAATACCCCCAAATGGGCGGGAACTACCAGGTGATCCACCATACGGAATTTATCGACCAGCTCGTAAAAGAGGGTAAAATCACCTTGAGCAAAACTTTGGGAGACGCTCTGACTTACCATGACCCCTGCTATTTGGGGCGATACAATTCAGTTTATGAGCAACCCAGATCAATTTTGAAAACCATATCAAAAGATGGTCTCAAAGAGCTCGACCGGCATGCTCGGGAAAGCTTTTGTTGTGGCGCCGGTGGGGGAAGAATGTGGATGGAGGAAACCATCGGCAAAAGAATCAATCTGGAACGGGCTGAAGAAATCATCGATCAAAAGGTGGCAACTGTGGCTGTGGGTTGCCCTTTCTGCTTGACCATGCTCGAAGACGGTATGAAAGAACTGGATAAAGAAGAGGAAATCAAGACACGGGATATTGCCGAACTGGTGGCGGATAGTTTGGCCTGAGCCGAAATCGCTCCGGCAAATAACGTCAAACAGCCGCTCGAACTTGCGACTAAACGTTCGTAAGGAACACCAGTGCCAAAAAATAAAATAGGCTTGGCGGGTTCACAGCGCCTGATGGCTATCAACCCAATCCAACCATCTGGTCTTCCTAACGATCGCTAACTCGGTTGAAGGACCTCGCAGCACGCTACGAGGATTCTTCTACCGTAAGGAATTCTGACTAATTTAGATTCGCTCACTATCCCCGTGGCAAACCACGGGGCCAGTGTTCGCTGTCGCGGTTCAAACAAGCGACCGGCTGTTTGCCGTCACCCGCCGGAGCTTAATCAACCGTCAAACAGAACATGTTTATGGCAACAGCTAAAAGTATATCACTCGAACCCTATTATGCTTGGAGGCTGGGATGCTACGGTCTGCTCAAAGCTGTCGGCTACCCTCCAACCCTTCCCCCTCGAATCCTTGAACCCTCATAACGATCAACTCTGCTGAGGTGATCTTTATGCATTAAACGGCAGCCACAAGAAAACGGTCACATCCCATAAGGTGTGACTGATGATGTTCAGCGTGATGGAACCGTACCTGAGATAGAGATATCCCCAGAACAGACCACACACACCGGCCGCCAGAACGAGCATAACATTACCGCTTCCTATATGGACGAGGGTATAGATACCGGTAGCCAGGATAAAACCCAGATATTTGCTTGTTTTGTTTTGAAGACTGCGCTGAAGAAAACCCCGCCAGAAGAGCTCTTCCCCGGGTCCGATAATGAAAATCATCAGAACGGCAATACGAAATCTGGATGCGCCCATTTTGAATGCATAGACATCCTGGATACCGTTTTCAGCAAAAGAAAAAAGGCTTCTTGAAAGGAAGTTTCCGAAAGCAAAAAATACATATAGAAGCAGTGCGGATAGAATTCCCATGCCGATTTTAAAGCGCAGGTTCCCGGATACATCCTGGCGAATGGAAGCACGCCAGGCCGGGTCGAAAAATGCGGCGGTAAAGATGAGGATGATCAGATTGGCGGAGAGCCGCCACCAGAAATCAAGGGGTCCCAATCCCCGGGTGACAAAGAGGGGCACAAAAAGAATAACGGCCAGCAGCGTCACCCCAAACGTTAATACTATTCCATTTGAATCTGAAAGCTTATAGCCCATAATCCAACCTAAATCTTAAAACCTAAAACGATATCATTAAAAATAAAGCATCCAGCCCCAGTGCAAGTGTACACAGGATACCGAAAATGAGGTTCAACTGAGCCGTTTCTCCATCCAGGGCGATGAAATCAAGAGGCATTGCCGGATTTTTCCGATGTTTTCCTTTATTGATGAGTTTCAAGGCCTTGGGAATGGCAATAAACGTTATCAGGAAAGTCATGGGCATTTCCGGTTCAAGCCAATTGCCAATGGACAAGAGCAGATAGAACAGAATGAGGGCAAAGGGCGAGAGAAGTAAAAAGGTATAATAGCTTTCGGATCCGGCATCTCCCAGAACGCTGGCCATGGTTTTGATACCGCCGGTTTGATCAGACTGTATGTCGCGCCAGTTATTGGCGTGCAGGATACCGACGACGAAAATGGACATGGGTATGGCCCACAAAACCGGTGTCCAGGAAAGGGAGCCGGTCTGAACCGTCCAGGCGCCCAGGGAACCGAGGACACCGAAATTCAGGAAAACAGCAAGATCCCCAAGTGCATTGAATTTTAACGGCAATGGTCCCCACGTATAGAAACAACCCACCGCAACACCCGTCATGCCGATCCAAAGTATGGGTTTGCCCACGCGGCTTACAATGAAAAGACCGATAATGGTTCCGATCAGAAGGAAAAGCAAGCCTGCTCGCAAGGCCTGAGCAGGTGTAATCCAGCCCCGAACAACGGCACCGCTGACGGGGTTGACGTTTCTGTCAATACCCTTTTTAAAGTCAAATACATCATTGAGCAGGTTGCTGCCGGTGTGCAGACACACCATGCCGAAAAATGCTGCAAAAAAGTGAAGCAGGTTAAGCGGTGCTTTTCCAATGGTAAGGGCCAGAACGGTGCCAAATATAACCGACATTGTCGATGCCGGTAAGGCAAACGGGCGTGTGGCCACCATCCATTTTTTTATCCATGGTGGCGGTGGTTCCGTTTCAGATGGATTCAGCCTTGTCGTCTCTTGCATGTTAAAATTATTTCCTTTTATGGTTCCTCTCCCAATTAGTTGGGAGAAAGGGTTCCCGGGCCAAGGATTCAGGCGATTTTCATCACACACCGCATCTCACATCTCGCATCTCGCATCAATTTCATAACACATCGATACCATGCGTTGTACCGTTTTTCAGGTTCACATACCCATCTTCGCATATTCTGAGAAAGGGTATGGCCGCCCCTGTCAGCGTGATAATTGTCAATAAAGGATCCGGAAACGGGACGCCGCGATCTGTGAGCGCCGTTTTCAAGGATGACAATTGCGTAACCAGTTCTTGTATGGGGAGTTCGGATATCAAACCCCATATGGGCATAGGAACTTCGGCCACAACCCGGCCCTTATCACATAAAACATATCCACCCTGCAAGGCATGAATACGGTTTACGGCAACTGCCATATCCTCGTCATTGGCGCCGATGACGATAATATCAGACGTGTCCCAGGCCGAACTACTGGCCAAGGCGCCTGATTGGAGACCGAATCCTTTTATAAGACCGACAAAGGTTTTGCCGGGACGATGGGTTCGATCGATGGCAGCAATCTTCTGCAGATTCTGATGTTTACTGATAGAAACTTTACCATCTATTAAGGGTAGTTCCAAAAAAATTTCTTTTGTGACCAGATCGGTAATCAACTCCATGGCCCGAACAGTTGCTTGGGGCGAATGGGATACGGATTCAAGACTGAAATCAATTGATTTGAACTTTTTAGAGAGCTCAATACTGTTTCGACTTTTCACCGAAAAGGGATGCGGGCGTGGTGGAATCATGAGGGTGCTTTTGTCGAACACGACTCGGCCATTGCTGATGACTGTCTCCGGGTGGATAGTGGTTATGTCAGGAATAAGGAGCATGTCGGCAAATCGGCCGGGAGCAATGCCGCCGACCCAATGATCCACGCCAAAATGTTCCGCCGCATTCAGGGTGGCCATCTGGACGGCAACTGCCGGCTCGAAGCCATAGTCGATGGCTTTTTGAACGACATACTCCATGTAACCTTTGTCCAGAAGATCCTCGGGGTGGATCCCATCCGTTACCAGTACCAGTCTTCGCAAATCGACCTTGGATCTGCTTATCTTTGCGATTTCCTTAAGATCTCTCCGAATGCTTCCTTCCCGTGCCATGACATGGATTCCCAGACGTAATCGCTGCAACACCTCATCAGCCTTGATGGGTTCGTGACAGGATGTGATCCCTGCGGCAATATAAGCGTTTAGCTTTTTTTCACTGGCACCGGCGGAGTGACCTTCCAGAATTTTTCCACAGGCCAGTGTTTCTGCAAAACGCGGGAGCAGCGTATCTGGCTCCTGCAAAACATTCTGCCAGTAGGATTCTCCCAATCCAACGACGTTGGTGTGCGAAAGCAGCCGTTTTAAATCCTGGATCGGCATGTGGCCTGCCTGCGTGCTGATAGAAGCCATGGCAGGGGCCGTTGCAAGAAATTTTACGGGCTGTTCCTCCAGGGATGCCAGAAATTCCAGAACCGCATGGAGTCCCCCCACCGGATAAGGCTCCAATGTCTCTGTGACGATGGTTGTGGTACCGCCAGGGATGATATAGCGTAAATATTCGTCGATGGGGCACATCCACCCAAGATGTGTGTGGCCATCGATCAACCCAGGTATAACGGTTTTGCCGGTGGCATCAATGACGATGGTTTCGGGTCCGATGGTATCCTGTGCGTTTTCCCCGACATAGGCAATCCATTTGTCAGTGACGCTGATAGATTGATTTTTTAGCAGCTCGCCCGTATATACATTCAATAAGGTTGCATTGATGACCGCCAGATCGGCCGGCGTGTTGCCGAGCGCGACATGCATCAGCTTTTTGGCATCCCTGGGCATTGCCCATGGTGTTGCGTTTTGGATGGTCATTTAACATTTCCTTCAAACGTGATTTTAACCTGAACTGAGCAATTTTTATCTCGATCTGCACCGATCTCTTGCGGATCGAGGGTTCGCAAAAAGCCTCGACAGATCCATTGGTATGCCTGTGTTTTTTGCGAACCCTTCTCCATCAAGATTTCGGCACACCTCTTCGGGAAAAATCGCTCAGTTCAGGTTAAAGAAATCAAATTGCTCATTCGACATAAACAAAATCGTGTAACGACAATATTAATGGTTGAAAAACAAACGATTGTAAAGCATAAATAAATTTGTTGCGTTAATTTATCGATCACGGTGGGATGAATTCAAATTATAGATATAAGATCCATATTATTGCGAAAGTGCGGTGCTAAAATCTGAAAGATTTCAGGAAAAATTCCGTAATACCCTGTAGGTTCTGCCGTTCGGCAGTGCTTCGCATGCTGCAAGGATAGGAATTTTAGCCTTTCGCATCGGAGCGACACAGTCGCGTTCTATAAAGTCGTGCTACGACTTTATTAAGGATATCATATGCATTTGAAGCGTGTAGCGTTTTTGCCCGATAAGTATCCAAACCAAGAAGACTACCCTTTTAACCTGGATATTTTCCACCACACGAATGAGATCGTTTTTCATTCCAATCTGACCTTTTTTGTTGGTGAGAATGGTACCGGAAAGTCGACTTTGCTCGAAGCCATGTCACATCGATGCGGCTTTCACATCTGGCGGGGTCACAGCCGTTCACGCTATAATGAAAATCCATACGAAAAAGAACTCTATCGATATATATCACTGGCTTGGCAGAATGGTCGTGTGCCAGGATCCTTTTTTGCATCCGACATCTTTCGAAACTTTGCGCGCAATCTGGATGAATGGGCGTCCATGGACCCCGGCATGCTGTCATATTTCGGGGGAAAATCGCTCATGTCCCAGTCACACGGGCAATCCTTAATGTCCTTGTTTAAAGCCCGATACAAGATCAAAGGGCTCTATCTCATGGACGAACCCGAGACCGCTCTGTCGCCCAAAAGTCAGCTGGCGCTCTTATCCGTTCTGAAACACATGAGCAGACAGGGGCACGCCCAGTTTGTTATCGCCACCCACTCGCCCATTCTTCTTGCTTGTCCAGACGCCGTGATTTTGAGTTTTGACGATTATCCCATTAAAGCGATAGAATACGAAGAAACAGCGTATTATAAGCTTTACAAGGCGTTCCTGGAGGATAGGACTCAGATGCTGTCAGAACTATGATAAAAGGAATAACCCATGGATCTTAAATGCCTAAAAGAGATGAGCCGTGAGGACTTGGAGCAGTATACTGAATTTCTATTGTGGCATTATCGGGTGATGGATGCATTCTGGTTTATCAAAGTAGGGGAGAGGTTTGATCAACCCACTGCAGAGAGAATCAATGAAAAAGTTTGGCGTCGTGTATCTGGAATGGCCTCTAAGGATCTTCTGGAACGATTTCAAATAAAGGAAAAGGGCCTAAAAGGCTTTGTTAAAGCCCTGAAACTTTTTCCCTGGTGCATTCTGGTAGGGTATCATATTGAGGAAAAGCCGGATGAAGTTATTATTACTGTCCCTTCCTGTCCCACCCAGGAAGCTCGGTTGCGTCGTGGTCTGGGTGAGTTTGTCTGTAAGGAAATGCATCGAGGTGAGTTTGAAGGGTTTGCTCAGGAAATCGACCCCAAAATCATGGTGGAATGCCAATTTGCCCCGCCTGACCCACATCCGTCTGAGGTGTTTTGTCAGTGGCGATTTAGGTTACGGTAACTCAACTTTCGGGATTGAAAAACCTCCCGGCAAGTTACGGGGAATGCGCTCGCTATTTCGGTTCAGAAAACGCGAAATGAATAATCCCCTGGCGCTTTACGAACTCGCCGTAAGGTGCCCTAAGCGGCTCAAACAGCGCAAATCGCCACTGGATCACCCATTTAGCTCTATTAATTGTGAAATCCGAAAGTCGTGTTACGGTAAGTTGAGCCAATAGGAAAAATATAGGAAAGCAAAAGAGCGGCAAAGCCGCGACAAATAAATTCGCGCAGCGTATTTATATTTATATGGATTTGCGCAGATTAATAAAATTACTTCGGTCGAATCCCATGGTTTTAAAGAAAGACAATAAGTCCGACGAGTCCCATCTGACAGAGGTATATACGTTTTCAATCCCTTCGGATTTATAATATTCAAATATTTTCATGGCCAGTTTTTTTCCAATATCTTGCCCCATGTATTCAGGGTTTACACCTAAGGTGGCGATCCATGCACTTTTTTCAATGCCAAACCCAAGTGTTAAGATATAGCTGATCATGAAGCCAACAACCTGCCCTTCGAGTTCCGCCACCAGACAGATGTCTTCGTCTCTCTGTGCATGTTGTTCAATGAGATCGTTGAAATCAGGATGCACAGGTTTTTGAATAATGCCGCCGTAAATGGCACTGATTTCAGCGACATCCTTTTTTATCATTTTTCTAATGGTGATATTTTCCACAATAAGATCCTTTTCAGACAAATGGGTTAATCGATCCGAATGATCTTGACCTGGTGCCCGACCCAGTTTGGCGGAAGATAAACTCGGCCACTGTTACCACTGGATTTGACTTTTTTTTCTATCATCTCTTCGCCGTAAATTTCAAACTTGACCTTGGCTCTTGTCATATCATTTTCAGCATTCTGGCTGGCCATTGATTTATTCCCCGAAGTCATAATTTGTCAAACCTTTATCAACAACGGCAGAGAATGCCGCATCGATAGTTTCCCCGCTAACATTTATAGCTTAATCAAAAAACTAACACTTCTCGTGAGAGTGGTCAAGAAATATTAGCTGTTATTTAGCTATATCATAGCACAAGATTGTTTGTCATCAATGAGTGTGTCTATCAACTTGCTTTTTATCGGCTTATGATTTAAACGTTCCGATGTCTGGAATAAAATCGTAGTACGATTTTATAGAACGCGACGGTGTCGCTCCGACGCGAAAGCCGAAATTCCTATCCCTGCGGCATGCGAAGCACTGCCGAACCGCAGAACCTACAGGTTGTTACGGAATTTTTTCTGAAATTTTCAGATTTGAAGAACCTCGCAGCAAGACACGGGATTATTGCTCGCTGTTGCGGTTCAGCACCGCACTTTCGCAGTAATATGGATCTTAATCTATAATTTGAACGACCATCCGTAAAGTGGAAAAGGATTGAGATGACTTCATCGAGAGAAGGAGAGTCCATGCACAAAGATATTGCAATAATTATAGAACGATTCAAAAAGGCAGCTAAAAATCCAGGGGCCTACGCACGAAGTTGGAAAGAAAAAAACCAGAAAGATGTCATCGGTTATTTTTGCTCATACGCACCGGAAGAAATCATACTGGCTTCGGGTGTGCTACCTTTCAGACTTTTTGGGAGTCAAAAGCAGATATCACTGGCAGATGCCCATCTTCAAGCATACAGTTGCAGTCTTGTACGTGGTGCCCTTGAGGATGCACTTTCCGGCGATCTTGACTTTCTAAAGGGAACCGTGTTCCCGCATACCTGTGATTCCATTATGCGTTTATCGGATATGTGGCGCATGAACCTGGGATTTGACTTTCATATCGATGTTGTGCTGCCCGTTAAGCTCAATACACAAAACGCGCGAGAATATATGATCGATGTGATGCGAAAATTCAAACGCGATCTTGAAAGAGAAATGCAGACAGACATAAGTGATGAACAGCTCAAGTCATCCGTCACGACGATTAATCAGATTCGAAAGCTTCTTCGTGAACTCTATGATATGAAGTGTCAACAACCGTCGATACTCTCAGGGTCTGATTTGAATGCCATTGTCAAAGGCTGTATGATCATGGACCGGCATGAGGTGCGGGATATGCTCGAGGATCTTTTGGGGTATTATAGAGACGTCGACATAGAAGTTCCTTCAGGGGGGAAACGGATTTTACTTGCCGGTGGTTTATGCAATATGCCGGATGTTTTTGATATTATTGAATCATCCGGTGGATTCATTGTATCGGATGATATTTGTACAGGGTCAAGGTATGTTGACGGGCAGGTCTCGACACATGATGATCTGATAGTGGCAATCGCAGACCGGTATGCAGAAAGGGTTGTATGTCCAGCCAAGCATTCCGCGCTCTATTCAAGAGGAGAGCATGTGCTGCGTCTTGCCAGGGAAAAAGATGTGGATGGGGTTATATTTCTATATCTCAAGTTTTGTGACCCGCATGCGTTTGATTACCCCTACATGAAAGAAATGTTAAGCAGTGAGGGTATACCGAGCATGTTATTTGAAATCGAAGATCAGTTGCCATCAGAAGGTCAGTTCAGAACCAGGTGTGAGGCCTTCATTGAAATGCTGTAACCTGAACCGCAACAGCGAGCGCATTCCCCGTAGCTTGCTGCGGGGTTAGCGAGCGAATCTAAATTAGGTAGAATTCCTTACGGTCGAAGATTCCTCGTAGCTTGCTGCGAGGTTCTTCAATCTTGCATGAAATTTGATGAGAACTTAATAATTCTCTACCATTAAGGATGAATGCCTTTTTTCTCATCAAATTTCATGCAAGATTCAAGTGCCGAATCCTTGGAGCTTTTTTATAATATGTGATTAGTTTATCTAAAAACAGACCTTTAACCCGTAAAAGAGGACTGGGATGACTGAAAAAGAAAAAATAAAGGATCCGGAGAAAGAAAAACGCAAGATCAAATCTGTCAAGCAGATGAAAGATATCATGACCCAATATTATATTGAGGCAAAGACGGCAACGGAAGCCGGAAAAAAAATTGCATGGATTACTAGCGGTGGGCCTGTTGAACCGTTGATCGCCATGGATGTCATTCCGGTTTACCCGGAAAATCATGGTGCCATGATCGGGGCTTCCAAAATGGGTGTCGACCTGTGTGAAAAAGCTGAAGAGATGGGCTACTCGAGAGATCTCTGTTCCTATGCCATGGCGGATATTGCTTGTGCACCCATAAACGGAGGACCCATCGGTGGTCTGCCCAAACCCGATATGCTTGTTTGCAGCACCAATATCTGCGGAACCGTTCTTAAATGGTATGAAGTTCAAGCCCGATTATTTGATGTGCCGCTATTTATTTTGGATACCCCCTTTTGCCACACAGGATTTTCAGATGAAGCCAGAAGATATGTTCGCAAACAGTTTGATGAATATGGCCAATTTCTGGCAAAGGTCTGTGCCAAACCCTTTGCGTATGATCGGCTGAAAGAGGTTGGTAAAATCTCTTTCGAAGGACAGCGCCTATGGCAGGCAGTATTAGATACCTGTGCACATAAGCCTTCTCCCATGAGTGCGTTTGATGCTTTTTTTCACCTCGCACTTATTGTGACACTACGAGGAAAGCAGGTTACCATTGATTATTACCAGAGCCTGTTAGATGAAATGAAAGAAAGAATTAATAATAGCATCTCAGCGGTACCAAATGAGCGCTACCGCTTGTTGTGGGACAACTTACCCGTCTGGTTTCGAACACGGTGGTTGTCGGACAAGTTTGCTTCCCATGATGCCTGTCTGGTTGCCGATACCTATACATCGGCCTGGTGTGCCTCCATGAAGTACATCGATGAAAATAACTTTCTGGACAGTATGGCCGAGAGCTATACACGCATTTACCTCAATATCGGTGTCGATGAGATGGCCAAAAGTATTTTGGGAATGATCGACAAATATGATGTCGACGGTTTTGTATTACATTCCAACCGGAGTTGTAAACCATACTCCTTGGGCCAATATGATATTCAAAAAATAATACAGAAAGAAAGAGGTATTCCGACATTGCTGATCGAAGCGGATATGGTGGATGAGAGAAATTTTTCTGAAAGTCAAATAGAAACACGTATTGATGCGTTTATGGAAAATTTATCATGATTCAAAAATCATAATAAATTTTAGTGCGGCTTCGCCGCTGATCTTTATTTTGTATATGATGGCTAATTGGAATTTCGTGCTCTCAACAGAAAAAATAGAATCCCATGGCGATTCTATTGAGGAATGAGGAATGCTAACAATAGGGATTGATGTGGGTTCGATTACCACGAAAGCAGCCGTCGTGGAAGATGGTGTGTTAAAAATGTCGACGGTCTGCCCCACAGGGTATGACGCTAAGAAAGCGGCCGGGTTGGTTTATAATCAGCTAATCGAGTGCTTGAAGCTCAAACAAAGTGACATTCAGGGAATTGTATCGACAGGTTATGGTCGAAACAGTGTATCGTTTGCGAACAAGGCTATTACCGAAATTACTTGTCATGCTGCAGGTGCCTATTTCATCAATCCGCAAATTCGCTCTGTGATCGACATCGGTGGCCAGGACAGCAAAGTGATTCTGTTGAATGACAAGGGTCGCGTATCGGATTTTGCCATGAATGACAAATGTGCCGCAGGAACCGGTCGTTTTCTTGAGGTTATGGCAAGGGCGCTCGAAATTGAGCTGGAACACTTTGGTGAGATGTCTTTGGAATCACAAGCGCCTTCTCAAATAAGCAGCCTGTGTACGGTGTTTGCCGAATCAGAAGTTATCTCTTTGATAGCCAAGGGCGAAAAACGGGAAAATATTGTTGCCGGGATTCATGATGCCATCGGGGCAAGGGTTGCGTCAATGGCCAAACGTGTCAAGATCATGCCACCGGTGATGATGACCGGAGGTGTTGCAAAAAATAAAGGTCTGGTAAAGGCGCTTGAGAAAAGGCTGATGCAAAAAATACTGATAGCTGAATCAGCTCAGGTTGTTGGCGCTATCGGGGCTGCGTTGTTGGCCCAATAAAAGCGTGCTACGATTTTATTAAATCAAACTCGATGTCAATTTCAGTGCCGTTCCTGATATTAAACTGTAGATCCCCTTTTAGCTGCATTAAAACAAGATTCCTGACAAGCTTGAGGCCCATGGTCTCGGAGTTGTCAATATCGATATCGTCGGGGATACCGACACCATTGTCTTTGATATTCAAATGGATTCTTTGACTCTTTTTATCTTCGAGGGATATTGAGATCTCACCTTTCTCTTTATCTTCAAACGCATGTTTGTAGGAGTTTGATATGATTTCATTTATGACCAAGCCGATGGGAATAGCCTGAGTTACAGACAAATAAATGTCTGCGGCCGTGATTTTGAGTTGTATGTTTCTGTCATTGCGATGCATCTGGGCCAACTGAGCAACCAAATCTCGAATAAATTTTCCCATGTTGATTTCGTCAAACCGGCCACTTTGATATAGCTGAGAGTGGATGAGCGACATGGTAAAAATCTTCGCATGTGCTTCTGAAAGCAAATCCACCGTTTCGGGATGCTTTGCACGACGTTTACTCATGTCTAATAGACTCGAAATGACCTGCAGGTTGTTTTTTACCCTGTGGTAAACCTCTTTGATCAGTACATCCTTTTCCTTGATGAATTCCCTGAGTCGATTTTCGGATTTCAACCTTTCCGCGTTCTCCAGGCTCAATTCACGGTTGAGTTTTTCAAGTTCAGCTGTTCGTTCTTCCACACGGATTTCTAACTCATCGTGTGAGAGCTGGAGTTCTTCTTTGATGGCGCGTAATTTTTGAAAAGAGCGGACATTATTGATGCCGACTGCAAGTTGTGAAGCTACGCCGATCAGGAGGCTCATGTCGCTCTGTGTCAGTTGTTTTTTTTCTTCAATATTTTCAACTACCAATACACCCAGACTCTCTTTTTCATAAATGATGGGAACGATAATGATAGAATGGGCTCCAATCTGCTTGAACAGATCAATATCTATCAATCTACTTTCTTCTGACCTGCCCATCCGGTTCTGGAGACAGGGCTCTTGAGAGTTGAAAGCGCTTCTGATGATGTTACTGCTACTGTCGCATGTTATACTGAAATCTGCAGAGACAAGTTTCTTTTCGATATCATTTTCATACCCTATACCTGTGTGATACCGGAGCTTTTCACCAGTCGCATCCGCCAACAGCATCATTGCACGATCGTAAGTGAGGTGTCGCATAATGCTATCCATCACGTTCTGGATTAACAGATTGATATCGACAATCGTCGATGTTACCTGGCCAATTTCTTGGAATAGCAAGGAATTGTTATGACGAATATTGATTTCATTGACCAGCTCTTTGGCGGCATTTCCCTGTGCTTTGATGGTATTGTGCAATTCCTTTTTTTCAATTTTTTCAGAATAATTTGAAAAAATCAAAGTGATAGATATAAAACTCAAAATATAAACGAGCCAGATATTGACCGGCAGGAAAAAAAAGAGAATAGTGCCAGATAGGATGATACCAAGAAGCAGATAGTTTCTAAACAGCTTCAGCATCATTGAGGGTGTTTTGTCCCATTCGATGACATATCGACAGTGTTTGTCGCCTTTGTGAAAGCAGTGTGTTTCAGTGATAGCCGCGTATTGGCCTGTGAATGCTTTTGCAAGAGATTCAAAAGTACCTTTCCTATTCAGACATTGGTAGGGTTTTTCAACAGTCTTTTTGTGAGGTTCTACAGTGATTTCTACCTTATTAGGTCCTAATTTGATTGCATTGGCTTTGGCGCCCCTGGTCATAATACGGTAGAATGTTGCGACCATCAAATATACGGATAAGGGATTCATTAAACCTAATCCATATTGTTTTACCGCACCAGCGCTTTCGGATGATGCGATGAAACGGCCGACTTCGCGTGGGAGATTAGGATTTCCCGATTTTTCAATACTTTTATCATGGAAACGATCGACCTGTTTTTGTGTAAACCAATGTCCGGGATCCTCTACTTCATAGCGGGTTATCCCAGA
>RCNC010000290.1_pt1 | contig 30709 bp, 23 predicted proteins | sample 2041301 | NCBI WGS metagenome assembly RCNC01 (sample SAMN09708231, study PRJNA481090) | Marine sediment metagenome, whole genome shotgun sequencing project. | biome: marine sediment; feature: ocean; material: sediment; isolation source: Sewage treatment plant 13A marine sediment (STP13A) ... | reverse complement strand
ACCTTGTGGCAGGCCGACGAGCGTGTTGATGCGGCGACGCCGGATGGCTGGGGAGCCAATCTATCCTTCAGCCGTTCTGTTAACGAGCATTGGATACCTTTTATTCGGGCAGGGTATGCAAAAGACGGCGGCAGCCTACTTGAGAAATCACTCAGTGCAGGCTTCGCCTATCAAACCGTTTCCGGTGGCAATCAACTGGGGCTTGCCTACAACTGGGGTGTGCCCAATGAGAGCAGTTGGGGGTCAGGATTGGATGACCAGCACACACTGGAAGTTTTCTACAGAATTCAACTGTGGAAAGAAGTCGCTATTACACCGGATATTCAATACATCAAGAATCCGGCCCTGAATCCCGACGACGATACCTTATGGGTTTTCGGCCTGAGGGCTCGGTTGGCTTTCTAAATAAGTAACTGTCACTTGCGTAAAGTGAGGATGACCACGTTTAATGGTGGCGTCAAAACCACTGCAGATTGCAGTGGAGAACTAAACGCGTGGAACGACACGGTAAGACGCAGGTTATCCACCAAGCGAGCAAAGAGAACCATGAGATTGCACATAAGTCATTTCCTCTTCCTGATCATGTTATCCGTTATTGTGCTGACCTGCTCATCGCTGGCGAGCGCCCAGGTTTTGGGGCCTAAAGACACCCTTGTCCGAAACGTTACCCTGATTGACCCGACTGCAAAAAGCGAAGACAAGCTCGTCAACATACTGATTCGTGAACTCAAACTCGAAGTCGTTACTGAGGATAAAATCTCCCGGGAAGAAGCCAAACAGGTAGTCAATGCCAATGGTGGCTTCATTGTGGGCAAACTTGAGGTTGGTAAATCGCCGAGCTTCATGATTTTCGACGATGATCCGCGTGAGAATTTCGAGGTCTTGTTTGATACAAAAACCAATTCCACTTTCACTGTACACGATGGTATCGTGATCAAAAACCTTTTAACGGGACGCAGGTTTGATGACCCGGAGGATGAGCCCGTCAAGTCCGGTTGGCTGGCGTACACCCCTCCCCCGATGGCGATGCCGCTGAACTATCAGGACAGCAGCAAATGGAACCGTTTCGAAACAAAATGGGTATCCGGTATATTTACAGGTGCCCTTGCGCTGGACCGAATGAATTGGCTATCCCAGGATGAGGTTAGTAACGCGCAATTTGGTGATTTGAATAACTATGATGGAGGAGAAATCAGGGCGCTACGATTCGGAATATTTGGCACTCTCAATTTTGATAAGCCCTGGGTATATATCATCGCCGGGGCCACCAATGCCTTCGACAGGGGATACCAGGTTGACAAAAATGATGATGTCACATTTTTTGATTGGCGGTTGGACATCCCGTTTTTTAAGAATTCGGTCATGAGCATTGGCAAGCAAAAAGAGCCTATTTCCATGGAGAGATTGACCGGAATGGTCTTTCTGCCTTGGCAGGAACGTTCGGCTGTTGCTGATGCGATGCTTCCTTCCAGAAATGTCGGTGTTGTCTGGAACGGCAGCAGTCCTGAAAAATATTCCAGTTGGGCTTTTGGTGTATTTAATGACTGGTTTGATGCTGACCAGGATTTCGACGACGGCGCCAGCCAGTTTGTCGGACGACTAACATGGGTCCCTTTCAGAACCAAAGATGAGAGCAACCTGCTTCACCTGGGTCTTGGTTATCGATATTCCGATGCGCAAGAGGGTTTTCGTTTCCGAACTGAACCGGAGTTCAACAAGTCACCCGTGTTTGTTGATACAGCATTTGGTAATGATCTGGCGTCCCTGCCTGCAGACAAAACGGAGACCTACAACCTGGAACTTTCCTGGCGTAAGGGTCCATTTTGGCTGGCTTCTGAATACTTCCATACTGCAGTGAAAAACCCTGCCCTCGAAAACCCGGTATTCGATGGTTATTACGTTTCTGCATCATGGGTACTGACAGGTGAAATGAGACCGTATAACAAGAAAAATGGACTTTTCCGACCGATACCGATTTCCAGGACCGTATACCAGAACGGCAAGGGTGCATGGGAAATTGCCGCAAGATTCTCCGATATCAACCTGACCGACGGACTGATAAAAGGCGGTGATATGCAGATAGGGTCGCTCGGTTTGAACTGGTGGCTGACACCCTTTTTCTCTCTCGGCGTAAATTACCGCTACATTTGGAACAACCAATTCGAACTTGATGGAACAAGTAGTGGTTTCACCACCCGGATTCTGCTCATGCTTGACTGAGTTACCGCTGATGATATGGCTATTGGTGTCGATAACCTCGATATTTCTCATGCTACTAAACTTCCAGAAAACTGTATTGCGAATTGATCACAAATTGTATAGATTATCCAACTCAATTGACTCTATTATCAATATTTTATCGTGAGGACTGAAAATGCTGACTCGACGCGACTATCTCAAGTATTCCGCACTGCTCGGCGCCGCGTGCACTTTGCCCGGCGGCCTATTGCAGGCCTTCGAGAGCAAAAACTTGATTACTCGCGTCATTCCCAAAACCGGGGAAAAATTGCCGATTGTCGGACTCGGCAGCTCAGCAACGTTTAAGAAGGTCGCGCAAAGCGAAGATTTTTCTGCTTTGAAGGGCGTCATGCAAACGCTGCTCGACAATGGTGGAACGGTTTTCGATACCGCCCCCTCTTATGGGGCTTCCGAAAAAGTCTCCGGTCAAATCGCCCGTGATGCTGGCACGACCGACAAAATCTTCTGGGCGACGAAAGTCAATGTCGCGTCTCGCGGCGGCGGTCGCGCCAACGCAGAAAAAGCCCGTGCACAGATCGCCAGGTCCTTCGAACACATTGGCAAAGATCCTATGGACCTGATCCAGGTACATAACCTCGCTGATCTGCCGACACAGATGCCGATCGTTCAGGAACTCAAAGAAGACGGCAAGATTCGCTACATTGGTACGACCGTTACCCGCACCTCGCGCTATGGCGAACTCGAGAAAGCCATGCGTGACTACCCTATCGACTTCATTGGTGTTGACTACGCAATCGACAATCGAACCGCGGCCGAAAGCGTGTTACCGCTCGCAGAAGAACTGGGCATTGCGACACTAATCTATGTGCCGTTTGGACGCAGTCGTTTGTTTTCGAGAGTTAAGGGTATTAATGTACCGGAGTGGGCGAAGGAAATTGACATGGATACCTGGGGCAAGTTTTTCATCAAATACGTTGCAGCGCATACCGCGACAACCTGTGTCACGCCAGCGACGAGCAAACCGAAGAACATGCTCGACAACATCGGCGCGGCTTATGGCGAACTGCCTGACGGCTCAATGCTCAAGAGAATGGAACAGTTAATTGACGGTCTGCCGGGTGGTTAACCACATACTCACCTATCAGACCCAAACTTGAGCCATCTGAGCAAAAAGCTCACATAAGAAATCGCTTTTCACTACTTTTCTTTTTCCCTCACCTGCCCCAAGCCAGTATGATCAAAACATGAAATCCAGCCAGTCATCTTTCTTCAAGGCCAGGGGCGCCGACCATCTTGATGAGGTGCGCATCCGTCTTGCGCGTCCTGGCGCCCTCTTGTCCATATCGATGCTCGGGTTGGTGACAGGTTTGCTGGCGGGTGGGGTCATTGTGGTGTTTCGCCTGTTGGTGGAGGGAATCCAGGATTTCATGTTACCGGGTCAGGGCGGGGAGAACTTTGAAGCCTTGAACGGCAATGCCCGCATCGCACTGCCTTTGCTGACAGCACTTTTACTGGTGGCGCTGTTCCGCTGGTATTCGCGTGGTATTCACGTGCTCGGGGTTGCCCACGTGCTGGAACGTATGGATCGCTACCAGGGGCGAATCCGTATGCGGGCATTCGTACTACAATTCTGTGGGGCGGCGCTGGCCTTGATCGGGGGCCATTCGGTCGGACGCGAAGGGCCAAATGTATTCCTTGGTGCAGCCTCCGGCAGTTTACTGGCCAAACGCCTGATGCTGCCGAATAACGTGGTCCGTACCCTGGTAGGCTGCGGCACCGCGGCCGGCATCGCAGCGTCGTTCAATACCCCCCTGGCCGGGGTTGTGTTCGCGCTTGAAGTAATCATGATGGAATACAGTGTCAGCAGTTTCATTCCGGTGATTATTGCCGCAGTCAGCGCCACGGCTGTTTCCAATTCTGTTTTTGGCAGTCATCCGGCTTTCATCTTACCGAGTGTGCAAATCGGCTCACTCTGGGACCTGGTACCGGTAATCGCGCTCGGCGTTGCCGCTGGAGCAGTATCCGCCGTATTTATTCAATCGGTGCAGTCAGTTACCGCACATTCTGCCCGGCTTTCAATCGAATCGCGCCTTATCCTGGCGGGGCTGTCGATGGCTGTCATGGGATTCTTCATACCTGAGATCATGGGTACTGGCTATGACTCGGTGAACACTGCATTACATGACGGTTTTACGCTATCGCTGCTGGTCCTGATGTTACTTGGCAAAGTGCTGGCGACATCCTTTTGCATTGGCCTTGGCGTGCCTGGTGGCAGTATCGGCCCAACACTATTTATCGGTGCGATGCTGGGCGCCCTGTTTGCCGGCGTGGCCGACTACCTGCCCTTGACACCGCTGAACCAGGTCAGCCTATTTGCCCTGCTCGGCATGGGTGCGATGATGTCAGGTACTCTGCAAGCGCCTTTGGCCGCACTGGTCGCCATGCTGGAGTTGACCGATAACCCGAAAATCATCCTGCCCGGCATGCTGGTTGTTGTCATATCCGGCCTGACCGCCAGTGAGGTGTTTGGAAAGGAATCCATCTTTATTACCATGTTGCGTTCGGGTGGCTTCAAGCTTGGTAACGATCCGTTGTCACAGGCACTTCGTCGAATCGGTGTAGCCAGCGTCATGGAACGCCGGTTTACTCAGGTCGGTCACCTGGTAGCGCGAGAACGGGCGCAGGAACTGCTGCAGTCCGGGCCCAAGTACTTGCTGGTAGGAACCGAGGGCGATGCCCAGATGTTGATGCCTTCATCGCACCTCGCGAGCTTTTTGGAGGCGGAAGAGTCCATTGAAATTGGTGATAATATCAACCTGATGCTGATTCCCGCTCAGCGCTGGCAGGTGGCAGCGATAGGCTTGCAGGCCAACTTACATGAGGCTTCAAAAGTCCTCGGCCGACCTGAGGTTGAGGCCCTGATGGTAAGACGACGCACGGCCACCGGAGTCGAGCGGGTGTTTGGGGTTTTGACGCCGGAGATGGTTGAAAGCGCGTATCGCAATTAGGACATTTTTGGCCGAACAGTCCGGTTCGAGTGTATTTATTGCTTAACCGCCATTGCGATTGCCACCCTGGTATGGGCGAGATCAAAACAGGCATTGATTGAATTGCTGCAGCGAAATTGAAACGCCTGACCTTCGATTTTCAACGTTCTGAGCATGTCCGCTTTCGCACCCGCGCCCAGCTTGATAGTTGCACTGTCTGCACTTGCCGATTTACTAAATAGAGAGCCCATATGCTTGGTCACATCAAATGTGCCTTTGAATTGGGTTGTACTGGTTAAGCGCTCGTTTTCCAAAATCGAATACAGATTTGATTTCACGTCAAAGGCTTGTGGGCTGCCGGTCGTCGGAATGTTTAGTTCCAGGTAAGGGGCTTCGCCATCGAGTGAAGCCCTAATATTAGAATATTGACCCTTTGTAGTGATGTCTATGCGTTCAACATCTTTTGGCAAACCCCAGATTTTGCGGCCGCGAAGGCGGTTTTCAAGTGAGGTTACCGGCATACCAAATACATAGTAGCCAAACTCTTTCTGCTTATCGCCCCGCAGCATCGACAGTACCGGTATATTCGTGCCATTGTCTGTCATCACCGGAATGGTCATGGCTATTTCATTGTAAGGTGCAACATTCATCACATTGCGGTACTCATAGCAGGAAAAAATCACCAATGAGCGACCGCGTAACATCTTGACCGGCTCCATACTCGGCACTGGCATCATCGCCCTGGCGGCCTGGTAGTCGCAATGGAAAATGGCGATCGCACAGCTGGTATCGGCATAAAAGGTCGGGAACAGGTAGTTCTTACTGACGTCGTCATTGAGTTGCAGCGGTGTTTCTCTGTGCCTTAATTCAAATTGCTGAAAAAAAGCGTCGCTGAACTTATCCTGATTGTCGATCAATGTCTCGTCGAAAGATAAATTAGGTTCCATGATGTTCCCTTGCTGAGCAGCTACTACCGAGTATAGAAAATACCATACCACACACAGGACGTACCGAGTTTTCCATACGGATTCGAGTGATTATGTATTGTCAGCGAACAGCATTTCTGCTGGTGTCGCAGGCGTTAACTCAAAAACGTGTTCCTGGTTATCCGATTGACGAGTCGCTGTGATTTTCAGTCGCTGTTCGGCGGATTGCTCACCGAACAAGCCGGCTTGGAAGCGCAAGCTACCCTTGGTATTTGCTAATGCAAACCGGCCCATGACAGTCAAATGTGATATCGACTCGTCTGAAGCGTCATGCGGTACCACGGGTGAAAGCATGATGCCATCCAGTGGGAGATTTGCGTGTTTGTCGCTCAGCGTAACGTTTTGCGCTATAGACCCGACAATGGCGGCGCGATGATGGTTGAACTCATCCAATAGCACCTCTTGGCCCACCCAGCTCGGTGGCAGTACCGGTTTCTGTCGGTGTAAGGGTAAAGCTTGCGGACACGCTTTGTTCCGAAATGGTGTTCGGGTTATTGGCATTGGGAAATGTACCAACCTGGTGATCAGGAATACCGTTGGCACTGAGCAGCCGGGAATTTTCTGAACAGGTCCACTCAGAAATACTGGTATAGGTCAATGATGCCTGGGCGTTGGGCGTACTGTCAAAGTACGCGCACAAAACTCCTTGTGTGGAGCCGTCCCCTTCCGTAACCGGGATATCAATATTACCCATCGGCATATCATCCAGGCGCACCGCAAAAACCTGTAGGGCATTGGAATCGCCAAAACCGGCATAGAATCGCTTCGATTCGGGCATCACGAGGGGTAATTCGCTTTCAGACATGTCAGTCAATGTCAAAACCAGATCATTGTCGAATAACTCTACGGTACCGACGTCAGTACCGTTGACCACGTTCCTGATTGAAGCGACGCCGGTAGTGTCATTTCTTTCAATAGATACCAGTTGACTAAGAGCAGCGCTGTTTTCCAGTTCGGTCAACAACCAGGTTCCAGTCAGTTGATCCGCAGCATCGGCCCATGACCAGAAAAAACGGGTGATGGTTAGCGATTCGCCGAACCACTCCATGACCCCGTTCTGATTGTCACTAAAAGTGATACTGAGTGGACTTTGCTCCGATTCAGCTTCAGTTGGTGCCATGTAATCACAGCCAATACATTGGCCGTCGCTGTTACGGTAAACATTGCCGGTGAAGCTGCCAATACTACCGGTATCCGCTTCAGCAGGTGTGTACTCACCATTAGAAGTGAGCCACTCGGGACTGCCATCATCGGTGTAGATAAATGCGGCAACAAATATGTAGTTCTTCTGCCGTTCAATAAAGTAACCACGTCCCGGTGCTTCTGCATCCCACCACCACCCATCCTCGGGGTAACTGTCTTGCGCGTTGACTTGAGCTGGCAACATTTGCAGTAGGAACCCGAAGGCTATTATCAGTGTATTTAGCATTTTTATTTTCGTCATATTTTCCTTCCTGTCATCACAGATTTTCATTGTTAGAGAGGCTAAGGAGACTAAAGAAGAAATGTGGGGGAAATGTGGAGGAAATGTGAATACGTATCAGTAGCATTAAAACCTTATTCCAAATCGTTATGGAGGTATAGAGATTACTTCGTTCACAGCGTGACCCACCAGCTATAAGGTCTTAACCTGGCCCAAACGGTGTAAGACCATGCTAAGCGCACTTCGAATTGAGAATTCTCCATTTAACGAGCAACAACTAAAACAGCTGCAAAGCAATATCGGCGAATTGAATCCTGTTCAGTCACAGTGGTTGAGTGGCTATCTGGCCGGTCGCCTGGCAAAGCCTGTTGAAATACCTCAGCAACCGCAACCGACTGCCGCGACGGGTGACATTCTTAGCATTATTTATGCCACGGAGACAGGTCACAGTGAGAATATAGCCAGCAGCCTGGCAGAAGAACTGCAGAATCAGGGGATCAATACAGAATTGCATTCCATGGACAATTTTCGACCTGCTGCATTACGTAAACTCAAAAATGTCGCGTTTGTTATCAGTACTCACGGAGAAGGTGACCCACCGGACGAGGCCTTAAGCCTATTTGAATATCTCGAAAGTGAACGGGCACCGCGACTGACCGAACTGAATTACCGGATTCTTGCTCTCGGCGATAGCAGTTACCAGCAGTTTTGTGAGGCTGGCAGACGACTGGATGAACGTTTGCAGGAACTAGGGGCAAGTTCTTTCGGGCAGCGTCAGGAATGTGATGTTGACTATACGAATCAGGCTAAAGTCTATAGTGAAGAAGTGGTCGGATATGCCCGTGAGAACCTCGCGTCTGAGAATCGCACCAGCAACCTGGAACCTGCACCCGCACACCACCTGAGCCTCGTTCCCAATCAGCTACAGTGGAGCCGTGAGCAACCATTTTCCGCTGAAGTTGGACAGGTACAGAGAATAACTGCAGAGGATTCGACAAAAGAGGTATTTCACCTCGAATTGTTACTGGAAGACTCGGGTCTGCAATATCAACCGGGTGACGCATTGGGAGTATGGGCGCCGAATGAACCGCAATTAGTTGAACATTTGCTGGACATTTTTGAGATTCCCGCATCGGTGCCAGTGCGTATCAAGGAAAAGGAATACAGTCTGGGCGACGCACTGACAAACCAGCTGGAAATTACCCGCCTCACTAGTAAGACAGTGCTCAACTATGCAGTTGTGTCTGGTCGGGAAGAGCTGACAACTGTCTTTTCAGGGCTTGATGCCAAGCAGCAACAGAACTTCATTGAAACTCGGCAACTGGTAGACCTCGCCGAAGAGTATCCGGCACAGCTTGAGCCACAATGCCTGGTCGACAGCCTGAGGCCACTCGCACCGAGGTCCTATTCAATCGCCTCGAGCCAAAAGACAGTTGATGAAGAGGTACATTTAACGGTAGCCACACTCAATAGCGATGCGAATGGGATCAGGCGAACAGGTGTTGCCAGTGGTTTGCTCAACAGACGCCTTAGTCCCGGTGAGCAGGTAAAAGTGTTTGTCGAGTCCAACCGCCGGTTCCGACTGCCGGAGAATCCACAGGCACCGATCATCATGGTCGCCGCCGGAACCGGAGTCGCGCCCTACCGTGCCTTTTTACAGGAACTGGAAAGTCGTTCAAACGCACCTGATAGTTGGCTGATTTTTGGCAATCCACAGCTGCGCACAGATTTTCTCTACCAGCGCGAATGGTTGCACTGGCGTGACAGTGGTCTGCTCAAGCGTATCGATACCGCCTGGTCGCGGGACGGGTCAGAAAAACACTATGTTCAGGATGTAATTCTGGAACAGGCAGAACACATTAACGAGTGGTTAAAGCGTGGCGCTTATGTCTACCTGTGTGGCTCATTACAAATGGGACAGGCTGTTCAACAGACATTGCAGGACGTATTGGCCCAACAACAGGGTATCGAACCTGACGAGACCGCCGGTGCATTTGCCGAATTACGTCGCCAGGGGCGAATTAAAAAGGATCTCTACTGATGAGTAACACAACATCCAGCAACCCGGTTGAGGGAATCAAGGCAGCCAGCAACTTTCTGCGCGGCACCTTAAAGGAAGGGCTGGGTGATGGCGCTACCGGCACGCTTGCAGAAGATGATACCCAGCTGAGCAAGTACCACGGCATTTATCAACAGGATGACCGTGATCATCGAGACAGTCGACGCCGGCAAAAACTTGAGCCGGATCATAGTTTTTTAATACGTGTCCGGGTGCCAGGTGGTGTTTGCACACCTGAACAATGGCTGTCGCTTGATGCCATAGCAACCCGATGGGCCAATTGCAGTTTACGACTGACTACCCGGCAGGCTTTTCAGTTTCATGGTGTGCTGAAAACGGATCTCAAAAACAGTATCCGCGCTATCAATGACTCGTTGATGGACACCATTGCCGCCTGCGGTGATGTCAATCGAAATGTCATGTGCACATCCTTGCCGGAGCTGAGCGATTTGCACAGCCAGGTATACGCAAGCTCTGCGAGCCTGAGTGAACATTTGACTCCCAATACCAGTGCCTACCACGAAATTTGGCTGGACAAGAAGAAAGTGGTTGGCCATCAAGATGTTGAGCCTATTTATGGTGACCTGTACCTGCCGCGCAAATTCAAAATCGCTTTCGCCATACCACCGTACAATGATGTGGATGTGCAGGCACATGACATCGGCTTTATTGCGACCGAAGAGAGTGGCCAACTGACCGGATTTACCATCACCGTTGGTGGTGGTATGGGAGACACCCATGGCGATCCCACAACTTATCCCCTGCTGGCCAAAGTGCTGGGTTGGTGCAAGCCTGGCCAGGTTAATGAGATATCCGAGGCCATTGTTACCATTCAGAGAGACTTCGGAAACCGCAGCAACCGCAAACGTGCCCGCTTCAAGTACACACTGGAAGACCAGGGTTTGCCCTGGTTAATAAAAGAGTTGGAACACAGACTAGGTTATCCGGTCGAGCCACCAAGATCTTATGTATTCACCCAGAATGGCGACAATTTCGGATGGCAGCAGTCAGATGATGGTGCCTGGCATTTATTGTTGTTTAGCGAAAATGGCCGATTGGCAAATACCGGAAGAGCACAACAGTTAACCGGTATGCGCAGGATTGCAGAAATCCACACAGGGGATTTTCGCCTGACACCCAATCAAAACGTGGTGATTGCCAATGTCAAAGACAGCCAGAAAGCAGCAATTGATACTTTGGTTGAACACTACGGTTTGGACGCCTACAAGAAGTTATCCCGACTGCGACTAAACTCCATTGCCTGCGTAGCCCTGCCCACCTGTGGTCAAGCCATGGCCGAGGCGGAACGCTATTTGCCGGACCTGCTCGGGAAGATTGAAGCCTTACAGATAAAACATGGAATTGAAGACCAGGCCATTACCATTCGTATGACCGGTTGCCCCAACGGGTGTGCGAGACCTTACCTTGCTGAAATTGGCTTGGTGGGCAAAGCACCCGGTCGTTACAACCTGCATCTTGGTGCAGCATATGACGGTACACGTTTGAACCGGATGATTGCGGAAAATGCCGACGAAACCACTATTCTCAATAGCCTGGATCAGTTGTTTGAACTGTACCGGGAGCAGAGGAGCAGTGGTGAGTACTTTGGCGACTGGTTTGTTAGCAATGGAGATTCTTTTCAAACAGAGGCTAGTCAAAATGTCTAAACCTCTATTGAGGCTCTGCGTGCCATCCCCGCAGCAAAGCTGGTCCGCTACCCAACTGGCGTCCGTTGCACCATGCCTGGAAAAACTATCTGCTATCGAACGCGTGCAATGGGCCTTGGATTACTTACCGGGTAATTCTATCCTGACATCAAGTTTCGGTGCCCAATCCGCTGTCATGCTGCACTTGCTTAGAGGCTTAAAACCGGATATTCCGGTGGTTCTGATTGATACCGGGTACCTGTTTCCCGAGACCTATCAATTTGTGGATGAGTTGAAACGCAGACTTTCACTAAACCTCAAGATCTATCGCGCGAATCTGTCACCTGCCTGGCAGGAAGTGCGCTTTGGCCGACTTTGGGAACAGGGTGTTGAAGGTATTGAACGCTACAATCAACTCAACAAAGTTGAACCCATGGCCAGCGCATTGGAGTCTCTGGATACCGGGATATGGTTCAGTGGACTACGACGCAGCCAATCAGGAAGTCGTCGGGATATCCGGATTGTGCAGACGCATGACAGTAATGTTATCAAGATCCACCCCCTGGCAGACTGGACTGACCGCCATATGCATGAATACCTTAAAAAGCATGACCTGCCCTACCACCCACTGTGGAAAAAGGGCTTTGTCTCAATTGGTGATGTTCACACTTCCAGACCAATGGGTGAAGATGACAATGATGAAGAAACACGCTTTTTTGGCCTGGTACGTGAGTGCGGACTGCATCAACCCGAGCGCTTTGACATGTCAGCCAATGATAGCGAGTCTTAGCCCGCACAGCAGGTTTTGAACTGACTACCAAACAAAGGATGATTTTGAACCGGTTTAATGCCGGGAAAAGAGATAATGTTTTCACCTCGGGCCTGGCCATGAATGACCTGCTCAATTCCAGCCCGGTTGGCACCTGGCACAATTCGCTTTAAAAAACTGAACATATAATCGCTCAGAAATCGATCTCTTCTGAAGCCTACCCAGGTGGTGAGCCTGGGGAAAAGGTCACCCGTGTCAATTGCCACCAGGTCTTTGTCACGCTGCTGATCATAGGCCATGCAAGAGACAATGCCGATTCCCATGCCCTTGCGCACATAGGTCTTGATAATGTCCGGGTCCTGCGCTGTGAATACCACGTTGGGTTCAACACCAGCATTGCTGAATACCTGGCCCAGTGATGATTCTTCATTGAAGGAGTAGGTATACGAAATTATCGGGTGTTTTACGATGTCTGAGAGACTGGGTTTTTTGATACTGGCAAGCGGGTGATCGCGTGGTACCAGTATGATCCGCTCCCAACTGTAGATGGGTAAGGTTACAAGGTCTTCAAATAATTCGCTTTGCCCTGAAGCGATGGCGAAATCCGCCTGCCGGTCCAGTACCTGCTGTGCGATCTGTTCAGAAGTGCCCTGATGAAGACGCAATCCAACACCGGGGTATTGCTGATGAAACAAGCCCAGCATGTCAGGCAGTACATAACGCGCCTGGGTGGTCGTGGTGGCAATTACCAGTTCACCCTTTACCTCGCCGGATAGCTCGTTTGACAATGCCTTGATGTTTTCTGCTTCCGAGAGTATTCGCCTGGCGCGCTGAACGACCTTTTGACCGGCGTCTGTGAGTGTAGTCAGGCTTTTGCCCTTTCGCACAAATAGAGACAGGGATAACTCATCCTCCAACAGCTTGATTTGCTTACTGACACCAGGCTGAGAAGTGAAAAGCACTTCCGAGGCTGCTGAAATATTCAGGCCGTTATCGACAATGGCAACGAGGTAGCGCAATTGTTGTAGTTTCATAAAGTAACCCTGGTTGTTTTTATGGATCAGTCAATCATCATGTAAAAAAAAACCACCCGCCTTTTGGGCGGGTGGTTTTGCGTAAAAATCTTTCAGGAACAGATCAGCAGACCACACACCCCGGGGGCGGCAGGCACATACACATAGAGTTCATGTTGTTCTTGCTAGGCATTCTTTGCTTTTCCATTCAAATCTGACTTGAGCATAGGTATTAAGACCCCGCAAGACAAGGTTTTATTACAGATCACTTATAACCATATGGAATAAGCAGGTAATGGGACTTCAGCTATTAGCTTCAGACTGGGACGACTATTGCTCTGACACCACATTTACAACTCTGACTTTGTCTACGCACGATAATGACCATCCGCACCCAGACGAAGAATATTTTCAGTGATTTGTATTTTTAACCAGTCTTCAAATAGTTGCGCGCGAACAGACCGGTGTCCTTCCCGGTTTGTTAAAAGGTAGTAATTGTGGGCTTCCGGTACGGTTTTTTTTAGTAGTTTTACCAGTCGGCCCTGGCGGAGATCTTCCTGGATTTCGAATGGGTTACACAAGGCAACTCCATAACCCAGCCTCGCGGCAGTCAGGGAAAGGTTGGTGCTGTGAAAGAACATTTGGCTGAGGTCTGAAGGTTCGGGTTCCTTCATGACGGCAAACCAGCGTGACCAGCTATTTTGACTGTCATGAAGTAATGTCAACTTGCCAATTTGCCTCGGGCGCGTTATCGCGGGTAAGCCATGGAGGATGGTTGGACTGCACACCGGGTACACCGGTGGTGACACAAGTTCTTCAAGCCTTCGACCACCGGTATCGGGTTTTCCATAACAAATGGCGACATCAACTTCACGGGGAATATTTTTCTGTAATGGCCGGACCTCGACAACATGAATATCGATCTGCGGGTAAAGAAGTTGAAACTCCCCGATATGTTTGATCGCCCAGCTTGCACCGGTTGATTCAGTGCAGCCAATCACCAGGTTACCGGTGAGCTTGTCAGCGTCCAAACGCAAGGTTCCATCAACGATACTGTCAAACCCCTCCCGCACAGCACCAAGCAGTCGTTCTCCGGCATTGGTTAATTTCAAACGATTATTCGCACGAATAAACAATTTTACGTTTAGCTGTTGTTCAAGTGCCCGAACCTGGTGACTGATCGCACCATGGGTTACGCCCAGGTCTTCACCAGCACGCCCCATGTGTAAATGACGACCGGCGCTCTCAAAAGCACGTAGAGCAGATAGGGGAAGCGTCCGTCGATCAAGCATGCTGATATACCTGTGAGAAATATTCACAGAATATACAAAAATATATCGATTTATACGAGAAATATTTACAGTTATGCTTGCCTGAATAATTAAACATACCGAAGGGCTATCCAATGAGCATTTCTCTTACAGACAAGAACTTACTGAAGACCGGCGCCTACATTAATGGCCAATGGGTCGCCTCGGACCAGGGTGACACCCTGGCGGTCACTAACCCGGCCACAGGTGAGGTCATTGCACATGTGGCAAGTTGCGGCGGTGCTGAAACACGCCGGGCTATCGAAGCCGCACAGGCAGCCCAGTTGGACTGGCGTCAAAAACCCATCAAGGAAAGAGCCACGATTCTTCGCAAGTGGTTCAACCTGATGATGGAAAACCAGGAAGACCTGGCAAAAATCCTCACCGCTGAACAGGGCAAACCGCTGGCGGAGGCCAGGGGTGAAATTGCTTACGGCGCAAGCTACATCGAATGGTTTGCCGAAGAAGGCAAACGCATTTACGGTGATACCATTCCGCATTCCAGCGGCGACAAACGCCTCGTGGTCATTAAACAGCCTGTCGGTGTGGTTGCCTGTATTACACCCTGGAACTTCCCCAATGCGATGTTGACACGAAAGATTGCACCAGCTTTGGCTGCAGGTTGTACGGTTGTCTGCAAACCTGCAAATGCAACACCGCTGTCAGCGTATGCTTTTGCAGAACTGGCCGAACGTGCCGGTGTGCCTGCAGGTGTTATCAACCTGGTGACCGGTAGAACCGCTGAAATCGGCAAAGAGCTTACCTCCAATCCGATCGTGCGCAAGTTGACCTTCACAGGCTCAACACCGGTCGGCAAACAGTTGATGGCCGAATGCGCTGCGACAGTCAAACGCACCTCGATGGAATTAGGTGGAAACGCGCCATTTATCGTGTTTGACGATGCGGACCTCGACGCCGCCATTGCAGGGCTAATGGCAAGTAAATACCGAAATTCGGGTCAAACCTGCGTATGTGCCAACCGTATACTGGTCCAGGAAAGTGTTTATGACACTTTTGCTGAAAAACTGGCACTTGCCGTGAAAGATCTGAAAGTGGGAGATGGTAGCCATGATGGTGTCACTATTGGTCCACTCATCAATGAAGGCGCGGCCAACGATGTTATGGAGTTCATTGATGATGCCGTAAACAAGGGTGCCCGCGTGGTTGCAGGTGGACGGCGTTCCGATCTGGGGGGCAGCTTTATCGAGCCGACTATCCTCACCGAGGTCAGCGACGATATGAAGGTGTTCAGGGAGGAGATATTCGGACCGATCGCGCCCCTGTTCAAGTTCAAGACCGAGGACGAGGCGATTGCAATGGCGAACGATACCGAGTTCGGTCTGGCATGTTACTTCTATTCTCGTGATATTGGTCGCATCTGGCGGGTTGGTGAAGGTCTGGAATACGGGATCGTCGGTATCAATGAAGGCATTATTTCCAATGAAATGGCGCCGTTTGGAGGCGTAAAAGAATCCGGCCAGGGTCGTGAAGGATCCAAATATGGCCTGGATGATTACCTCGAAATTAAATACATGTGCATGGGTGGAATCGACAAATGAACGAATTACAGAAACATACAATGGCCGACCTGGCTCCGACCAACGCCGATTGGCAAGCACGCAAGACTGCCGCGATTGCGCGTGGACAGGGCAACATGGCAGCCGTGTATATTGATCGGGCGGTCAATGCGGAATTGTGGGATGTGGAAGGTCAGCGCTATATTGATTTTGGCACGGGTATCGCCGTGTGTTCGACAGGTCATTCAAACCCACAGGTGGTGGCAGCTGTTCAGCAACAGCTTTCCCGTTTCAGTCATACCTGTGTCATGGTGACACCTTACGATTCGGCCGTCGAATTGGCGGAAAAATTGAACCACCTTGCACCGGGAGTCACACCTAAAAAAACAATATTCGTGACAACGGGTGCAGAGGCTGTTGAAAACTGCATCAAAATTGCCCGTGCACATACCGGGCGTCGCGGGGTTATCGCCTTTAACGGCGGCTTTCATGGGCGGACCATGCTGGCAATGGGGTTGACGGGGAAAATCACCCCCTATAAAAACCTGTTCGGCCCATTTCCGGGTGAAATTTACCACGCGCCCTACCCCATTGAGTATCACGGCGTCAGTGTCGAGGAATCTCTCAAGGCACTGGATATGTTGTTCAAGGTAGACATAGCACCTAGTGACGTTGCGGCCATCATTGTCGAGCCTGTTCAGGGTGAAGGCGGATTCTATCCCGCTTCCAATGAGTTCATGCAAGCGTTACGAAAACTATGCGACGAACACGGAATCGTGCTGGTTGCTGATGAAATCCAAACCGGGTTTGCACGAACGGGTAAGTTCTTTTGTTGCGAGTATTCGGGGGTTGAACCCGACCTGCTGACAGTCGCCAAGGGTGTTGCCGGTGGATTCCCACTCTCAGCCGTTGTGGGTAAGGCCGACATCATGGATGCACCTCTGCCCGGTGGCCTCGGTGGCACTTATGCCGGTTCCCCGATAGCCTGTGCCGCAGCACTCGCTGTGATTGATGTTATCGCTGAAAATGATCTTGTGAATCGCGCCAATCAGATCGGGTCCCTTTTCGGACAGAGATTAGCAGGATTGCAAGAAAAGTATCCCGATGTTATCGGTGATATTCGCAGTCAGCACGGCGCCATGATTGCCATGGAATTGGTGAAAAATGGTCAAGCGGATCAGCCTGACCCGGAACTCACCTCCGCGCTGGTCAGGCACGCACCTGAGAATGGACTCATTCTGTTGAGTTGTGGTGTAAACGGCAACGTTATTCGGTTCTTGCCGGCGCTGACGATTTCAGATGACCTGATAAACGAAGGTTTAGACATCGTCGAACGCTGCCTTGAGGCTCTCCTGGGTTAGTCCTGCGGGTTCTTATCCTGTAGCCTGGCTGGCAGCCAAACGGTCAGGGCGGTCATGATCATGACCGCTGTGGCAACCATGATGACTAATTCATAGTTGTTCTCACCCAGTAATGCAGCAGCAACGACCGGTCCGGAAGCCAGTCCCATTTTGGATGCGAAGCCACCCATAGCGGCCATTTGTCCGGTTGTATCAAAACGAGACGCCAGTCCGAGCAGGTAAGAAATGGTAAATCCCCAGGTGATACCCATCAGGCAATTGGCGGCGACCCAAATCCATGGGACGTTGCTGTAGAGTAAAGCCCAAACGGCCAATGCAGTAAAAGCAATGCCTGTAAGCACTGACTTCAGGTAGCCAAATCGACTTCCAATGGCGATCACCAGTCCGGCACCTGCCAGGCCTAGCCAGTTGGCAATACCCAGGGTGGTAGAGATAAAACCCATTTCAAGTGTGTAGTGTTCGCCAAGTGCGATAATAAATGCGAACAGACCCATGAGGGCGGCCTGGAATAGGAAGATGGTTGCAAATGTCAGCATCAATGGCAACTTCAGCACACCACCGGTTCCGGTCTTTTTGTCCTTCTCGACCGCAGGCCTCACAGCATATTCAGGCAGGAAAGGCAGCATAAGGAAAGTTGCCACACTGAAAGCCACTAGTGAGTAGAACAAAACCTGGGTTCCAAACTCCGGCACCAAACCCGGGATAAACATGATTCCAAGTCCACCAAAACCGAATTGCACAAACAACAGCACCCCAAAGGTGCGGTCAGGTTGAACAGTGCGTGCTATCAGTGAAAAACCCGTACCCACCAGCATTCCGCCAATGAATCCGTGTAAAAATCTCACAACTACCAAGACAGCTGGGTCTGAAAGATTTATGGAAAGCAGATCGACTGCGATTAACCCGCTAAGGAATAAAGTAGAGGCCAACTGCCAATTCAGACGCTTGATCAGGAACACGATAAACAGTGCACCCGCTGCAGCACCATACATGTTGGCTGAAGCCACATTTGCAGCCTGCTGATTTGTGAAGCCAAGGGCCTCAATCAAACCACTGACAATAGTGGGCATGATATTGACATAGAAAAGGCCGGCAGAAGCGAGAAAGGCAAGAAAAACTCTCGCTGTCATGCTATTTGGAGATACTTTCGGTAAGCTATTGAACATATTTATGATTCTTTGCAGTAATTAAGAGCTTTGTTGGCTTCAGCAGCGGCGTTGAGGAAAGCATGTTGGTTGCTGTCAGAAAAATAGTAATAGACGCTGCCGTTGGGAAACATGGCAACGACAATCCCACCGTAACCAGACATGAAGGGTATCCAGGTTTCAACAGGGCAATCGATTTTCCCGGCTGCTTCAAAACCCCAAAACCCGTTGTTGTATGCGAACTCTCCATGTTTGTTGGTGAAGTCAGTCGAATATTTTGACCCACGTAACATTGCTGCATCAAAACCTGCTCCCGACAATTCATGGTTCAGACTTGAATCGGAATTCAGAGATACCGCGATTTTTGCGATATCGTCCGCATGGAACACCAGGCCGAAACCGGTAAAGGGTTGTGCGTGATCATCATAGGTGCGCTGCGTCCAACGGCTCAAAGGGCTGAGTCGCAGTTGTTTCAGGTAGCGCTTGTAGAGTAAGTCGTCGTAGATATCCGCTTGTTGACCCAGTTTCATCTTTAGAAAACTGTTCATGGCGACACCTAACAGGTATGTATCAGTGGTGTGATAGACCGCCATTGTGCCGGCGGCAGATTTCTTCGGCCAGGCTTCACAACTGAATCGAACCTTTTGGTCATGCGATTCAGCCACAAAGAACGTGTCCATTTCCGGTGAGCCTTCGTCTTTTTCAAATTCAGCTGACACATAAAGTCCTGTTTTCATGTTCACCAGGTGACTGGTGGCTACTTCTTGCCAGCGATTATCATCAAGAATGCATTCAGGTATCAGCGAGGCGACAGTCATGTTGGAAAACTCCGGCCATTGCTGGATGAGCAACAGGTAAGCCAGGCCCGCAAATACACTTTTGGACAACGAATAGGAGGGTAAGTCGAGTACCTCACAAAAGGGGTAAGATCCATAGCGCGTGGGGCACTTGCTGCGGTAGTGAATACCATCCATGATAAAACCGTAAACACTGACATCCTCGATCCCAGGCGGCTCAAAAGCTGAAGGGTTCACAGCCGGATATTTTTTATTCAATGCTGACATTCGTTGAACAGGTAATCGGCTTGCAAGCTCATCGCGGTAGGCAGCAACGATATCTCTCGACTCAGTCACAGATTGAGGCTGATATTGAGCTTCAACAATGCCCCACAGGTTGAGTTTTACGTACAGGCAGGTTTCACTGGTAATCTGCCAGGCTACACGGGAGACTGAGCCATCGTCCTTGTATAAAAAAGTCATTAAGCCGTTGTGCGTGCAATTCTGGTTCTTTTCCTTGAGGGCAAATGGCAGCGCTGCCCTTGACCAGCCCTTATCGGTGGCGTCAGTCCAGACCCGTCCTGGGTCCAGTATGATTTCCCAGTAAGGATGATTGCTTCTTTGCGGCTCACGGTGCACAGGTATGATGGCTTCACCATCACTGATATATTCGAAAGAAAAAGGTGGCAGTGTTGTCAGCTTCCAGCGCTTTTCATTTGCGATTCCAAAGCTATCTACCAACACCTCGATTCGATTCAAAGTGCTATTGTCGTCAAGGGTCAATAGTCCTTCGAATGCCTGCGCTGGTGATAATTGCTCTTCGGGTGGTGTAAAAGCATCAGTGGCAAGCGGTGACTGCAGCAGTTCGTTACCCAATAGAAAGTCGGCACTGAGAATATATCCTGATGATGGTTGAATGGATGAACCGGCATCGAGTGGTTCTGACTTACAAGCCGAAACCAACAAGATCAGGACCAAGACGAACGTCCACCGCGAGCAAAATTTGGTGGTATCAGTCAACTGCTATTCCAAGGTCTGTCAGGCGCTCACGTAACGGCGACAGTTGTGACTCATAGGATTTCCATCGGCCAACCGAAGACTGATAAACAGCTTGCCTGACCTGCGCTGCACTGGCTGTTGTTGATATTGCGGTACTTTCATGAAAACGCGTACAGCGGGATTCCCAAGCTAAACCGCAGTGGTCCAGCAGCGTGCGTGCCTGCCCTTCAACATCACTTACAAGATCTTCGTATGCGAGTTCATAAATCACACCGGGCATTACCGCATTCCAGTGTCTCATCAACTGACGATAGGCCGCGTAGTACGAAGCAATTTCATCCAGGTCATAAGACCAGGGGTATGCATCCTGGAACAGCCGTTTGTAAATCGCGTAGCAGGTGTCCATCGGCTGACGGGTCAAGTGTACAATTTTGGCTTGCGGCAGGGCCAGGCGAATCAATCCGGCATAGAGAAAATTCAGTGGCATCTTGTCTACGAAATACGCTGTATGACCGGTCAATGGCCTACTGCTTTCAAGGTATGCGTTTCCCAGCATGTCAAAATTGAGTTTAGCTGTTTGCTGAACTAGTTCCTTCCGGGATAAGTTTTGCACCCCGGGTCTCTGACGAACCTGACTCATCATTTGTGTTGCAAAGTTGTTCAATTCACCGGCAGCAAATACCTCGGAGTGACTGCCAAGGATTCTCTCAACCAGTGTCGTGCCTGTACGCGGCAGGCCAATTACAAAAATGGGTTGCCGCTCCGAGTGTCCTGTTTGGGGGGCAGCCAGCACCTGGGCAGTGAAGGTGCTCATGATGGCATCAATGGTCTCAAGATCGTCACTGATACGGTAATTAATATGTTTCCTGCGGAGTTTTGCGCCCCGGGAAAGGGTTTTGAATGATTGCTTTGGATCATCAATGTCTTCAAACTCTTTGGCCAGTGCGTAGCAAACCCCCACTTCGCCTGCAGGTACCTTGATGCCCTTTTTGAGAAGACTTTGAAGCTGGCTTATATGATTTGATGTGCTGGTTTGTTTGCGTAAATCCGAGCGTAGTTCGTAAGCTTCGTAGTCTTCACTATTGAGCTGAATGGCTTTATCCAGACTCACCTCAGCCTGCTCTGTATTTCCCTGGAATCTTTGAATGCTTGCCAGGTTATACCAATGCCCACCGTTGTACGGTTCCTGGCCAATCAGCTTTTGATAAATGTGAGCGGCTTCTTCGTGTAACTCCAATCGGCTGCACAGAAATGCCAGTTGAGTCATCTGCTCGGAGCGAAAACGGGTTGAATCAGCCAATAGAGTACGTACTGAGCTGATGGAGGTTTCGTTGTCACCATTCATCAGCAGACAGCTGATACGGTGCAATTGCCAGTCGATATTTGACGACTCCAGTTTCAAAGCCCTGTCAATAGCGAGCAGTGCCGGTTTTGGCTGTTTGATAAGTTGTGCCAGATGACTGGCGGCGTGCCAGCCAGGTGCAAAACCGGGGTGTTTTTGGACCAACTGGTTGCTTTTATTAATGGCCTGCCTGATGTCTTTTTGCTGCAGACTCTGCCACACGCTGTCCAGTAGTTGTTGACTGGTCTGGTGGTCGGTATTCATATCTGGCTCAGGCAGCATTGAAAGACCCTATCCTAACATTCTGTTGAATTTGCTGAAGGGGAGAAAAAACCGGGCCGAAGCCCGGTTTATACATGCCGTTTCAGGCTTTATCGAAAGCGATAGGTCGCACTGATACCCAGGGTACGGGGAGCAGTGATGTAGTTACGCTGATTATTACCATAATAATTTTCGAATGGTCCGGTATCCGTACTCATATAGGCTTTGGGATAAGAACCCGTGATACCTTCCTTGTTGGCGATGTTCTTGACAAACAGGGAAAAGTTCCAGTGGTCCGTGATCACTGCAATGGATGCATTGAACAGGACAAAGGAGTCAAATGTTTCCTGAATCGTCGTGTCCTGGACGGAGTTGATGGAGTCACCCTGATAGTAGGCAAGGAATCTTGATGCCAGGGTCCAGCCATTGTTCAGTTCAAAGCCGTGATCCAGAGACATGGTAGCAACATGTTCTGCCGTACCGGGTAACCTGTGACCATCTTCGGCGATCAAGGCCCCGCTTTGAGGCCCATAAAGGTCGTCTGTCAGCTCGGCATTGATGTAGGAGTAGCCAAAATTCACTATAAGATTCTCGGTGGCTGCCCATGCTGCCTCAAGTTCCACACCACGGGTGGCGGCTGATTCGCCATTTTGAGCCATGAAGAAACCCCACCAGGCAGTAGCGGTGTTGAGTTGAGGATCCTGCCAGTCCACGTAGAATAAGTCCGCCGAGTATCTCCAACGGTCCGTATTGCCCTTGATACCAATTTCGTAATTACTAACGGTATCAGCCTTGTAAAACTGGACGGTCTCCGGGTTCAACTCTGCAAAAAAACCAGATGCAGGAATGGCATTCGCGCCACCGCGACGGAAACCTTCGGAATAAGTGGCATAAAGCATCTTGTTGTCGGCAATGTCCCAGGAGAGATTCAACTTGAATAAGACATCACTCTCTTTTTGCGATGGGAAGTCCACGTATGGAACATCAACACCTTCAAACAAGGGGAAATCCATGGCTGTGCTGTTGGTTAGTTTGTTATCAAACCAGCGCACACCAAAATTGGCACGGAAAGTATCAGACACATGCCAGGTCAGCTCACCATAGAGAGCCTTGTCTTTGAAAGTCTCCCTGCGGTCATAGTAAAAATCGATTTCGGACAGGTCGTAACCACCGGCCCACCAATCACCGAAGGCTCTGCAGGCTTCACCCAGTTGTGGGCAAGCCTTACCATATTCGTTCAAACCCAGCAGATAGCTGAAATTATTGGTCGAGCGATCCTGATCCATATAATAAGCACCGACAATCCAATCAACTTTGCTGTCTTCAGTGGCGTCTGATATCAAGCGGAATTCCTGTACAAATGCACTTTCATCATATCCAGCTGATACATAAGCGGCAGCGCGGGGATTGCCGGTATAAAGAATTTCAAACCAGTTGGTGAATGTGGAGTCCTGGCTACGGTCGGTGACCCATAAGCTGGTATTGTCTCTCCAGCCATTGCCGTCGTGATTGTAGTCGGAGGTATTGGACGTCAATGTCGCAAAACCAAGATCCCAGGCGATATCCAGGTTGAGCAAATCTACATCACGTTCTGACGGTTCAAGGAAGGTGGAACCATTGTCATCACCACCATAACTATTGCCGTAATAATCAGCACCCTTGGTGGTGCTGCGGCGGCCACCGATTTCGTCGCTTTGCATCTGGTAAGTTAGCTGCAATCTAAAATTATCGGTTGCGTCCCAAAGGAATGATGCCCGCAAATGGGTAATTTCTACCGTGTCCGCATCATTTTCAGATGTATAACACGCACCATTGAAGGCAACTTCTTCAGGGCTCAAAGAGCTGCTGCTATTGTCAGTGCACTGACCATTGTCCGCCAGAACCATGGGTTTGCCATTGTCGCCCAGTTGGTACAGGTTGACGTAATCTATGACACCATCATTGTCAATAATACCGCCTGAAATCCGGAACGCTGCATTGGCCCCAATCGGAAAGTTTAACATCACATCACCGCTGAGGTTTTTACCATCCGATCCATCTGTTGTACTGATGAGGCCGCGTGCCTCAGCATCAAAACCACTTGAATCAGGCTTTTTCATAATATAGCGAACTGCACCACCCAGTGCGCCCGAACCGTACAAGGTGCCCTGGGGACCCCGAAGGACCTCTACGCGTTCTACATCTTTAAGCAGGAAGTTCGCAAAAATTGGTGTGTTATCAACATAAGTCGCCACGGTGGGTACTGATGACAAACCGACATCCCCGTTTACACCATTGTCAACATTCACGCCTCTGATTACGATGCTGTTCATGGTGCCCTGGTTTCTGTAACCACGGTCGACAACCGAAATACCCGCAATGTTTCGCATCAATTCATATGAGTCCACTATGTTTTGGGCCTCTATCGCGCTGCCCGAAATAGCGGAAATGTTATAGGGAATATCCTGCGTGGATTCAGCACGTGCTGTTGCCGTCACTATGACTTCTTCCAGGACAAGATTGTCTTCATTGGTTTGATCTTGTGCAAGTACCAGGCTGACCTGGGTAGATGAAATGATGGCTGTTGTGATGGCTATGGTCAGTGCTTTTCTGTTGATCTTGTGGCTGGGTATCATGGATTTACTCCGTTTTTATGGTTTATATCTGTCCCCGGCACAAGCTTTGAACATACTGTGCCAAATACTAAAATATCTGATTCTCTGCCCAGGCCGTAGGGCCAGTTGAAAGACGGTTTTGAGTCCAGAATGAGTTTGAATTGTGGATCAAGTGGTTTCATGGCTTGATCACCTTTTCTCTATCGGGCACTTCAAGTGTGCCGAGTTCAGCAAAGGCCCCTGGACCGGCACCTGGTTGATAGACTGGATAGGTGATGTTGGCATCTCTGAAACTCTTAAGTGGTTGTCCGAGTCCATGAAGACCCCGCTCACGAACCCGCCGTACATGTTTGAAGTCCATCTCCACAGTAATGATTTCGCGACCGGATGAGGCCTGGTGGATGATGGTCCCATCTGGCCCAACTACAATCGATTTGCCATAACCAAGGCGTCCAGCGCTATTAAGACCAAAGAAATACAACTGATTGGTAACGGCATTGGCACGTGAAATGGCCAGTTCAACATCCCGGTCTATGGTGTTGGTCAGGGTGGGGGCAATAATCGCTTCAGCACCCATCCACGCCAATTGACGAATGACTTCCGGGAACCATACGTCGTAGCAGATAATCAGGCCGATTTTGCCCACTCCAGGAACTTCAAAAACGACAAAATTATCACTGCCTTCAACATTTTTTTCGTATGGGTAAAAAGGGTACTGTTTGCGGTAACGGGCAATGACTTCACCATCAGGATTAATCACCGGAGAAGTATTGAACACATTTCCATCCCGGCGTTCATAGATCGAACCGGGCACCAACCAGAAACCATTTCTTTTGGCTGCCTCCCGGAAGCAGTTTTCAACTTCCCCCGGTAATTGCACGGCCATTCCTTTATTGGCGCCATAGGTGCACAGCTCAGGCAGCATCACCATCTGGATCCAGGGAAAACGCTTTTTGACCAGGTCAATTTCCTTTTCAATGGTAGACAGATTGTCTTCCGGACCCAACTCCAGTTGTAATCCTGCAATAGACAGATAACTCATAGCTGGCTCCATTTTTATTTGATTTGCGCCTGATTCACCAAGCATTGATTGGCAGACTAGCCATTGCGGGGTATAGCGTATAGAACCAGATTTGAAACGGTTATGAGTCCAGTCAGGACGACTTACGGTGTAAAATTCCAGAGTCAACCAGGCGGCCAGCGGGTCTCCACCAACGAATCTGCTCACCAATCAGGCTCACTCGCAGCCTACTGATATCACCGTATCCCCAGGTTTTCCATTGTCGACACCATGTATCACCTTCCAACCACCATTTGCCGGTGTCGCAGTCCTCATTGGCATGTCCGGAACGGCCGCTCATGGTTCCATCTTTATGCAGTTCTATGGTGCAGGGTGCACCGTAAAATGTACGTGTCATGATGGTTGCACCACTCATGATCTCACCCAGTTGGTGCGCATCAAGCAGTGCGGGGTCATTGGGATCCAGGTACTGAATTTGATCTGCTGACAAATCCCTGATCAGGCGGGTCAGTTGATCGACACCTTCGCGGATATTTTCTGCCGGTATACTGGTGACACCGAGGCGAAAATAGTTTCTGACTTTTTTACGGGTACTGTAATAATGACCATCCGGTTCGATCAAAATACCGCGTTTTGCCGCTTCACGAACCAGGTTTTTTACATTTATTTCAGCGGGGCACCTTACCCACAGTGCCGTGCCTCCCTGCGTGGGAAGTTCAACTTCAATATCCCTCAGGTAATGATTTAATGCCTGACGCAGGGCTTCCCATCGTTCTCCCATGATTTTATGCAGGCGGGTCATAAAGGCATCGTAATGACCCATGGAAAGAAAAAATGCCGCCGTACTTTGAGTGATCATGTTGGGCCGACCAATCACGGTTTGGCGTAACTGACGGGCCTGGCGTATCAACTCAGGTGCTGCAACAATAAAACCAATTCGCACGCCTGGAGCGAGTATTTTCGGCAATGCAGAGACATAAATCACCCGGTTGTCTTTATCCATTCCACGCAGTGCGGGATGAGGCTGACCCAGATAGTTGCTTTCGTGCTCCAGGTCATCTTCGATGATGATCTGGTCATGCTCGGCCGCCTGCCGCAATAACCCACGACGTCTCTGGTTGGGCATGGTGACTGCGGTCGGAACCTGGTGACTGGGTGAAACATATATCACCTGGGCTTTACTGAGTTGGTTCGTGATGACCAGGCCGTGTTCATCTACCGGGCCATGGATAATCTTCGCTCTGGATTGCTTGAGCAATTGACGCACCTTGGGGTTTCCGGGTTCCTCCAGGGCGACTGAGGTCTTTTTATCAACGAGCAAGCGTGAAAGCAGATAGAGCGCGTTCTGACCACCCAGGGTAATCAATATTTCATCCGGTTTCGCCGTTATCCCACGTCTGGGTAGCATCTTTGTGCGAATTTCCTCAATCAGCGCGGGATGATCCGCATGCCCTTCGGTACCCTCACCGTGGTCAATAATACGGGTGCCCAAAGCCAGGCGGGTCGCTTCGCGCCACTGGTTGGCCGGATACAACGACGAGTCAAAATGACCATCAATGAAAGGGTAAGGATACTGCTGCCAATTGGAAGGCCAGTGAAATTGGTTCTCCTGTCGTGTTTTCAGACGAATTCGACTCTGCCATTGTGAGTCGTGGTCGGATTCGGTGAGAGGTTTACCCTGGAACCCAACGTGACCATCGAGCACATTCTGTGTAACGAAAATACCACTACGTTGACGGCTTTCCAGGTAGTTCTCTTCTATCAATTGCTCATAGGCCAGTACGACCGTATTACGAGCCACACCCAATTGTTCTGCAAGTTTGCGTGAAGATGGTAACTTGCTACCGACAGGAAAATTGCCATTCAGAATACCTTCAACCAATTTCTGACGAATTTGGCTTTGCAAATTCAATTTACTGCCTGGGTCGAGATAGATAAGGGCTACTGTCACGTTAGTCTCTGAATTTAACCACGCCTGATTGTAAACATCTGCACCCAGTTCGATCCACAGAAATTTTGCGCGTCCGGTTCAATCATCCACAATCGTCCTGCGGTCGGGGTGCATCATGGTTGAGCAAAACCCTGCCACGAGCATTTCTTCCACGTTGTCAGGGTTCAGAATCTCGTGGGCGACATTGTATAGTGGCAATTCGAAATCATTCCATCCACGCAAACCTGTCTTCATCGAGGCGACATTTTTATAGCCCATCCACTGCATGGTTTGAGCAGCTAATACACTGCGGTTACCTGAGCGGCAGATCACGATGATTTCACGGTCCCTGGCCTCAATGAGTTCCGGAACTGAGTCTTCGTACTCGTCTTCACAGGCGGTCTCCAGGATACCGCGAGGTACCAGCATTGAATGTTGAATATGGTAAGCTGAAAATTCACACTCTTCCCGAATATCAAGAACAAGGGCTTCATCATTTTCGCTGCGGCGTTCTTCGACATCCCATGGAAACAACTCCCTGATTTCCATTCGAGCTTCTTCGACAATTTCTTTAAACGTTTTCATCTTGACCAGCCTTCTTTTTTACTTAATCGACAAATGGGCACCACCATGCACCATGCGGCTGGCTGTCTCAACAATAGTATTGCAAAACCCAACGGATTCTAAAAATGTCAAAAGATGGGAGAAACCTGCATGCGACAGGGTGGACATGCTTGTCCACCCTGCAATGGTTCAATCACTAAAGCTCTTATCGATGCTGTGACATAATCCGCATGAGACAATTTCTCCTGCGGCCAAGGTCGCACGGACCACACCTTCTGCATCCCTCAACACGCGATCAACACGAACACGGGAAAGACGGGTTCCCCGGTGATCAACACCGTGGCAGCTGGCGCACTGGTCTTCACCATTCTTCCAGACAAAGTCTTCGTGATAGTAATCACCTTTGCTCTTGATCCAATTAGGATCATTCACAGGATGCATACCGTGTGGGCCTTGGAGAGTTCCATTCGGGAAACTGTTAGGCTCGTGACAAACGCTGCATTCACTTATCGTACCCGCATGTCCCTGCAACTGGATGGCGGTAACGTTGTCATTGGCATTGAGGTCCCGGTTCGGCCAGATCGCATGGGGACTGCCATGACAGGCTTCGCATGCTATTCCTGCGTGATTGTCAAGACTGTTGCGATACAGGCTGCCAGGGTTCTCGGCAAAACGTGAATCGGCCAGTTCAATCGGAGTCGCAGCAGGGTCGGTGGGGTCGTAAGCCAGGGTCCCTACTGGATCATCACCATGACCGCTATGACAGGAACTGCACTTGGGCTCGTCCGCCCAGGGTTCACGGGTATGCCCGGTGTTCAATGGGAATTCACCACCCATTGCCAGCATCCCGCCATGACAGTCATCGCACTTCTGACCAGCTGTATACATCGCGCCACGGAAACACTGTGTGATCTTCCCCGGATGGCAGGAGAAGCAATTCTGCTCCATTGGTATGCCTTCACCGGTGGGAATCAGTGGAATCTCCGCGCCGGACATTGCAGGTGGATCAATTAATTCAGGTTCACCCGAACTGTCCCGGATCAAACCACCGGCACCATTGACCTGCAAACGTCCATGGAAACCATGCATAACGCGGGACATATTGTCAAAATCAGCCAAGCCTCCCGGCCCACCCACTTCGGCCAAAGCATTAGAACGATGGCAGGAAGCGCACAAAACCGGCTGATCATCGGCGGCAAATGTTGTCAGGTGTTTGAAGTCATGCAATACAAGGATATTGTGCTTGGCTGCAGCTTCCACGTCGACCCGGTCGCCACTGGCTGCTGCCATAAACAAAGGACCGGATACCCGCGCGGCTGGATCAGAACCAACCTCGCCCAATGTATGGCAATCGCGACAATCGACTTCGGTCGATACAGGAACAACAGCATCGGTAGTAGCCAATATCTCCCCGCTGCCAATATCTACAGCCTGAACACGCATCAGTGGGAAGGAATTGAAACGGCCAGTATCATCAACAGCAGTGATGGGAATACCCTGTGCGGTAAACCAGTATCTTGATTCAATGTAAGCACTAAAATTCTGTGGCTCATTGTCGAAGTACGGGTCACCGATACCCGGCATATAACGACCGTGATCGGGGTTGTCTATGGTTTGCAGTCCTTCATCAGGAACGGGGTTTAAACCTGGGAACAACAATGCAGCAATGGTGTTTCCCAGATCATCAAAAACATCCCAGAAATCAGTTTTGCGAATCAAGGCACTATCAGCGCTTGCACCGGGTGGATAGTTCTGGCTTGTCGAGTTGATCGACCCTGCCCCGACCGGATCATTTGCACTAGAGGCTGAAGAGTACTGTAATGCCACCATGGTATCGTTCAAAATCAACGGACGATTACTACCCCGGGTGCCCTTACGCACAACTTGTGCATTCAGGTTATTAAACGGTGGCAAAATACTGAATGGATATGATCCAAGGTCCGCACAATGCATGCCCAGATCATTAAAGGCCAGCACCACATTTTCGCCATTGCCGGCAGCAGCAGTCCCGGGTGCCGGTTGTTCGGATACTTTTGGCGGTAGTCCGCCAGGCGGTGTGCCCACTTCGATCAAACGCCGGTCAGTACAACGCTTACCCTGTTGATCCGTAACAATAAATTCACCTACGAAGTTACCATTCGTTACATCAAATACAATCGCACCAGGAGTTTCCACGGTTGGCCTGGTATCGGCGCCACCTCCAAAATCCCACTCAAAGCTTAAAGGACCACCTTCGGGATCAGTAGCCTCACCTGAGAAAAACACGCTGTCACCCAGGAGAATAGACACATTGACCCCAGGAGCGACAATTGCACATTCAGGTGGCTGGTTACCTGGTGGTGGAGGTGGAGGTGGAGGTGGAGGTGGAGGCTCCTCATCGCAGTCAGCCGGAGAATCCTCAACCTCGTCCACGTCGGACAAGCCTTCAGATTCCACGCGCACTTCGCAAGGCACGTCATCATCGAAAAGCCCACTGAGTTTGAAACGAAACTCTTCACGGCGGGTACGTTTTTGAGCCAACAGTTCATCTGTCCTGTCATTGAACAAAAACACCTTTCTCCGGCCGTCGGTGTCCAGGGAGACCTTCACTTTTAATATCCCATCCCCCTCATTATATTCTGCATCTTTCACTTCGATATGGAAGGAATCAGATGCAAACAGACTCACAGAAAACATATTAATCAATGTTATAAATGAAAATGCTAGCAGGGCTTTGGAAAGGCGTGGAGCTCCACGGGATACTCTCAGGTTTTTTATATTCACTTTAAAAATCCTTTTTTTAAGTAAATGTTATTTGAAGTATTAAA
>RCNC010000420.1_pt1 | contig 30777 bp, 16 predicted proteins | sample 2041301 | NCBI WGS metagenome assembly RCNC01 (sample SAMN09708231, study PRJNA481090) | Marine sediment metagenome, whole genome shotgun sequencing project. | biome: marine sediment; feature: ocean; material: sediment; isolation source: Sewage treatment plant 13A marine sediment (STP13A) ... | reverse complement strand
GATCCGACTGTTGTGCTCATCCCAATCAACCCTCCACAGGTTGAGCCCCAGGATTCAGTGGCAGGGGAGCCAGAACCAACCTCTGAGAATAGTGAGCAGGAGACAACTTCAGAACCAGACGAACCTGAAGATGCATCATCAAATACCGCAGCAACGGTTCAGGAAGAAGGTGGTGATGGTGCTCAATCCGTTTCAAGTGAAGATATAAGCGAAAGTACCCTTCCTTCTTCAGATGAAGTAGCTGATAACGACCATACTACACTCGCTGAGCCAGCTACTGATACACAACTAACAGAAGTTGAAGTAGCAGAAGAGAGCTCGTCCCCAGTGCAAATTGAAACTGAGGCCGGCGATGCTTCTGGGCTTGATGAAACTGCAGAAATGCCCCCCGTCGATGCCATTGATCCGATGATTGGCGAGGACTTTACCTTTACGGCTACCCTCGATAATACCACCGGTGGCACCTTATACGGGCCCTATATCGACATCTATATGCCCACGAGCGGCGATGACGGCGATGATGGTGCCTCCTTTGTGGACGCCTCATATCTGGGCACGCCCGTCAGCGCCACGGTCCAGACATTTGATGCCACAGGAGAAATTCTTCACCCCTATGCGGTTGATGGTGCCGGCAATCCCATCACCATCAGCGGTACTGAGGGTGATACCTATGTCACCCTGGAGATGCCTTTTGGCTCGTTCACTCCTGACCAGCCCGCAGCCGATGTTGAAATAACAGCGCACATCAGCGAGAACAGACAGGTAGACGAAGCAGGCGGAAGTACCCAGGATTTTAATATCCAGGTCTATAACGGCTATCGCTACGGAAGTAACCCGCTGGACGACCCCGACACCGATCCACCGGTTGATCCAACGCTGGTGAGTACCCAATCATATCGGCCCGAGGTTATCCGTTTTGAAAAAGTATACCTCGGAGAAGAGCAGGAAACCGCGACCGGTCCCAACTACCCCAGACAGTACCAGATTACCATTGATATTGCCGATGGCCAGACCATAAGCAATCTGGAGTTGACGGAGCATCTGCCCGATGAAATCTACTATATGGGCGACTCGACAGTTTCGGTCAGTGGTGGCGGGCCTTTCAGTGTAACGTCCCCCAATAGTGCCGGCGGTATCTTTACCGATGGCATCCTGACGGTGGCACTTACCAACTCAATTACCGGCTCCGATGCGGCGGACGATGTTGTTGTTACCTTCGATTTTTATGTACCCCAGTATTATACCGACGGGGTAACACCGATTCTCCTTCCAGCCACCGGCGATGATGCCGACGGCAACGAAGACCGTGAAGTAGTCAACGACGTTCAGGTCGAGGGTGACTGGACGCCTATCGATCTACGTGATAGACCCTCCGATGGGTCACCGATTCATATCGTTATGGATGCAGAAGTGGACAGCGAGGGTATTATTTCGCCCACGCCGGGTATCGATGAGGTGTTTGACGCCGAAGCCATTGCCATCCAGAAGACTGTGGGGCTGGCAGATGGATATGACACGGGAATCATCGGGGGATACAATCCTGATGATATCGTCCAGTACACTCTCACCTTCCAGGTCTCGGACTATTTTAACCTTGGTGATATCCAGATTAATGATGTCCTGCCTGACGGTCTGGAGCTTCTTGAGTTTAACAACCCAATCAACCTGAGCGACACAAAAGATTATACACCAACCTTTTCAATTCAGGATGAAACCGATTCATGGTCAGGAAATTGGTCGATTGGCAGCAACCTGACCACCCTTACCCAGGCTGGTGACGATACTCGACTCACTTTTGACGTTTCAGCAGCAATCATTGCCGCAGGCGGGCCGGACGGTATCCTCCAAGGTGATCTCTACGGCAACACCGACTTGGATAATCCGGCTACCGGTACCATTACCTATTACGCCCTGATAAAAGACGAGTACGTGAGTACCGGAGACAGTTCCGGTCCTGGAGACATCTCTGTCGACCAGGGTGATCTTTTTACCAACGACGTCACAATCGAAGGACAGATATACGGCGATGACGGCACAGGTACAGGCACCTTGACAAGCACCGGCTTTGATCTTGACCAGGATGATTCCAGCGCCTCGTTCCAGATCGAGGTTGGTCAAGTCGATAAAGAAATGTACGCCATTAACGGCAACACGGACCTGAGCAGTTTCACCGACGCCCAGGGAAATATCCATGTACAGCCGGACGACACGGTAACCTACCGCCTGCAGTACTACATGCCCACCAGCGAGTTCGAATCGTTCCGGCTCGATGATTACCTTCCCCTGCCCGTGTTCGATGCTTCGGAAATAACAACCTTTGATGATGGCGACCCAGATATACCCATCGCCGGGCACTGGGATTTACACCCCGATGATACCTATTCAGATGCGTTTCCGCTTGAACCAATCACGCTTCAAACAAATGTTGCCAACGGTGAGAACAGGGTCAGTTTTATCTACGACGAACACGACGATACCACCGCCCAGGAAACCTGGATCGATATCCTCTTTACCGTTACAGTAAGCGATGATCCGTTTGTCGACGGACTCTACCTGACCAATCAGGTACGCGGCACCGAAGACGGTACACCGCTGGTGCCCTCGAATACTGACGCCATTATCCAGATTGTGCTTGACGAACCGGTGCTGGAGATCACCAAGGGGATCGTCCAGAGTGACAATGACGCCGATGTCTACAATGGCAACGCGGCTGTAAGCGTCTATTTCACAGAACCCGGAAACAACACGGGTATAAACGGTTCCCGGCTAGAGCAGACTGTTTCCTCCAGCTGGTTAGACTTAAATAGTTTAGATACAGACGTCTCCGGACTAGATGCCGGTGACACGGTCACTGTGGCTATTGTTCTGGAGAACATCGGCAATTCCGATACCTATGATGTCACCGTAACCGATGTCCTGCCCCTTGGTTATATGTATGTCGCTTCCAGTCTGCAGGTCACCAACGGTGCTGGAGACTCCTTAACATACAGCGGCAACGTTGATGTTGATTTGTTCGGCGCCGGACTCATTATCGATGACACCGTGGATGACGGATCCCTGGAGGGACATGACGATACCTCGGGAACCAACATCATGGTGATCACCTACGATCTGCTTCTGCAGGATAGCGTCGGTCCCAACCAGACACTTCTCAACACAGCATCAATAACCAATTATGGTGGAAATGAGGGCGCCGGCAACCACGTACAAGGCACTCTTTCAGACGACGCGACAACCCAGATCACTGACGTTGTCGTTGAAAAATCCATTGCAAGCACAAGCCAAGCGCATACGCTTGGAAGCGATGTGGCGATTGGGGAAACCGTTACTTACAGCGTTACCATTACCCTGCCGGAGGGTTCGGCAACCGGGGTTACCTTTACAGATGTGCTGGACCCGGATAACGGGCTCGAGATAGAGAGTCTCGATACACTTTCAGCCGATCCAAGTCTTTTATCAATTTCAAGCTCAGGCGACATCAGCACGATAAATGACGCTTTCCTCCTAGCCCATGGTACCATTGCTGCTGATGGACTTTCCTTTATCGTTGATTTTGATGATATTGAGAATTCGGATCGTAACAACGCAGTCTCTGAAACCATCACCCTGACGTACACCGCCCTTGTACGCAATATTGCCAACAATCAAAGTACGGTCGATCTGGACAATACCGCCCGATGGGACTGGACTGACGGTAACGGCACAGACCAGAACTCCAGCGATAGCCAAACCGTCACCGTTGTCGAGCCTGATCTAGTGGTCAGTAAAAGTGTCGATAACCCGACGCCTGACGAGGATGATACGGTTACATTCACTATTACTGTGCAACATGGACCAAGCAGCGATGCCGATGCCTTTGATGTCGTATTGAACGATACCATACCCAGTGGCTATGAAAACGTTACGATCACTGGTCAGACAGGAACAGCGGTGACTGTTTCTGGAAATACCCTGTCCGGTTCATGGGATGTTTTCGGCGCTGGCGAGAGCTATACAATTACTCTTACTGCAGATCTCGTGGTCGATCCGCAGGCAGGACAAACCCTCTCAAATACCGCCACCATCGACTGGACCAGCCTGCCCGAGGACGGTGACCCCTACGAGCGCACCGGCACCCCGGCAGGTGGAGACCCTGACGACTATATTACAAGCGCTACAGCTGCAGTCACAGTCGGGGGAACCATAGACAAAGTCGATCCCAATCCATCCAGCTATACCATCGGAGACGAAGTCCAGTATTACATCCTGGTCACGCTGCCCGAAGGCAACACCAACAACCTCATAGTTACCGACGACCTGCCTGCCGGCATGCAGTACGTTGCGGACTCCCATACCCTCTATACAACATCCGGTGCTTCCGATCCCTCCGGCCTGCTGACCCAGGACTTCTCAGGTTCCTCCATCACTCTCACCTCACCGCCAGCCGGCGGTACGAGTAATGGCATGCCGGTATCATTCAGCTATGGCGACATCGCAATTACGGCAGACAACGATCCGAGCGGGGAAAACGATGCCTTTGTCATCGGGCTCAGAGCACTTGTCCTCAATGACTCCGGAAATCACGACGATCCCGATGGTGGCGGGGCTTTACAGGCGACCGCGCTCACAAATGACACTTACATGGTGTACGATAATCCTGCCGGAGGGAGTCCGATTACGGTGAATGACCCGATCGATCCTATCGTCACTGTCATTGAACCCTGGATCAGCACCGTTAAAACTGTTGATCAGACGACCGGCGTAGAGGCCGGAGATTTGCTGACCTATACGGTGGCCCTGGCCAATAACGGCAATGCTACGGCCTATGAAGTCAACTTCAACGACACCCTTGCCCCAGGAACAAGTATAGGTGTAGACCCAATCCAGAGTGTTACAAGAAGTGACGGGATTGCGGTATCTACCGGAACAGCAGTCACCCAGGCAGACTCGAGCATTCTCTTCTCTGCAGATGACTGGGATCTGGATCCCGGTGAAACCTTGACCCTTACCTATACGGTCACTGTCAGTTCGGCAGCACTGGTGGACGGTACACATACAAACAGCGTTGATGCCGACTGGTCGAGCCAGGACGGATCAGATCCCGATGAACGTGTTTACGATGAAGACGACAGCGACGGCATTGATTCCCCGGTTGATGACGACCCTAATGCTGACAGAGATGTTGATGATGCTGTTTTTTCCATGGAGGGAGTCACCATTGCCAAGAGTGACGGCGGTGTCACAGCGGCTACCATTGGCGACACCATCACCTATACCCTGACTATCAATGCCCCCCAGGGAACTATTGACAATTTTGCCGTGGAAGACATCCTTGCCCAGGGATTGGTTTTTAATGATGATGCGACCATTACCACAACAAATGGTACTTTTTCTATTGAAACAGGATTTTCCCAGGATCCAGGCTTTACGCTCAATGATGGATCAGCTCCAGTCACCATTTCCTGGACTCTCGGCGACACAGAGATCCTCACCGATGATCCCCTGATCATTAGCTACACGGCAACGGTTGCCGATATCAGCACTAATTTTCTCGGCGAAACCCTCGGCAACACCGCATCCATAGCATATGACAATGCCCAGGGCATTCCCGTCACTCCTGATCCGGTGGAGGATGGATTTACGGTAAGCGAACCGCAGATCACCACTGAAAAGATTGTTGTAGACTCTGACGACGCGGGAACGGATGCTCAATGGAATGAAACACTTACCTATACAGCACGTTTCACTAATAGTGGTGATTCCACTGCCTACGAAGTTAATGCACTAGATACGCTGGCTCCGGGTACTCAGTTTGACGCTTTATCCAGTACCGTCAGCAGTTTTGGAGCTGTAGCTGATCCGACCATGACCGACAACGGCGACGGTACGGTTTCTATTGCCGGCGACTGGGATATCCCAGTTGGAGAATATGTCGAGATCGAATATACGGTAACCGTATTGGGAGCGGTATTTCTTGCTCCTCCCCATGAAAACACTGTTGATGCCGACTGGTCCAGTCAGGATGGCGTTGATCCTCATGATCGACAGTATGATGACACTGGAACTTCACCGGTAGATGGTGACCTGGATACTGACAATGCTGTTTTTACCGTTATCACAACCAGCAGTATCGGCGACACCGTGTTCTTTGACACCGATCAATCCAGCAGCGAAACCCCAGGCGATACCGGCATAACCGATATCCTGGTTACCCTGACCGCTGACACTGACGGTGACGGAACACCGGACTTCACCTGGACGGATGTGACCGACGAAAATGGATACTATTCGTTTGAAAACCTGCCGGCCTTTGACAACTACACGGTCACCGTGGATCCGGTCAACCTGCCGGACGACACAGAGGCAACCTATGACCTGGATGGAATCGATACTGAGCATGTTGTCAGCGGAATCGTTCTTGGTGTTGCTGAAGGTCGAGAAGATGTGGATTTCGGTTATTTCAACAGCGGTACCGGCTCCATTGGTGATACGGTCTGGTATGACGCGGACGCTGATGGCGTGCTGGATGCAGGTGAACAGGGACTTGGCGGTGTGCAGCTTACGCTTACCGGCGATATCACCGGTGACGACGTTAGTGATATTTCTTTTACCACAACAACTGATGAAAACGGGAACTATACCTTTGGAGACTTGCTGCCCGGTGATTATACGGTAACGGTTGATTCCACACCTGCCGGTATGGAGCAGACCTTTGACCTCGACGGTCTGGTGGCAACACCAGGAGCCGCTTCTCTTTCGCTTGCCGATGGAGAAAACAACAATAACGTCGATTTTGGTTATACCGGTGCAGCCTCAATCGGCGATACCATCTATTTTGATGCCGATAATACCGGCTCAGAAACTCCTGGCGATGCAGGAATTCCTGGAGTTACGGTTACCCTGACCGGTGATGTGAATAACGACGGAATCGAGGATACACTGACAACCGTGACCGACGAGGACGGCACCTATCTCTTTGAAAACCTGCCCGACGGGGCCTTCACCATTGTTGTTGATCCGGCCGGTTTACCTGCAGGAATGAACCCGACTGCCGACCCTGATGGTGGTGATGACAATACATCTGTTGCTACCGTTGTGGGCGGTGTCGACGACCTTGATCAGGATTTCGGCTATACCGGTACAGGTATCATTGGCGACACCATCTGGGAGGATACGAATGGTGACGGCACACAGGATGTTGGTGAAGGAGGTATAGCGGGTGTCGATGTTACCCTGTCAGTCGATTTTGACGGTGACGGAACAGCTGATTACACCGGAACCGCCACAACAGACGGAAACGGTAACTACAGCTTTGACAACCTTCCCGCAGGGACCTATACCATTGCCGTGGACACCGGCTCTACTGCGCTGGACCAATATTTCCTGACCGGAGACCCTGACTCCAACCCGGATTCTGCATCCACGGTCAATCTTCCTGCCGGAGGAACGAACCTGGATCAGGATTTCGGCTACCAGGACAGCGGTGCACCCACCGGTTCCATCGGCGACACCATTTACTTTGATGCTGACGGTAATAGCTCACAGACGGGAGATGAACCCGGTATCTCGGGAGTCACCGTGACCTTAGGCGGCGATGTTGACGGAGATGGAACGCCAGATACCGTAACCACAACGACCGATATCAACGGCAATTATCTTTTCGATAATCTCCTGGCGGGCGACTATACTATCACGGTTAATCCGGCAACCCTGCCGGCCGGGATGAGTCAGACCGCAGATCCTGATGGAGGCAATGATAATACCTCCTTTGTTGCCTTGTCAGCTGGCCAAAACAATGATCTGCAGGATTTCGGCTACAATGGCACCGGCTCCATTGGCGATACAATCTTCTTTGATGCCAATAACAACGGCTCGCAGGAAAGTAATGAAGGCGGCATCAATGGGGTTGGGGTTAATCTCAGTTTAGACTTAAATGGCGATGGAATCATAGATTACACCGATTCTGCAACGACGGATTCAAACGGGAACTATCTATTTGAAGAACTGCCGGCCGGAGAATATACCATCAGTGTTGCTACCTCAACGCTGCCTGCCGGAATGATTCAAAGCAGTGATCCGGACAGTTCCCTTGATGACATGGCAGCTTACAGCCTGGCTGGAGGAGAAAACAACCTCAACCAGGATTTTGGCTACACCGGAACGGGTTCCATAGGTGATACAATTTGGAACGATGCTGATGGAGACGGAGCCCAGGGTGTTGGTGAAACTGGCCTCCCAGGAATAGATATAAGTATTGAAGCTGATATTGATGGAGACGGGATAACAGACTACACCGAAACTACAACCACTGATAGTAGCGGCAATTACCTGTTCAATAACCTTCCGGCAGGTGGCTATACGATAACCGTGGATCCGGCAACGCTGCCGACGGGGTTCAGTCAGAGCGGCGATCCTGACGGCACTAATGATAATTCGACCTTTCTGCCCCTCGGTGCTGACGAGAATAATCTCGATCAGGATTTTGGTTACAATAGCGGAACCGGATCAATTGGCGATACCATTTTCTTTGATGTCAATGGAAATGGCACGCAGGATGGCGCGGAATCAGGACTGCTTGGTGTCACGGTATCACTCACCGGTGATGTAGATGGCGATGGAGCACCAGATTCCGTCACCACCACTACTGACAGCAGCGGTGCCTATCTGTTTGATGGCCTGCCTGCCGGAATTTACACCATTACTGTTGATCCCACTACCCTGCCTGCCGGCATGATACAGACGGCTGATCCTGATGGTGTCAACAACAACTCGTCTGATGTCGCGCTTGCTGCTGACGAGGATAGACTTGACCAGGATTTCGGCTACCAGGGAACTGGCTCCATTGGTGATACCATCTGGGATGATGCAAATGACAATGGCATTTTGGATGGTACTGAAAGCGCTTTGCCTGGTCCGGGTGTTGACGTCACCTTATTGGCTGACTTTGACGGCAACGGATCGGTCGACTACACCCAAACGGTAACTACTGATCCATCAACGGGTAATTATCTCTTCGATAACCTGCCTGCAGGCGACTATACCATTTCTGTAGACACGAATGACATAGCAGGTGGTTACGTCCTCACGGCAGACCCGGATGGTAATCCTGATTCTACAACTGACCTGACGCTTGCAGCAGGAGAAAATAACCTGGATCAGGATTTTGGCTACTCTGACTCTTCTGGAAACCCCACAGGTTCGATTGGCGACACTATCTACTTCGATGAAAACAACAACGGCACCCAGGACGGCTCTGATGTCGGCCTGCCCGGTGCGACTGTCACTCTGGTCGGTGACATAGATGGCAACGGCTCGACCGATAGTGTCTCGACTGCTACCGATGTAAACGGCAATTATTTATTCGATAATCTTCCAGCGGGTGATTATACGGTCACCGTGAACCCTGCCACCCTGCCGGCTGGAATGAGCCAGACTGATGACCCTGATGGTGTCAGTGATAATAGTTCTATTGTTACTCTTGGTCCTGGAGTCGATAATGACGCTCAAGATTTTGGTTACACCGGCAGCAGCGTCATCGGCGACACCATCTATTTTGATACCAATGGCAATGGCATTCAGGACGGCTCTGAAAACGGTCTGCCTGGCGTAGATGTCTCCATCAGCGTTGACTTCGATGGTGATGGTACCCCGGAGTATACAGCGACGGAAACAACCGATGACAACGGCAACTACAGCTTTGATAACCTTCCTGCCGGGGATTATACGCTTATCATCGAAACCGCAAGCCTTCCTGGCGATGTGGGGCCAAGTGGAGACCCGGATTCAACGCTTGACAACACAACCAGTGTTATCCTCGGTCCAAATGAAATCAATAACGATCAGGACTTTGGTTACACAGGCACCGGTTCAATCGGCGACACTGTCTATTATGACGCCGATGGTAATGGCTTTCAGAGCCCTGGCGAACGAGGACTCGGTGGCGTAACGGTCACCCTGCAGGGGGATTTTGATAATGACGGAACCATCGAGGCAGTGACAACCACAACAGACGGTAATGGCAGCTACCTGTTTGATAACCTGACTGATGGGGTTTATACGGTCTATGTTGATACCACAACCCTTCCAGGCGGTTTGACCCAGACGGGAGACCCTGATGCAACCCTGGACAACCAATCGACGGTAGCATTGTCGGCCGGTGAAGCCAATCTCTCACAGGATTTTGGTTACAGCGGGCCCTCACCATTTCCGCCGGCACTGCCACCGCAACCGGGAATACCTGTGATCCCGGTGACACCGACATCTCCGCAACCCTCACCGGTTCCGATTGCTCCCGCCGATCAGGGGCTCGTCGCCGATGCCTTTTTCATGTATAGACAGTTTGGTGAGCGATTCGATACTGAAATTTTCTACCAGGAGGAGATGCTTCCCTGGCAGCCTCCGATTCTACCGGTTTCGCCAGTGTATACCGGACATACGGAGCCGGGCACCACGATTCAGCTTGTTCTCTTTGATGCCCTCGGTAACCAGATTGGCTACGAAAGTGTCATGGCAGATACCGCCGGCAACTGGATGGCTGATTTTCCTGAGACGATTATGTATGAGCTGCCCCACCGCATGGAAATTGTACAGACAATATCGAGCTACAATGTCAGCAGTGCCGGTTTCTTCAACATGCGAACATATTTTACCCCTAGCTTCAGCAGCATGGTATATGCTCACACTCGTCTTGACGTGGAAGCAGTTTTTGCCTATATGCCATCCACGGTGATTGACTCTGTGCACCACAGCAACCTTTCGCCATTCGATATCACCTGGAACGATTTTAATGGTTATGAATTTATCGCCCCATCAACAAACCCGGCGCAAGACAGCCACTGATAGAATAAGAGGAAAAGGTAGAAGAATGAAAACTCGACTCGCAATAATGACATTAGCAGCCTTTGGAAGTTTTTTCAGCATCGCACCCATCTATGCTGAAGAGGCAGTGCCGTCAGACTTCAAACTCGTGGTAGAGGCCACTGAACAGAGTGATCTTGATTATGAAAAGCTGAAAACGAAACTATTGCAAAGATATAGTACAACTATCGTAAAGATGGAACAGGCGGAGAGCAGCTACATCTCCATTTTTTCCGGTTCCCTGGTAGGTGAGTCAACCGGCGGCTCGAGTTCTATTCCAGAAGATTATAAACCCTGGTGGCAGGTCCGGGCCAATGGCCGCATCAACCCGGCCGTTCCTGACCTCTCCATTGACATTACGTCATTATTTGCACGGGCACTCAAATATTCATCACAGATCAAGGTTTTCAGTGATTTACCGCTAATCCGTCAAACATCCATTCAAGAAGCTCAGGGTCCCTATGATTATAGGGTTTTTGCCGAAGGCAGCCTCTCCGATCTTGATGAGCCCGTAGGTGACGATCTGCAAACAGGTGGCCCCCTGCGCTATGAAGAGAATGCAGGTAATTTTGAGTACGGGGTGCGAAAAAAATTCCTGACCGGAACCGAAGTCGAGCTGAAACAGAATATCGGCGACATGGATACCAACTCAATCTATTTTAATCCAGTGGACCAGGCTCGTACCGGGACCTACCTGACAATCAGGCAGCCGCTGCTCAAACGATTTGGTGTTGCCTATAACCGTGCGCCACTCGACCTGGCAAACATCGATCACGCAGTTGCCGAGGAAGAATTGCGGCGAAATGTGGAAAGCCATCTGCTGGAAGTTACCCGCGCCTACTGGGGCCTTTACCTGGAACGCTCGTTATTACTGCAAAAGGAGCAGCTGTTAATAAAGACTCTTGATATATACAAACAAATGCAACAGCGCTCCTCTATGGATGTTGCCCCCAGCCTACTGGCACGTGCCAGGTCATTGGTGAACACCCATGAACTTGGTGCCATGCAGGCCGAATTTGCCATGCTCAATGCCCAGTCCCGAATCCGCGCACTGGTCAATGACCCAGAGCTACTCAACAGTGACGGTCTGGAAATGACCACTAGCCAGATGCCGAATAATCAGCTGTTTGATATCAATTTTGACCAGGCCCTGCAAAACACGCTGGAAAACCGCCCTGAGGTTGCCCAGTCAATAAAACACATCCAGGCGGCCTACCTGAGGCTTGAGCGATCAAGAAACGAGCTGCGTCCAGATCTCGATATCTTTTTCCAGACATATGTCAAGGGACTTGAGGGTGATTACGAGTACGGTACTGCCTACTCAAATCAATTTGATAAAGGTGATCCCAGCTTTGTTGGCGGTTTGCGTTTTGAATTCCCTCTCGGTAATAATGGCGCCGAGGCACGCAACCTGAGGAATAAAATAGAAATCCGTCAACTTCTGCACCAATTGGATACAACCGTAGAAAATGTTTTGCTTGAAGCGCAGGTTTCCTATCGAGAACTTGAAAAAAACTACCGCTCCATGGTACAGGGGTATCAGATCATGCTCTCAGACCAGGAAGAGGTTAAGGCTCTTCTGGCACGTATTGACTACCTTTTGGCGGACAGTGAGCCTTACGGCGATATCCTCTACCGACTGATGGACGCAAGCGAAAGACTCACCAATTCTGAAGAGCTGTATGCTCAAAGTGAACTGACCTACAATTATGCACTTTTTAATCTTTATCGAGCAATGGGGATACTGGTCAGCAACAATAACATAATCTTTGAAGAAGAAACACCAGAGGACGGTGATGAGCTGCCGATTATATTCGTTCGCAATCAATAAACATCCATGGGCCATGTTCCGATCTCTATCGGAACATGGCCTCATCATTCGTATTAACTGTTTGCTCCTTTCTCAGTTTTTGATTCTGCTAAGCGCGGCATATTGCTGGGCAGAGACATACGATACTTTCCTGGAGCCAAATCAGATTGTTGACATCTCCTCGCCATTTCGCGGCAGGATCAGTTCGATTCATGTCCGGAACGGAGATCAGGTTACGGCAGGTCAACTGCTGGCAGAACTTGATACTCACGTCTTGGAAGCGAATCTTGCCTCTGCTGAGGTAGCCGCCTCCTTTCGTGGTCGAGTCGATGCGGCCAGGGCGCTTGCCACCATGCGTAAAAACAGGTACACAATGCTGCAGGAGCTGGAAAAAAGCGGCAACGCACGGCCCGAGGAAATAAAGCGGGCCGAAACCGACCTGGCCATGGCACAAGCTCAACTTCAAAGCGCTCTGGACGATAAAAAACTGAAAAAATTAGAGGCAGATATCATCCGCGCCCAAATTGATGAAAAAAAACTTCGCAGCCCAATAGATGGAATCGTTGTGGAAGTCCACAAACAACAGGCAGAGTTGATTGGCGGCAGCGACCAGCAAACTTTTATAACCATTGTACAGCTCGATCCGCTGAAGGCTGTTTTTCATTTACCTCAAGATGTAATGGGAGAGATACAAGCCGGTGAACAAATAACCATTAACGCCGGCAACAAACCAGTAACAGGGAGCATTGATTTTATTTCACCAGTAATAAATGCCCAGAGCGGCACTATAGAGATTTCTATTATTATTCCGAACTCGGATGAAGGCCTGATCAGCGGCAGCCGATGCACGTTAACTGCACCATAATTTTTTGGAGATTTCAGCCATGGCAGAAGAGACTAAAACACAACAAATCAAGGTGCGATACACAGAAACATCCGCACTGTATGCCTCACAATTCATTGTTAACACCAGTGGAGAAGACCTGATTATTAACTTCTCTTCCGGCCCGATTAGCGATCCTGCAAGCAATGAAACTATTCTGCCTGTCCATACTCGGATGGCGTTGACCACGAATGGCGCTCGCAGGTTGTATGAAGTGCTGGGAAACATCCTCAACAAACAGACAGCGAGTGCAGCAAATATTCCTCAAACCGCTCAGGCAAAGGTGCCTGACATCAAACAGTAAATACGATTGAACGAGACGTCTCCTAACCGACCGGCACAGGGAGGTTCTGTAATCCTGAAGCCGGACATTCAAAGGCTCTCCGGTCAGTTCATACGGCTGGCGGAAAAAACAGAAAATCGTAAGCAGTTGATCCTTGATTTTTTGCAGCTCTCCATCGGTCTTATCAATGCTGCAGGCGCAATCTTTTATCGAAATGATGGCGAAGCACCTGTTGCTGAATGTGAGCTGCTCTCACGTCAGGCCCTCGCATGGTCAGGAAACCTGCCATTACTTTTGGAAGCTAGCGCCAAACATGCCCTGGGCAGTGGCAGTGCTCAGCACAGTCGACTGGCAGAGTACCCCGCTGCCCAGATTATTTCTTGTCCGACAGCAGAGCGCGGTCGCTTTTCAGGTTGCCTGTCTCTGGTGGTTCTGACAGCGGAGCAACCAATTGAATCTTTCCTGGCAATCTCCCAGCTGCTCACTGCCCTGCTCAGTTTTCTTCTCAAAGAGGATAATCCTAAAGAATCCAAGCTACAGAGCACGCTCCACCAACTCTCTGCTCTTACCGTCCATGTTCTGGAAACAGGAAATCAACAAGAAGCCCTTGTACAACTGAATACGCAATTGAGAAGCTGGGCCGGTTCTGATGAGGTTGCGATCGGCATTGCAACCGCCTCGGGTCGCATTGTATTGAGCTCACTATCGCATGTGACGTCGGTTGATCAGCGCACTGAGCAATCACGCGCCCTTACAAAAGCACTCACTGAGTGCACTAATCAAAAAGAAATGCTCTGTTATCCTGCAGCAGACGATTCTGCTGTCCACAGCTCACCTATCTTAAGAGATCTTCTGAATTTCAGCGAAAACAATCAGGTTGTCGCTGTTCCCTTTCCTGACACAAAGGGAAACATCATTGGTGCCGCACTATTCTTCTGGACCACCGCTGGCGACAGGACGAACAATTTAAAGAGTCTCGAAGCAGACAAGCATCTATTGGCAGCCTGTCTTACCGCTATACAGGATAAGTCTTCCTTTCGGATTACCAGCGGTACAAGTAACCAAAGACAAGGCAAGCGCAGCGGGCTTAGAACGTCGCTTCTGAGTATTGGATTAGTGCTGCTACTTGTTGCGATCAGTTTTATTCCTGTTCCCTTTCGTTTGAGCACAGATTGTCTTGTGCAGCCCATATCAATCAGGTTCATCGTTTCCAGATTTGATGGTATCCTGCAGGACGTCTTAGTGCAGCCTGGCGATGAAATCCGGGATGGTGATGTACTTGCCAGGCTTGATGGACGCGATAATGAGCTCGACCAGGCTGCCCTTGCTGCTGAGCGCAGCAAGGCACGTAAAACACGCGATCACCATCTGGCTTCCGGAAATACAGCTGCGGCTCAAATTGCCGGGCTTGAAGAACAACGCCTTGAGCAACAGCTCAGTCTACTCCAGGAAAAACAGAACCACCTGACGCTATCGAGTCCAATCGACGGTATCATTCTTACCGGAGACATGAAGCGAATTGAGGGTAGCCCGGTTGGCAGAGGGCAAACGCTTTTTGAGGTGTCACCGCTAAAAGCAATGATCGTTGAGCTTGCCGTCAGGGAAGATCACATCTCCTTTGTGGATCGTGGCATGGAGGTGACGGTTCGTTTTGATGCATATCCGAACACAACATGGAATGGTAAGATTGAAAAAATAAATCCTAAATCGATGATCCGCGACAATCGTAATGTCTTCATCGCTGAGCTGGAATTTAATAATCCCGATGGTAGACTCAGGCCAGGTATGCAGGGAAAAGCAAAAATTGATGCCGCCACGAAGCCACTTGGTTGGATTCTATTTCGCAAACCGTGGTATACTTTGTTGTGGTTAAAGGATTTTCTTTTTTAATTCGTTATGGATTCAGCTGAATTCACTTTACCCAGACTGCGCGCGGATCTTCGCTTTACACCGTTAACCCAGAAAGGTGATCCGCACTATATTCTTGAAGATCCGGTTCGAAACAAATTCTATCGTCTTGGCCTCGAAGAATACTTGTTCATCAGTCGATTGAACCAGGCATCATCGATTGAGCAGCTCCTGCAGGGTGTGGCCCAGACAGCTGAAACACAATTGAGCCCTGAGCAGGCAGAAGCTATCATCAACTGGCTTGCTGTCCGGCAGCTCCTGCAGCTTGATAATGCAGGCCCCCTTATTCAGGCGTTGGAGCAAGAACACACGAGCAAAAATTGGCAGCGTTTGAGCCGACTCAATATTATCACTATCAAAATTTCCCTGTTTAACCCCGATCCACTATTGAACGTTTTAAGCCCCAAACTCTCCTGGTTGACCGGCAAACTATTCGCTTTCATCTGGCTGGCACTGGCGATTTCTGCTCTTGGTATTCTTTTTTCCAGGTGGCAGGAATTCAGTGCCCAATCAGTCAGTTTTTTTTCAGCCGGCAACCTGCTTGTAATCTGGCTTATCTGGTTTTCACTCAAACTTTTTCATGAATTGTTCCATGCCCTGGTGTGCCGACGCTATGGCGGCAGGGTTTACGAAGCCGGAGTTCTCTTTATCCTCTTCATTCCGCTAACCTATGTCAATGCAACTTCCTCATGGAATTTTCCTTCAAAATGGCAGCGAATCCATGTTGCATTAGCCGGAATGTTCATAGAGCTTGGCATAGCCTGGGTTGCTCTTCTTGTCTGGGCCGGGCAGCCAGGTACAGCAATTGGCCTCATTGCTCATAACACCGTTATCATTGCCGGAATCAGCTCCCTGATCTTTAATGCCAACCCGTTAATGCGCTTTGACGGCTACTATGTTCTCTCGGATCTTACGGGCATACCCAATCTCTACAGCCATGGTTTGCAGTTTATCAGAGCAGCAGGTGCCAAATGGTTTCTAGGAATTTCACCAACGGTATCGACGGAAAGCGGGGGCAGAAAATGGTTCATCCAATTCTATGGTATCGGCATCTATGTCTGGCGCCTGTTTATACTCCTTTCTCTTGGCTATATTGCCAGTAACATGGCTGGCGGTTTCGGTATTATGGCAACCTTCGGCGCAGCAATTGTCTGGCTCGGCATACCGCTCTATCTTTTTTGCAAGAGACTGCCTCTGTACAAGCAGCAGAACCCCTCAGTTGTAAACCATCTTTTACTGCGTTTGATAATAACATTTGCAGGTATTGGTCTTACCGCGAGTGTTATCAGCTGGGAGCAGAGAATCGAGGCTCCTGCGGTTATTGAATATCAACATCAGTTTAGTGTCAGACCTGAAATAGATGGATTTGTGGCATCCGTTCATGTCACTGAAGGACAACTCGTACAGCAGGGACAATTGCTGATGACCCTGGAAAATAATGAACTGATTTATGCCGCAAACCTATTGGACCTTGAAACTCAGCAGCTCGAGCTGGAAAGCCGCATTGCTCAGAGTACCAATCAACTCACCCAGCTGCAGATAATTAAAGAACAACAACGAACCAGCGCCAAAGAGTTGGAGGATCTGCAGCGAGATCTATCTGCACTCCAGCTTCATGCTCACAATGACGGTGTTGTTATCGGGTCAGGTCTCGAAACGCTCCAGGGAACTTATGTCCTGCAGGGTAGAGAACTTTTCTGGATAGTCAGCAAGGAACAAAAACATATCATAGCCAGTGCTTCTCAGGATGATGTTGATCAATTTCAGGAATTGGTTAACAAACCCATCGATATTGACATGCGCTCAGCCGGGCTCGGTTTATTCTCTGGTACCCTTAAAAAGGTGTCCCCCACCGCAACAACAGAATTACTCCACCCTGCACTTGGAGCAGTGTATGGCGGCCCGCTGGATGTTCGGCAACAGACTATCAGCGGAGCTGGCAAAGATATGGAACAGTATTATCGATTTGAGTTGTTTGCACCGCGGTTCAAACTCGACGTTGAGCTTCCCCAGAAAGTGGCTGAGAAAGTGAAAGACGGACAACCGGCTACACTGTATATCCGTGGCAGCAAGATTTCACTTGGAGAGACCTTTGTTAAATGGGCAGGAAGTTGGCTTGAGAAAAGAAATTCAGGTATTGACTGACCAAATAAGTACTGGCCTGAGGTGATAGGTAAGCGGTCATCATAGGGAATAACTTCGACTCACTCAGTATGTTCTGTCTTCAGTGTCACAAAAAAATAACCGCTCACCAGAAAAGAGACCATCGGCCACCAAAGCGTGAAGATGATGATGCCAGCAGCCATACTCACCGCATGTCTGAATAGCGACGACTATCCCTGGTATATCATACTTTTTCCAAAGGTTGGCGCCCGCAAGGATTCGTGTGAAAATTGGCAATAGGGGGGAAGACCCAAAAATTATCCTCTGCTTTCTCGCAAATGAGTCGAATTTAATATTATCTCTCCAAGAACAGAGGTTGCGAAAAAAAAGAAAAAAATACCAAGGGTCATCATATATTCGTGGAGGCTTGGGCTGTAGGAGTAATATTTGGGATATCCGAACAAATTATACTGTGAGTAGTGGGGAATGAGTTGTCCGACAATGATAAGATCATAAAATGTAATGAAAATACCAATCGCTGAACAGAAACAGGCAAAAGCAAATAGTACATTAAGCTTTTTTTTCCAGCTAAGAAAAATCAGAAATAATGGTAATAAGACAGTAAGAACTATCTCACCCAGCCAGAAGTTAATACCAAAACTTCCTTTAACGAGCAGTTCCATTGCCAGCGGGTTTTCTGTAAATTTCGTCGAAAAACCACCCATACCTTTCATAACGCAAAATAGCAGTACCCCAAGAAGAAGTACTGTTATAAGTCTGGAAATGGCCAAGATGGAACCACTCGTTTTGGAATCGATGGTTCGGTCCTGCAGACCATTGCTGAGAAATATTTGCAGACTCAGTACACAACAGGCCAATAGCGTGGAGACGATCAGAAAAAATAGTGGCATGTAATTCTCAGCCCAAAAGCCACGGGCACCGAGCAGAGCCATATCCGAATTCATGTTCAGATTTCCACAAGCAATGGCAATAAGAGCTCCAAGAGCAAAACCACGGGCAACCCTGGTCTTGTTTATGAGCAGAAACAGAAAGTTCGATATCATTAACAAGACAAACATGGTGTACAGGGCGCTCTTCCACCATATATTCGATAGTGGGTTGGCGGAAAAAATTCCGTAAATAAGCACTCTCCAAGGGTTTTCCACCTCAAGACCAATAGTAACCAACCCGGCTAACATGGTAGTGATGGCGAGAAAAACTGTTCTATTGACGAGAGGGGCGAAAGTCTTGATACGAAAGACCTGTCCAAGTGAAGAAATGATGCAGAGACCAGTCGAGAGGCAGGCAAAATAAACGTACGGGGTGATAAGGATACCCCAGGGAACCTCCCGAGACGTTCCGAAAACATGTTCATGCCCCACAATCATGGCATGCAGGCCAAATGAGAGTCCGATGGCGGCGAAAATTGAGAAGATAAAAAACAGTGGTAAAAGGCGTTGATCTGGGACCGCTGGGGCGGCTATCTCATCTAAGAATATCATTGGTACATATTGTTACTGTCCGTAATTGATTGAAATGTATAGTTAGTAGCCAAGAGCCAATGCGTCAAAAGTAACACGTAATTAGTTTTTACCTGACAATTGACGACACATAATAATGGCAATAGTCTGTATGTAAGTTTTGGTTTTGATTAACAGGTTGCCAGAATTCTCACCGCTATCAATCTCACCGATTTCCAGAGAAGAAGATACTACAAAGTGGTAGAATTGACAAGCTCGTCATTATCTCTCCCCTTTACGGAAAGGAATTAATAAGGCTTTTGGGTAGGCGGACCGTCGCGACATGACGATAAGTGCCACTATGGAAAAGACATAGGGCATCATGAGATAAAACTGGTAAGGTATTACCACACTCGACTGCTGCTGCACACGCATCTGCAGTGCATCAAAGGCTGCAAAAATAAGTGTTCCAAGCAGGGCCTTAGCCGGTTTCCACGATGAAAACACAACGAGTGCTATACAGATCCAGCCTCGGCCATTGACCATACCAATGTAGAAGGCGTCAAACGCTGACATGGTCAAAAAGGCACCGCCTATGGCCATGAAAGCGCTGCCGAGCATCACCGCGCCCGTTCTGATGGCAAAAACCGAAAGTCCCTGCGATTCCACAGCCATGGGATTCTCCCCGGTCATGCATAGGGCCAGCCCCGCCGGCGTTTTGTTAAGAAAGTAGGCCACCAGCACAACACATACCAGAGCGAAAATCGTCATGGGAGATTGAGTAAACAACACTTCACCGATAAATGGGACCGTACTTAACACCGGTATATGTATGGACTCAAACGGAATAATTTTGGGAGGAGTTGTCACGTTTGGCAGCAGCATCCTGAAAACGAAGGCAGACAAGGCTGTTGCCAGCATGGTGATTCCCAATCCGGTTACATGCTGAGAGAGCCCCAGATGAACGGTAAACAGGGCGTGAAGCAAACCAAAAAGTGCCCCGATGAAAGCGGCGAAGATCACCCCGGTCCAGAGATCCCCTCCGAAATAAACCCATGTCCAGCCAGCCATACAGCCTGCAGCCATGATCCCTTCGATCCCAAGGTTAAGCACGCCTGCACGCTCACAAATAAGCTCACCCAAGGTACCAAAAATAAGCGGCGTTGCCATTCGCACCGTTGCTGCCCAAAAACCGGCCTCTAGTAACAATTGCAATAGTTCCATGCTATCTCCAGCGGATCCTGTATTTTGTGAACAGCATGCTGACTAATACCGCAAGCAATGATATCGAGGTCGCCACATCTGCGATGTAGTTGGAGATATTCAGAGACCGACTCATTGAATCGGCGCCAATGGACAAGATGGCAATAAATAGCGAAGACAGAATTACTCCAAGCGGGTGGAGTGAGGCAAGCATTGCAACCACAATACCCGAGTAACCAAAGCCTGGCGACAGATCAAGGGTCAGATATCCTTTGAGACCGCAGAGCTCAGAGACACCGGCAAAACCGGCAAGGCCTCCAGAGATCAATGCCGTTCTGATAACCACCTTGTTGACCGGTATCCCGGCAAAACCGCTCGCTTTCTGATTATGCCCAACTGCTCTGATCTCATAGCCCCAGGTAGTAAAGCGCATCAGGAACCAGACCGCACATGAGGTAAAAATTGCGATAATAAGCCCCCAGTGCAATCTGGTCTTCGGGATTATCAGGCCAAGCAGCGCCGAATCGACGACAGGTTCTGCCTGTGGCCACCCCATTGCCAGAGGATCTTTCCATGGACCAAAGACAAGCCAGTTGACAAAAAGTAATACGATGAAGTTCAACAGCAATGTCGTTACAACCTCATCAACCTCCAGTTTTGTTTTAAGCAGCGTTGGGCCGAGCAGGAGCAGCCCACCGGCAATTGCCCCCGCAGCAAACAAAAAGGGAATCATCAGCCAGGCAGGGAGATCAACAACGCCGGTGCCGAGCCAGGTGGCCATACAGGCCCCGGCATAAAACTGTCCTTCGGCCCCGATATTCCAGAGTTTTGCCCTGAAGGCTACCGCAGCAGCAAGCCCGGTGAAGATGAGCGGGGTTGCTCTTGTCAGGGTTTCTGAAATGGCAAATTTTGAACCAACCGCCCCCTTCACCAGGAGCACGAGCGCCTCAAACGGAGATGCCCCGGCCCAGAGAATAAGCACCGAACAACAGAGAAGCGCTGCCAGGCCAGCACCGAAAGGGACCACAGCCTTAAGCAGTAATGAACTTTCTTCCCGCGGTTCCAGCCTCATACCGTCGCCTCCCCCAGCAGAGAAGAATGCTCAACATCGCGGTGTCCGCTCATGGCCAGCCCCAATTCCGAGGCTGTCGTTTTGGCAGGATCAATTGGTTTTGAAAGTGTACCCTGGTACATGACCTGGATTGTGTCGGCTACTCCAAACAACTCGTCAAGATCTTCAGATATCACCACGACCCCTGCCCCATTCCTGCTTGCTTCAATCAGCTGTCGGTGGACAAATGCCGTTGCACCAACATCGAGGCCCCAGGTTGGCTGATTTGCAATGATCACAGATGGGTTTTCAGAGAGGACACGGGCCAGTATCAGTTTTTGAATGTTTCCTCCCGACATTGTCCGGGCTCTGGCATGCGGCCCGGCACTGCGAACATCAAATTGACTGGAAAGTGATTCTGTATAGTTAAGTAAGGCCTTGAAATCAATGATGCCATATCGATTAAATTCATCTTTCCAATATGATTCCAGAGCCATGTTTTCGAGTACGGTCATATCACCGACAATACCTGTGGAAGTGCGGTCTTCTGGAATTCTGCCCACCCCCTGTTTGATCATAAACAGGGGATTGGGATTGGATAGAGGCCTGCCATGGAGGATGAACGTTCCCGATGAGGGTTTAAGCAATCCGGAAATCAGGTCTGCAAGCTGGCTTTGACCATTGCCTGAAACCCCGGCGATCCCGACAATCTCCCTGCTGTTGACGGTAAGGGAGATGTTGTCGAGCAGGTGATAGCCCTTGCTGTCAGTTACCTCGACGCCCTCAAGTGACAGCATTGTCTCTCCCGGCTCCGCAGGGATACGCTCGACACTCGGGAGTGCACCGCCCACCATCTCCTGTGCCAGTTTATCGATGCTTGTATCGCCGGTTTTACACTGATAGATATTTTTGCCGTGCCGCAACACAAGACACCTATCACTTACGGCCATCACCTCTTTTAATTTGTGGGTTATGAAGATAATTGCCAGACCCTCTTCAACGAGTAGCCGCAGGGTGGCAAACAGATGATCGCTCTCCTGCGGCGTTAAAACCGCCGTCGGTTCATCCAGGATGAGAATGCGGACATCCCTGTAGAGTGCCTTTAATATTTCAACCCTTTGCCGTTGTCCGACTGAAAGGTTTTTTACCAGGACTTTGGGGTTAACATCTATTTCGTACTGTTCTGTAAGATTCTTGATTTTCTCAATTGCCTGGCTGTTCTTCCTACTCAGAGACATCAGAGACTCGGTTCCCAGCATGATATTGTCGAGAACCGTCATGTTGTCTGCCAGTGTAAAATGCTGGTGCACCATCCCCAACCCCTCTCGCAATGAGTCTTTAGGGGAACCTGGTGTCAGGGCATGGCCATTGATTTCAACAATTCCTTTATCTGCGACATAGTGGCCGAAGAGAATATTCATCAGGGTTGTCTTACCGGCACCGTTTTCACCGAGCAGTGCCAGGATTTCACCCTTGTGCAGATCCAGATCTATCGCGTCATTGGCAACCAGCGAACCAAATATTTTTGTAATACCTTTCAGGCTTAAAAGAGGTTCTTCGCTCATACTGGTGAATAATTACAGCAACGGGCCCGTTGGCCCGCTGCTGTTAAAGGTAAATAATTAGAATGTTGATTTTGGTTCATCGTCATTGATTTCAACAACAAATGATCCATCTTTTATGGCAGCACCACGTTTTGCGACTTTGTCTTTGATCTCTGGTGTAAGCTTAGCTTCAAACTCATAGTACGGAGAAAGGGATGCACCACCTTTTGCCATCATCGTCCATTCCTTGTAGTCATCGGCTTTGAATGTTCCTGCCTGTACCAGCTCAATAGCATGGCCGATCGCCGCCTCCATGTGCCAAAGAGCTGAGGCAACAACAACGTCGGTACCGTTTTCTTCCTTATTCATATCATTAACATTGCCAAATGCGATCAGTCCTTTATCCCGGGCAGCATCAACAACTCCTGCACGCTCTGCATAGAGAACATCGACGCCAGATTCAACCTGGGCGTAAGCAAACTCTTTTGCTTTTGGAGGGTCATACCATGAACCGATAAATGACACCTTGAATTCAGCGGCCGGATTTACTGAATTGGCACCGGCCATAAAGGCGTTGAAAAGTCGGTTTACTTCACCAATCGGGTAACCGCCAACCATGCCAATTTTATTAGTTTTGGTCATCGTCCCGGCTAACATACCCATGAGATAACAGGGTTCATGGATGTAGTTATCGAATACAGCCATGTTGGAGCCATGTGGTCCAAAAGAATCGCCCATCAAAAACGCTACCTTGGGATAATCATCAGCTACCTTGCGCACCTCCCGGGAAATGCCGAAGGCCTCACCAACGACAAGCGCAACTCCGGATTCGGCATATTCACGCAGAACTCGGATATAGTCGGTATTAGAAACTTTTTCTGAAAACACATATTCCACTTCACCCTTCTCTGACAGTGAAACAAGCGCCTTATGCAGGGTGGCATCCCACTTCTGCTGGATTGGCTGCGTGTATATTCCCGCAACCTTTATCTTCTCTGCAAATACTGCCCCCGGAAAGCAGAGTGCTGCCGTCATCAGGGCGACACCGAGATAAAATAATCTTCTTTTCATGGTACATTCTCCTTTGTATGTTTTTTGGTGATACAAACTGACAGTGCTGTTTTACATTTCATTTGCCGACTTGAGTATACACTGAAGCAGAACATCTGCTCCTTTACTGCAATCATCCCAACTTGACTCCTCGACCTCCACATGGCTTCTGCCACCTTTTGACGGCACAAAAATCATCGCAGCAGGGGCGATCTGGTTGATGTACGAGCAATCATGGCCGGCGCCGCTCACCATATAATGAGATGTATACCCAAGCTCCCCGGATGCCTCCAGGACGTTGTTCACAAGTCCTTCATCAAATGGTGCATGCTCCACCCGCCAGGTCGTTTCCATCCGTATTGGAGTGCCATGCCTATCGGCAATAACCTGGAACTCTTTTTCCATCAATGCCCAGGCCTTCAGGGCGTGTTCATCATCCCACGAGCGGATATCTACGGTAAAATGAACACCATCGGGTATAATATTTCTTGAATTGGGGTAGTTATGCAGTTCGCCAACAGTCCCGACCATATTGCCCATGATGTTAGTGACCTTATTGACGACCTGGATCATCTCGGCTGCTGAAAGTAAGCAGTCATTTCTGCCTGCCATGGGTGTTGGCCCTACCTGGTTTGCCGTACCACTCAGATAAATGTCATACCAGTGCAGGCAGAGCACACCTTTTGGGGCGCCAATGGTTTTTTCAACACGCTCCAGCACCGGCCCCTGTTCTATGTGATATTCGTAATATGCGTGCAGGGGAAATGACGTGGCCGGGATGTCCCCTTTATAGCCAATTCGTTCAAGTTCTTCACCTTGTTTCTGGCCATTGATATCGGTTCTCATATAGGCCCAGTCAAGATCAAGCTGTCCGACCCAGACACCTGAAGCAACCATAGCTGGAGCGAACCGGGACCCTTCTTCATTGGTCCAGTCCACAACGACAATATCACGCTCAGTCTCGATACCCTGCTCGTGCAGCGTTCTTACAACTTCCAGAGGCGCCATAACCCCGAGAATACCGTCAAAACGGCCGCCTTTGGGCTGTGAATCAATATGTGAGCCACTCATCACAGCCGGAAGTGAACGGTTCTTCCCCGGTCGTCGACCAAAGATATTTCCCATCTCATCAATGGTTATTTCACATTCAATTTCTTTTAACCAGCCCACAAACAGATCACGCGCCTCTTTGTCCTCATCAGAAAGGGCCAGACGCTGGACGCCACCGCCGGGAGTTGCACCGATTCGTGCCATTGTCTCCAGTGACTCCCGGAGTCGTTTTCCATTTACTCTTACGTTCTTTATATCCATGAGATATTCCTTCCTGGTTCATAATTCAGTCGTTACTTGAAGAAAGACCGTCAGTTATGACGTACCCGCCTTTGTCAACAATCTCCTGCCACGTTTCAACTCTATCAGTTTTAGATATATCAACCATGCTGATACAGTCGACGGGGCAAACAAGCGAGCAGAGATTGCAGCCTGAGCACTGATCTGCGATAATTGCCGGAATCCTTTTTCCTGCTTTTGTCAATTTATCTGAGAGCTCAATCGCTTGATAGGCGCCATCCCGACAGGCGACATAACATTTTTTGCAGCCGGTGCAGGCATCATCGTTAATGGATGCAAGGACTTTGTAATTCATGTCGAGCTCTCCCCAGTCCTTATAATTTTCAAGTGCTCGCCCCTGCAATTCGGCAACAGATTTCATTCCCTTTTCAGAAAGGTAGCCCGTCAATCCATCAATCATTTTTTCAACAATTGCAAAACCGTGGTGCATAACCGCTGTACATACCTGAACAGAGCTGCAGCCCAGAGCAATAAACTCGGCAGCATCTCTCCAGTTGTTAATCCCTCCAATCCCGGACACCGGCAGATTGAATTCAGGGTCCCTTCCCAATGAGGCAACCATATGAAGGGCAATCGGCTTCACTGCCGGACCAGAGTATCCGCCATTTGTTGAGCCGTTTCGTAACTTCGGAAATGGTATAAAGTCGTCGAGATCAACCCCGATTATTGATTTAATCGAATTGATCAGGGCGACGCCATGGGCACCCCCCGTAACAGCAGCCTTACCCTGATCACGGATATCAGCAACATTGGGAGTAAGTTTGACAATTACAGGGATTGACGCACTTTCACGTGCCAATCGGGTAATTTCCTCTGCAATTTTTGGCTCCTGTCCGACTGCGGACCCCATCCCCCTTTCACACATGCCGTGAGGACAACTGAAATTTAACTCCAGTCCGTCAGCACCGGTGTCTTCAACTCTTCTGATAATTTCCAGCCACTCTGCCTTTGAGCCGACCATCACCGAAGCGATAACTGCATGATTGGGGTATTTCTTCTTTACCTCCGCCATTTCAGCCAGATTCACACTGAGGCCACGATCGGTAATCAGTTCTATATTGTTAAGACCGATGATCTTGTTCCTGCCATGATTAATCGCTGCATACCGGCTGTTGACATTAACAGCAGGGTTTCCAAGCGTTTTCCAGACTGCTCCTCCCCAGCCGCTGTCAAAGGCCCGCATAATCTGATCTCCGCTGTTGGTCGGCGGGCCGGATGCAAGCCAAAAGGGGTTAGGGCTCTTGATAGTGCAAAATTCTATTTTCAGATCAACCATGTCCTGCTCCTTACCGTACTCCGTTGAGCAAATCATTTAGTGCCTTACTCCTCCAGTCATAAGAAACAAGAAATCGGGAGAGTGTTTTAAAATTAGAAAGTTAAAGATACCACCAAGGCACTTATCCAGTGATACTAAAAAATTCCGGCTAGCCGGGTTAGTAACCGATGTTTCTTTTTATCAGATACTGAGTGACCGAGGGATAAATCTCCCCTCACCCGGTTCAACATCAAGTTTTCCGTCTTCGTACTGCACCCTGCCTGAGGCGATCACCTGGCGGGGCCCGCCGATCGTCATGAAGCCTTCAAAAATACTGGTATCCACCCGGTGGTGGTGAGTTTTCGCAGAAATGAGCCCTTCACCGTCAGGTTGCCAGATGACAAGATCTGCATCGGATCCGACAGCTATGGCTCCTTTCCGGGGATACATGCCGAATATCCTGGCCGGATTGGTGCTTGTCAAGGCAACCAGCTGGTTGAGACTGATTCTGTTTTGCAGAACGCCATATGTGTACAACAGCTTCAACCTTTCTTCCACACCTGCAGCACCATTTGGAATTTTCCTGAAATCATCGCGGCCGAGTTCTTTCTGTCCTTTCAAGTTGAACGGACAGTGGTCAGTACCGACAACCTGAATCTGTCCGGCTCGTATTGCTCCCCAGAGGTTTTCCGCATGACCTTTTGGACGGATGGGTGGACTCATGACATATGCAGCCCCTTGAAAATCAGGTTTATCATAGACAGAATCATCAAGAAGCAAATATTGCGGGCAGGTCTCTCCATAAATGTCCAGCCCCTGGGCCCGTGAGGCAATAAGCACATCAGTTGATTCTTTACAGCTCATGTGCACAATATAAGCGGGTACACCAAGTGACCGAGCCAGTGCAACCAGTCTTGATGCGGATTCTCCTTCGGCATATGACGGTCTTGACAGGGCATGATAGCGAGGCTCAAATCCACCCTCGGAAAAATACTTCTCCTGGAGTTCGGCAATAATCTCACCATTTTCACAATGAGCCATAATGAGTGCATTCAGGTCACGCGAGCATTTGAGCAGGCTGTAGAGCTCTTCGTCGTCGACCATGATTGCGCCCTTATACGCTAAAAATGCTTTAAAACTGGGTATGCCCTCTTCCTCCACACAGACTCTCATCTCATCAGCAACCTGGTCGCTAAACCAGGTAACCGCCATGTGAAAGCCATAATCAGCCACTGCCGATTTTGCTTTGAGCTTCCAGGCTTCCAGGGCTTCCAGGAGTGACTGGTTCTTAGCCGGGACCACGTAGTCAATTATGGATGTTGTACCACCGGCCAGGGCGGCGGCAGTTCCTGACTCAAAATCGTCAGCTGAAACTTCGCCCATAAACGGCATGTCCAGATGCGTGTGAACATCAACTCCACCGGGAAGAAGATAGTGCCCGGCTGCGTCTATAACCCGGTCAGCTGCAACATCGAGATCTTTGCCTACAGCTGCTATCAGCCCATCCTTGATAAAGACGTCCTGTTGAAGACGATCGTATGGGGTTATTATTTCTCCGTTTTCAATCAATATCGTGCCCATTTCATCCTCCAATACCACTGGACTCAGTTCATCCAGCTCGGTTTTTTGGGTAAGACCCGTATGGCTGTTACTACGTTATCTTTGATTCACACATTTACTCTTAACGGGCCGATTACAAATCAAACCCGCCAAACTCAGCGTTAATCAATCGTCCTGTCGCAACTCGAATAAGTGACCTAACTGATATAAACACTGGGAGGAGATATGCACAACCCTAAACCCATCAAGATTGATGCCACTTCATCACCATCCCAGCAAATACGCAGTATCGTCTTGTAATAGTGGTGTAATATATTATTGAAGAGGCAGCGTTGTTAATTATTCCGCACGCCATTATGAATCAACTTACATTTTTGTTGCAAAGATGACCAATAAAATAACGAATTTGTTTGAACCATTTCTGATCCACCCTGAGACCTTTAGTTCGAGGTATTATGATCCTATCTACCTTAAACAAAATCATCGTAAATTACCTGTTACTTGGGTAAGAGAATATGCCACCGTGTTCTAGAAAAAGAGGTGGAGATCCATCAAGGATCTGAATCTTATCACCAACCTGTATCTAGAGCTAAATGATTGGATGGTGGGAGTCTTCATTTAAGATTCTTCGAGAACTAACGTTTCATCACCATCATCGGATAATCTGACAACAGAATCGCGCTCGACGCATAACTGGAGAATCAGGTATGGAAGGTGTGCTCCTCCTCATTACTGTTTTCATTGTGCATTGTTGATTGAAAAGATGGAAAGTCCGACAGACTCCTAGGGCCGAGCAGTGGGGCCAGCGCCAGGGCCGCATCGGTTGCTTTATTAACGATCACCTGATTGGGATGAAGGACCGCTGCTGAGACAAGAAAAATAGCCACACTATAGAGCCCGAAGGCAAGCCCCATAGAAAGCAGTGTATCAAATCTGGCAAGACCAAGATCAGATATCTTCCAACTGCGGGCGTTAACGTTATAAGTGTGCATGCCAATAATGGTGATATGCACCGCACCGCCCATAATCGCTGCAGATAGCATTGCAGACTCCATTCCTCCCGGAAACTGTGGAATCAGCCCATGGAGGACCTCGGTAAAATCCAGGCTGGAAATGAACAGGACGATGATCTAATATTAACGTGCTGATATTCTTATGAGGTGATCGTTTCTCTGATTTTTTGGTTCAGAGCACTCATCCGGGACGGTATGTCTGTTGATTGGTTTATGTCTGAAATAATAGCAAAATAGTGGGCGCCGGCTCTTACTACCTGATCAATATTTTCATACCCAATACCACCGATGGCGACCACGGGAATCTTTGTTTTCGCGACAATTCGTTCTAACTCTTCCAGCCCTATCAGCTGGGCATCGGACTTGGTAATGGTGGAAAAGACAGCTCCGGCTCCCACATATGTCGCACCTGCAGTCTGTGCCTCGATTGCTTGAGTTGCAGTATGTACCGATACCCCAACGATCATCTCTGCGGGAGCCGCTTTAATGACCCTGCGATAATCTGAGTCGCTCTGTCCCAGGTGAAGCCCGTCAGCAGCTATATCAAGAGCAATTTCTGCCCGGTCGTTGATGATAAGCGTGGCTGGTTCAGGATAAGACCGTATCATTGCCTGCATTTCTTCTGCCAGTTCACGAAACCGACTGTCAGACAAACCTTTCGCTCTTAACTGAATTATTCGTGCACCTCCATCAAGAAGGGATTTGCAGAGCGGTAATGAATCGGCAAAGCAATAGAGCGATCTTTGGTTACGGTTAAAAACAGGAAATTTTGGTTTCATACGGTCTGGTGTTGGAAAAAAAGTTGCAGCTCTCAGAACATTTGACAGCACGGCTCATCATGATTGCACTGCAATGTGATCTCTTCTTTTCAAATTGTGGTTTTGAAATTAACTAATTTCTGACCAAACTGCCAGTTATTTATTGTACTGATTTTATAAGATATTTACCCGCAGGCTACCATCGTATAGAATATGAAAAACAGCAATGAGCCATAGCACCGTTGCCATTGCAAGACTGACGAAGACAGCAGCGCTCCCGAAGTCTTTTGCCCGTTGAGCAAGTACATGATATTCGGGTGATGACAAGTCCACAACTGACTCAATAGCTGAATTCAATAGTTCAACGATGAGGACTATTGTATTAACCAAAAATAGTATGCCTTTAAAAGAAGTCGATATGGGCAGAAAAAATAAGATTACCAGCAGGAGAGAAAATAGAGCCAGTTCCTGGCGGAAGGCAGCCTCATTGCGAACAGCAAGCCTCAGTCCATTGAGAGAATAAAAAATGGCGGCCCATATCCGTGCAGAGCCTGTTTTGGGGGTTGGTTTCCTGTTCATGTTTTTTTACCGATAAGAGGTTTAGTTCATTGCAAATTAACATACTATTTCTCTCGACCTAAGCACTATCTTACCAGTGAATAAGGGGACAGATTTATTTTTAATGGTAAACATATTTCCCCTAGATCCTA
>RCNC010000287.1_pt1 | contig 30870 bp, 26 predicted proteins | sample 2041301 | NCBI WGS metagenome assembly RCNC01 (sample SAMN09708231, study PRJNA481090) | Marine sediment metagenome, whole genome shotgun sequencing project. | biome: marine sediment; feature: ocean; material: sediment; isolation source: Sewage treatment plant 13A marine sediment (STP13A) ... | reverse complement strand
GCCACAACGGCGGCCACGGGGCGGGTGTAGGTGGCATAAGTATTCAGCTTCGCCGCCTCCAACTGACTCATGTCGAGCACTTGTACGGCGTATACACCGTAATTATCCAGCGCCTTGTAACCACAGTAAGCACAAATTACCACGCCCGCCTGCAACCAGGCGACAGGCTCCGACAACACCCGGTACCAGTGTGGTCGCTGCGCTGCAGTGATGTTGGGTGATTGTGAATCGGTCGCCGGTAGCATGAACCAGATAAGCACTGCAGATACCGCTGTGGCACAGGTGTAAAATAGAATAACCGACTGCAGCGCAGCCGTGCTGCTGCCTGTGGCGGCCAGGCGCTCGCCAAGCGTGAACAGCGCGACAGTAGCAAACAGGGCGGCGACCAAACCACGGCCGCCCTCAAGCACACCAAAGGCCAGCCCCTGTGTATGCTGTCCGCCCCAATCGCGGGTAGCCTTGATAAGTGCGGCCCAGAACAACAGGATGCTGGTTAGCCCCCAGTATGCGAACAGCAGGTATAGCCCGGTCACATTTGGCAAGGTATACATATAGAGGCCACCCAGGGCAGTGGCAAGCAGTGACAGCGCCAGCAGCGAGCGGGCCTGGAAGCGATCAGCAATGGCGCCGCCGGGGAAATAGGCCAACAGGGCAACCACACCATACAGCGCAAAAATATCACCCAGTTGCGTATTGCTAAGCTCAAACACATCCAACATGTTCGGGCGGAAAAATCGGGGGATATGGAAGGGCAGGCTAAAAATGACCTCTCCCGCCAGAATCAGTGCCAGCAGCGTGCCATAGTGATGTACTTTAGTCTCGGATGTGGGCAACACCAGACAGCCGTTTCAATCTGTGGCCACGCTCAGGTAGTGCACGCTGAAAAGCTTCTTCTCATCGAGCCAGCTTTTTTGCAGTGTGAAGCCCGCCGCTTCAACCAGATTGGTAAAACTTTCCAGGCTGTACTTGTAAGAGTTCTCAGTGTGCAGGGTCTCACCCTTGCGAAAATCAATAGAGCCACCGTTGATGCTCACCGTCTGTGACTCTTTGCTCACCAGGTGCATTTCAATACGGCGCAGTTGCTGGTTGTAAAATGCATGGTGAGAGAAATTCTGCGGCCTGAAGTCCGCATCGATGAGTTTGTTCACTGTATTCAGGATATTGAAGTTGAATTGAGCTGTCACACCCGCTGCGTCGTTATAGGCTGCTGACAGTAGCTGCTCTGATTTATGTAAATCAACACCAATCAGTACGCCGCCATCATCGCCTATCCACTGGCGCAGACCTGACAAAAACGCCTGGGCCTGCTGCGGCTCCATATTGCCAATGGTTGAGCCTGGATAAAACACCACGCGCCGCCCTGCGGGCAGTTCGGCCCGCGCCTGCCATTGGTCGGAAAAATCTGCGCAGATGGCATGAATGTTTAACCAGGGTAGTTCACGTCCAAGCTTCACTGCCGATTCGTAAAGAAATTCTGCGGAAATATCCAGCGGCACGTAAGCAACAGGTTGCAGCTCATCCAGTAATAGCCTGACCTTTTCGCTACTGCCGCTGCCGGGTTCAATGAGCACGCAATCGCTACCACAGTAGCGGGCTATTTCAGCAGCATTATCAACGAGGATCTCTTTCTCGCTGCGGGTGGGATAATACTCGGGCACCTGGGTGATTTTCTCAAACAGCTCGGAGCCCCTGGCATCATAAAAGTACTTGGGGTTGATCTGCTTCTGTGGCAGCTGCAACCCTGCCAGCAATTCAGCGGCGCTGTCGCTGGGAAGCGGCTGCTGGTTGTCAAAAAAAACGTTTTTCGCAGTACGTGCTGTCGCTGGCATTATTATCTCTCTTTGCTGAAAAGTGTCTTATAAATCCCTGGCCAGTCGCAATCCGCTGAACTGCCAACGATCCTGTGGATAGAAAAAATTGCGATAAGTGGCGCGTACATGACCAGTTTGGCTGACACAGGAGCCACCACGCAAGACCCACTGGTTGGCCATGAATTTGCCGTTGTACTCACCAATGGCCCCGGCGCTGGCTTTAAAACCCGGGTACGGCCGGTAGGCGGACCCGGTCCACTGCCAGCACTCATTATACAGTTGTAATAGTGGCATATCACCACGCGCTGACACAGGGTGCAGTTTTGCCGGATCGAAGTCGGCCGCAGCAAATGCTTGCAGGCTGGCCGCAGATTCCCACTCCAATTCTGTGGGCAAACGTGCGCCTGCCCAACACGCGTAGGCATCGGCCTCGTAGCCGCTGATATGACAAACCGGTTGCCCAGGGTACCTGGTTTGCAAGCCGTACAGGGTAAATTGCAGTCGCTCACCATCACGATCCTGCCAGTATAGCGGGTGCCGCCACTTTTGTTGCTGCACCGTAGCCCATCCATCAGCTAACCAGAACTCAGGGCGTTGATACCCTCCATCATCGACGAACTGCTGGAATTCTGCATTGCTCACCAGCCGGTTGGCCAGCGCATAAGGATTGAGATACACACTGCTGGCAGGCCCCTCGTTATCGAAACTGAAGCGCCGCTCATCAGCCAGCTGCAGATCGACCCCTACAGAAACCAGCCCGCCCTCGTAGTTGCACCATTGCAGGTCAGCCGCTGGCGCTGCATCCTGCTGCAGGGCGGCACTTTGTTGCCCAGCGGCGTCATAGCCGGGCAGCATAGGATTGGCGAACAGGGAGTACTTGATGTCGGTATAAAAAAGTTCCTGGTGTTGTTGTTCGTGTTCAATACCCAGCCGACTGCGGGCAACAATGGTCTCCCTCTGCGGGTGCTCCAGGCGTTCAAGCAACAGGGTCATGGCCAGGTCGACGTGTGTCCTGTATGCCATCACCTCGTCGATTGTAGGGCGGGATAGCAGACCGCGGTGTTGCCGGGAGAACTGCTCACCAACACCGTTATAGTAGGAATTAAACAGCAGCTGATAGCGCTCTTCAGGTGAACGATATTCGGCGAGGAACGGCAGCAACAAAAACGTTTCAAAAAACCAGCTGGTATGCGCCAGGTGCCATTTGGGAGGACTGGTAAAAGCATCGGCCTGCAACCCGAAATCCTCAACAACCAGCGGCTCGCAGGCTTGCAGTGATTGTTGGCGGACTTGCTGGTAGCGCTGCAGCAGGCTTTGATCCGTCATGCTTGTCCTGCGCTCAAAATACTGCAACGGCCACCTACGTCAATATGGCCCGGAGTCCATTGCGCCAACAGCAGACCTCCTGCCGGGGAACACTGCTCTGCTGTCAGGCGGGTAAAGCGTGGTGACCAGTACTCGGCCAACACCCGCAGTGCCGAGCCCGTGGCGGTATCTTCCGGGACTCCGTACTGGGGGGCGAAATAACGCAGCTGAATGGCATCGGCGCCCACGCAGGGCTGCGCCGCAGTACAAATCAAGGCCCGCTGGGACAGCTCTGACAGGCAAGCCAGAGGCTGGGAAAGCGATTGCAGAGGGAGATCATCCGGCCATTGCAAGATCAGATAGCCCTGCTCTGCGCCGCAGACAGAGGCAGCAATCGGCTGCGACTGGTTCGGGAAGACTTCCACTACCCAGTCAGGAACAGCACAGACCGCCGTCGGCAGGCGCTCGAAACGCAGCCAGGTCATCTCCTGCTGCCGCCAACTGGGCACCAGCGTGCCGTTCATCAGCAGGGAGATTTCACTGCACTGTAAGCGCTGTTGCCAGCTGTAGGCAGCCGCAAGCAGGCCATGGCCACAACACTGGATAACATTGCCATCCGGGGTATAACACCTAACGGCAATCACCGCTTGATTCTTGTAGTTTGCTGGCCAGCTATGACAGTAGGTCAGCCCTGCGACAGATGGCGCGGGTTCCACGGGGGCATTTGCCAGCACTGACAGTAAACAGGGGTTACCACTGCTATTTTCCGCATGCGAGTGGGTACCCGCCTCGGGTACAAAGGCTGTGATAAGCTGCTTATCGCCGACGTCCTTCAGGTCAAAACTGCCCTGATCCACCGCTGGTTTCATCTTTTTCCAGATCTTGGTATGCGCTACGCCTGCATTGTATATGCAGTGCAACAGATCAAGCCAGCTTTGATCAGCTGAAAAACAGGCCAGAGAATAACCACACCATCAAAAACAGTAATTTTCGATGACCGCAACTGATCGTTATCGCCTCTTATGCCGTATAGTTCTCCAGCACAGAGTAACCAGCTCTTGCTTTGACGTAATGACGGGAGAAAGAGTATGAAGGCTATCTGGAATGGACAGGTTGTGGCTGAATCCAATGACACGGTGGTGGTAGAGGGCAATCACTATTTCCCTCGCAGCAGCCTGCGCGATGAAACAATCCAGGAGAGCACGAAAACCACGAATTGTCCCTGGAAAGGCACTGCCCACTATTACTCACTGCTTGTGAATGGCGAGACCAATAGCGATGCCGTGTGGTATTACCCGGAGCCCAAGCCGGCTGCCGCCGAGATCAGCGCAAGGGTGGCATTCTGGCGAGGGGTACAGGTCACAGAATGAATACACGGCAGCGATCAGTACTTCATTAAAGTACCCCGAAACACTAGAATTCGGCACTCGCTAATACCGTTGAGCTATCGCCCGTCATGAGCTTTGAAAATACCCCCGCCTCTACCCACCTGAAACTGCAAGGCATTGAATCCAGCAGGCTCTTTCAAGGCGCAGTCATTTTCATCATTATTGTTTCTGCGTTGGCGATCGGTGCCAAGACCTATGATCTGCCACCCCTGGTCCTGAATGTCCTGATGACCCTGGATAAGGCCATCACCTTATTCTTCCTGATGGAGATCCTGTTTCGTTTCGTAGCTTGCCAGGACAAAAAGCGCTTTTTCCACGACGGCTGGAACATATTTGACACCATTGTGGTGATCGGCAGCCTGATTCCCATCGACAATTCCGAGGCCGTTCTGCTGGGCCGGCTGTTACGGGTATTCAGGGTGCTGCGACTGGTCTCGATCGTGCCTGAACTGCGTTTCCTGATCAATTCACTGCTAAAAGCCATACCGCGCATGGGCTACATCGCGCTGCTGATGTTCATCATCTTCTATATCTATGGCGCCATGGGTTCGATGTTCTTTTCCAGCATAGATGAGACGCTGTGGGGTGACGTGGCCATCTCGATGCTGACGCTATTCAGGGTCGCTACCTTCGAGGACTGGACGGATGTTATGTACGCCACCATGGCCTCCTATCCGCTAAGCTGGCTGTACTACCTGAGCTTTATTTTTCTTACTGCCTTCGTCTTCCTGAACATGATGATCGGGTCGATCCTCGAGGTCATGGGCGAGGAGAGGAATTTGCGGCAGACCCAGCAGGCGCACGATGAACGTAAAAAGATGTCGCAGCAGTTGCATGACGTGCGCCAGCAACTTGATGAGCTGACGACACTGGTAAAAAACCAAGGTCGCGATCGATAGGCTTCTCAACGGCTATGGCGCAAATGCACGCGGATCATATTCCTTACAGCCACCCTGTCCAAAACTGTCATACTCATCCCGCTGCCAAAAATCCTTCACCTGAGTCGTATTCAGAAAAAGATTGGCATACCAGCGGCACCGCTCCTGCTGCTCGGAAATCAACTCATCATTCAGGAGCCGGCGTTTTATACTTTGCGCGTTGAGTAATTCATCGCTCATGCGGATACCGCCATCAGCCGGTGTATCGAACAGAATGATCTTGTCGCCATCATTCTCCCAGGCTGTCCACGGAACCTCTTCACCGTTGCGACCAGCGCCGGGATCACCGCTGTAAGCAAACTCACCCCAATAGCTCATCATCGAGCGGGACAACGCCAGCCTTCCTGGCTCATTGTCCTCTGACAGTAGAAAGGGAATGCTGATACCGCCGTCAAAATCACCAAAGACGTAACTAATTTCGAAGCCGTGGCCAGCCCCCAGCAGGTCCGGGAAATCTACCAGCCACATCGACGGAGACTCGTCCCAATCAAAGCGGTAAGCGTAGACATTGCCCTGGGTTTCACTCAGCACAGCGGCCGGCTCATCCACTGACAGCGCTTTCCATAGGCCAGACAGGTAGGCGGCAGCATTATTGTATGTGTCCAGGTCCTTGATGCGCGGGATTACGCCAAGCCACTGCGTTACATATTCAGGGTCCTGCGACATAAAGACTTTGCTTTCATCGCGGTTGGTACCCAGGATTAGCGGCACGCTGTTGTATTGGTTTTTGTCTGTAAAACGTTGCAGCAAGGATTCCCTGGGTAATACATAGCCATCACGCAAATTCTGCGGCATCCGGTACATGCCAAAGCCGGATGGCTCAATCACCGCAAAAAGTTCTTCAACCGTTTTTCCACGCATGAAATCTACCGTCTCGCTAGCGCCCATACTACGCAGTACTGTTTTGGCTTCCTCCCGGCTACTCGCCCTTGCAGATTGAATCAATAGCGCATTAATGAACTCGTTGGAGCTTAGCGCCATGCCAGGGACCGGGTCATCCGTGTAATTTTCAGCGCGTGCTAAAGGAGCGGTAGTGGCCGAGCCGCTTTGTACAATGGCCCGGTGGAACAGGCCGCTGGCCAAGGGTGACCCGAGCAAGGCGTAAACGTCGCGCCCACCTGCTGATTCACCAAACACGGTGACGTTATCGGGGTTACCGCCAAATGCAGAGATGTTGTCCTTCACCCACTGTAATCCCGCGATCAGATCGAGCACACCGTAGTTACCCGACGCATCTTCAGCCGTTGCAGAGCTAGCGCGAATCGACTCATGGCCAAACCAGCCCAATACCCCCAGACGATAGCCCAGGGCAACATAAACGACCTTTTGGCTACCCGCTAAATGATGCCCGGGATAAGAATTTGCCGTGCCAATGGTATTGCCGCCGCCATGTATCCAAACCATTACCGGTAGGCGCTGCTCAGCAGCAGGCGTTGCGGCCTGGTCAAACCTGGGCGCCCACACATTGAGATACAAACAGTCTTCACTGCCGGCAAGCTGCCCTTCTTCACCCGCAACACCTGACAGTGGGCTCCAGAACTGCACACAGGGCGGCTGGTATTTGAGTGCTTGCACGACTCCGCCGTGTGCCGCTGCCGCGACAGGTGCTCGCCAACGCAATTGACCAACAGGCGCCTGGGCAAACGGCAGCCCAAGCCAGGCCTGTGTCTCAAATTTGTCAGCGTAGCCGACGAAAGTGCCAGCGGGCGCACTCCTGGTGGAGGACTGGTCCGCCGCTCGCACCTCCGCATTGGTCGAAACAGGAAGCTTGGATGGATCATCCAGGGAGGAAATGGCAATGACGCCGACCACGATAATAACCACCAGAATGAAGAGTATTTTTTTCAAGTAGGGTACCTCCCTGCAAGTCTGTGGTGATAATAGAGCTTTCAACCCCTGTCGTACATGCAGGCCAAGCGGGGCGGCACCTTTCTTGCCAGACTGGACACTACGCATATTGTCCTGCATGCGTCGTGGGCTACACTACAGGTCTCAATAACAATCAGCGAGCAACACAATGAGCGCAACGGGAAATGAGAGAAAGACGCACTACCGGGCCTGCCATTTGTGCGAGGCCATTTGTGGTGTCGTCATTGAAACCCGGGGGCAAGAAATCGTTTCAATCAAGGGCGATAAGAACGACCCCCTGAGCCGCGGCCACATCTGCCCCAAGGCGGTGGCACTGAGCGATATCCACGAGGACCCCGATCGTCTGCGCCGGCCGCTGAGGCGGGTGGGTGACTCGGCGGAAGCATCCCGGTGGCAGGAAATAAGTTGGGACGAGGCCCTGGACAGCACTGCCCGCGCACTGGCCGATATCCACCAGCGGCACGGTGTGAACGCCATCGGCGTCTATATGGGCAACCCTACCGTGCACAACTACGGCATGATGACCCACCAGGACAAGCTGTTCCAACACCTGCGCACCGACAATCGTTTTTCCGCCACTTCCGTGGATCAACTGCCACATCACCTGGCCTCACTCTGGCTATTCGGGCACAAATTCCTGTTTCCCATCCCGGACATAGACCGCAGCGACTACTTCCTGATGCTGGGCGCCAACCCCATCGCCTCCAACGGCAGTCTCTGGACAGTGCCCGACGTAAAAAAACGCATCAAGGACTTGCAAGCCCGGGGCGGCAAGCTGGTGCTACTGGATCCCCGCCACTCTGAAACCGCGCAACTGGCCAGCGAGCACCATTTCATCACCCCGGGCACCGATGCCCTGTTCCTGCTGGCGGTGCTGCATACCCTGTTTGCTGAAGGATTGGACGATACCGCCCACCTGAGCGCGTTTACCACCGGGCTGGACGAGGTGCGCGACGCGATTGGCGATTTCACCCCCGAATTTGCCGCAACTCATACCGGCATTGATGCCGCTACCATTCGCCGCATCAGCCGGGAATTGGCGGCTGCGGGTGCGGCAATATGCTATGGCCGCATGGGTGTTTCCACCCAGGCCTATGGCGCCCTGAACCAGTGGCTGATCCAGCTTATCAACATTGTCACCGGCAACCTGGACCTGCCCGGCGGTTCACTATTCACGCTGTCTGCGGTAGACCAGGTGGCCAATAGTAATCCCGGGGGGTTTGCCCGCCATCACAGCCGCGTGCGGGGTTTACCGGAGTTCGACCGGGAATTCCCGGCCGCGACACTGGCGGATGAAATCACCACTGAGGGCGAGGGGCAGATCCGCGCTATGTTCACGGGTGCCGGCAACCCGGTGCTGTCAGTACCCAATGGCAGACAACTGGATAAGGCCCTTGCGAGCCTCGATTTCATGGTATCCCTGGATCCCTATCTCAACGAAACCACCCGGCACGCTCACATTATCCTGCCACCCAGTTCGCCGCTGGAGCACGATCACTACGATCTTGCCTTTCACGGTTTCGCCGTGCGCAATACGGCGCGCTATAACGCGGCCATTTTTGACAAGCCCGAGGGCGTGCTCCACGACTGGGAAATATACACTGAACTGGGCAACCGGCTGGCAAAACTGCTGGGCCTGGAAGAGCAGCCGACCACCCCCCCGGCGCAAATAATTGATTTGGGGCTGCAATTTGGGCCCTATGCAGAGCAGGGCCTGTCCCTGGAAAAACTGCAGCAACACCCCTCCGGTATTGACCTGGGACCCCTGCAGCCACAGTTACCTGAACGCCTGCAAACAAGTGACAAGCTTATTCACTGCAACACCCCTGAACCGCTGGCGGACCTGGACAGGTTGCGCAACGAGTTCCCTGGCACAGCAGGTCAGGTAAATCCGGATCAATCCCCTCGCCCATTGAAGCTTATCGGCAGGCGTCATGTGCGCTCCAATAACTCGTGGATGCATAACTATCATCGCCTGGTGAAAGGCAGGGGTCGTTGTACACTGCTGATGCACCCGCAGGACTTACAGCAGCGGGGTATCACCCAGGGCAGCGAGGTAGATATTCGCTCCCGCGTGGGGGCTGTGCGGGTGGTGGTCGAGGCCTCCACCGAGATGATGCCGGGGGTGGTCAGCCTGCCCCACGGGTTCGGGCACAATCGCCAGGGCATACGCATGGCTATCGCCAAGCGGCATGCGGGTGTCAGCTGCAACGATATCACCGACGATCTGGCACTGGACGAACTGTCGGGCAATGCGGCAGTCAACGGGGTTGCAGTGGAGGTTCATCCGGCTTGATACAACAGGCTCTGACCCGGATTAGCTGGCCAGCTGGCCTGCCGACTGGGTGGTAACTGAAAAATTAACATTTGTAATTGGATAAGCCATTAACCACTATAGTAACAGTGGCTAAAACCATACTTCACCAATAATCCACCTAGGGGAACGTCTCATGGAAATATCGACCATCATATTCTGGCTGGTATTACTTGGCCTGGTGATTTTTGTCATCGGCATTTACAACAAACTGGTGACACTAAAGAACCGCTACCTCAACGCCTTTTCACAAATAGAGGTACAGCTTAAACGACGCTATGACCTGATACCCAACCTGGTAGAGACTGCCAAAGCCTATATGCAGCACGAGCGGGAGACCCTGGAAGCGGTGACCACCGCCCGCAACGATGCCGCCGCAGTGCTCAAGGCCATGGGCGATGGCAATGTCGGTGGTGCGGAAATGAAACGCCTGGCCAGTGCAGAAAATGTCCTGCAGGGCGCCCTGAGCAAACTCAATGTCACCATGGAAGCGTACCCGGAGCTCAAGGCCAACGAGAATATGATGCAGCTTTCCGAGGAGTTGACCACCACCGAGAACCGCATTGCGTTCGCCCGCCAGGGCTTCAACGACGCCGTGATGGGCTATAACACCTACCGGCAAAGTTTCCCCCCGGTATTTTTCGCCGCAAAGTTCGGTCATCCCGAAGACGCTTCCCTGCTGGAGTTCGACGATTCGGCACAGATACAGGCTGCTCCAGAGGTCTCTTTCTAGCGTACTGATCCAGGCAACCAATGGATTTTTTCGCACAGCAGGACATCGCCCGGCGCAATACCCGCGTGCTGGTTTTATTGTTCCTGCTGGCCGTATTATTGTTGATTGTGCTGGCGAACGCCGCGGTCGCGGCTTTCCTGTTCTTCAGCCAGGACTACAACCTCTACAGCGGCGCCCGCGAGGGCATGGCCGGCTTCCTCTCCTTCTTTAGCTGGGCGCGTTTTGGCAGTATTGGCATGGCAGTGACCGCCACTGTGGCGCTGGTGGTGCTGATCAAATGGATCCAGCTATCCACTGGCGGCAAGGCGGTGGCGGAGAGCATGGGCGGCACACGTATCGTGCCACAAACCCGTGACCAGGCTGAACGGCGCTGCCTCAATGTGGTGGAGGAACTGGCACTCGCGGCCAACATGCCAGTACCGCCCGTATACGTGATGAATGGAGAACGGGGCATTAATGCCTTCGCCGCCGGTATTACCCCGGCGGACGCCGTGGTCGCGGTGACACGCGGCACCATCAACCACCTCAAGCGGCACGAATTACAGGGCGTCATCGCCCATGAATTCAGTCATATTCTCAACGGCGACATGCGCCTCAATATCCGCCTGGCGGCAATGCTCAAGGGCATCACCTTTATCGGTGACGTGGGCCATATCTTGCTGCGCAGCGGTCATCGGGTGCGCACTGGAGGTAGCGGTCGCAGTGGCGGCGCCGTGCTGCCGGTGCTGGGAGTGGCTCTGTGGATACTGGGATGGCTGGGCGGCCTGGCGGCGGGTTTCATCAAGGCGGCGATCTCACGGCAGAAGGAATACCTGGCGGACGCCAGCGCCGTACAGTACACGCGCAGCTCCGAGGGCATTGGTGACGCGCTAAAGGTCATTGGCGGCTACCTGCCCGGCACGCTGGTACACGCTGCAAGGGCCACAGAAATGTCGCATATTTTCTTCGGGCAGATCGAGCACCACCTGTGGCAGGTATTCGCGACACACCCACCGTTACGCAACCGCATCGCGCGGGTGGATCCCGACTGGGACGGCCAGTACATAGAACGCAAACCCAATGTCTACGGCAACGAGCCGTCCCGACCGGGCTATGGTGAAGTTGGCGTAGGCCGCGCCGCGCTGGTTGCCGCCGCCATGGCCGGAGCACTGACCGGGCAGGACAGCGCAGACGAGGACGCCCCGGATGCAGATTTCGACGCTGGCCCGGACCCACTGGAGCAGGAAACCGCCCATCGGGAGGACATTCCAGTGGCGCTGGTCCAGCACAGCCACGAACCCCTGGGCGCGCATGCCCTGGTTTACTCACTGCTGATCAACGATGACGAAGTGGTGCGGCAAAAACAGCTGGCCATCATTGGCGCAGCCGGGGTGCCCGGGCTTGATCACCTGGTCTTCACCCTCAGCCCGGGTGTGCAGGCACTGGGGGCGCCGCGGCGCCTGCCCCTGCTGCAGATGTGCCTGCCGGCCCTCAAGTCAATGTCGGCGGGGCAATACCGGGTATTCAAGAACACCCTGCTGGCCTTGATCCAGTCTGACCAGCAGACCGAACTGCACGAGTGGTGCCTGTTCCAACTGTTGCGTCACTACCTGGACCCGGAATTTGTGCAGGTCAAACCCAGCCGGGCACGCTACCGGCACCTGCAAAAGGTGGCCCGCCCTATCCGCGTGGTACTGTCGGTGCTGGCTCACGAGGGCAGCGGCGAAACCGAATCCGTATTCCGCCTGGGCGCGGACGAGCTGGGCTTTAGCGATATGCTAATGCTGCCCCGCGAGCAGACCAGTGTGGCGGCGTTCTCCAGGGCCGTGCACGAATTGGCCGATTGCTACCCCCTGCTCAAACCGCGACTGTTGAAGGCCATGACCCTGGCGGCCAGCGCTAAAGGCCACCTGAACCCGGTGGAGCGTGAAATCGTGGCCAGCATGGCGGCGGTGATGGATTGCCCGGTACCCTCGGAGCCTGAATCTGGACCCGCTGGTTCCTGACAGAAAGTCCGCAGGCCTTTTAATACTGCCGCAAACCGACCAAATTCGACCATTGTGCATTGGCGACTTTCACATCAGTCAATCTGTGCTAGTTTGAAAGGTAAGGTCAGCTTGGCGCATGGATTAGCGCCACCGCAAGGACGCGGTACTGGTCTGTAACATCACCCTCTATTCTGCTAACCACAACAAGGATGTTATGGCTATGGAACAACAATTTTCAGTATTCCCGGAAGGGGATGACACTCTCCCACCCCCTGAGAAACGCGGCTATCTTGCCCTATCCCGCACTACCGACAGGGTGCTGCAAATCCTGCTCGGCGGCGACCTGGCCCGTCTGCGCGCAGACTCGGTGGCAGAATCCCTGGGCATGAGCAGCACCACCCTGCGGCGGCGCCTGCGGGCAGACCACACCTGTTACCAGTTCCTGCTGGACCGGGCGCGGCAGTACCGCTGCGAACAACTGCTGCGCAAAGTGTGGCTGCCGGGGAAATGCCTGGCCGATGAGTTGGGTTACCTGGAGGTGAACAGCTTCTACCGCGCGTTCCGGCGGTGGACGGGGCTGAGTTACAGCGAGTACAAAATACGTTACTGCCTATAGCCACCCACGATAACGATAAACCCAAAAGCCCACATGCTCCTTGAGTGCCAGGGTAGAGCGCAGCAGGTCACCTGTACTGGGTAACCAGCGAGGTATGGTCGGTGTGCCAGCCAGGCGCTGATAGTCTGTGGGTGCGGGGACGACCTCAAATCCCTCAGCCACAAACAGGTCTCGCGCCCGGCGCATGTGAAAGGCCGATGTCACCAACAGGATTTTTCGGATTCCCTTACCGTGGAGTAACACGGCGGTAAAACGGGCATTATCATGAGTATCGCGGCTGGCTCGCTCCAGCAGCATAGCCTCCTGGGGCACACCCATGAGAGCCATTGTCTCCTGCATCAATTGTGCCTCGGGGCGAAAACCCGGTTGCCCTCCCCCGGAAGCCACTACCAACGGCGCCTTACCTGCCTGGTAGAGCCTGGCCGCATGGAACAGACGATCCACATGCTGGTTAAGATCTGGCTGGGTGCCCAGGTGACTGTCACCACCGATCGCGCCGCCCAGCACCACAATCGCCTCAGCCGGTGCGACCACGGACATGGCACGCGGTGGAAAGTCATCCTCCAGCGTCGCCATCAGGAAATCTGCAAACAGCCCTGTGGAGCAAAGATAAAGCCAGCTTAGCGCCAGCAGCAGAACAGCCTGTGCCGTGCGAGCCCGGTGCAACAGCGAAAGCAGCAGGGCCAGGACCAGCAGTAGCAAACTCTGGCTGAGCGGATACACTGCCAGAGAGAGTACTTTAGTCCATTCATAAGAAATCATTGTGGCTGGGGGGAGACCCTGGCGCCGCTCATTCAGTGTAACCCTGGGGATTTCCCTCCTGCCAGCGCCAGACATCAGCACACATCTGCACCAGGTCGCGACTGGCCTGCCAGCCCAGAAGATCCTGCGCCAGCTTGACGTCTGCCCAACACTCAGCCACGTCACCGGGTCGGCGGGCAACAATATCATGCGGCACCGGCCGACCACTGGCCTGCTCAAAGGCCGCGATAATCTGCAGCACAGATACGCCGTTGCCAGTACCCAGGTTGACACTGAACAAGCCCGTCTGACCGCCGATAAAGTCCAGCGCCGCCAGGTGCCCCTCCGCCAGGTCCATCACATGGATATAGTCACGCACACCGGTACCATCGACGGTGGGATAATCGCCGCCAAATACCTGCACCTTGTCTCGCCGGCCTACAGCGACCTGGGACACAAAGGGCATCAGGTTATTGGGCATGCCTTGCGGGTCCTCCCCGATGCGACCACTGGCATGTGCACCTACGGGGTTGAAGTAACGCAGGCGCGCGATACTCCAGACGGGATTGGCCGCATGCCAGTCCGCAAGTATTTCCTCCACCATCAACTTGGAGCGCCCGTAGGGATTGGCCGCGGAGCAGGGGAAATCTTCAGATATGGGCAGGGATGCAGGCTCACCGTACACGGTCGCCGAGGAGGAAAATACCAGCTGGCGAACCTCAGCCTGCTCCATCGCAGACAACAGCTGAAGCGTGCCCGCCACGTTGTTATCGTAGTATTCCAATGGCTTTGATACTGACTCTCCCACGGCCTTGAGCCCGGCGAAGTGCATGACAGCAGAAACCGTGTTGGCAGAAAAAACCTGGTCCAGGGTGTCCCGGTCGCGGATATCGCCTTCCACGAAGGACAGCGTCTTACCCGTTATATCCTGCACACGTTCCATGGCCTGCGCGCTGCTATTGCACAGGTTATCCAACACAAGCACCTCGCAACCGGCTTCGAGCAGCACCACACAAGCGTGGCTGCCGATGTACCCAGCCCCGCCGGTCACCAATACTGTAGTGGCCATGCCATTAATCCCCTGATTTTGTTAACAGACACTTTTTGTACGGCGATTGTACAACGGATGATCGCAGTCTGGGAGTTATGAACGCCTACCTCAGGAATTTTCCTCTGGTTTAATGATCCAGTTTTTCTATGCGGGACCGGGCCCACAGCGATTATGATGTAGTATCATTGCGGCTTGATTTATGGACACGAAGCAGAATCATACTTCATCGACCGGCACCCATATCCAAAAAAGTAACGGAAGAGTCAGCAATCTATGAACATACTTGTCACCGGCGCTGCCGGGTTCATCGGCTATCACGTTGCCCAAAAGCTGCTGCAGCGGGGTGACAGCGTGGTAGGGCTGGACAACCTCAACGACTACTACGAGGTCAGCCTGAAGGAAGCCCGCCTGGCGCAATTAAGCGGACAGCCCGGGTTCACCTTTTTAAAGGCAAACCTGCATGATCGCCCCGCCGTCGAAGCGCTGTTCAACGAGCAGCGCTTCGACGCGGTAATCAACCTGGCGGCGCAGGCCGGGGTACGTTACTCGCTGGAGAACCCGCACGCCTACATTGAAAGTAATATCGTGGGCTTTATGAACCTGCTGGAATGCTGCCGCCATCACCAGTGCGGACACCTGGTTTACGCCAGCAGTAGCTCCGTGTATGGCATGAACAGCAGCATGCCCTTTTCGGTGCACGACAATGTGGATCACCCCATTTCACTGTATGCCGCCAGTAAAAAATCCAATGAGCTGATGGCGCATACCTATTCCCACCTGTATGGCCTGCCCACCACGGGCCTGCGCTTTTTTACGGTTTACGGCCCCTGGGGCCGGCCGGATATGGCCCTGTTCCTGTTTACCCGGGCCATTCTCGCAGGCGAGCCCATCAAGGTGTTCAACAACGGCCTGATGCAACGGGATTTCACCTATATCGATGACATCGTGGAAGGGGTTGTGAGAGTCATGGACAAACCCGCCAGTTCCAACCCGGACTGGGACAGCGCGGCGCCCGATCCAGGCACGAGCAGCGCCCCTTACCGCCTGTTCAATATCGGCAATAACAACCCGGTATTGCTAATGGATTATATTGCCGCCCTCGAGGAGGCACTCGGTAAAACCGCCACCAAAGAGCTGCTGCCGATTCAGCCTGGAGACGTGGTCGCCACCGCCGCGGATATTGAAGCCCTGGTGGAGGCTGTCGACTATCGCCCACACACCCCTATAAAAGAAGGGATTACCAACTTCGTAAATTGGTATATGGAGTACATATGAACGTAGTTTTAATCGGCGCGGGTTACGTAGGGCTGGTCTCTGGTGCCTGCTTCGCTGAATTTGGCGCCAACGTCATCTGCCTGGACCTCAATGAAAAACGAATCCAGGACCTGAAAGAGGGCAAAATACCCATCTACGAACCGGGTCTTGAGGAATTGGTGCAGCGCAACATGGCAGCGGGTCGCCTCGAGTTCTGCACCAAACTGGAGGGCAACATAGAGAACGCCGACCTGGTATTTATCGCGGTGGGCACACCCACCCGACGCGGCGACGGTCATGCGGATCTCAAATACGTGTACGCGGCAGCGGAAGATATCGCCAGGCACCTCTCCGGTTACACCGTAATAGTAGACAAGTCCACTGTACCGGTGGGCACCGCGCGGGAAGTAAAGCGCATTGTCAAAAAGACCAATCCTGATGCCGACTTTGACATGGCTTCCAATCCCGAATTTCTCAGGGAGGGTTCGGCGATCAGTGATTTCATGCGCCCTGACCGGGTTGTACTGGGCGTGGAATCAGAGCGCGCCGAAGCGCAGCTGCGCGAGTTGTATCGGCCACTGAACCTGATTGAGGCGCCTATCATGGTGACCGACCTGGAGAGCGCCGAGATTACGAAATATGCCTCCAACGCATTCCTGGCCACCAAGATCAGCTTCATCAATGAGATCTCGCAGCTGTGCGAGAAGACGGGCGCGGACGTACACGCTGTGGCCAAGGGCATGGGCCTCGATGGTCGCATAGGCAAGAAATTCCTGCACGCGGGCCCCGGTTACGGCGGCTCCTGTTTTCCCAAGGATACCCAGGCCATGATTCGCATGGCCCAGGAGCACGGCACGTCCAGCCGCATCGTGGAGGCGGTGGTCGAGGTCAACGCCTCACAGAAGGCACGCATGGTCAGCAAGATAAAGGAGGCCCTGGGGGGCTCCGTTGCCGACAAGACTATCGCCGTGCTCGGGCTCACCTTTAAACCGGAAACGGATGACATGCGCGATGCGCCTTCACTGGCGATCCTGCCCGCATTGGCCGACCGCGGGGCTACCATTATTGCCCACGACCCGCAGGGGATGGAGGAAGCCAGAAAAGAGCTACCCCCGACTATCCAGTACGGGGACAGTATCGATGACGTTGTCGCCAATGCGGATGCAGTGATACTAATGACAGAATGGAATGAGTATCGCGGGCTGGATCTGGATCACCTCAAAGAACAGATGCGCGGGAATGTGTTTGTGGACTTGAGAAATGTCTATGAAACAAGCCTGATGCAGGCCCATGGATTTAGCTACAGCTGCATTGGCCGTTAGCAAAATTAACTATCGCTGGTATGTGGATAACATAAAGGCGCTGCCGCAAGCCTGACCGGTCACTCCTCGAAGGGGTGTCTCAGGACGATGGTCTCGACCCGGTCGGGCCCGGTGGAGATAATGTCTATAGGCGCTCCCACCAAATCCTCGATCTTCTGGATATAATCCCGCGCCGCCTGGGGTAGCTCCTCCAGGGTTTTGGCACCCAGGGTGGACTCGCTCCAGCCTGGCACTTGCTCATACTGGGGCACCAGGGCCTCGTAATCGTCGGAATCCACCGGGTTGGGCACAGGTTTGCCATCTTTACAGGTGTAACCCACACAGATCTGGATATTTTCAAGGCCATCCAGCACGTCCAACTTGGTCAGGCAAATACCGCTGATGGAGTTGATGTTGACCGCTGTTCTCAGGGCCACCGCATCAAACCAGCCGCAGCGACGTGCCCGGCCGGTGGTGGCGCCGAATTCGTGGCCCTTTTTGGCCAGGTGTTCGCCGGTGGCGTCAAATAGTTCCGTGGGGAAGGGGCCGGAGCCCACGCGGGTGGTGTAGGCCTTGGTGATGCCCAGCACGTAATCCAGGTACAGCGGGCCAAACCCGGAACCCGTGGCGGTGCCGCCTGCTGTCGTATTGGAGCTGGTGACGAAGGGGTAGGTGCCATGATCAATGTCCAGCAGGGAACCCTGGGCTCCTTCAAACATAATGCTGGCGCCGGTCTTGCGGCACTCGTGCAGGATAGCGGTCACATCCGCCATCATGGGCAGCAGTTCCTGTCCCCTCTCCAGGAGATCTGCCAGCACCTGCTCCACATCCAGCGGTGCCACTTTATAGTAATGCTGCAGGGCGAAGTTGTGGTATTCCATGACTTCCCTCAGGCGCTTGGTGAGGCGCGGTACATCCTGCAGGTCACCCAGGCGCAGTCCGCGCCGCGCCACCTTGTCCTCATAGGCGGGGCCGATGCCACGTCCGGTGGTGCCAATTTTCTCGTTGCCGCGCTTCGTTTCCCGGGCCTGGTCCAGTGCCACGTGGTAAGGCAAAATCAGCGGACAGGCAGGGGATAATTTCAGGCGCTCGCGCACCGGAACCCCGCGGGCTTCCAGCTCCGCCATTTCCTTGAGCAGAGCCTCCGGCGATAGCACCACACCATTACCTACCAGGCACTGCACATTCTCCCGCAGGATGCCGGAAGGAATCAGGTGTAATACGGTTTTCTCGCCGTCGATTACCAGGGTATGACCAGCGTTGTGTCCCCCCTGGAAACGGACCACGGCACTGGCTTTATCGGTCAACAGATCGACGATCTTGCCCTTGCCTTCATCACCCCACTGGGTGCCCAGGACAACTACATTCTTACTCATGGATGTGGCTCTTGTATTGAATCCAGTTCAGGTTGGTGTGCGCAAGGATCAGCTTACGCCGTGTAATTTTCATTTAACGTTTGCACCTGCCACTTGCCATCAAGCTCTATCAGTTGGCGGTCGCAACGTGGATCAGGGGCACCGGAGAGGCAGTTGATAACCACTTCTCCGGCGGCGCGCAAAGAACTCGCGATTTCCTGCAAGGCAGGGTCGTCGGCGTCGGGCATGCTGATGGCACTCGCTCCGCGCAAGGTAGCAGGCAACAATGCCATCAAGGCCTTCAGGTCGGTGGCGAAGCCGGTCGCGGGCCGCGAGCGACCAAATACAGCACCGACGTCGTTGTAGCGGCCGCCGTTGGCAAGGGCCTGCCCGCAGCCGGGGACATAGGCCGCAAAAACGATACCGGTGTGGTAGTTATAGCCACGCAATTCTGCCAGGTCGAAATAGATGTCCAAGGCGGGTTGCTGGCGGCGGATATCAGTAGCCACCTGCTGCAGCGCATCCACCGCGGCGAGCGCGGCGGGGACGGCTTCAGCGAATAATTCCCGGGCATCTGCGAGGACACTTCCGTCGCCATGCAGATCTACCAGGCCGACGATCAGCGCTGCGATCGCTGGCTCTACGCCTACCAGAGCCCGCTGCAAATCGGGCACGGACTTACGTTGCAGGGCATCAAAAACCGTCTTTTCCTGCTCGCCGCTCAGCCCGGCACTGTCCAGCACCGCCTCATAGATTCCCACATGACCGAGATCCAGCGTCACATCAGCAAGGCCAGCGGCGGCCAGCGTCGCCAGCATCAAGCGCACTACTTCGACATCAGCCCCCAGGCTATCATCGCCATACAGCTCGGCACCCAACTGGATCGGGGAGCGGGAAGAAAACAATGATTTCGGACGAGTGTGCAGCGTAGACCCGGCATAGCACAAACGGGTAACCCCTTCCTCCGCCAGGCTGTGGGCGTCGATACGGGCTACCTGGGGTGTTATGTCTGCGCGAATACCCAGTGTGCGGCCACTGAGCTGATCGGTAAGCTTAAAAGTGAGCAGGTCGAGATCTTCACCCAAACCCACCAGCAGGGATTCAGTGAACTCCATCAGCGGTGGGATAACCAGGCGATAGCCCCAACTGCGATATAAATCCAGCAGGCAGCGTCGCAGGGTCTCCACAGACTCCGCCTGGGCAGGAAGAACCTCTTCCACCCCATCGGGGAGCTGCCAGTGATCAACCGTGTTCATTTCTTTAACCAGCCCCTAGTGGACCCAATACAGTAATACGAGCCCGAACAACATGCTACCGAGGCCGGCATTGCGCAGCACACGATCATCCATCTGCTCGGCCATGGCCAACATCGAGCGCCAGCGGTTGGGGCTGATAAACGGCAGTATGCCTTCGACAATGAAGACCAGGGCGATAGCCGCTGGAAGTACCTGCCAGAAGTCCACATATTCTCCCGCGTTCGGGCGCCTGGGCACACTGCTCAGGACACAAAAAAACCGCGAGTCCTGCGATTGTCTACAAACGCCGGAGCCCACGGTTAACAAATTCTATCACAGCTGCCGTTGATAGCACCTGTGATTTTTACGGCTTCAGAGCAGTGCCGCCGCTGGAATCTTTCAGGTAACGGAAGAACTCACTATCCGGTTGCAACAGCATGATATCGCCATTGCCCTGGAAGGCGTCCTGGTAAGCCCTGAGACTACGGGTAAATGAGTAAAACTCCGCATCCTTGTTGAACGCTGCCGCATAAGTGGCGGTGGCAATGGCGTCGCCATCACCGCGAATCAGTTCAGAGTCACGGTAGGCATTAGCCTTGAGCACTGTCACTTCCCTATCCGCCGCCGCGCGTATGCCCTCGGCCAGTTCCTGGCCCTGGGAGCGATGCTCACGGGCCTCTTTTTCCCGCTCCGCGTTCATGCGCCGATAGACCGACTCGGATACATCCGGCGGCAGATCGATCTGCTTCACCCGCACGTCCACGAGATCTACGCCCAGCTCCTCCCGGGCCACAACATTCAGTTCATCCATGAGGGCCCGCATCAACTCATCGCGCTCCCCCGACACCACCTCCTGGATAGTCCGTATGGCAACCTGGTTACGCAGGCCATCGTTGATACGCTGGGCCAGAAGAGCCGCTGCCCGGGATTCCTCAGCGTTGGTGGCGGTGTAAAACTTGGAGGTATCGGAAACCCGAAACTTGGCGTAGGAATCAACAATCAGGGCTTTCTGCTCCTGGGTGAAGAAACGCTCCGGCTGGGAGTCCACCGTCAGTACACGACCGTCGAACTTGCGCACGTTGTTTACAAAGGGAATTTTTATATGCAGACCCGGCTGGATATTAGGATTAACCACCTCACCGAACTGCAACAGCACGGCGCGCTCAGTTTCCTTGATAACATACAGCGAGTTGCTGGCCAAAAATACCAGCAACAGGGCAACGAGAGTAAAGACCACATTACGTCCGGACATGATTAGCGACCCCCCCTGCGATTATCCACGGCAGCGGCGTCCCTACGCAACTGTTCGGTCACTGCGTTGGTCAATTCCCGTATATTGGAGCTATCCACTTTCATGTTACGCGGGTTACTGCTGCCGGAGGCCTGGCCTGCCAGCTTATCCAATGGCAAGTACATTATGTTGTTGCCTCCTTCCACATCGACCATCACCTTGTTGGTCTGGGTTAACACAGCCTGCACAGCATCGAGATAGAGTCGCTCACGGGTTACCCCGGGGGCCTTTTCATATTCCGCCAGCAGGCGTTCAAAGCGCGCAGCCTCACCATCGGCATTCGCTATGACCTCCTCTTTGTAGGCATTGGCTTCCTCAATCTGGCGCTGGGCGCCACCGCGCGCCTCCGGCACAACACCATTGGCATAGGCCTGCGCCTCATTCTTCACGCGCTCCTCGTCTTCCCTGGCCTTGATCACATCGTCAAACGCAGCCTGCACCTGGGTAGGCGGTTTCGATTCATCGACGGTAACCTTGCTGACCAGGATACCGGTCTTGTAAAGATCGATGTACTCCTGCAGCCGGGCGTGCACATCGATGGCGATCTGGGCGCGCCCTTCGGTCAACACCTGGTCCATACTGGTGCCACCCACTACGTGGCGCAGCGCGCTCTGGGAAGCATGTTGTAGCGAGCGCTCCGGATCACGCACCTGCAGCACAAATTTTGCCGGATCATTGATCAAATACTGCACGGAAAGCTTCACCTCGACGATATTCTCGTCCTGGGTCAACATGATCTCTCTAAAGCTGACAGCGCGCAGCTTGGTGGTATTCACCCGCGTCACTTCATCAACCAGAGGGGGATTCCACTGCAGGCCCGGTTGCACTATCTCATGGTATTTACCAAAGCGCAGCACCACACCGCGCTCCTGCTGGTCTACCTGGTATAAGCCCATGAAGGCCCACACGACCAGGGCAACAACAACCAACAGGCCTATCGCAGCGCCGGAAAGTTTTGGGCCGGAACCGCCGCCGGATGAACCGCCGCCGCCAAACAGGCCGCCCAGTCTTTCCTGCAGCTTCTTCAGGGCCTCATCCAGGTCAGGCGGACCTTGCTCGCCGCCACCCCAAGGGTCTTTGGGTTTATTGTTACCGCCACCCGGTTCATTCCAGGCCATAGCCAACTCCTAATTCATGCGTGAAAATAGTCTAACAACTTTTTTAACGGCAGTGCCCTGCCGCACCTAAAAGAAAGGCTCCGGGCCCTTCTTCATCAAACGATTCCAGTCTGAGCGCAGTAAACGCACACTCAGGTGCGCCACACCATCATCACCGTAATCTTCCGCTTCGACGGCACCCAGATTATACAGCGCAGCGCGCAGGCTACCCTGATCCGGCTCCAAATGCAGCTCCTCTGTGACCATATCCTGCCCCATCAGTTCAGCAATGGCCTGCAATAACAGGTCAGTACCCTCACCGGTGACTGCGCTAAGCCACACCCGCTGGGGTCGGCCCTCGGCATCGCGATCTATCCGCGGCGACTGCTGCAACAAGTCCAGCTTGTTAAAAACCTGCAGTTGCGGGATGTCCTGCGCCCCAATTTCAGCGAGTACATCCTGCACCTGGTAAATATTGCTATCGCGCTCATCACTGGCGGCATCGATCACATGCAGCAGCAGATCTGCGTTGAGAGCTTCTTCCAGCGTCGCTTTGAAGGCCTCCACCAGCTTATGCGGCAGATGGGCAATAAAGCCCACCGTGTCAGCCAACACAATGGCGCCAATGTTATCCAGGTCCATCCGCCTCAGTGTAGGGTCCAGCGTAGCGAACAACTGGTCTGCCACATACACAGTGGACTTGGTAACCCGATTGAACAGGGTCGATTTACCCGCATTGGTATAGCCAACGAGAGAAACAGTCGGCACTTGCGCCCTATGGCGGGAGCGCCTGCCCTGATCGCGCTGCTTGCGCACCTTGTCGAGACGGCCGCTAATGGTCTTTATACGCGCGCGCAACAGGCGCCGATCAGTTTCCAACTGTGTTTCACCAGGCCCGCGCAGGCCAATACCGCCCTTTTGCCGTTCCAGGTGCGTCCACCCTCGTACCAGGCGTGTCGTCATATGTTGCAACTGGGCCAGTTCAACCTGCAGTTTACCTTCGTGGGTACGTGCCCGCTGGGCGAAAATATCCAGAATCAGCCCCGTGCGGTCCAGCACCCGGCAGCACAATTCCTGTTCCAGGTTGCGCTCCTGGCTGGGACTGAGTGCGTGATTGAACATGACAATTTCTGCTTCATGCGTGCGCACCTCATCCGCTATTTCCTCCAGCTTGCCACTGCCAACGAAGGTACGGGCATTGGGCACATCCCTGGCGCCCATAACGTAGGCGATCGGGTCCCCTCCTGCGGATAGCACGAGCTCCTCGAATTCACGGGGATCCTCCCGCTGTGACTCACTGGCAAGATTCAGGTGAACGAGCACAGCGCGTTCCCCGGAATCGGGACGATCAAAAAACAATATTACCTCTTCAGAATGGGATGCGACGATGAACGCCCCGCGAGGCGTCCATCACAATAACGGTTAACTGTCGCCTTCTTCATCTTCCGGTGGATTTTGCAAAGGCAAGCGCACTACCCGGGAAGGGACAACAGTGGAAATGGCATGCTTGTAGACCATCTGGCTGACGGTGTTCTTCAATAGCACAACAAACTGGTCAAATGATTCGATCTGCCCCTGCAGCTTGATGCCGTTTACCAGATAGATGGAAACTGGAACGCGTTCCTTACGTAAAATGTTCAGGTAAGGGTCTTGTAGCGTGTGCCCTTTTGACATATCTCTCTCCTAATAAGGCTCAACTTGAGCCGAAATAATTTCAGTTAAATCAACCTCTTATCGACCAGAAAAGCTCTTTATCGAGATTTATGGAATGGATAACGGGTCTTGGATGTTACCGCACACAGTGTAGTGCATTTACACCATACTATACTGGGGTCCGTTCAAGATAGTTCAAGGCCAAATTTAACGGATTATCACCCGCGCCCTGGAAGTGCTCATCGGAGGAGTCCATTTCTATCAACTTACCGGCATGATCGGTGTAGATCCACGCAAGATCGGGCCATTTTCGCAACCAGGTCAATTGTCGCTTGGCCAGCTGCCGGGTCGCTATGACCGCTTTTTGTACGGCTTCATCCACAGACAACTCACCTTCGAGGTGCTGCCACAACTGGCGATAACCCACCGCACGCATAGCCGGTTGATCCCTGTGGAGATCGCCTCGACCCCACAAGCCCTGCACCTCCTGCAACAAGCCCCCCTCCATCATCAGCTCAAAACGCCGGGCAATGCGCTGGTGCAGTACGGCGCGGTCAGCCGGACATATCGCCAGTTGCACCACCCGGTAGCGCTCCAGTGGACTGACCCTGGCGGCCTCACTGGCGCCATGCCAGTCGGTGAGCGTGATACCACTGATGCGGTATACCTCCAGGGCCCGGCTCAGGCGCTGGGAGTGATTGGGATGGATACGGGCGGCTGCCGCGGGATCGACCGCCGCCAGCTGCCTGTGAATATGGGGCCAACCCTGGGCCGCTGCCTGTGCCGCAATGTCCTCACGAATAGCCGGATCGGCTCCGGGCATCTCAGCCAGCCCCTCCAGGAAGGCCTTGAAATACAACATGGTGCCACCGACCAGCAGGGGCGTTTTACCCCGGGCAATAATCTCCTCCACCAGCCGGTCTGCGTCTGCCACAAATTCAGCCGCGGAATAGGCCTCTGAGGGATCACGAATATCCACCAGGTGGTGGGGGTAGCCTGGCTTGGCACTGCCGATATCCAGACCGCGGTAGACCAGCGCCGAGTCGACACTAATCAACTCGCAGTTGCACTGCGCTGCCAGCTCGATGGCCAGATCGGTCTTGCCCGAGGCAGTGGGACCCATGAGACAAATCATCAGGGGCCGATCAGCTGATGTGCTTACCTCAGTCACCAGAACCTCAGCGGCCCCGCAGGAATAACCTGTCCAACTCATCAACACCCATTTGGGTCCAGGTAGGCCGACCGTGATTGCATTGGCCGGAGCGCTCGGTTTCTTCCATATCGCGCAGCAGCGCGTTCATTTCGGGGATCGTCAGGCGGCGATTAGCGCGCACAGAACCATGGCAAGCCATGGTGGAAAGGATCTCATCAATATGCGCCTCGATGCGCTCCGAGCTACCGAACTCGATCAGGTCAGACAACACATCCCGCACCAGTTGCTCGACGTTGGAATCCCTGAGCATTACCGGTATCTGGCGAATCACCAGCGCCTCCTCTCCAGCCTCTTCCACAGCCAGGCCCAGGCGCTGGAAAAACTCACCGTGCTCTACTGCAACCTGCACCTCGCGCTGGCTAACGGCCACCGACTGCGGCACCAACAGGGGCTGGCTGCGAATACCGGTGTCGTCGCGAGCAGTTTTGAGACGCTCGTAGGTGATGCGCTCATGGGCCGCGTGCATATCAACCAACACCAGGCCATGGGTATTTTCCGCCAGGATATAGATGCCCTTCAACTGCGCCAGAGCGTACCCCAAAGGAGGAATCTCCTCGTCGGACTCCGCTGCAGGCAAGCTGTGCAGGCGGGCGTAGCCCTGCATCTGCTCGCCTACCCGAGCGGGTGTCACGCCCGGGCCCTGGGCTCCGCGATCAAAGAAGGAAGCACTGGCAACACCGCCCCGAGGGGAACCTGCACCCCAGGACAGGGCACTCTGGCTGGTAATTTCTCCGGTGACGGTATTGATCGCCATACCATCGCCTGTGGCAACAGTATCTGTAGCCTGTTGCTCCGCTGTGGATTCCTGCCCCGGCCGCACATCCGCCAGTGCGCGGTGCAGACTGGAGAAAATAAAATTGTGCACGGCGCGTCCGTCCCGAAAACGCACCTCGTGCTTGGTGGGATGCACATTCACATCCACCAGGGCGTGATCCAGCTCAAGGTAAAGCACAAAGGCCGGGTGACGACCGTGGTAGAGCACATCCCGGTAGGCCTGCTTCACCGCATGGGCAATCAGTTTGTCGCGGATGACTCGACCATTGACAAAAAAGTACTGCAGGTCCGCCTGGCTGCGCGAAAATGTCGGCAGCCCCACCCAACCGCAGAGACGGTAGGGCTGCGCTTCAGATTCGATGTAAATGGCCTGTTCCATAAACGCCGGGCCACAGACCGTGGCTACCCGACGCTGACTCTCCGCCTGGCCTGCTGCGGCTTTCAGGTTATGGATCACCTTGCCATTGTGGCGCAGGCTGAAGGCGACATCGAAACGCGACAAGGCCAGGCGCTTCAGCACCTCCTCGAGGTGGTTGTACTCGGTCTTTTCGGTGCGTAGGAACTTGCGCCGCGCAGGCGTATTGAAGAACAGGTCGCGCACTTCAACGGTAGTACCCCGAGGATGGGAAGCGGGCCTGACCTGTACTTCCATGTCGCGACCCTCACAGGAAGCGGCAGCACCTTCACTACCCTGGTCATCGGTATTGCTGGTCAGGGTCAGGCGGGAGACAGAGCCGATACTGGCCAGGGCCTCACCGCGAAAGCCGAGGCTATCCACGCACTCCAGGTCTGCAAGGGAATTGATTTTACTGGTGGCGTGGCGGGCCAGCGCCAGGGGTAGTTCATCGGCCGCAATACCAGCGCCATTGTCACGGACGCGAATAAGCTTCGCGCCCCCGGATTCGACCTCGAGATCCACTCGCGTGGCTCCGGCATCCAGGCTATTTTCCAGGATTTCCTTGGCGACTGATGCGGGACGCTCTACGACTTCTCCGGCGGCAATCTGGTTCGCCAACCTGGAGCTCAGCAAATGAATTCGGGACATGGAAGCGGTTTTATCAGCTCTTGGGTATGGCCAGCTTCTGTCCCACCATGATCTTCGAACTACTGATACTGTTATAGCTCTTTAGATCCGACAGAGAAACACTGAAGCGCTCGGCAATGCCCGACAGTGTATCACCCCGGGCAATCGTGTACTGCTCGCCGCGCTGTTGTTTCTGCCAGGCCAACAGGGTGCCCGAGGGTGGGTGCGCCAGGAACCAGTCCCGGATACCCCGGTGAATTGCCCTGGCCATTTTCTTCTGGTAACTGCTGGTCGCCAGTTTTTTTGACTCCGCCGGATTCGAGATAAAACCGGTCTCCACCAAAATGGACGGGATATCCGGCGATTTCAACACGGCGAATCCAGCCTGTTCCACATTGTCCTTGTGCAGCTTGGCGACGTTATCGACATTGCGCAGCACCTTGTCGCCCAGTTTGAGACTGGTATCCAGGGTCGAGGTCATGGACAGGTCCGCCAGCACACCGGCCAACACGTCATCCTTGTCCGATAAACTGACCCCGCCCACCAGGTCGGCAGCGTTCTCCCGCTGCGCCAGGTAGCGAGCGGCGGTACTGGAGGCCCCGCGCGTGGACAGTGCGTACACGGAGGCACCGTTGGCCTCCTTGCGCTTGAATGCGTCCGCGTGGATGGATACGAAAAGATCGGCTTGTCGCTTGCGAGCCAGGTCCCTGCGACCTTTCAGGCTGACGTAATAGTCACCACTGCGAATCAGGGTGGGCTGGAATCCAGAGTCGGCCTGCAGCAGCTTATTGAGCTCCCGGGCAATTGCCAGTACCACGTCTTTTTCACGCACTCGCCGGGGACCCAGCGCACCGGGGTCCTCACCGCCGTGGCCGGCATCGATGGCGATGACGATGTCCCGCTTAGCGGACTGCCTGACGCTCTTTTTGACCGGGGCGACCTTGGCCTCCCGGTCGTATAAATCCAGCACCAGGCGATCTCCTGCCTGTTCATTGGCATTCAGGGAAAAACTCCTGGGTTTGACCGCCGCGCTGACTTCCAGCACCACCCGTAAATCGTCACCTTCACGCACACCGGAGCGAATACGCTGAACGGGCGTTTTTGCCAGGGTAAGGTGGGCCAGGTCTGCGCGCAGTTGGGTATTCTTAAGGTCCAGCACGATTCGGCTGGGATTGGACAGTACGATGAGGTTGTGATCGGCCGGACCGGTCAGATCGAAAACAATACGCGTGTGATCGGGTGCACGCCACAGGCGCACCTCGTGCACCTCCACCGCCCACACGGAGGACGTTATCAGCAAACCCAGGACCCCTGCGATCCACGCCCTGCCCATATCACTCCCGTTATTAGTTTTATCCGGGCCCGGCCCGGTTCTATTCACGCTGGTAGGTCGCGCATTCGCGCCAGCACCCGCTCTCCCTGCTCCGTTGGCGCGCAAAACACCAACTGCCGCCCCCGGCCTTGTCGCTCTATGTTAATCACTAAATCCGCCGGGGGCAAAGCACCGAGGCCTCGCTCGGCCCATTCCACCAGACAAACCGACATATCACCAAAATAATCACGGATTCCCATGAATTCCAGCTCCTCCGGATCGGCCACACGGTAAAGGTCGAAATGAAAAACGGTCACTTTGGCCAGCTCATAGGGCTCCACCAGGGTATAGGTGGGGCTCTTAACCGCACCCTCGTGCCCCAGGGACTGGATAAAACCACGGGCCAGGGTCGTTTTTCCCATACCGAGGTCCCCTTCAAGGAAAACCACCAGGCCGGGTTCACAGGCCTGTGCCAGGCACCCCCCCAGAGCTACCATTGCGGCCTCATCCGGGGCGTAAACCACTCTCTCAACGCCGGTCATCCCAGCAGCGAGCGCATCGGCGCAATCAGGTCAGTGGCCACCAAGCCACGCTGGCCCTCAGTGGCGGCAATATCCCCGGCGGCCCCGTGCAGGCACACCCCCAGTGCGGCCGCCTCCAGCGAGGACAGCCGCTGGCCCAACAAAGCCCCGATCACGCCGCTGAGCACATCGCCCATGCCGCCAGTCGCCATACCCGGATTGCCGTAATCACTGAGCAGCACCTCTCCCTCCCCGGCAATCAGGCTGCCGTTACCCTTGAGGATCACTACACCACCGTACTGCGCCTGTAGCGCCTGCACCGCAGCAAAACGGTCAGCCTGGACCTCAGCGGTAGTGATACCCAGCAGCCGCGCCGCCTCCCCGGGGTGAGGTGTCAGCACACGCTCATCGTGCGCCTGGTTATCCCCCACCCTCCCTGCAGAGAGCAGGTTGAGAGCGTCGGCGTCCAGTACCACAGGTTTCCCCGTATCCAGTGCCAATTGCAGTAAGTGCTCCGACCACTGGGACTGCCCCAGGCCGGGGCCTACCACCAACACATCCGCAGATGTGAGTAGCGGTATAAAATCCTCCTCCGACGTCACCGCACAGGGCATCACCTCCGGCGTGCGCGCCACCAGGGCCGCGACATGCTCAGACCGCGTGGCAACCCGCACCAGCCCCGCGCCACAGCGCAGGGCCGCTTCCGCCGCCATCGCCGCAGCCCCGGCCATGCCGTAGTCACCACCCACCACCAGCACCGTGCCGTAAAGTCCCTTGTGAGCAGTAGCGGGCCGTTCAGGCAAGAGTTCCAACAAGGATTCCAGCTGCAGAAGACTGCAGGCACTGGGCACTGTGTCGTAAACCTCCTGCGGTACCGCCAGATCTGAAAACTGCACTGCGCCTGTGTAATCCGCCGCCTGCAGGGTGAACAGGCCACGCTTCAACCCTATAAAGGTAACGGTCAGGTCAGCACGCACCGCAGTGCCCAGCACCCGGCCGGTGTCGGAACACAGGCCCGAAGGAATATCCACGGCCAGAACCGGGGCCCCACTGGCATTGATAGCGTCAATTGCATCCAGGTAGGCGCCGCGAACGTCACCGCCCAGCCCGGTCCCCAGCATGGCGTCGACGATGACCCCCTCAGATAGCAGTGAAGTCTCCTCAAAGCGCACGATTTTCACACCGTTAGCCAGCGCCTGCTTTCTGGCCAGCAGAGCGTCTCCCGTGATTTTTTCAGCGTCACCGAGCTGGATCACAGTGACTTCGATACCGCGCTTATGCGCCAGGTCAGCCATCAGGAAGCCGTCACCGCCGTTGTTGCCGGTGCCACACACTACCTGCAGGCGTTCGGGTTCGGGCCAGGCCTCGAGCAGGTAGCCAAACGCGGCATTGGCGGCGCGGGACATCAGGGTGATGCCGGGGATGTTGTGGTCGTGGATGGCGCAGTGGTCCAGGGCGCGGGTTTGGTCTGCGGTGTAGAGTTTTTCGGTACCTAGCATGTTTTAGCTGCCTGTCATATTCAGGGGGTGTTCTTCTTTATTGCCTGAGGTGCCAGCGGCAAGGATATCAGGCTTAGCAGGGCTGGACACGCCGTGAACCCATCCATGGGGGCTTGGGCTGCGGATGGCCGCCCCCACCGTCCTGCCTCGCACAGTCCATCCCCCCTAAGCCTGATACCCTTACCGCCTAACTTCGTAAGTAAGTATTTCATGCACTCCTCACGCAGTGGGATTAGCAAGGTGTTGGGAGTACTTGCCCTTCAGGGACGTGGGAGGCCATGGATGGCCGGGGCGGCCATCCGTGAGCTCGAGCGCACATGGATGTGCTTGTAGCGGTCCCGACAGGGGGTATCACACTCTCTCGCCGCCAACACCAAATTACAGAAAGAAGTACATACAAACCATTGTTCTGGCAGAATTATACCCCCATGTCATTCAGGCGCACCCCCAATTGCCCAAGGAACTCACACCCCAGGCCCAACAAACCCTGCTCGAAAACATCCGACAGTGGGCCGCAGAGCTAGGCTTCCAGCAAGTGGGCGTCACCGACATCGACCTGCGGGAACACGAGGCCTACCTGCAAAAGTGGCTGGACGCGGGTTACCACG
>RCNC010000286.1_pt1 | contig 30910 bp, 17 predicted proteins | sample 2041301 | NCBI WGS metagenome assembly RCNC01 (sample SAMN09708231, study PRJNA481090) | Marine sediment metagenome, whole genome shotgun sequencing project. | biome: marine sediment; feature: ocean; material: sediment; isolation source: Sewage treatment plant 13A marine sediment (STP13A) ... | reverse complement strand
ACGAGACAGGTTTTGCAATGGGAAATAGAATGACATCTCGTTGATTCGCTGCGCGTTGTCTACGGAAGACAGTGAAAAAGCAGCAGTGTCCGGAGACAATTCAATGGTTGAAAGATCAGCAAGCATCTGGACAATCACATCTACCCAGGCTGGGTCAAAGCCGTAAGCGGACAGTTTCGACAACACCAAATCCTGCCGGTATGTCAGGCCCTCATTGACAAAATCGAGATGTTCCAGGATATCATGGAAAAATATGCCGCTGGCTGCTCCTTTGGGAAATGAAAACATGGTACGCTTCCCAGCTGTGTCAGAATTGCCCAATGCATCTTCAAAGTACTGCGCACCGTCATGATCCTGAAGTCCGGGCAGTTCATCTCTGTCCGGTAGCTCATTATCCCGGGTTCGGCCTGAAACGAGCGCCGAATAGCTTGACACTCGCCACCTTCTGTCGAGGCTGCGGGAAAAGGTTCTCACCCTGAAGCTCTTTCGGTCCGGGATGGGCTGTGTCACCACCGGAGACTCATTGACAGGCAAGGGTGACACTGCGATGCTCCCTTCAGAATTGCGTTCCAAACGACGCATGTCCTTTAAAAAAGTTTCCGGGTCTACTGAAGAGGAGGCGTCCCGAAGCTTAAGGACCAGATTTTCTGAAGTGTCAATGAAATGATCCGGGCCCAGACCATGAAACAGATATGCCAGGGCAGAGGTCTTTGTATACCGAATCCTTGGCCATACCAGGTAGCATCGTTCAATGGCTCGTGTGACCGCCACATAAAGGAGCCTCAGGTTCTCAGCCAGCAACTCATTCTGGGCCATCACCCGGTGGTCTTCCATCTTCCCGGATCCCAGGTCGAGCGTGATGTGTCTGTCTGCATCCATGTCATGGAATGTGAAATCATCTCCGGACACCTGGGACTGCCCCCATCCAAAAGGGCAAAATACAATGGGGAATTCCAGGCCTTTGCTTTTGTGAATGGTAATGACCTTTACGGCATTCTCATCGCTTTCCAATCGAAGTTGGTGAATCTCCTGCCTGGGTGTGTCAGGCTCTTTCTGAACAAAATACCATTTCAAGAGCCCGGTCACCCCCAGTTTTTTTTCCATTGACGCCGTATGAAGAATTTCTGAAAGGTGCAGCACATTTGTCAGGCGACGCTCGCCATGGGGAAGTGAAAGCAGACGCTCCCGTATGCCCTCCATATTCATGAAAAGCCGGAACATGGGCATAAAGCCCCTATCGTGCCAGAGACGATGGTAGCCCATAAAATCTTCGATGCGGCTCTCCCACCAGCTATTCTCCATTTGCGAGGGATCGATGGATGCTACAGTGGCCCCCAATATATCCGTGCACAGGGCAGCTTTGAGGGTACTTTCTTTTACGGGATTCGAAATACCCAGCAGTATCTGCCCTATTTCATGGGATTCCGATGAATCCATGACATTTCCGGCGCTATAGATAACAGCGGGAATCCTTGCCCTGGATAGCGACTCTTTTGCCAAAACAGCTTGTTTGTTGGTACGAACCAGAACGGCGATATCCCCGGGATTGGCTTTCCCGGCAGGAGTTGAAATCAGCCGTGCAATTTCTCCGGTAACGGCATGGACAATCGATTGCGTGGCATCCTGAACCGTCATACTGAGGCCCTCTTGCGGTGACAGAAACCAGACACGGAAAGGCACGCTACCGGTGGTGGGCAATGCCGGTTTATTCCCGGGTTCCCCTTTTTCAAAAGGAATTTCTTCAAATATGAACGGCATGGCCATATTTGAGAATATCGTATTGACGGCCGTTATCATTTCGGGCGTTGAGCGATAATTCTGAAACAGGGTGTACCGGCGCTCTGCATGGGCCGAGGCTTTCATGTATGAAAAGACATCGGCCCCACGAAAGCTGTAAATAGCCTGTTTGGGATCACCGATCATGAACAAAGGGCGGTCTTTTTTCGAAAAAATACGCGTAAATATCTCATATTGAACCAGATCGGTGTCCTGAAACTCATCCACAAGCGCTGCACGGTATCGGTGACGTATCTTGGACGCCAATGCACTGCCCTGCTTTTCCATGAGAGCCTGATTCACCATCAATAAAAGATCGTCAAAAAACTGGACATTCCGACGTTTTTTTCTTTCCAGAAGCTCTTTTTGACCAAATTTGAGACATTCGGATTTCAGATAGACAAGATAGGCATCCATCTCGGCAACAAGAGCGTCGGCATATCCCTTCAAAGCATTGCATTGTAGGAAAAATGGATGTGAAATGGGGTCGTGCCCTTTTTTTACACATGCTTGGACCTTGTCCGCCGTAAACTTATCAAACCCTTTCCAGATCGGTAGATCTGGACTGTCCTCTTCCACAAACCGATTCATCTGTTTTATCAGCGCTGCCACCCTGATCTCCCTCACGGTAGCACCGGGCACCTTTTTGTCCTCCTTGAAACCACCGTAGACAACACCGCTCAAACACGGGTCTTTCAGTATCTCCTGGATCTTTATTCCAACATCGGGCCACACCCGTCGGATTTGAGTCAGTTGGTCTCTGAAAGCTCCCAGGTTGCCAATTTCAGGTTCATCCAGGTCTGGAATGACCCGAATACCCGGAAATCGGGCCTTCTGCAGAAGTGTATAAAAAAATTCAGGACCCGTCATTTTATTCAGGGTATATTGAATGAACTCCGGGACTGCCTTGTAAAAACGCCGCCGCCAAAAATCATCCGCTACCGACCTAAGCATGGATGTCGGCTCTGTCATCAGTTCCGTATCAAATCGATCACCTGTTTCAAAGGCGTGGTCAGTCAGAACCCGTTGACAGAACCCGTGAATCGTAAAAATAGCGGTGCTGTCGAAGTCCCGTATGGCATCCTGTATCCTTTCGAGGGCCATTTCCGCAGGATCCATCCTGGAAATCAAATCAGATACGGCCATATCGCTGCTTGAACCCGATGTAAAAACCCGGCGTGCCTCCAGCAGTTTATTCCGAATCCGCCCCTTTAACTCTTCTGTGGCTGCCTTTGTAAAAGTAACCACCAGAATCTGATCGACCGTCAGGTGCTTTTCCAATAACAGACGCAGAAAAAGGCCGGCGATGGTGTATGTTTTCCCGGTACCGGCGCTGGCCTCGATAAGGTTTGTTCCGCTGAGCGGTGCCTTCAGTAGATCAAATGGTTTCATATCGATAATTGCCTAATTGTTACAAACATGCTAACTGGAGTTCATTTACTTAAACAACCGAATCAAGGGAGTTCCCCATGACCCATGAAGACGCAGGACATTACGCATCCAAACACCCCAAGGGAGCCGAGGCCGATCCCAGAATTATGGAACAGGTCAGGCAAAAACTTTCCGACAATCACATCACCTGCGCCGCGGCTCACGCAGTTGCTGCAGATTTATCAGTACCGCCCTCGAAAGTTGGTATGACCATTGACCTTCTGGAAGCCCGCATTGTCAAATGCCAGATGGGACTCTTTGGATATTCACCCCAAAAATGCATTGTCAAGCCGGCGGAAAATATCTCTTCGGAGCTCAAAAACGCCATCGAAACAAAACAGAGAGACAAGCGCATCTCATGTGAGCATTGCTGGGAAATCGCCTCGCAACAAGAATGCCAGAAACTCGAGGTAGCCGGCGCCTGCGAAGCCCTGGAGATGAAGGTTAAGCCCTGTCAACTGGGCGCCTTTTAAATACAGAAGGCTGTTAGGCTGTAGACTGTTAGCGACCTACAGTCTAACAGTCTACAGCCTATACACCTCCGATTATCCTATTGGAAATGGGTTCCACAAACATGGACTCCGAATCCCATGGGAATAGAATCCAGGTATCCTGGCTCACCTCCGTGATAAATGTATCCACAATAGGCCTCCCGGCAGGTTTTGCATAAACCGTTGCGAAATGGGCCTTGGGAAGCATTTTTCTTGCGACACCAGCGGTTTTTCCCGTATCCACCAGGTCGTCCACCAAGAGCCAGCCATCCCCATCCCCCTGAAATGATTTCAGCACATCCACCTTGCCCTGTTCTTTCCATTGGTAACTGGAAATGCAAATCGTATCAACCAGGTGGATATCCAGCTCTCTGGAAATAACCGCAGCCGGTACCAGCCCCCCCCGGGTGATGGCAACAATCCCCTGCCACTCTCCCTGATCCAGCAACCGCCATGCAAGTGCTTTTGAATCCCTGTGCAGCTGTTCCCATGATATGGGATAGGTCTTTTGATATTTTTCTGACATTTGCTTTATCCTTATATAGGGGTTGTCAGAAAAACGTTCCGATTGAGGACCGTTTTTCTGCTACAAACCCTTATGCCGCCATCCTATTTTCGGTACATTATTATGACAAGCGGTATAAAATCGTTGAGACGATTTTATTTTACGCGACGTTGTCGCTTTTTTTAAGACCGAAAAACTTTTTGATCTCGTTAAATTAAGGACCTTCCATCTCATGCAAGTGCGCCATTATCGGACTGAAAACACTTTCCGCAAGAGTTTCAAAACGATTGTCCAGGGGATTCAATCCTTCAAAACAGAAGGCAACATACGGGTCGGCCGATTCAGACCAAAATCGATCATTGACCCACTTTTTCTCGGCAGACTTCAACCCTGCTTCGCGTTTTCTTGAATATTGTATCACCTGTTCGGCATAGGCGTAGGATGATGCCGGAAAAAAATGAATCGGCTCAGCCAGGCCCTCCCAAAAGATCGCCAGGAGCGTTTTCAAAATCATATGACCGTTACTCACCGGTTTAAACGCAAACACCGCGTCACGAGCAATGTACCAGCTCTTCCCTGAAAGCCCATCTGTCAGACAACAGCGGACCAGGTGATATATCCACAGGCGGATCATATCCCCGGGGTTCCATCGTGCAAAACGAAAGTAAAGGCAATTGTCGTCATAGATGCCGGGAATACCTCCTGTCAATGTAAAGTCGCCCACTATCAGTTCAAATGCCTGCGTCTCCGGCTCCCTCCCCTCCCTGATATAGCTTGTTAGAAAATCACCATACCTTTTGATATCCCGGGACATCCGCTTGAATTCATATAAACCGATTTCCGCGTGTGGGAGAATACCCCTTGCACCTATAGCGGGCTTTAAATCATTCAGTTCGACCCCTTGCACCTGATACCGAAACAGTTCCTGCTCCACCAGATATCTGTCCAGGCCCTCCAGCCTGAAAGCTTCCCGGTCGTCCGGCAAAACCGCCAACGCTCCAAACACAATACCCAGGCGCTTTTGCATCAGGAATTTGGCGGGGTTCTTGAAATAAAGGCACAACGCCTCGACATCCAACTGACGCCATTCTTCTGACGGTGGTCCCAGACTGCCCGCAACAAACCTGTGATAAACTTCCCTTGCATTTTGTCGGGTAGCTGCCGCGAAGTTTTCCTGAGAATAACTGAAAAAGGGGCTTTTCTCCTGAAAGTACGCCGGGGAAAATGCCTGCAATGGATGATGTTTGACCAATACATCCGGGTTAACACCGAACCGATCCTGGATATAATCGATGAGTTCGCTGACCAGGACCGAGGGAACGATTCTTGTATTGTCCTGAACGCTTTGTCCTATATAACTGATATACAGTTTTTCCCTGGCTGAAATCAAGGCTTCGAGAAAAAGGTATTTATCATCCTCCCGTCTGGATCGATCCCCTTTCACGGGGTGACCCGCCATCAAATCAAAACTCAGATTTCGTACATCCCGGGGAAATTCGTCCGTACTCAGTCCCACCAGACAAATAATCTTGAAGGGTATGCTACGCATGGGAAGCATGGCACAGAATGTAACACCACCAGAGATGAATCCTGAACCAAAAATATTGCCCTCGAGGCTGTTGCGCAGACAGGTTTTGACGACCTCGATGTCAAGTCTATTCTCGAATCCGGAAACTTGAGCATTTTCGACCATCTGATCAGTTGTTTTGCGTAGTATCTGCAGATCTCTTTCAAACGGTTCCCCGGAAGAAAACATCTGATTCGAAACTGTGACAAAAGCAGCAGCCCATTGGCAAATTGTTTTGGGTTGTTCCAGTATTGCGCAGGTTTGAAACAAACACCTTAAAAAATCAAGAAATCTGCCGAGCAAAAGACTATCTTCCCCTTCCATGTTGTCATAGGGAAGAATATCAGAAAACAGATTTCGATCGTTGCCTGTCATGGCCAGCCCCAGGAGCAGGCGCTGGATCCCTGCCTCCCATGTGTTTTCATTCACCGCCGGGAGTCCCAGTAGAGAGCGGGAGGCCGCATCCCTGCCCCACCGGATATTGACATCTTTTACCCATCCTTCTATACGTGATAAATCTTTTTCAATCAGTCCAAACTTCTCTCTTATGACGGAATATTCCAGCAGATAAAGGACCTTCCCTGCCTCCAACCTGCTTTCCGTCAGGTCGAGAATGGCCATGAAACCCTCGATGACACGACTCTCTTTGATGATACTTCTATCGGCGACGCTGAATGGAATGCGCATTTTTTCTTCGGCAACGGTATCGAACACTGCATGTATGAACGGTGCATATGTGTCGATATCCGGAATCATAACCAGGATATCCCGAGGCATCAGGACAGGATCCTCCTCCAGCATGGCAAGAATGCTGTCATAAAGAACCTCGATCTCCCGCATGGGGCTGTGACAAGCATGCATGACAATACTGCCATCTCCGGCCAGTGGGGGCGGCGTTTCGTGTTTGCTCTCTGTTGTATCATTGCTGCTCTTGATTTCCTGATCAAATGGGACAGATGGCTCAACCAGATCTAAAATATCGGTTTGTATGGTCGAGAGCATGGTCTGCCGGGGTGACGGATCAAACATTTCGATCTGTTCACAGTCGAGTTCACTGATCATGGAAATAAAATCTCTCCCGAGTGCGCCCATGGTCGAAAGAATCCTGTTCCCCTTATCGAGGTGCAGGTCCTGGGATTCAATATCCCTGGCCACGTAATGTTCTCTTATGCGGCGGATATCTCTGTTGGTAACGATTTCTTCCCAATATTCTCTACAGGGATTCATGAGGAATAGATTAACCTGGGCATGCCTGGAAACGGCTGCCAATATCTGAAGATGAAATAAGGGAAGGTGCGAAATACCAAAAGCTGAAACTCGCTCCGGCAGGAATGAAAGATCGGTATCGTCGTTTGATAGTCTTTCAAACAACATCTCACGTAAGTGTGCGCGGTGAACGGGTTCCGCGGATGTGTTGATCGCCAGCCACAGGTCTGCCTGCCAGTGCTGGTTGAAATCTTCAGGCTTTTTGCCCTGTTCCCAGTCGAGAATCATCCCGGGCCTAAAGACCAGGTACTGGTCAAACAAATCAGCGATCTTGCTTGAAAGCTGGAACAGCTTTACATCCTCCTGATCGTCAGAGAGGTAGGATCGCAGGGTGCTGTATGCAGGCTTATGCAGACATCCGGGTAGAATCGTCATAATTTTGAATGCCAGGGCATTGGCATCGAACACTGGGGATTCAGAAACACCGGGCAGCAGCGCTTGACATAGATGACTCAAAAAGGCGTTCGGGAAAGGAAAAAAACAGTTGGCACAGATGCGGTTTATTCCGGCCAGTTCCATGGAAACCCACCGAGCCATCCCCTGGCTCTGTACAATGATCAAATCTTTCTCAATGGGCGAGGAGAGCGGTCCACGAAGTTCCAGCGCCAGCTTTTCCACGAGAATTTCAAGACGGTTGCTGGTAAAAACATTGAAACCTGGATTCGGCATTCTGAATTCAATCCCTAAAACCGCGTATCGATTTTATTTATACGCCAAGCAGCCGGTTGAAGAACCGTTTAAATCGCATCTGCAGGTATGTCATTGTCAAACCGATGGATAGCCTCAGATCAAAATGAGGATTTTTAATCCCGGCCAGGGCCGACAAAAAATTAACATGCTCGGCAACCGAGAGTGGGCATCCCTTGACATGCAGATATCTTGATCCTTTATTCGTATAGGCCTTGAAAAGAGCCGTAACCGTTTTAACCAACATGTCGTTTGTCTTGGTTTTGGTCTCGTCTACTTCATCAGGTCTTTTATATTGGCTTTCAATGGTTACCTTTTCACCACCAATCTCCCCCTGCCAACTGGTACAATTCCCGGCAAAAATGACCCTTTCGTCATCCGCAAGATTGAGGGGGCCCTCAACCTTGCCGACCACATAGCGGATTTTTTTCATCTCTTTATCGACATGGGGATATAAACCTCTAAAAATATGCATGGCCTCCTGCAGCGCACCCGGGCATCCACCCCAGCAGTAATCAGGTGAATGTGCCTCTGGAAATGTTCCCACGGTACAAGACAGGTTGCTATCCTTGTCAAAGTAGTCATCGATTTTTTCCATGCAGAAAGCAAACCCCCTGGTATGGTCCCGTACCTCCTCCAAAGGAAAATCACCCAGAACCTCTATCTCCGCGATATCCATGGGGCCAAAGCCCCTCTGGGACGTAAGACGGAGATGAATGACTTCATTAGGGTCCGCGTGAACCATGTGACAACCTACCGTGTCCACGGCACAGGAATTGGTACCCATCACGATGGCACCCAGGGGAAAAGGTGTCGGGGTCAACATCATCTTCTGACCCGCAGTGATCCCGTCAATGGCAATAAATTTTGGTTGTATGATTTCTTGCAGATCGGCGATCTTGTGTTCCAAGAACTGGTTGTGGTCCACAAGGCGGTGTCGGTCATCCTGGATACCGATAAAATTTTTGAGACTCAAAGTCATTCGACTCCAGGGATGGGCTTTGAATTTAGGCAGGTTGATAAGAAAATCAGCGTCAACAACCGGCTTGGGTATGAACATTTGGCGTCTCAAGTTTTCGCTACCCTTTATTTCGACTGGAACTTGCTTGACTTCATCAAAATAATGGGTCTTGACCCCATGCTTTTTTATGACTTCAGGGTACCCGGCGTTTTTGAAACTGAAGCGGGTCGGTATGACAATACCACATCTTTCCCCCACAGCGATCTCTCGAACATTTACGGCAAGTGATTTTGTGGCGGCGATAGCCCCGTCTAAGAATTCCTTGCGTGTGAAAGCGTGTGGAAATATTTCAGGATGTGCGATAACCGTATTTGGTTTCAGGAGAATGTTGCCTTCGGGTATAGCCCCCAGTTCCTGCATGCCTTCCCGGATAATACCGGCTATCTTGTCTGCATCGTAATCAGCGCACTTCCTAATAATAACCTTGTGTTTCATGGGATGTCCTCCTACTCGGATAAAACCCAATCCGGCTTGTCGAGGGAAAGTAAAAAATTTCTTATCACGAAATCGCGAAAGTACGAAATCACGAAAAAGATCATGAAATTTTTCGTGGTCTTTTAGATTTCGTGTTTTCGTGATTGCTTTTATTCTTTTGCTACAAGATACACAAACATTACAATTGTTGAAAAACACCTGGATAGTTAGTGTCCTTCCAAAAATAATTAATCAAGTACGTGAGCCTCCAAAACAAAACAGGTAAATCTGCCCGTGAAGACCTTTTTATCCCTTTGACTGATGACAACATCCACCATCTGTTTTTTCCCATCCACCTTCTGAACCGACGCTCGTGCCGCCAGGGTGTCGCCCACCTGAACCGGATAATGAAATTTCACATCGGCTGCTCCCAGAACCACATTGGGATGATTGACAGCCAGCATGGCGGCATAATCGGCCAGTCCGAATACAAAGCCACCATGAACAAGACCGGATTTATCCGCAGCCATCTCCGGCATGGCCGTAAATGTAACCTGACTTTCACCGTCCTCTATGAACAGCGGTTTTCCACATAGCGCATGGTCTATGGCAAGGTGGGTACGGATATCAACCATGATCTACCTCCCACAGCGAAGAAACTTAAAAGGAACTTTTGACATTGAAAAGTGACTATCGAAAAGTGAAACTGAATAAACTGGAAAAGATAAAATCTTTTATTACGAAAACACAAAAACACGAAAAAGACCATGAACCGCAGCGGAGAACGCATTCCCCGTGGTTTCCCGTGGGGTTAGCGAGCGAATCTGAATTAGACAGAATTCCTTACGGTCGCGGCGAAGCAATATTTTCGTGTTTTTTCGATTTCGTGTTTTCGTGATTGCTTTTATTTTTTTGCCACAGAATTTTAAATTTTACAGTTAGGGGATAATTGTTCAAGGTGATATCAATTTTTATAGATAAACTGAATCTTCATCGAGCCCAGTTCGATAATGTCAAACTCATTCAGGAGGACAGATTCCTTGACCGCGACATCATTGACCTTTGGTTTGGTCATACCGTCCACATAGCTCAGATAGTATCCTTTGGGTCTCTTGCTGACAGTGGCGGCTGTTTTTCCTATCATGAAGCCCTTGACGATGACATCGCAAGAGACATCTTTCCCTATTTTGACCAATTTCTTTTTTATTTCCAGTTCACCCTCACCACCGGCAAGAAAAGACAAAACAGCGATGAATTCCTTTTTCCTGATGGTCGCCGCCGCATTTCCGGAGCTTTTTGACAGCATGTCACGGTACTTGTCGGTATCCATGACCATGGTTTTGTCCATACCGCCGGCACTGGCATCCGGCCTTTCTTCGCCCTCGGCATAGGCGAATACCAGTGTGTGCTTGCCGATACTCACAGTGTCTCCATGTCCCAGCCAGTGGGTGGCAATCAGCTGACCGTTGACAAATGTGCCGTTCTTGCTCTTCAGATCCGTCAGGAGGTATCCTTTGTCGATGGCATCGATCTTGGCATGCATCCCGGAAACCGCCAGATTCTCAATCACGATGTCATTGCTCTCCCGGCGTCCAATCGTAATGTTTCTCCCCTGGTCAAGCAGGAAATCACTGATCTTTGTATCCTTGAACTTCAATATGAGCCTTGGCATGTTATCATCCTCTTAATATTATCAATATTTATTGAAATAATTTTGATAAAAATTTGAAGAATCCCCCTTTGGAAGATTTTGTGTTCTTTATCTTCAAAACGACAACGGTCACGTTGTCACCCCCCATGCGCTGATTAGACAGATCCACCAGTTTCCGGCAGGCTTTCTCCGGCTTTTCCTTTGCCACGATTTCGTAGATTTCTTCCTTTGAGATCTTCTCTATCAGCCCGTCAGACCCGATAACGAGCATGTCTCCCTTGAAGCACTGTATCTCGGATATGTCAGCCTGAACTGTTTCATTTACCCCCATGGCCCGGGTCAACATGTGCTTGAATTCATTGCCCAGGTTCTTGGTATTGTCAGGATCCATGGCTCGCTGTTCAGCAAGGACCGTATGGGGAACCGACAGCAATTCAATGTTGCCGTCATGAATCAGGTAGATGGGACTGTCACCGACATTGGCAGAAATAAGTGTACTACCCGTAAAATAAACAGCTGAAACCGTTGAGCCCATACCGCGATAGGTCTCACTATTTTGGGATGCCTGGTATACACTCTTATTGGCCAGGTGGATACCCGAAAGCAGTCGATTGGCTTCCTTGGACAAGGATTCATCAGGATCCGCCAGCTCTTCCACATCTTCATCCCCGGTAAAGCGCTTGATGTAATCCCATAGGGTTTCCACCACCAGTTTGCTGGCAACCTCACCCGCCTGGTGCCCACCCATACCATCCGCGACCACATAAAACTGATTCTCATCATTTAAATAAAGCGAGTCCTCGTTATTTTTTCGCTTCATACCGATGTCGGTAATTCCTGCAGATTCAATATGATACATGCTCTTCTTTTCTGTTTGAGTCTATGGTCCTGCTTCTGTTTGCACTGGCGATGCCTGCTAGTGTTTGACAGGGTTCTCTTATATCATAAATGGATTCAGGTCAAGTATCGCTCAAAGAAGAACCGGAGAATATCAGGCCCTTTTCCTATATCACGAGCTGTTTTTCTCCTTTTGCTGAACCATCATGGCGTCGATCCGCTGTCCGATCTGTCTGAGATGCGTGCACATCAGAGAAGCTTTTTGATAGCGCTTGCCCCTTTTTTTGATGAGGGCGTTATTCAAGACGGCTATGACCGGCTTAACAATTTTGGGGTTGTATTTTCTCGGATCCGGATGGGGTTCGTTCATGATTTTGTTCATCAGGGCCGCCGGGTTGTCGGCATAAAAGGGAAGTCGCCCAGTCATGAGCTGGTACATCATCACACCGAGTGAAAAAATATCGGATCTACCGTCTACCTTTTCCCCGGAAAATTGCTCAGGGGACATATAGTAAGGCGTTCCCTTGACGATGCCGGTCCGTGTCTGAGAGGTGGCGGTAATCCTGGCGATACCAAAGTCTGTGATCTTCACCAAATCGTTCTTCAGCAGCATGATGTTAGCCGGTTTGATATCCCTGTGAACAATTCCCCTTTCATGGGCGTAGGCAAGACCGTCTGCGATATCGGCCATGTAGCCGATAACTTTACGCAAGGGTATCAAATTCTCTTTTTTTGTATATTTTTCCAGATCTTCGCCTTCCAGATACTCCATGGCAATATAGGCCAGGTCCTGTTCGTCTCCGGCATCATAAATGGTGACGATGTTGGGGTGTGATAATGTTCCGGCGCTTTCGGCTTCACGGAAAAATTTTTCTTTCAGACCTTTTATTTCAGACGCATCATACTCATCGGCAAAGCGAAATGTCTTAATGGCGGTGGTCCGATTGATTCTGGGATCCTTGCCAAGATAGACGATTCCCATGGCACCTTTGCCCAGCTGCCTCTCAACTTCATAGCGGCCCAGAGTCGGTTTGATATCAGTGCCGGTTTCCATAAGACCGTCGCCACGGGCGCCCCCACCCAGAAAGCCATCGCCAAATACCATGTTTTCGCTGGCTTGTAGCAATTTCTTTTTTCTCGCCGTCACATCTTTGAAATTGCTGTCGTTCTCTTCGATGTATTCGTAAACAGCTGCGGCTTTATTGAACTGGCGCTTCCGTTCGTAGTCAAGGGCCAGGTTATAGAGAATATCCTTCATCTCATCATCGACGGGTACTCGCCGGAACTTGTCAAAAGCCATATCCAGCATCCCCTGGCTTTGAAAGCTTACCCCGAGCATGCGGTTGGTCTCGGCTGACTCCCCCTCTACCTTGTCCCGATGGGCTTCCGTCACAAAATAACTGAGGCTCACCACGCCGATATAACCGAAAATCAGTTCAATCAATGGGTACATGGACGGTAACCACATCCCGCCGGAAACAAATGCGAAAGCAGTGCCACCAATGAACAACAGCAACAGTGCCGCAAATACGATACCGGAAAACAGTGCTTTCAGGCGTGGAAGAACCAATGCGATAATAATACCGATAATAACAATCACGATCAGTTCCGCTAGCTCGGCCCATGGCGGCTTTTGAATAAACACCTTGTTCAATATTGCCCAGATCGTATGGGCAGAAAACTCACCCACGGGCATGGTCGGATCCGTGGGGGTGCTGAGTGGATTCATGATACCCGCAGCAGAGGGACTCACCAGCACCAGTTTGTTTTTAAACACGCTGGCCGGTATTTTATCGTTGATAACATCAAAATATGAATAGCTGCGAAAAGAATTTCGAGGTCCCTTGAAACTGATCAGCATTTCAGAATAGAGCGTCGTGGGCACGGTCACTTTAGATCCAAGATAGACCGCCGCCCCCAGATCGGCACGGATGTCCTCCATAGGCATATTCAAAAAGAGAGAGGCCACTCTCAAAGTGTAGGAGGGAAAGTAGAGCCCGTTGTATTCATAAAGAAGCCGCTCGCGCCTGGCAGTCCCATCCATGTCGTAACTCAAGTTGAAATGCCCGATACCTTTTGCGACTTCAAAAAAGGATGCTACCGGCAGAACGATCTCGCTGCCCCTGGGAACACTGAAACCACCCTCATTTTGGACATTTTGAATTGACTGGGCTATCAACGCCGGGTCGGGTTCTTCGCTCTTTTCCCCCACAACAGCCGATTCTTTGAAAAATATTGGCAGCACCACGTTGCCCGCCGCCTGCAATGCTTCCGTCAACTTCTTGTCGTTATCAAGTCGAACCTGTGCATTCTGCAACTCCCGAAAGAACGCTTTCCCCTCTTTACCGGTCTTTTTCAGAAGCTTTTTACCGAAAGTCACTTCCAGCGATTCAAGCTCATGTAGCCCCTCGCTGATTTCAGCCTCGGTAAGGAGCAGGTTGAGACCGATAACCTTCGGCTGTCCCTCGTTGATCTTGCTGATTCCAGTGGATAACAGTGACCGCGGCCACGGCCAGCGCCCCAGTTTTTCAATGGAATCTTCGTCGATGTCCACCATGACAATGTTGCTCTCAGCCTCCGGCTCGCCCCTCAGCTTCATCATGACATCGTAATACTTCAGTTCAAGTGTATCGATAAATTGAAATCGTACAAACCAAAGCCCAAGAAACAGGACCATGATACCCAAACCCAGAAAAAGTCCCGGGTGTCTTTTGAGAACGTTCATTTTCTGTCCTTCCAAGCCTCTATTCGTTGAACCCAGGATGGGGCTATCCTTTTATCATTCAATTGAACCCATGTTTGCCGGGAAGCGAAAATGCCCGGAGGCTGGGATGCTGTTTTCCGCTGATAGCTCTCAACCACCCTCGAACCCTTTGATATGATCATTTGGTCTTCATTGAATAAGACCCGTTCCAGTCTTGCGGTGGTGGTTTTTTCTCATAGGAAGCGCACCGGTCTCTCATTGTTTTGCTGGGGCCGTCATCCGGGGAAACATTGAGAGCGGCATCAAACTTTTCAATGGCGGCTTCCCAGTGCCGTTGCCGGTATAGATGAAGGCCTTCGGCATACAGACCGGTCATTTTCAGCATGGTTTCATCGATATCCTCTGAATAACCCAGAACCTGGTATACCGTAACCGGCTCTGCCTTGCCAATGACATTGATGGCATCGATCTCCCTGCCCCAGACACGCTGACGAGCCTTCTTGAAAGTAGTTTCACAGACCAGGGTGTAAATGCCATAAATCTTATTGACCCCTTCCAATCGAGCGGCAGTGTTAACGGTGTCACCCATCATGGTGTAATCCATCCGGTGTCGGGATCCCATGTTGCCGACAACCGCAGGACCCGTAGACAACCCTATGCGCATCTTCAGTTCCGGCTTGCCCTCCTGCTGCCACTTGTCACGCAACTCACCGAGACGTTTCTGCATATCTACGCACGTCAAACACGCTGTCTCGGCCTGGTTTTCGAGAGCGTTTGGCGCACCATAAAAAGCGATGATCGCATCTCCCTCGAATTTATCCACGGTTCCTTCGCGTTTGAGAATTATATTCGTCATTTCTGTTAGAAATTCATTCAGGAGCTCCACCAGTTCATGGGGTGTCAGTTCCTCTGAAATACTTGTAAAGCCCTGTACATCAGAAAAAAAGGCGGTAATCTCTCTTTCCTCACCCCCCAGTTCCAGATTTTCCGGTGAGTCGATGAGCTGTTGGACAACTGTAGGGGCAAGATACGTGGAAAAAGCACTGCGGATAAAGCGTTTCTGCCTCGATTCGGAGAGATATCTATATACCGTAATGCTGATGTATACAGCAAGGATAACCAGCAGGGGGTAAACCATGTTCAGAATCCATCCCTGCCGGCTGAACAGATACTGACAAAAAAGGATGTGACCGAAAAAAAGAACACCGACCGTGAAAACACCTGAAAAAACGCCGGCTCTTGGCAAAACAACTCCCAGGAGAAGCCCGGCCAGAACAATCGCCAGAATATCGAAAACAGCCGCCCATGTAGGATGATACAGAAACTCTCCCCTTAGAGCACTGTCGACGATACTGGCGTGAATTTCAACCCCTGGGAAAACACTCGCAAAAGGTGTCACCCGCATGTCGTAAATGCCGATGGCTGTAGCACCAACAATAACCGCCTTTCCTTTTAGTTCACTCTCCGGCACTTTGTCGTTTAGAATGTCCGTCACTGGAATATGCCTGAAGGACTTGGCATCTCCACGATAATTGATCATGATACGACCGAGTTCATCCGTAGGGATGGCAATATCATCGAACTGAATTTTCTCGATACCATATTCAGCAACGACCACAAGCGGTTGTGTATCCTTGAAAGCGCTCAGTGTCATAAGGGACAGGGGCGCATACATTTCATCTGAATAATCGATAATCGCCGGTATCCAGCGAACCACACCATCTCTGTCCGGAAACATGTTGAAAAAGCCTGAATAGGGTGTTGTCTGGGAAATTGTGGTAATATTCGCGTTGGCAACCTGCGCCTCTATGAGGGGTATATCCATGGCTTTCTCAGAACGAAACTTCACCTGATTATAGCGCGATGACTGGATATTTTTACGTTGGATTTTGAGAAGTTCTTCGTCAAGATCACCGGAATGCAATTTCTCCATCTGGAAAAAGTAACCCAGAACAACCTTTGCTTTTGATTCGGCAATGGCGTCCGCCAGTAGCTGGTCATTATCCGAAGCCTGCTTTAACTCCTCCAGATAGGCACGGTTTCTGTCATCAAGAGTCGTAAGATTCTTTTCGATATCCTCGATCGTCTTGATGACACTCTTTTCATCCGGTTCGAGAAAACCAATATCAAAGGAGATAACCCTGGCACCCGCCGCCGAAAGCTTGTTTACGAGATTCGCCATCTTGGATCTGGGCCAGATCCATTTGCCCTCTTTATCGATACTCTCTTCATCAATAACGGCCAGGACCACATCAGATTCGTTCTCGGGACCTCCCCGACTGACATAACGCAAATCAATGGTTTTCAGCTCCATCAGTTCCAGAAATGGTATTTCAATGAGATAAAAGAAGATACCTGCAAGAATCAAGAGAATGGATAGGGTCAAGGGGTTTAAACGGATCATTTTTTTCAGAGAAGTGATCATGGAAGGCAACCTCTGTCTTGAAAATCGCTCAATTTGGTGAAAAAGTGATAAACGACAGCACCTTATTGTAAAATGCCCGAAAAGTCAATACTGACATAGGTGTCATACGACCTCGAATATTGTTCATAGGCATGTTCACCCGATGTTTCTGTTTGACGGATTTTTTCAGAGTGTTTATATATAAAATTGCATAATAATTTTATATTGAGTAAATCGGGAGAAGACAATTGAACGAACAGGAAACACTACGGATAGAGAAGGTTCGGGCATCAATAAATAAACAAGATATCGACACCCTCCTGGTTTCCACACAGGAAAATCGCCGATATCTGAGCGGTTTTACCGGAGAAGACACCCAGTGTGATGAATCTGCAGGATCCCTTTTTATTACCGGGAACGAATTGATCCTGGCTACCGATTCACGCTTTGACCTTCAGGCAGCCAAAGAATCGGAGAAATTTGAGATCATCTGCTATCGGGAAGGTCTTGCCAAAGCCTTGCCGGATATCCTCAGGCAGCTGGGTTCAAAACGTTTGGGCTTAGAGTCGGCTCGAATGTCTCTCAAACAGTTCCACGCGTTCGAGAAAATAATCTCATCTGATAATATGGGTACAGAGCTGGTTCCCACAGAAAACATCGTTGAACAGATTCGTGAAATCAAAGATGAAGAAGAAATTGAAAAAACCAGGCAAGCCCTGCTGCTTTCGGAAAAAGCATTTATAAGGGTGCTCCGGGAAGTCCAACCGGGTATGACGGAAAAAAAGATTGCATGGCTGCTGGAAAAAAAGATGCGTGAATCAGGAGCGGAGGCCCTGTCATTTCCATCTATTGTTGCTTCCGGACCGAACAGCGCCTTGCCTCACGCCATTCCCGGTGACCGCACATGGATGAAGGGAGAACCGCTTCTCTTCGACTGGGGCGCCAGGTTGAATGGATATTGCTCAGACACTTCCAGGACTCTTATTTTGGGTGAAGCTGACAGTACATTTCAAAAAGTCTTTCAAACCGTTGTCGATGCGCAAAAGAAATCCATCGATGCCATTCGGGATGGAGCCAGTACCCGGGAGGTGGACCGTATTGCAAGAGACCATATAGAAAACAAGGGATTCAAGGGAAAATTCGGGCATGGCTTAGGACATGGGACAGGACTGGCCATACATGAAGCACCACGGCTAAGCCCTCTGAGAGACGCTGTTTTGAAAGCAGGTATGCTGGTCACCGTAGAACCCGGCATCTATCTTCCCGAGTGGGGCGGTGTAAGGATTGAAAACCAGGTTGTCGTGAGAGACAAGGGTGCCGAAGTTCTGAATACTCTTGACGAAGATATTTCCTTTACGAATATCTAACGAACCTGCAAATGTTTTAAGTTTTAGGTTTTACGTGTTAAGTATCCGCCTGAACCCATTTTTCTACCCTGAAACCTAAAACTTAAAACCTAAAACCGGTTTAATTATGCCTGACATGGACACACTGGTCGACCAGTACCTGCATTATATCCTGGTGGAAAAAGGGCTTGCCCCAAAAACCATCTCCGCCTACAGCAGAGATATTGCCAGGTATCTGGCATTTTTAAAAAAAAGCCGGATCCATCACATTGAAAAAGCCGATAACAAGATCATTCTTCAGTATCTCATCCATCTCAGAAACCAGGGCCTGGGTACCAGTTCCAGGGCCAGACATCTGGTAGCCATAAGGGGCTTTTATACTTTTCTGGTTCAAGAAAAGGTTCTCCCAAAGAATCACGCCAAGATTGTTGAGCTCCCCAAGCGGCATGTCACGCTACCGGATGTGCTGTCTGTCGCCGACGTCAGAAATCTCTTGGAGGCACCGGATCCAACAACACCGTCCGGTGCGAGGAATACGGCAATGTTGGAACTTCTTTATGCTGCCGGATTGAGAGTCTCCGAACTCATCCATCTAAAACTGATGGATGTTAATCTCGAGGGCTGCTTTCTGCGTGTACTGGGCAAGGGATCAAAAGAACGGATCGTTCCCTTTGGTACGTATGCAAAAAACAGGATCGACGATTATCTCGAAACCGCACGGCCTGCTCTCCTGAAAGGCCGGATGAGTGCCTATCTGTTTGTGGCCAGGGCCGGCAAACCCATGACCAGGCAAGGTTTCTGGAAACTGCTTAAGAAATATGCCCAAAAATGTGGCACGTTGAAACACATCACGCCACATACCTTGCGGCATTCATTTGCCACCCACTTGCTGGAAGGCGGCGCCGATCTCCGTACGGTCCAGGTCATGCTTGGACATGTTGACATTTCCACCACGCAGATATATACGCACGTTGCCCAGAAACATTTAAAGGAAATTCATAAAAAATATCATCCAAGAGGATAGTCAATGCATCAAGCCAATCAATTGGGATGGTGGATACAGGGTGAGGACAGACCAGGGATAGGTCATGATGCCGTCAATTCAGCCTTAAAACAGGTAGAGAAACCGATTTATGTTATCGATGCCGGAGGGCAGATCGGCGTTGCCCCGGGGGGGACCGTCGTCAGTGCGGGGCTGCCACCCGGTAATCCCGCATCCCGGGAAAATAAATTCCCCTGGATAGCGTATGTACCGCCACTGCACCCATCAAGCATGGGAAGCCCTGATTTCATGCGCACCTATGGCCTACGTTACCCCTACGTCGTCGGTGCCATGGCAAATGGAATAACATCGGTAAAAATGGTCGAAGCGGCAGGACGGGCAGGCATGTTAGGTTTTTATGGCGCCGCAGGTCTTGCCATACCGCAAATTGAAACAGCGATTCACCACCTTCAAGCAACAATGGGCGGATTGCCGTTCGGGTTCAATCTGATCCACAGCCCCGGCGACCCGAATCTGGAGTTGGAAACCGTTCATCTCTATCTCAGGCACGGCGTTCGCCTGATCAGCGCCTCCGCTTTCATGAACCTCACACTCCCCCTGGTATATTACCGTATAAAGGGGATACAAAAGGATGAGAACGGCATCACTTCAAGCCCCCAAAAAATCATTGCCAAGATATCACGCGAGGAGGTCGCTAAAAAGTTTCTTGCGCCACCGCCGGAAAAATTCATCCGGCAGCTCCTGGAACTGGGCTGGATCACCTCCCATGAAGCCCTGTTGGCAGAAACGATCCCCATGGCCGATGCTTTGACCGCAGAAGCGGACTCCGGGGGTCACACAGACAACCGACCGGCACTGGCTCTGCTTCCCACTATGATCTCCCTCAGAGATCGGGCTATGACACAATTTAATTTTGAAACACCTCTCAGCATCGGGCTTGGGGGAGGAATTGCCACGCCCGAATCGGCCGCGGCAGCATTTGCCATGGGAGCGGACTATATTGTAACAGGTTCCATCAACCAGGCCTGCGTGGAAGCCGGCACTTCGGACACGGTGCGTCAGATGCTTTCAGAAGCCCGGCAAGCTGACATCACGATGGCACCCGCTGCAGATATGTTTGAAATGGGTGTCAAAGTTCAGGTGTTGAAACGGGGGACCATGTTCCCGCTTCGGGCAGGAAAGCTCTATGAGCTGTATACATCCCATGACACGTATGAGGACATCCCGGGTTCTCAGAGAAAGATTCTTGAGAGGGATTTTTTCCGCAGATCGTTCTATGAGGAATGGGCCCATACAAGAACTTTCTTCCTGGACAGGGATCCCGATCAGATCGAAAAAGCGGAAAAAAATCCAAAACACAAAATGGCGCTTGTTTTCCGTTCTTATCTCGGCCAGTCATCCAACTGGGCCAATACGGGTGAAGCCTCCAGAAAGATCGATTACCAGATCTGGTGCGGGCCCGCCATCGGTGCTTTCAACCAGTGGGTGAAAGATAGCTTTCTTGAATCGGCCCATAATCGGCAAGTTGTCGTCATTGCCCTTAATATTCTTCTGGGAGCGGCCATCGTTACCAGGAGACAATGGCTGAGGCAGCAGGGGATTTTTCTTCCTGATTCCCCCACTCGCATAGAGCCACTTGAACTCGAAGCAATCCAAGAGTTGATAGGCAAAACTTGGTGATAAAGCCTCATATAGGGGTAACCCGGTGCCGATCCCTATGCACCCGGGTATCTACGCTTCCTCTTGCTGTAAACACTCTGTAAAGATCTGATAAACTTTTGTAATATACAATATTCTAGCCGCCATCCAGTATGGTACGCCATCTGATTTGTCAGGTCCGATAACAGGCTCTCCGTCTTTAAGCCAGTTCTCTATATACCGCTCCGTAACGATTCTGGCGCCTTTTCCATGTGATCGTTCCTGATCAATCACCCTCCTAACCATGTATGAATATTTCTGTACCGCCTGGCTGGTTTCATGGTTCATGAATATATAAATACGGTATTCTTTGACGGATTTTTGAACCGAAGACGGTTCTTCAGGAAGCGGATATGAAAAATACTGGTTCGCCACCCATTCTTTCAAATCTCGCAAGATAATTTTTGTTACAGGAATCGATAATTTTAGATCCGCCACCAGATGTCCACCCAGATAGACCTGAAATGCCTCCGGCAAACTGTACTGGCGCGCAAAACCCGATTGAAGCCCCCCCAGAGGATCGGGCGGCAAAAATTCCCGGGACCATCGTTTCCAGCGGGACAACTTGAAACCCAACCGGGTGGAAAGTTCACGGTTGAGATAGAATCGAATCATGTTGACCTCCATGGCCTGTTGTTATGTTGTGATACCAATATAACAAGTTATTTTTTTAGCGTCAAGCCTTGATAATGTCCTTATTATACATTATATTATATAGGTTCTACTCAACATGTTACTTTGAAATAAGGATCCAAGGGGCAGTGGTTAGAAGCTCCTCTTTATTTATATAATATTTACAGCACATTAAAAGATTGACATGCCCATAGAAAACAAATATCTGCCTCATAACGCACCCGTCGCCATCATAGGGCTCGGGTGCCTGTTTCCGGGTGCTCCCGGTTTGAAAGCATTCTGGCAGCTTCTTTACCAGAAGAAAGATGCCATTCAAGACATACCCCAGACACACTGGTCAGCCGAAGACTACTTTAATAAGGACCCCAAAATGCCGGATCATGTCTACTGCCGGCGAGGGGCTTTCCTTTCTCCTATTGATTTCGACCCCTCTGAATTTGGTATTCCCCCTTCGTCTATAGAGGCAACCGATACGTCTCAACTCCTGGCTTTGATAACGGCAAAAGAAGCTCTCGAAGACGCAGGCTACGGTCAGGATGTCAATTTTAACCGAGACAATACCAGTGTCATTCTGGGTGTCACAGGAACACAGGAGCTGGTCATTCCCCTGGGTGCAAGACTCGGCCACCCCATCTGGCGCCAGGCTTTGAAAAAAGCAGGCGTACCCGAAAAAACTGCCCTCGACGTCATGAACAGGATTTCAGATGCGTATGTTCCCTGGCAGGAAAATTCTTTCCCGGGTTTATTGGGCAATGTGGTTGCCGGTAGGATTTGTAACCGCCTGAATCTTGGGGGTACCAATTGCGTCGTGGATGCGGCATGCGCCAGTTCCCTCGGTGCACTCCATCTTTCGCTTTTAGAGCTTCAAACGCAAAAATGTGACATGGTCGTTACCGGTGGCGTCGATGCTATCAATGACATTTTTATGCATATGTGTTTTTCCAAGTCGCAGATCCTGTCACCTACAGGCGATATTCGACCTTTTTCCAAGGACGCAGACGGAACCGTACTCGGCGAAGGCGTCGGCATGATGGTGCTTAAACGACTTGATGATGCCGAAAGAGATGGTGACAGGATTTATGCCCTTATCAACGGCATCGGCTCTTCCAGCGACGGCAAATCCCAAAGCATCTATGCACCAAGAGTCGAGGGCCAGGAAAAAGCGATCCGACTGGCCTATCAGACCGCTCGGATCGACCCGGCGACCATCGGAAACATCGAAGCACACGGAACAGGCACCAAGGTCGGAGACAAAGTCGAGTTCACAGCACTGCAAAAAGTCTTCGGTAATGATAAGGTCCGCCCCGCGCATTGTGCCATCGGTTCCGTAAAATCAATGATCGGGCACACCAAGGCGGCCGCCGGTTCAGCCGCCGTCATCAAGACCGCGCTGGCGTTGAAAAACAAGGTTTTGCCCCCGACGCTGAAAGCCGAATTCCCCGACCCTGATCTCAACATGGAAAAATCGCCTTTCTATATCAATTCGGAGGCCCGCCCCTGGTTTACCGAAAAGGATCTCCCCAGACGGTCGGGTGTCAGTTCATTTGGCTTCGGCGGCAGTAACTTTCATGTCGTGATGGAGGAATACACCAAGAAGAAAACAGACATCTCATGGGATGGAACCGTCGAGATCTTTGCCTTTTCAGCCCAGAGAGTCGAGAAGCTTCACCAGCTACTGGCAGATCTGAAAACCGCAGCCATAAGGAATATTTCGCTGAACGACCGGGCCCGCATGGCCGAGCAAACCCGGCACAGGTTCCGCCCGGACCACCGCTTCAAACTAATCATGGTCCATGATCTGTCCATAAAAGGCACGGATCCCAACGATTCCCTGAATCAACTCGTCAAAGATGCGGTTTCAGGTCTCCAAACCCATTCCGGCCAACATCCCTGGCACGTGAAAAACATCTACTTTGGCAATAGATCGGCCCCTGAGAAAACGGTCTTTCTATTTCCCGGTCAGGGAAGCCAGTATGTGGGAATGGGCCGGGATCTGACCTGTATATTTCCAGACGTGCTGCAATTGCTGGAACGGGCCAATACCGCATTGGGACCACGTCGTCGATTGACCGACTATATCTACCCTGTGCCGCCTCAAAACATGCAGGCACACCAGGATCAGGAACGGTCGCTGCGATGCACGGATATCGCACAACCCGCCATTGGTGCCATCAGCCTGGCCATGAGCCGGGTGCTGGAAAGCTTTGGCGTAACGCCTGCAGTGACCTGCGGGCACTCCTTTGGTGAACTGACAGCACTTTGCGCTGCAGGCTGGATCGATGAAACCACATTTCTTGACCTGGCTGTTTCCCGGGGCAGTGCTATGGCCGAAGCCGGAAAAAAGGATGGCTGCGGCAGTATGCTGGCCGTGAAAGCCCCGCTGAAAAGTCTGAGTGAATTTGCCGACAATACACCCGACCTTGTGCTGGCAAATCGAAACAGTCCGGAACAGGGGGTTCTGGCCGGTACGGAAGAAGCCATTGACCACGCCCGGAAGCAGATGAATGATAAAGGGTTTCAATGTGTCCAGCTCCCAGTGTCTGCAGCCTTTCACAGCCCTCTGGTCAAGGGGGCGGTACAGCCTTTCCAAAAAGCGCTTGGTAATTGTGCCATAACGCCCACCGACATACCGGTTTTCGCAAACAACACCGCCGATTCCTACCCCAGGGATATGGCAACTGTCAGATCGATCCTGGGCAATCAGATACTGGAGCCGGTTCTTTTTATGGCCGAGATCGAGCACCTGTACGATCAGGATGCCCGCACCTTTGTGGAAGTAGGCCCCAAATCCGTCCTTACCGGACTCGTTCATTCGATTTTAAAGGGCCGCAACCACCAGGTCCTTTCCATGGACACTTCCAATGGAAAAGCATTCGGTATCGCAGACCTTGCAAGGACCCTTGCATTTCTAACAGCATCAGGGCATCCGGTTCGTTTAAGTTCCTGGGAAGATCCGGCACCCCCCAAAAAAACGCGCCGGATGAAGATGCAGATCCTGGGGGCCAACTATCGGCAACCAGGTAAAGAAATACCGGATCAAGCCTCACCCGGGCAAAAAAACGACACCATAGAAGATCGCAATTTTCACAAACCCAATAGAATCACTGTTGATAAAAACCAGACAGAAACGTTTAATAAAATCATGAAAAAATCACCGAAGATACCCATTGCATCATCGGCTGCCGAAAATGCGCTCCGCACAGTCCAGGAAGGACTTAAATCCATGCAGGCGCTTCAGGCACAAACAACCGAGGCACATAAAAAATTCCTTGAGACCCAGTCAGAAGCCGGGCGTTCGCTTCAACGCATGATGGAAAGTATCCAGCAGATATCAGAAGCCTCCATGGGTATTGTCCGGGAGTATGCCCCTGCGCCGGAAGCACCCGACGCCCTGACTCGAAGCAAAACAGGGTCACCACCCGCTGAACCGCTGCCCCTGGAAAAAGATGCACCGAACAATATAACGATACCCGGCAGCAGCGACAGTCAACCGAGCAAGTTACCCCCTGCCCTGCCGGACACCCTCGCGCTTGGATCGGCAACAAATACCGATTCCGATACCCAATCCCGGGCACATTCCATCGAAAGCACCTTATTGCATATTGTCAGCGATCTCACAGGGTATCCCATGGAGATGCTCGGTACTGACATGGATATTGAGTCCGACCTGGGCATCGACTCCATCAAACGGGTTGAAATTCTTTCGACACTCGAAGAAGCACTCCCCGATCTTCCCGCCATATCACCTGAAACCATGGGCAGCCTCAAAACCCTGGCCCAAATTGTGGATGCCCTGGGCGGGGTACCTGAAGCAGCCCCTGTGGAAAATGCCTACACGGCCAGAGACGTACAAGACCCCGGCAAGGTGAAGCAACACGCGAATGAAAATACGGAAAATATCAGAACGGTAATGATTCAAATCGTCAGCGATTTGACGGGTTATCCACCAGACATGCTGGGGCTGGACATGGATATCGAGGCGGACCTGGGTATCGATTCCATCAAAAGGGTCGAAATTCTTTCCACCCTTGAAGACCAACTGCCGGGACTTCCCCAGGTAACACCGGACATCATGGGCAGCTTGAAAACCCTTGGGCAGATATGCGATTACCTGACATCAAGCGCCGGTGAAACCGATGTCGCCACGCATTCAATTGAGCAGCCTTCTACCCATGTTCAGTCGGCCACGACACTTGAAAGGCCCCCCTCTCCCGATCCCGCAGCTGCCCTGTTTTCCGATATTGGAAGACACATAGTGGCCATCAAAAACAGACCACTGCCCCGGATCGAACTTGAAACCATACCGTCTGACAAGTGCATATACATTGTCGGCAACGCTTCAGGTCTTGGTGAAGCACTCATTGGCTCGTTTGCTGACCACGACATCCAGGCCTCCCATGTGCCGGTATCAGAACTCCCCGATATTCTGAATGGTTCGCACGACGTCTCCAATGCCGCAGGACTGGTCATTCTTCCGGATTCTCACAATGGCGATGACCCGCCAGGTGACACCACCCTTAAAACAGCATTTCAACTGGCTCGGTTTTTTGCGCCGTCTCTGATCCGGAACGCCCTGACAGGCTTCACCCTGTTTGCCACTGTTACACAACTCGATGGTGCCTTTGGTTTCAGAGACAAGGCCCTGAAAAACCCAGTTTCCGGTGGTCTGGCCGGGCTGGCGAAGACAGCCGCAATTGAATGGGACGGCGTCGTCTGTAAAGCACTTGATCTCGATCCCGCCTGGGCGGATGTGACGGAAATGGCTCACAAGATCGTCGCGGAAATTCTTGATATGCAAGCGCGTGACAGTGTTGAGGTCGGACTTGACGGTGAAAACCGCTATACCCTGGAACTTACGCCGGTTCCCTACCATAAGGATGCAAAGGTCGAACTGGCACTTGACCCGGATGATGTGGTGCTTGTTGCCGGTGGTGCCAGAGGCGTGACGGCTGCAGCAGCCTTTGCACTCGCCGAACACATACCGCTATCGTTCGTTCTTTTAGGAAGATCCCCCATGCCGTCCCCGGAACCGGCCTGGTTGGATGGGATAGAAAAAGAACCGGATATAAAAAAAGCAATTCTGGCCAACGAGTTCAACAACAATGGCGCTTCGCCTAAAGACATTGAAATGTCCTATAGACGATACATGGCCAACAGAGAGATCGCGGCGACGCTGCAAAAACTTGTGGCAACCGGCTCTAAGGTCCAATACGAAACAGCCGATATCAGGGATGCTGATACTGTAACAGCCCTTCTTCAGGATATCCGAAAATCACTCGGCCCCATTCGCGCTATCGTTCACGGTGCAGGTGTTATCGAAGATCGCCTCATTCAAGACAAATCCCTGGAGCAATTTAACCGGGTATACGAAACAAAGGTCGGTGGGTTCCGGACCCTCATGGGTGCGACATCATCAGACCCGCTGAAATATATCGTTGTCTTCTCTTCTGTAGCGGCGCGTTTCGGCAACAAAGGCCAGGTGGATTATGCCATGGCCAACGAAGTCCTGAACAAGGTTTCTCGCCGTGAGGCCAGACAAAGGAAAAACTGTCGGGTCATCGCTATCAACTGGGGTCCCTGGGATGGCGGCATGGTAACGCCTGGTCTGAAGCGTGAATTCCAGAAAAGCAGGATCGCGCTTATTCCAATGAAAGCCGGTGCCCACTGCATGCTGCTCGAAATGAGTCAGACAGGCACGCATCCGGTTGAAGTCGTGGTGGGATCTTCACTGACCGACCAGGTCATCACCAGAACAAAAAAAATGGATAACCAGGCATCAGACCGGCAGGTCCAGTCACCGTCTATGTCACTGACCTTCAAACGCGAAATCGATACCACTAACCATCCGATACTGGATGCACACATACTGGATGGCAAGCCGGTTGTTCCGTTTGCTCTCATTACGGAATGGTTTGGGCATGGAGCGCTGCATGGCAACCCGGGACTGGTTCTGCACGGTATCGATGACATGCGTATACTGAAAGGCATCAAACTCGAACAACAGAAAAAACTGATACGTCTCTTTGCCGGAAAAGCCGATCGGAAAGGCTCTCTTTTTGAAGTCGGTGTCGAACTGCGGGACGGCGTGCTCGAGGGAAAAGATGTCATTCATTCGAGTGCAAAAGCCATTTTGACAGACAAGCTCCCCGCTGCACCCATATTTGAGTCAACCCGTCCGGAGTCTTCGAACGGGTATCCCCGCAGCATGGAAGAAGTTTATGACAAAATTCTTTTTCACGGTCTGGCGTTACGGGGAATCAGGGAAATAACCGACTGCTCATCCTGGGGTATATCGGCCAAGATATCTTCGGCGCCGGCACCGGAAACCTGGATCAAAGACCCCCTGAGAAGTAGCTGGCTCAGCGATCCTCTTGCCCTGGACTGTGCCTTTCAGCTCGCAACCCTCTGGTGTTATGAAGAGACCGGCTCTGTCTCGTTGCCAAGCTATTGCAGACATTACCGGCAATATTGCACGACATTTCCTTCTGACGGTGTTATGGCAGTGCTTCAAGTCACGGATGTCAAAGACCACAAGATGACAGGTGATTTTACCTTGATCGATGCCGAAAGCCGTGTCGTGGCAGAGCTAAAGGGCTACGAAGCCATCATGGATGCGTCTCTTTACAGGGCTTTCAAGCCTCATTTGGTTTAGGTTAGGCTGTTAGGCTGTAGACTATTAGACTGTAGGTTGCATACAGGAGATAGAAGACAGAATTCGGGAGACAGGAGACAGAGGTCAGATGTCCTGCCATAATTTACCAGGAAACGGTGTCCACCCCTTCAAACCTCCAACCCTACAACCCCGCTCTTCCCCTCCGCCCCTTTTATCACCCTTCTATCACCCTCCAACCCTGGTTTTCTTAACCCTCAACAACCCCGGGCTGTTGTGCAGATACATCAAGGGTGATGTGTGTCCGGCATCCAGAAACAACTGCTCCAGTTCATCGAAGAGAACCCGCTGGTCCGGCCACCGGAAAGTCTTTTCCCTTCTCTTCAAGGCATGCCATTCGTTCCGGAGGGACTGGTTGTTTTTCAGCACCGCATCTTCAGCCTTTTTACAAAGAAACATTTCACAAACCAGCGGTTTCACCGGCCACAGACATCCTTTCTCTCCCAGATAAATACATTTGGATCCCTCCTGGGACGAACGCAGAACCGAGAACAAAGCCTGTATTGCTGTTTCGTCGGACATAATCGCGTTAACCACCACATCGGCAAAAAAGGTAATGATACCCTCGCGGGTACAACAGGCACTTATCCGGTTTTGATAACAGGTCTCTGTACAGATATCACTGAAGTGGGTGGATAAAAAGGTTTCCACGTCCCTTCGGAAACATAAATAATCCGCCAGTTTTTCCTTCAGTACATCCATGTCCGCAGTCTTCAGCCCTGACAAATATCCAGTTACCAGTTCCAAAGCCTCCAGCTGTTCGAGCTGATATTCGGCCATTTCCCCACCCTGATTTCTTGACGGTTCGATTCTTACTTGATCTTCTGTGAACTACCATGTACGAGAAAGCCAACTAGTGCCCATCCAGAAATGGTCTTTTCACGCCCTGCCGGTGTTGGGCGGCATGATTTAACTCCTCAAAATAGCTCGCTATTCCTCCGGGTTAAATCTGACGGCCGCCTTGGCATAACGAGAAAATCCCTATTTATGGACGGACACTAACGATATTAACCTGGAAAATTCATGAAACGTGCGGGCTAATTTTGTCACAGCTGTAACACTTGTCAATATCAATACACATATTTCATACCAAGCAATGGAGACACAAGCATGCCCCAGTCTGAAGATACCATCGCCGTAAATGTTGTGGTTGAAATGACCACCGCCTCCCTGAAAGCCATTGTCGAGAACGCCAAACGCCTTTCAGGTAAAAATGAAAAAGGACATTACACGGTGGATACAGCAGACAAGGTCGGTGAAATGATTACCCGTTTTCTGCTTGAAAACGATTTTGAACAATTTACAAATAACCCTGAAAGCTACAGGTAAAGGATTCAATCATGGAATTTGAATGCATCATCTATGAAAAGCAGGATCATCTGGCCGTGATCAAACTGAACCGGCCCAAGGTCCTCAATGCCATGAACAAACAACTCTGGCTTGACATTCAGGACGCCCTAAAAGATGCCGGGGACGATTCCGGTATCAAGGTGCTGATCATCACGGGTCAGGGCCGTGCCTTTTCCACCGGCGCCGACTTGAAAGAAAGCAAGACCCGCAGTCTCGAAGACTACCGCAAATACCTCGAAGAGCTCCAGGAAGCAACCAGGAAAATTCTTCGATTCGAAAAACCGACCATTGCCGCCATCAACGGATATGCATTGGGCTCCGGTTACGAACTGGCGCTTGCCTGCGACATCCGGATCGCTGCAGATGAAGCCCGCATCGGATCTCCGGAAGCCAAGGTCACCTCTTCTGTCACAGGCGGTGCCATGCGGCTGGTCCAGGACCTGGTGGGTCCGGCAAAGGCCAAGGAACTGCTGTTCACGGGCGATTATATTGACGGTAAGGAAGCCGAGAGGATCGGACTCGTAAACCGATCCGTACCATTGGACGATCTTTGGAGCACGGTGACATCCATGGCCGGGAAGATTTCGGAAAATGCATCCTTTTCCATCAAGATGATCAAAAAAGGACTTCAGATGGCACAGGGGGAGACCAGCATGGATGCCCTGATGGACTTTGAAATAGAGGCCTGTCTTGCCTGTGTTTCCACCAAGGAACGTCAGGCTTCATTAAAAAGCTTCGAAAATCGAAAAGATAAACCTGAATAAAATCTTTACCCAATTTTAAAGGAGCCTGCCATGTTAGAAAAGGTCATCAACGCAAGTTCAGTCGCCATTGTAGGCGCGTCCAAGGATGAAACCAAGCGGGGTTACCAGACGATTCGTACGCTCCTGGATGAAAAATACGAAGGCGGTATCTTCCCGGTAAATCCAAAAGAAACGACCATACTAGGACTCAAGTGCTACCCGAGTGTCTCTGACATCCCGGAGCCTGTCGACATGGCGCTGATTGCAACACCGGCACGTACGATCCCGACTGTATTGGAAGACTGCGGCCGGAAAGGCGTCCATGGTGCCGTCATCCTTGCCAACGGATTTGGTGAGGTGGGTGCCGAAGGAAAGCTGCTGGAAGAGGCATTTGTTGCCATAGCCAGGAAATACGGCATTCGCATCATCGGCCCCAACACATCCGGTATGATCAACATGCATCTGGGCTTGAACCTGGTGGGGCTTCAGAATTCGCCCAAGGGTGACATCGGACTCCTCTCCCAGAGTGGCAATATGGCTCTCACCCTCATTACTGAAGCAAAACTCAAGAGCAAAAAAGGTTTTTCAGCCTATGTGGGAGTCGGCAACGAAGCAGATATCAAATTTCACGAATATCTGGAATTTTTCAGTAGCGATCCAAACACGAAAGCCATTCTCATGTATGTCGAAGGCATGCAGATGGGAAGGGAGTT
>RCNC010000285.1_pt1 | contig 30946 bp, 19 predicted proteins | sample 2041301 | NCBI WGS metagenome assembly RCNC01 (sample SAMN09708231, study PRJNA481090) | Marine sediment metagenome, whole genome shotgun sequencing project. | biome: marine sediment; feature: ocean; material: sediment; isolation source: Sewage treatment plant 13A marine sediment (STP13A) ... | reverse complement strand
TGCGCCTGCGACCCTCGCTCTCATAACGAGGGGCCTTCTGGCATGAGGCTTCGGCCTCAGCATAACGCCTCTCTGCATATTCCAACACCTCAAGCATTCGGGGGTCCTCGCTGCTGTCATGTCGGGTCCGCCACCATTTGGCAAAATCCAGCCAAAATGCCAGCTCCGCCACAGCCAATTCCAGCTCTGTATCCAAATCGTTCATCTAAATCTTTCTGATAGAATGTGGGTAACAGTCTACCGATAAGCTCCAAAAACGATTTAGCTAATCCCGCCAGTTAATTGCCCCAAAGCGACAAATGCGTCTTATCCAGTGAGATTACTCCTGAAAATAGCCGGAGGGTCACCTGTCCATTTTTTAAATGCCCTGGAAAAGGAGGAGGTATCAGCGAACCCCAGCATATAACTGATCTCCGCCAGCGGCATGGTCTTATCGGATATATATTTCTCCGCCAGCTGCCGGCGCACCTCCAAAACCAGCGCCCTGAAACTGGTGCCGTCCTCAGCTAACCTGCGCTGCAGCGTCCTGCTACTGACACACACCTGCGCTGCTACTTGCTCTTCACTGGGCGTACCCGAGGGCAGGTCATCCATAATCGCCCTCTTCACCTGGGTCACCAGGTCCGGGCTCTTGAGCTCATTCATCATCTCATCGAGAAAGCGGTCATTACTCAGGGCCAACTCCCGATTTGCATCGGTGAACGGCCTGTGAGTATCGGCTATAGCAAAGGAAATACGCGCAACGGGCTGGGAAAATACCAGGGGGCAGCGGAAAACACCAAAATGCTCGCCGATGGCTGGTGGCTCGGGATAGGTAAAAGCGACCTCGACGGGGTCAAGCGCGTTATCCAGCCCAGTACGCGCCAACTTGACCAGCACAGACAGCCGACAGTCCTCAATCACCCGGGTATTTTCGCCATCCAGACCCTGTAACTCGCTGAGAAAGTCCAGGCGCTGGCCATTTTCCACCAGCGTAAAGTCCAGATTGGAATTTATAAATGTTTCATAGCGGTCCAATCGCTGCAGGGCTTCCAACAGTGTGGAACTCGACAGAAAGGTTACACCGATAGCATTGAGATCCAGGGGGGTGAAATACTCTGCGGCATGCAGGCCGATATGTTCGTTGTTACAGATCAGGGCGGCCTCAGTCCAGGCCTTGCTGAGTTGATCATGCGGGTAGCGCGCTCGGGGTTCTCGTATCAAGGCCGGGTCAAGATCAAATTTCCTGAATAAGGCATCTGCATCAATACCCTTCGCCTCCAGCAGGCGCCAAAGCCCTTTCCCGGCGGAGGCTAAAAGACTGTTTTGCATGCCTTTATTCTCACTATTGGTAGTCATGGCAAAGTTTAAGGATGCTGTCGCAAGCCGTCAAGGTATTAACGTAAATGGCCTTACAACTCTCACTTGGGTCACCGCAACTGCTCGCCGCCCCAACAAAATTTGGCCTGCGCCTCACTATGCACTACAGTTCCCTCCCTGACACCTTGAATCCAACAAATTCCTGAAGGAACCACGCTACATGACAACTGCCCTGAGTGTACTTCTGGCGATCGCCCTCCTCTTTTGCCTTTATCGCGTCTACTGGACTTATAGAAGCCAGCCGAGGGTTTTTACCACGGAATTTGACGGCAAGTTGTTCCGGGTGGGCGAAACCACCATCGCCATGCGCGAGGGAGACCCGGATGCCGATCGCAGCATCGTGTGCTTCCCCGGTTTTCTGGAAGATATACGCTACTTCCTGGAGCTATACGCAGAAGAGGACTGCCAGCTCATCCTGGTGAATAACGCCGCCTACCACATGCCCATACAGAGCGATGATATCGAGGCACTGGACTGGGGCAAGAACCCTTTCAAGTGCGGCACCATCGAGTACGACGGCTATCACCTGGGCCATGTGCTCAAACACCTTGCCACCGGCTCCCAGGTCATTCTGCATGGGCACTCCCGCGGGGGCGCGGTAGTGCTGGAAACCGGCAGGCAATTTCCCGAATTGACCAACACCAAGGAGCGCTACGTCCGGGCAGTGCTGGAAGCGGCTGTATTGCCAGGTGGCAAAAACGCAGGACGTGGCAGTGAGCCAGTGGTGTTTTTCCTTACATGGCTACTGATGCCAATCGTGCTAGGGCACTCCCGTAAAGCCGGTACAGAGCAGCTACTGAAGCAGCCCATGATGCAGCCCACCAACCCCCTCAAAACGGAGCTGTGCAGCTCTATCTCCTTCACCCCTGTTCGCTATAAAACCTGTCTTACCAGTATTCGAAGCACCCGCGCCTGGGAGAGGGATGTGGACCTGTCTATCTACGAGAACTATGATCGCATCGATGTTGTGATCGGGCAGCGTGACGATGTACTGGACAACCGGACCATGATTGCCAGCGCGGAACAGGGCGCCCAGCGCAACGAAGGCCTGAATATCCTGCATACGCAAGACACCAACCACTTTATAGCGCTGGAGCAACCCCACTACCTGATATCACTGCTATAGGCTTGGGGAAACTGTTTGCCACGCGCAGTTTCGCTGCCGCTGCGGACAACATAACGACAAGAAATGCCGCGGCGCCGCAGTAGCTAACGGAACTTGAGCGCCGTTTTGGTCAGGGAGCTGAAACGCAGGCTGAACAAGTCCTTGAAATAGTTCTGGTAGACCCGCCAGGGCGATTCGGTTCCCTGCTTGGGGAATTGATCCATCGCCCGCTGTACGTAGCCGGAGGTGAAATCCAGCATCGGCTCCTCGGTCACGCTGCCCGGGGCGAACACCGGGATTGCAGTGCGGGTACCGGTTTTGCGCATGTGGTTGAGCATGCGGCACACATACTCCGCAGTCAGGTCGGCTTTCAGGGTCCAGGACGAGTTGGTATAACCGAAGGCCTGGGCCAGGTTGGGAACGTCAGAAAGCATCATCCCCCGATACACAAAGTGTTCCGATGGGTCTACCGCCTGCCCGTCCACGGTCAGTTCTATCTCCCCCATATAGACGAGATTGAGACCGGTGGCCAGCACGATGATATCCGCCTCCAACTCTCGCCCGGATTGCAGCAGGATGCCATTGCCGGTGAACCGATCAATATGGTCGGTTACCACCTCTGCGCGTTTCTCCCGCAGAGCGATAAACATATCACTGTCGGGAACTGCACAGAGACGTTCATCCCAGACGTTATAGCGCGGAGTGAAATGGGTCTTTACATCGTAGTCCGGACCCAGTTCCTTACGCACCAGACCCAGCAGCAACTTGTTCATCATCGCCGGCCTGCTACGGGCCAGGTTGAACACTATCATCTGCTGCAGCACTTTCTTCCAGCGCGTGAAGTGATACACGAAAGTTTCGGGTAACCACTTGCGCATACTGATAGCCATCTGGTCCTTTTCCGGAACAGAAGCCAGGTAGGATGGCGAGCGCTGTAACATAATGGTCTGCGCCGCCTCTTTGGATACTGCGGGTACCACGGTCACGGCGGTCGCACCACTGCCTATGACAACCACCTTCTTGCCTTTGTAATCAAGATCTTCAGGCCAGTGTTGGGCGTGGAACAGCGCCCCCTTGAAATCAGCCTGCCCCTCAAATTCCGGTACGTAAGGTTTGTCGTAGCTGTAATAACCGCTGCAGGAGTATAAAAAGTTGCAGGTAATTTCCCGGGTGTCACCCTGCGTGCCCTGCTGGACCAGCACAGTCCAGCGAGCTGTTGCTGAATCCCAACTGGCGGACTTCACCCGCTGGTTATAGCGGATATGGTCCTCGACACCATACTCCGAGGCGGTGTCCCTGATGTAGCTGAGAATGGATGGGCCGTCGGCGATGGACTTGGGGTTGGTCCAGGGCTTGAAGGCGTAACCCAGGGTAAACATGTCACTGTCCGAGCGTATTCCAGGGTAACGGAACAGATCCCAGGTACCACCCATCCGCTCCCGCGCTTCCAGTAGCGCGAAACTGCGATCGGGGCAACGCTCTTGCAGGTAGCAGGCCGCACCGATGCCGGATAGCCCCGCCCCCACAATCAGTACATCGACATAGTCCTGGTGTTCTTCGGTATTCATTGTCCAGTTCCCTCCTGGCAGGACATCGACCTATAGGCACTGCCCCGCAATATACGACCGACCCCGCTTACTCGATCAACTAGCCCGTCGTTTTAATTCGCTTTTCCGTGGCAACACCGGATCAACGGAATTCCAGCCCCTCAAACTCGCCTGACTCACGCCACTGTGCGATATACCTGAAAAATGGAATAGCACCTGCGGGATAGCCGACATTGAGCGCGGCGGCATCGGGTGCGGGCTGGCCCTCATTGTTGTAGTAGCCCGGCGTGCACTCCAGGGAACCCAGCAGGGAAAAACCCGTGGACAACAGTTCCAACCAGGCATCCTCAGCCTCCTGCGACACCTCAACAGTGCTGTAACCACCGTCCAGTGCATGACGTATGGTCAGGGCAATAGACATGGCCGACTCAACAATATTGTGCGGCACATTGGCGATAAAATTGGCACCCTGGGTTGGCTGTAATCGAAAAGCATTGGGGAAATTGTGTACGTTCATACCGTGCAGCGTGCGCATCCCTTTTTCCCAGTATTCACTGAGCGTTAGGCCGCCACGACCTACCGTTTCAAAGCCACAACGATCTACCAGTTCTGTGCCTATTTCAAACCCCGTCGCATAGATAATGCAGTCCACCGGATATTCCACGCCGCCGACAACGACACCGTTTTCGGTGATGCGCTCAACGCCCTGGCCGTCTGTATCCAGCAATACGGTGGAGGGATTATTGAACGCCTGCAGATACTGGTCGTGGAAACAGGGGCGCTTGCAAAGCTGCCCGTACCAGGCCTTGAGACCTGCGGCGATTTCCGGGTCATCAACCACACTGTCAACGCGGCTGCGGATTTCCTCCATTTTTTCGAAGTCGGAATCCTCATACGCCGTGAACATCTTCATCGGGTCACTGCGCAGCTCCGGCGGCAACTCCGCCACCTTGGCGCGAAAACGCCGGGCGAGATCCGTCCAGCCATCGCTCACCAGGTCTTCACTGACATCTGTGCCAGACATATTCTCGGTAAAGTTCTCCATCCAGCGCTGCTGCCAGCCCGGCGTGGTGACCTCTTCAAACCAGGTAGCGTCGGTAACCTGGTTGCTGCGCACATCCACCGACGACGGGGTGCGCTGGCAAACATAGAATGTTGCACAGGCCGCTGCCAGGTGCGGGACACACTGCACAGCAGTAGCACCCGTACCGATCAGCGCTACCCGTTTGTCCGCAAGCTTATCCATCGGAGCACCGCCCGCGTCACCGCCGGTGTATTCATAATCCCAGCGACTGGTATGAAAGGCGTGACCCTTGAAGTTCTCTATGCCGGGCACACCCGGCAGTTTGGGCACATGCAAGGGGCCAGTGCCCGTGATAACGAACTGCGCAGTGAAATCATCTCCCCGGTCCGTCCGAATGCGCCATACCGAAGCGGCCTCTTGCCACTCGAGCTTTTCGATTCGGGTGTGAAACAGCGCCTTGTCATACAGCCCGTACTGGTTGCCTATGCGCCCACAGTGCTCGAGGATCTCCGGGGCACGGGCATATTTTTCCGTGGGCATATAGCCGGTTTCTTCCAGCAGCGGCATATAGATCATCGAAGCGGTATCGCAGGTTGCACCCGGGTAACGGTTCCAGTACCAGGTGCCGCCAAAGTCCCCACCTTTTTCGATGATGCGGAAGTCCTTCACCCCCTGTTCAGCAAGCCGGGCGCCCGTCACCAGACCCGCGAAACCACCCCCAATAAAGGCGACCGTCACGTGATCATGTTTTGCCTCCCGCTCCTGCACTGGAACGTAGGGGTCCTGCTGGTAGTGAGCGAACTGCTCCTCGAGACGTTGGTACTGATCATTGCCATCGGGGCGCAGCCGTTTATCACGCTCGTCGGCGTACTTTCTCTTCAGGGCAGTTCTATCCATGTTGTCTCCCATTATTGCTTCTGTAGCATACCTGTTTTGTTGTTCTCACTGCGCCATCCCGGACTCAACTCCCGGCGCCATCGGCAACATTCTGCCAAGCGCGTCACCCGTCAGTGGCTAATTCTGGAATACCCATCGCCGTCACTGTCCACATAAATCGGATTGGAAAACGCCAGCGACTGAAAGCCAGGCGCGACATCGGCATACTCCGGCGTGGTGGGACCACTGACTTCCACAGTAACAAAGCTGTCCTGCTCAAATCGCATTGGCAACGCCAGGGTCTGCCCCGCCGCTATAACCCGCTTGGCGGTTAGCGCCCCATTCACGTAGACCCGCAACTCGTCGACGCCCACCCAGGAAGCGGCCTGGACAGACACATGCAGTGTCCCCTTGCCACCGGTAACAGTCTCTCCCATCACAGCAGCATTCAGGTGGACGTCCAACAGTGGTCCACTGGTGCCATAGACCCTGCCCGACTTCAGGGCGCTGGCCACATCTGCTCCGCTTATGGCCCGCAGGTCGCTGTCTGCCAACCACAGGTAGGTGCGCGGTATCGCCACTAGTTGGGAGCTGCGGTGGGAATCACTATTGGCTGTGCCGATCTTGGCGTAGCCCTGGCGCAAAAGAGAAAACCAGTCTTCGCGGATCAGCAGGTAGTCTGCAATACTCTCCCCATTGAGCAGTTCCATGGCATCAAAATCGATATCCCGGTAAGCACTGCCCTGACGGCGCAGCAACAGGCTGTTGTTGTGCGGATCGCTCAGTGCTTTTGCAGGATCGAAGGCTTTGCCAATGGACAGGTGATTGAAGAACGACAGGTCGCTGTCATAGGCACTGGTGCGCGGATGATTAAGCTGAAAGATGCTTTCCGGAAAGGCGCTCTTGTAGTCTCCAATCACCCGGCCCAGGGTCTTGCCTTCAAAGGGTAGTGTGCCACCGCGGAAGCGATTTGCATCAGCGACAACCGGAAAAACATTGGCGTGCCCTATGGTCATGGGCGCCGCTGCGCTGCGTGCCATCCCTGTCAGCTCCACACCGGACAGCGCCACCAGCTCATGCGACAGCCCCATGCGATTCACCAGAGGCTGCAGGTCGGAGGTGATGTTGTGCTCGCTGCTCACCATCAGCTCACCACCCTGGGCCACAAAATCAATCACCCGCTGCCCAGTGGTGATGTTCGAATCCATACTGATGCCACTGTGCAAGTGGAAATCCGCAGCGACCAGGCCAGCGCTATCCACCGCGCGTTGCGGTGACGGCAAATCGAGAACGGTACTTGAACCCGCGCGGGCCTCGATGCGGGTTTGACTCAACTCGTATTCCATACCCCGGGTGCCAATGACCCGGTAGTGCCCCGGCGCCAGGCGAATACTGCGGATGTCCCCGGCGGCACCGGAGAGGTTGAGACGGTTGAATTCCCTACCGGTGTACAGGCGATCACCTCCCAGGCTCAGCCCCGTCAGTGTATTGTGAATAACCGGGTCCGGCGTGCCGTCTTCGCCCTTGAAGACGATACTCATGGGGCCGGCATCCGGCAGGTGCAGCACCGCGTAAGCACCGGTAGCCAGCGTGCCCAGCTCACCTGAATCGCCCAGGGCATTTGTATGGCTGGAATGTGACCACTCGGTCTCTACTGCCAGGCGCACTGTATCTAACTCTGGCGGCAGACGGAATACGAACTCCCCCGCGCTATCGCTACGCACAAAGGTCAGCACCCTGTCGTCCTCATCCATCACAGTAATGCCGGCGGGTCCGGCGTCTACCCGCCCACTGACTGTGCGGCCTGAGTATATCTGGTCGGTGACTGACGCCACATCCGGTCTATCACCCACGGTGATACGCAGCTCTACGATCAACACTTCGCCTATTTCGATATCCATAAACTGGCCGCGCAGGAAACCGAGTGCACCGGGTTTATCCAGGAAATAGAAAGACGGCTCGGTAAACAAAGCCATGTTGGTAAAGGTCTCGCTGCCGATCATAAAGCGCCGCAGAGAACGCTCCTCGCCGCCTTTATCGCGCAAACGGGCGCTGCGCATCTCAATACCGTAGCTGATGGCAGGCCTTATCCCGGGGATACCCGACAACACACGCAAGCCGGAAGGCGCCACCGCATCCAGCACCTGGCCGAAGTCGCGGGTATCAATATAGGGCTGTTGCGCCCCAATAGAGTACTCCCGCAATACCGGATTCAATGTGTAGGGCACCAGTGCCGCACGCGGGTGCAGCATGATCAGGCCCAGCATATTCAGCGCTGCACCGGGCGCGGTGCGGCGCAACTCCAGCGTGACCTGCAGCGAGTTGGGGCGATCAGCCCGCAGGCGATAGTAAGAAGCCGTCTCTATCCCGTCGAGTGCTGCCTGTACCTGTAATTGCGCGACTCCGTTGCCAACCGTCGGGGTAACCTGAACCGGTTTGGCGATGCCTGTTTTCGAGAGGTTGCGCTGCTCATGCAGGGTGACCCACTGGTCGTTGCCCTTGTCACAGTGCCACAGGTCCACCAGCGTCCCGCCATACAGTGATAGATAGGTCTGGTGCGCAGGAGCAGACACCACAGCGCACAAATTGCCGTTACTCAATAGCCAGTCGTCCACGCCGCCGATGGCGTCGATGCCAGCGGGAGGCATCTCCTGCAGGTTTTCGGCGGTTATCTGGCGGGCCAGTAACTGTTGCGCAGCGGCGCCAAAACTGCCCATCAAGCCACAGAGCAGGAGGCCAACGGCAAACAGCTTGCCACCGGAGTTTGCTCGCAGTCGCAGGGGATTACTACATCTGATTTCCGCGCAGTCCAATGGCGTTACTTTTGAGCGCAGACCGTAGCGCTGTGAAAGCGCAGGCCCTCCACCTCCTGCCAGGCGTCGTCTTCCCACACGTCGTAACGCACATCCTGGAAACCGACATCTCGAAACGCCTGCAGAAAATCATCCTTCTGGAAGGCTCCGGAAATACAGCCACTCCACAGTTCGGGGTCCTGTTTCAGTTTTTCGGGGACGCGCTGCTCACAGACAATGTCTGCAATGGCGATGCGCCCGCCGGGCTTCAATACCTGAAAGATGCCATCGATCATCTGGCGCCGGTCTGACTCGGCCACCAGGTTGAGGACACAGTTGGATATCACCAGGTCGGCGGACTCCGCAGCAACAATCTGCGCCACCTCCTGGATAAGGCCGCGGTGAAAGGTCACATTGTCATAGCCCAACGCCTCGGCCATGGCGGGCTGGTAGCGCCGAGCCAATTCCAGCATCTCGTCCGTCATGTCTATACCGTGTACGTGACCGCAGGGGCCAGTGATCTGCGCGGCCATATAGCAAATCTTGCCGCCGCCGGAGCCCAGGTCGACCACCACATCGCAGGACTGCACATAGCGTGAGGGATCGCCACAGCCATAGTCACGCTCCAGGATTTCAGCTGGAAGCTTCTCCAGCAAGGTCGCATCGTAACTGACCGGGCAGCACAGGGACTCTTCCCGGCACTGCGCGCCCTGGGCATAGCGCTCAGACACCACCGTTTCAACTTTCATCGTTTTCATTCTCACTGTGAGTTGCTGCCCGAAGGGGCGAGCATAGACACAATAGTATAAACGCGGCGCGCCAGCGTCGCTAACTGGCTTTTAGCAAGTGTCGCTAACTGGCTTTTTGGGTAGCGGTGGCTAACAGCCCTTTAACTCGAACCGCCTGACAAGCCAATACAATCAGGCTTGACTGTTTTATTTGGACGCACCATACTCCCTATCCACATTTCTTCATAGGGCCGCACCGTGACCGCTCCCACTACCAATGACAACCGCGCTCTCGCGGACATGCCGCTGTTTGATACCGACACACTCAAATGCCCCTATCACTACGATAAAACCCTGCGTACTGAAGCGCCGGTCTACCAGGACCCCGAGTCCGGAGTCTACATCGTCTCGACCTATGAGCTGGTCCGTGAAGCCCACAAGAAGGACGCCGTATTCTCCAACGACTTTACACTCGCGCTGGGCTCGGCGGCAGAGTTGGACGCCGATGTCATCGAAGCCATGGGAAGGACCTACAACCTGGGCAAGGGCACGCTGCTGACTGTCGACGACCCGGAGCACAAGACCTACCGGGACACTGTCAGGGACTTTTTCCTGTCCAAGAATATCGAGCAGTATCGGCCGTGGATCAGCGACCTGGCTGACAAGACAGTCAGTGAAATTCCCTACGGGGAGTCCTTCGATTTTGTGGCGGGGTTTTCACGTCCTTACCCCCTGTCAGTCATCATGCATGTATTGGGTATCCCGCTGGATATGATTGACGAGGCCTTCAAGTGGACCGTCGCCAATGTCACTGTGCTGTCGCAGGTGTCCGACAAGCAGCTCCTGCTGGCTGCCCACGCCGCGGTGAAGGAAGAGTACGACTGGTTTGTCACGGCCCTGGATGAGCGTCGGGCCAAGCCCCGTGACGACCTGTTCAACCTGGTGGCGCACGCCGAAATTGACGGCCGGCCGCTGACCATCGAGGAGCAACTGTCACACTGCACGCAGTTCCTGGTAGCCGGCAACGAAACCACCACCGCCACGCTGGCGGAAGGCATCCGTCAACTGTGCCTGAACCCCGAACAGGAAGCCGCAGTTCGCGCCGATACCTCACTCATTCCCAACCTGGTGGAAGAAACCCTGCGCCTGGCCTCACCCACCTCGAACATGTGGCGCGTAACCAAGCAGGATTACACCCTGGGTGGCGTTGATATCCCTGCAGGCAGCATGGTACTGCTGAAGTATTTCTCTTCCAACCACGACGACGCCATGTTCCAGCAACCGATGGAGTTTGATGTAACGAGGGACAACGCCAAGCGCCATATCGCCTTCGGCTTTGGCTCGCACGTGTGCATTGGCCAGCACCTTTCCCGACTGGAAATGACCATCGCCTGGGAAAAGTTGTTCGCCAATACCAGCAGTATGCGACTGGACTGCGCGCCCGAGTCCCTGCACTATATGCCCAATATCCTGCTGCGTGGACTGGAGGGACTACAGGTCGTTTTAGAGAAGTAATCTAGCGGCTGCTAAACCTTACGCCAAAGCGAACCGCCCGGTCAGGGGCGGTAAAGCCCACCGCTGTTTGGTAATCTTCATCCAGCAGGTTATCCACCGCAAGCTGCAACTGCCAGGCTGCCAGCGGCTGCCAGTGCAGCACCCAATCCACCCGGTGGTAGTCATCCAGTTCCTCAGTTATTTCCCGACCAGTATGCCTTGAAGCCGCCCATTGCTGCCCCGTGTACTGGTAGTCCAGCGTAGTTTGCCAGCGCTGCGCGAGCTGCCACTCGGCCACCAGCCCGGCGGTCCACTCGGGCCGCCCGGTGAGAACCGTATCCTCGTTTTTCACATCCAGGTCGGTGTAGGTACCCTGTGCCCGCAGCCCCAGCGTCGGTAGCGCTTGCCAGGAGAACTGCAGCTCCAGGCCACTGGTCTCTACATTCTTGCGATTGACGTTGCGAAAGGTCTCATTGTCGAAATCGACCAGGTCCTTGAAATCATTGGCAAACCAGGTCAATTCCAGGCGCAAATCCTGTCGCGCTTGCCAGGCAATACCAATATCCCAGCTTTCAGCCTGCTCCGGGTCCAGGTCCGGGTTGCCCACCAGCGGATGCCCCAGGGCGAAGAAACTCGGCAACTTGTAGGCTTCCCCCCAATTCGCGGCTACTGAAAAACCTGCTGCAGGGTCATACTTCGCGCCTGCCTGCCAGGAGGTTTCGCTGTCGAAATCATCCGGATCGTCATAGCGCACGCTGGCGTGCAGCAACAGCGCGGCCAGCGGCGTGGCGGAAATATCGGCAAACACGCCTGCGGTATCCCGGTCGAGGTCAAAATCCGTGGGATTCTGGTCGCCGAAGAACTCCAGGTAGCCGTCACTCTCACCGTCTTCGTGGCGATAGTCTGCCCCGATATTGAGTTCATAGCCGTCCACCACCTGCAGAGTGTTAAGCCACTGCAACTGGTCGCGGGTAAAGTCCGTATCAGCCACATTGGGAGGTACTTCAGAGAAGGGCAGTATTCCCGGCGAAGAGTAATCTTCCTCGTGCTCAAAGCGACTGGCCGTCAAGGTGCTACGCCAACCGTCTCTTATATTGAACATCCAGGCCAGGGACAGGACCTGGTCTTCATAATCACTGTCATCGAGAGCGTCAGACAGGGCATACTCTGGCCCGCCACCCTGCTCCGGGTAGGCGCTGCGATTACCGTCCAGATAGCGATAGGCAGCGGCAAGGGAGTGCTTCTCCGATGGCTGCCAACCAAGGCGCAGGTTGACGCTATCAGTCTTGCGTTTACTACCCGGCACCGGGTCACCATCATGCCTGCTGGCCAGTTCCACGGTGTAGTCAATATTTCCCTCACGACCCAGGGCACTGGCCCGCACGGTATGGAAGTCGTCTTCTCCGGCCTCGGCGTAAACCTGCTGGCTATGCCCCTGATCCGCGCGCCGGGTGATGATATTGATAACACCCGCCAGCGCGTCGCTACCGTAAATCGCGGACTGGGCGCCGCGCACCACTTCAATACGTTCTACCAGGGCGGAATTGAGGTTGGCAAAATCAAAGCCCCCTCCGCGAAAATTGGTAGGGTCATTAACCGGCACGCCATCGAGTAGTACCAGCGTAAAGTTTGACTCTCCACCGCGTATCGACACAGCGGTCAGGCCACCGGGGCCGCCCTGTTCCTCCACCAATACACCCGGTAGCGTTTTCAGCAAACCCGCCAGGGTGCGTTTGTTCAGTGCCTCTATCTGCCGCGCATCTATCACTGAGACTGACGCGGTAAGAGTAGTCTGTGGCGCATAGCTGCCGGTCACCAGCATATTTTCCACTGTCGTCGATGGCCCGGCAGTAGCCACTGCCGGAGATATCGATGCTGCCGCCAGCATCAGTGCGACCCGGTATTGCGTCATTAGCGCTTAACTGTCCCCTGTATTTTTATTCACGGCCTGTTTTTCTTCACTTGCCCGGATAGCCGAGCAACGTCCACACTATTAAGTCAGTAGAGACTAAACGGAATCTTAAACTGTATGGCCAGCGTCCCGCTCAATCCTGTTTGCGCATGACCGGTATTTCCTGGCCATCCCGGTACATGATGATTTTATTGACCGCGCCATTTTCCTCAACGATGAATTCCAGTTTGCTACTCTCTCCCCCGGTTTCGGCCATGAACACAGTGTCGGTTACAGGTTCAAGTAATCCCTCACCGTACATTGGCACCGCCATGTAGAGACCCTCGGGTTTTTCAGAAACGGTCATGGTAATGAAGCTGATGGAATATTTACCCACGAAACGTTGGTAGCCTCGATCGAAGGGCACTTCCTGCAGCTCGGCAGCCGTCCAGGGCTGCTTGCGATCGGCACTGGCTGAGCGGATCGCCGCCACCACTTCGGTACTGACCGGGTCACTCTTGTTACCCCAGCTGCGGCGCAGGTAGGTCATCAGGCCAGCCAATGTAGCGTCATCCAGCTCCGGCAGGTGCCCATGCGGCGGCATGATGCCATTCCAGGTTTCCCCGTTAACCTGCAGCGGGCCGTTTATGCCCTGCAGGATAATACGCGCCAACCACTCCGGCGGCCCGGTGACCCAGGAAGCACCTGCCAGGGCAGGCGCCAGACCGGCAGTACCGCCGCCACTTGCGCCGTGACAGGCCGCGCACTGTGCATAAAACGCCTCACCCAGTGCCGTCAGCTTGAGCTGCTCGGGGCTCAGCGGCGTGATCCCCATGGCCAGTTCATCGCCCGGCCAGGTGAACGCGGCCCGCCCCGCAAGGCGCGCATTCCACAAGGGGTCCTGCTCACCGATCGAGCCATCCGTAAAAATGTCCGGCGCGGCGGCGAGTGCCGCCGGCACAAAGCCCTCACTACCGGCGACCCCTGCGAAACCACTGAGCATGGCGATCTGTTGCCACGCGGAATCGCCGCTGCGGGATTCCGCCAGTGACAACAATTCCTCCAACACCGGATTGGCCGGCTCGGTGGAGGTGATATCCCCGCGAAGGTTGCGATAGGCATTGCCAGCCAGTGCCCGCAGGGCGGCTTCCCCCGCCTCACTGGCGGCAGACAAACGTCCCGACCCCAGATACTCACGCAGAAAGGTCAGTTCCTGCTCGTCTGCCGCCCGCACTACCGCCTGCTGCACGTAGGGGCTCTGCAAACGAGCCGTTAGCAAATTTTCCAGATGCGCCCTGATGGCAGGGTCATCCGCGTGCTTGCCCAGGGCAAATGCCAACTGCATCGCCAGGGCTTCGGGGGCTCCCTGCAGCTTCTCTGCCAATTGTAGTAAATCCTGGTTGGTCAGCCGGGAACTGCCGGCGCGCAAGGCCTGTAGCTGTCGTTGCAGATCACCGGAGACGGCGACTTCCAGCACCAGTTCACGTTGCAACTCACCACGCCCCTGCAACGTCCACAGTGCATGCAGGGCAGCCAGGGTGTTATCTCCCAGGGCCTGTTGCTCCAGCGCTTCCTGGCTGACATCGTCGCGTGCCAGCAGCAAGCGCTGCGCTGTATCGCGCACCCAGCCATTGGGATGCGCCAGAGCGGTGACCAATTCATTGCTGTGGGCAGCGGCGAGTGCCGGAACGCTACGATCCGCTTTTCCCTGGCTGTGTCGTATACGCCAGATGCGCCCCATGCCAAGGGGTGTTTCCAATTCCCGCTGAAAAATCTGCTCGCGCAATTCATCCGTGAGGAAATGATCTTCCTGCACAATACCGCGGTACATATCGATAATGTAAAGGGCACCATCGGGCCCGTTCATCGCATCAACTGGCCGGAAACGCTCGTCGGTAGAACCCAGGAAATCACGCTTCCCCCACTTTTCATCATCGTAAAGCCGCTGTTCCGCGCGCAGTGCCATACCCTCCTCACCGATAGCAAACTGCGCCACCACATTTGCCGAGACTTCCGGCACAAATACGTCATTACGGTATTGCTGTGGAAATTGATCGCCGCGATAGGCCACCAGGCCACTGACACCCGTTGCCTTATGCAAGCGGCCATCTGCACGCAGGGTGTTATCCAGATAGGCCCGGTTAACCCCTGGATTGACCCGTACCGAGAAAACTTCGGCCGGCTGGGTCAGGTTCACGCCAAGACCCGGCGGGTAAGACTGGTTACCCGGCTTCACCAGGTCCTCTGCTGCGAAATAATCTGCCTGCAGCCAGGTGGAGTTATGGTTGTACAGCCAGCGTCCGTAGCGGTCCCGGGTGATTCCCCACTGACCGCGCAGCAAGCCCTGCTGCTCCACCAGTCCATCTTTTTCAATGCGCAGGCGACGGGCCGACTTTGAGTTGTACAGCCAGTTGTCCAGACCCTGCCTGAGTCCATTTTCCATGTGTTCGACATTGGCCGTAGCAACGTCGGTGGCATAGCCGCCAATACTGCGTTTGTTAACGCAAACCGCGTCCCGGCTGGGCAGCTCACACAGCCAGAGATTGGGCGGTTCGCCGACCAGTACACCCTCGTTGACTACCGCCACGGCCCGCGGGTTGACCAACTCCCCGAGGAACACATCACTGGTATCCATGCGCCCGTCACCATCTGTATCCTCCAGGCGAACCACTTGTCCCACCGGTTCTTCACTGCCGGTGCCATAGGCGTCGGGCATATAGCCACGCATCTCCACCACGTACAGGCGACCGTATTCATCCCAGGCCATAGCCACCGGATCCTCGACCAGCGGTTCGGACGCTACCAGTTCAATCTCGAAACCGGGGGCAATACTAAATGCACCCAGGGCTTCCTCGGGCGACAGTACCGGAGCGGGTTCATTATCCAGAGTCTGGTAGAACAGGGGCTCAGTGCTGCTTTGCTTGAGGGAGAACCAATCGAGATCGCCGACCCGGAATGACTCGCCGCAGCGTGCAGGCTGTATACGCAGCTGTCCGCGCTCTACCAGGCCAGTGTTATCCAGGCGTAGCGCGTCAGTCTCCCCAACAGTGAGAACAACGGAAGCTCCCCTGGTAACAGCAACCAGACGGTGCTGTGTGGATTTTTCAAGGGTAACCGGCTCCATTACCTCCTCACCCGCTGGCGTCACCAGGCGACCTTGCGCGCGATCAGCGAAAATTTTCACCTCGGCGAAGGAGGCATCCTCACCTCCCTCGCCCTCCAGGTAACGCACGCGTATGGTCGTTGCCTGGTCACAGGCGGGAACTGTCATCCGTAACAGGGCATCACTGAATTGGCGCCGGGGCGTAATCCAGAACGGTCCTTCAGGCAAAGGAGCAGCAAAAGAATTCCCGGAAAACTGCATGGGGCCCAGGTTTTCGCTGCGCCACTCGGTAGCTGCCATCAAACTGTCACCTGGCGCCAACATGCCAGGCAATTCCTTGATCCGAATGCGCCGCCAACGCATTACACCACTATCGCCACTGTGTACTTGCAGTGCGATAAAGCCCTCCGCAGTCAGACCGTCAATAATGTCCGCCGCGGGCACACCGTTAATCCAGGTCTTCAGGCTGGTACCGCGCACCTCGATCTCAATGTCATTCCAGTCATCCGCTCGAATGGCCTCGCGAGCGGCGGGATTCTTCGCCAGGTCACCCAACCAGCCCCTGCGGGCCTCGTCGTAGATGCCGCCGCTCCAGGAGCGCTCAGTATGGTCAAGTTCGAACTGGTAGCCATAGGCCCGACCATCGCCGCCCCGTTGCCTGGCGCGGAACAGCACCCCGGAATTACCCGGCTCTAGCCAGCGCATCTGCATTTTTAGTGAAAAATCAGTGTAGGTTTTTTCAGTGCGCAGGAAGGTGTTTTCCCCAGGCCCGTGGCGGCCGACAATATCGTCTCCGTCGATCTCAAAGCTGGATTCACCACCAATCACCCGCCACCCGTCCAGGTTCTTGCCGTCGTAGAGATAGCTGTAGCCTTCCTCAATTTCAAACACAGGAGATGAAGCCTGAAAAAAGAAGAGGTAGGCTGTGACGGCTAGACCGGCAAACAACAGCGGTATAATAATTTTCTTCATCTGCTCAGAAAAGCTCCGGCTAATATTAAGCAGCTATAGCCTTTTGGACTCGTTGTAGCCTCACCCAGGTCCAGCTGCGAACTTCCTCTGCCCTCTGATCCTGTGCAACCTGGCGCCCCTAGAAGCCTTCGACCTGATGCACCTGCTTCCAGATGAGTCCGGGGAACAGGCGGCGCATAAGCACACCAATTTTTGCGTCCCGGGTGGGCAGGACAAAGAACTTACCCTTGTCCAGGCACTTCTCGATAGCGTCGATTACAACATCCGGCGTAATCGGCTCACCCTGCTCTTCGAGCATTTTGGGCCAGTCGCTTTCCCTGCCCTGCTTCAACAAAGGCGTTGCCACTGCCGGCGGACAGACACAGGCAAAGCGGATGCCGGAATTGAGGTGCTCGTGTTGCAAGGTCTCGGTAAAGGCTCGCACCGCGAACTTGGTGGCGGTGTAAGCGCCGGTTTTGAGCATTGGAATCCAGCCGGCCATCGAGGCAAAGCTGACAAAGTCTCCCCGCCCCTGTTGCAGCATGCCCGGCAACACCGCCTGGGTTATGTTTACCAGGCCACCGTAGTTGATCGCCATTTGCTTGTGGATAATGGCATTGTCCTGCTCAACCAGCTTGCCAAAGGGCATGATCGCTGCGCAGTTATAAAGTCGCAGAATCGGGCCCAGCTTTGCTTCGACTTCGGCAACTGCGGCGCACACCGCGTTAAAGTCGGTGACGTCCACGCTCCAGCTATGAACATTGTCAAAGCCTGCGGCGGTCTCGGCCATACCCGCTTCGTTAAGGTCAAATAACGCAACGTTGGCGCCGCGCGAGGCAAAACGCCGGGCCGCTTCCCTGCCCATGCCGCTGCCGCCGCCGGTAATCAGTACAAGGTCTATGGAATCGGACATAACTGAAAGTCTCCTGATCGCATCTTATGGTTTAAGTGGCAGTATAGCGCCTGATCTGAAGATCGCGGAAAGCGTCACTGTATTGTAGGCCCCTGGTTCAATAGGCCGTCCTGATGCCAGCCGGGAACCCGGTCACACACTGGCATCGCCAGCGATCAAGGTGGTGGCAGCCTTCAAATGGGGCTCCCCTTTTGGCCTGGTTTGCCATAGCATGGAACCGCTGTCGGCTATTCCATAATAAAAAAGAAAGGCCTCGATATGAATACTGCCCAACTCGCGCGGGTCTCTGGCGCAGCTGCTTTGGTCCTGTGCTGCTGCGCCATCCATGCCCAGCAACTGGAAGAGGTCCTGGTGACCGCACAGAAACGCAGCCAAAGTCTGCAGGACGTGGCAATCTCTGTGGCCGTGCTCAGCGGAGAGGAGCTGGCAGCCCTGAACAAAACCCAGATAAGCCAACTTTCCCGACTGGTTCCCAGCCTCACTTACGCCACAGGCACCAGCGACGCTGGACAAAGTATCGTGATACGCGGGGTTGGCACCCAGACCTTCAGCCGTTCTGTGGATCAATCCGTGGGTACCGTTATCGATGGTGTCAGCGCCGGCAGTATCTCGGGGTCATTACTGGATTTCACCGATGTGGATCGCATCGAGGTCCTGCGGGGACCACAGGGTATGTTGTTTGGTAAAAACGCCAGTGCCGGCCTCCTCAATATCACGACGCGCAGCCCCACCCGGGAACTCACCGCAGGAATGGGCGCCAGCTACAGCGACGACGACTCGATCCAGCTCAATGGCTACCTGTCGGGGCCGCTGGTCGCGGACAGGCTGCTGGGGCGAGTAGCGCTATACAGCAATACCCGCGATGGCATACTGAAGAACGACTATCCCGGGGGTAAGGACTTCAATGACCGGGACGAATGGGGCGTACGAGCAAAACTGCAGTGGCTGGTGTCTGAAAAAATCGATGCGCAGTTGAGCTACGTGCACGCCAAGCGCGACCACAACTGCTGCATCGGGCCACTGCGCAACGTCACTGCGGGCAGCGTGGCTGACCGTGAGGGTGGTCCGCGAGGCTCTAATGCGTCGAAGGTCCTCGACAACGACCAGTCTCCCGGCGATACCGAGCTGGACAGCTACGCGCTACATCTCAACTATTCCCTGGGCGACTACACCTTCACCTCCATCACAGCCTATACCGAGGAGGACGTGTTTAGCGGCGCCCGGGGAGACCTGTACACACGCACAGCGCTGCCCATGAACGACAGCTGGGAGAACTACGAGCAATTTACCCAGGAACTGCGCGTCACCTCTCCCGCTGACGCAAGGCTGAGCTATGTCGCAGGCTTGTATTACTTCGACAAGGATATCGATCGCCAATTTATTCGCCTGATCGACCTCTACGGCATTGATAGCGCACCCGTTCCAGACTCCGGCGCCATCTCCCTGCTGAACGACCCACACACCACCAGCGAGAGCTTTGCGGTCTTCGGTCAGCTGACCTGGAATATCACCGAGCATGGTCGCCTGTCTGTCGGCGCGCGCTACAACGACGACGAACTCACTATCGACCAGACCGTCAGCTCACTGCCTGGCACTATCCCGGAGGCGCCCGCCGGCACCATCAAGGACAAGACCGACAACCAGGAAGTTTCCTGGCGCGTGATCGGCGAACTGGACATCACCGATGACGCCATGGTGTACGCCAGCTTAGCGCGCGGCTACAAAGGGCCCGGCTCCAACTCCCTGCCTTCCGGCCCCAGCAGCGGACGAGATGTGTTTGTGGACCCGGAGATACCGACCAATCATGAAATTGGCATCAAGTCGGAATGGCTGGATAATCGCTTGCGCTTTAATGCTGCTGTCTACTATACCCAGTTCGAAGACTTCCAGGCCTCGGCACAGTTACCGAATGCTTTCCCACCGCTGTTTTTCCTCGCCAACGCCGGTGAACTTGAGACCCAGGGTGTTGAGATTGAAATCAACGCACAGGCATTGGAGAATTTGCAGCTACAGGCTTCAGTAGCGTATACCGACGCCGCGTTTTCCGACTGGGCGGATGCGCCCTGTTATGCCGACCAGAGTGCAGCCGATGGCTGTATCAACGAGATACAGGATCTGTCCGGCGCGGATATGCCCGACTCCCCGGACTGGGCCATCAACCTGGGCGCGAACTATACTATCCCCCTGCCTTCCCTACCCTTCGACGGCTTTGTACGCGGCAACTACTTCTGGCAGGACGACGTACAATTCGACACTACCAATAACCCCCTGCATATTGGCGATGCGCACGGCACATTAGATTTGTACACCGGTATCTCGTCCCGGGACGGTCAGTACACTGTGCAATTCTTCATACAGAACCTGTTCGATGAATTCTATATCGTCAGTCTTTCAGGCCAGCAGGAGGTGGGCATAGAAGCTGGCCACGGCCTGCCCTATGACTACAAGCGCCGCTATGGCATGTCGCTGCAACTGAATTTCTAGGCGGCGCCTAGCCCAGGTCTTCTACCACCATAGCCGCGACATTAAACCCGGAGTCCACCGCCTGGTGCGTGCCCGCTCCGCGACCGCCCGCGTCACAACCAACAATGTACAAACCGGGCAGCGGTGTTCTCGCGTCCGGCTTGCTGCTGCCGCACTGTCCCACCACCTGGGCAATACCCACGGCCTCGCCACCGCTGCCGGGTACGGTAACGTCCCGGCTCATGCTGGAGATCTGCTTCGCGCCATAGGGCTCCTTACGCACGATGTGATTCTTCAGCTCAGGCCACAATTCGTCGATGACAGCTTCACATCGGGCTAGCGCTTCATCCACCAGCCCAGACTTGGTATCCGCCGGCATAAACACCTGGCAGTTAGCCAGTTGGTGTCCGGGAATATCGGAGAGCCCCGGGTCAAACTCGGAGGGCACATCGATGGCGATCAGGGGAACATTCGGCCACTTGCCCTTGAGCATATCCTGATAGCGCTGCTCATCCAGCCAACTCTCGTCCGAGAATACCGGTATGAGGGCCGCGTCAAAGATTCGCTTGTCCAGCACGTAGCGAAAACCGCATATAGACCAGCTCGGCTCCAGTGCTTTGACACGCTCTACATAGTCGTCCGGGAAGTGCTCGGGGCCGGCCAGTTTCAGCACTGTGGGCTGGATGCCCGCACTGGAAACCACGGCTTTGGCCCGCAGTTCACGGCCATCAACATTAACGCCAACCGCCCGGCCCCGCTCAACAATAATATTTTGCACCCGCGTCTTGGTCAGGTACAGGCCGCCCTGCTCCACCACATAGTCAGCGCAAACCTCCGCCACACGGCCGTAGCCACCAATATGGTAGCGGCCGGCGCCGCCCAGCACCTGGTCGCGCAGGGCCAGGATCATTTCCGAGGCAGGTAGTTTATCCACTGCCACTACAAATAGTGTATTGAGGTTCATACAGACCTGGCTGAGTAGTGGGCCAGGCAGGCTGAACTGCTCGATCCAGGCGAGGGCACCGGTATCATCCAGGGCATTGATTTGCTCATCGCCCAAACTCAGGATTTCACCATAAAACGCCCCGAGGGCTCCCAGGTCATCATCCGTCACCCCGAAGGTTTCCTTCATGGTGTTCATTTCTTTTTCCGAACCGGTTGCCATCAGCGGGTTGTAGCTGACCTTCCATTCCCCCGCCTTGTTCAGGTAACGCATGGAGGCGGCATCCCCCTCCGGCACAACGAAAGGAGTCCTGTCCGCGACCCCCAGCGTATCCACCAGTTCATGAAAACGGGAGTTGTATGCCGGAATTCCCACGGCACCAAACATTTCAAAGCGATAACCCTTACGCTCAGTGGTCTGGGTTTTTCCCCCGGCTCGCGCGGTCTTCTCGACCAGCGCGACCTTCTTGCCACTTTTTGCCAGCAGCGCGGCAACGGAGGCACCGCCAAAACCGGCGCCTATGACGCAGACATCAAACTCTTCCATTCACTTTCTCCACCAGATCCCTTTGCGCACACGGGAATAAGCGCGATATAACTCGCAGCATTATCGCCGGAATCTCGAACCATGCCACTAGTGGCGGCCAAATTGTCGATCACTGGTTTACTTTTTCCGGCAGGGGCCCGGTAGTTAATGACCATTGCTTGACGGGTGAGTTCGCCTATGCACACTGGTATCCTTGCGCTGGCAGCCTGATCAATAATCAACAATGCCATTGCAACACGTGCCGGTCGCAGCGACTTGAATCTAATAACAATAACCACTATCCGGAAACAGTAAGGGCGCTGACACATGACAACAGACAGATCACTGATATTGCTGGCAGTCCTTGCGGTATCCAGCAACTCCCTGGCAATACCAGAATCCACCGTCATGGACAGTGCGGCAGAGACATCAGCCCCGCCCTTTGAACGGACAGAGCAACGCGAGCCCTGTAGCAACTATACGTCCCAGCGCCGGCCACACTTCGGTGACTTGCACGTCCACACAGCCTGGTCCTTCGATGCCAGTTCCCAGGATACGCGTAACAAACCGGCAGACGCCTACGGCTTCGCCCAGGGCACACCGATGGGCATCCAGCCCTACGACGAGAATGATCGGGCTACCCGCACCATACAGCTGGATCGCCCACTGGATTTTACTTCGGTAACCGATCACGCGGAATTCATGGGAGAGGTGCGCATGTGCACTACTCCCGGGCTCCCCGGTTACTGGCACCCGGTTTGCATGGCCCACCGCTACCTTCCACAGCTTTCGTTTCTTACCTTTGGTGCCATGGGCATGAGCTACAAGACGCGCTGGGGATTTTGTAACAGCGATAACGAAGTCTGCTTCGAACAGGCTGCGGACACCTGGCGTGATATACAAGATGCGAATGAGGCTGCCTACGACCGCAGCAGCGACTGCAGTTTCACCAGCTTCGTCGGCTATGAGTGGACCGCCAGTGCCGAGACGGGACAAAACCTGCATCACAATGTGATATTTCGCAATGAGCGGGTACCTGATCGCGCCATGAGCTGGATTGAAACCCCTTCCCAGATACAACTCTGGGACTATCTGGAGCAGGAGTGCGTGGCAGATAAACCAGGCTGTGATGCGGTAGTGATCCCCCATAACTCCAACCTTGGGGGCGGCTTGATGTTCGAAACCGCGCGCATTACCAACAAGAACATTCCCGCAGATCCGGTAACCGCCGAGGAGGCGGCGCGCCGGGCACACTGGAATCCCTTGTTTGAAGTCATGCAACACAAGGGTTCCTCGGAGTGCGACAACCGCCTGCCGCTATGGTCGGAGGATGAATACTGTGATTTCGAAAAAATGGGCTACGACCGCTTTGGCGGAAAAAATACCGGCGACGTCAAATTTGCCGCACTGGACTGGCTGAGCCCCTTGCTGGGTGAGGACATCATTCCCGTGACGGCCCCGCCAGGCGAAGCGAATTTCCTGCGCTACGCGCTTAAGAAAGGCCTGCAGCAACAGGCCGAGCTGGGCGTCAACAGTTTCAAGTACGGCCTGATTTCCAGCACCGACACCCATATCGCGGCTCCCGGGCTGACCATGGAGAAAAACCACCCCGGCCATGGCGGCGCGGGTATGGGCGCCAGAAAGGGAATCCCGCTGGGTTTACCCGATGAACTTGAATACGGCCCGGGTGGCCTGGCCGTGCTGTACGCGGAAGAAAACAGTCGCGACGCACTATTCGCGGCGATGCGACGGCGCGAGGCCTACGCCACCAGCGGCACCCGACCCACGCTGCGTTTCTTTGGCGGCTGGGACTACCCGGATCAGCTGTGTGAGGCCGGGAATATGGTGGAGCAGGGCTATGCGGGCGGCGTCCCCATGGGCGGAGACCTGCTCCCTCCCGTTGAGTCGGGACAGAAGCCCCGTTTTCTGGTTTCCGCCAGTATGGACAGCGGCACCGTGCAATACCCGGGCAGCCCCCTGCAACGCATCCAGTTGATCAAAGGCTGGTACCAGGATGGCGATTTGCAGGAACAGGTACTGGACGTGGCTGGCGGTGACAATGACGCCAGCGTGAACATCAATACCTGCGAACCATCAGGCAGCGGCCACAGCCAGCTGTGCAGCGTGTGGCAGGATAACGATTTTGACCCCAACGCCCAAGCCTTTTACTACACCCGGGTATTGGAGAATCCCAGCTGCCGCTGGAGCCAGCGTATCTGCGCCGACGCCGGCGTGCGCTGTGAGAACCCCGACAGTATTCCCGAAGGCATGGAAAACTGCTGCGCCGCTGAGCACAAGAAAGTCATCCAGGAGCGGGCCTGGAGTTCACCCATCTGGTACACACCGCCAGGCTGAGCTCTCTGGCATACAGGCGTCCATATACCTATACTGGCATCCGGCCAGAGCAGTCACCGCGGAACGAGAAGAGAAACAAAATGAGAACATTCAAGCTGAAGCTACCCAGCACTGTGGCCGCCCTGCTGCTCTGCCTGCCACTCAACAGTGCGTGGTCACAATCCGGCGTGGTGGAAGAACGCATTTCCAACGAGAACGGCATTGTTGAAACCTGCGGCGCAGGCGCCGGCCTCTCGCCCTGCCGTGATATCAACGGCGAGACCTATGACGAGGAAGTACGGGGACCCAGTATCGACTCGGAATCCACGGATGAGCTTGCGGCCGAAGCCGCGCGCATTCGCAGCGAGTCGCCCAAGCAGCTGGATCGCACAATCAGTGAAATGGAGCAGGGAATCAATCCTGATGACCAGGCAACAGAAGGGCTACTTCACTAGGTATGAGCGCTGAAATCGCCTGCCACGGTTGCGACCTACTGGTTAATGTCGAGGGTTTAAAGCACGGCGAGAGTGCTTCCTGCCCTCGCTGTGGCGGCTTTCTTACACGCTATCGCACCGACACTTTCAATCGCGTGCTGGCGTTCAGCATTACCAGCCTGATCTTGCTGGTGCTGGCTAACAGCTATTCCTTTCTCTCTTTTTCCGCCAGCGGACTGGAGAGTGTGATGACCCTGCGCCAGACTCCCGGAGCCTTGTGGGACAACGGCATGCCCGAAATCGCCGTACTGGTTGCCGGTTTCATCATTATTATCCCTGCGGCAATTTTGATAATGATGCTTTTCCTATGCGTCCCACTCATCCAGGGGCACTACCGGCCCTGGCTGGCGAGCCTGGCAAAAGGTATTTTCCTGGCCCAGAACTGGGCTATGGTCGAGGTCTTCATCATCGGGGTTATCGTGTCCCTGGTAAAAATCTCCGCCATGGCCACTGTGGTCATCGGCATCTCTTTCTGGGCCTATGCAGCCTTCACTATTTCTTTCACCCTGGCGGTAGCGGGTCTGGACCGTTTCCAGTGCTGGGAGCGCATTGAAGCCCTGGGGGCAACAGCCAGATGACCACCGCCGCTGCCAGTAATCTCGCCGCCTGCCACCTGTGCTGCAAACTGGCACCTGTCAGTGTCCACCAGTGCCCCCGCTGTGGCTCTGCCATGCACCTGCGCAAAAACGACAGCATACAACGTACGCTGGCGCTACTGGTGACCGCCTGCCTGCTCTATATACCGGCCAACCTGTATCCCATCATGTATACAGACCAGCTGGGCAAGACAGAGGCCAGCACCATCCTCGGCGGGGTCATTTTGCTGATAGACCTGGGCTCAGCGCCCATCGCCGCGGTGATCTTTATTTTCAGTGTGATGGTCCCGTCGGGGAAACTGATGGCGATGTTTTACCTGGTGTGGACGGTGGAACGCCACTCGCCGCTGGATCCAAGGCAGCGCTCGGTGATGTACCGCGTCACGGAATTTGTCGGCAAGTGGTCTATGGTGGATGTCTTCGTGGTTGCCATCCTGGCGGCGCTGGTGCATCTTGGCGGGCTACTGGTCATCCGACCGGGTATCGCGGCCCTGTCATTCGCCGGTGTAGTAATCGTAACCATGGTTGCGGCGGAGAGCTTCGACTCGCGTCTGATCTGGGACAATATGGAAGAGAAGAACAGTGACAACTGAACAAGCCGAAGTCAGCCAGGGCCGAAAAATATCCAGCATCTGGTTCATCCCCTTACTCGCACTGGCACTGGGCGCGTACATGGTCGTGCACAACTGGATGACGGAGGGCCCGGAAATCGAGATCGCCTTCAAGACAGCCACGGGTCTCGCGCAAGGTAAAACGAAGGTCAAGTATCGCAATGTCGATATGGGCCTGGTGGAAGAAGTTCGCCTGAATGACGACTTCGACGGTGTGATTGCCACCGTCAAACTCGACCGCCAGGTACTGCCCCTGCTGCGAGAAGACACCCGCTTTTGGGTAGTTACCGCGCGAATCGGAGCAGGCAGTATCTCGGGGCTTGATACGCTACTGTCCGGCGCCTATATACAGCTCGCACCCGGCAATGGTAAGAAAGGCGCCAGGGATTTTGTGGCACTGGACAAACCGCCGCTTACGCCCGCCGATGCACCGGGGTTGCGCCTGCAACTGACCAGTGACCATGCGTCATCTGTCAGTGCTGGCGATACCTTGCTTTACAAAGGCTACAAGGTGGGCCGCGTTGAAAGCATGGAGTTCAACCCTTCGGACCGCAAGGTGCGCTACGTTATATTTGTCGACGCGCCCTACCATGAACTGGTTAACAGCGCGACGCGCTTCTGGGACGTCAGCGGAATATCCCTCAGCGCCGGCGCGGATGGTTTCAGGATAGAAACTGGCTCAGTGGACACCGTGTTGCTTGGCGGTGTGGCCTTCGATGTGCCAGAGGGCCTGCAAGACGGTGATCCTGTCGAGCCCAACACTGACTTCAGGCTCTACACCGCCTACGAGGAAATTCTGAAAAACCCTTACCGCCATGGCACCTATTACGTTGTGTCATTTAATCAGTCGATAAGAGGTTTGTCGCCAGGCGCACCGGTGGAATTTCGAGGTATTACAATCGGTCGGGTTGAACGAATTTTACTCAAGGAAGTGATGCGGCGTAATGTAGAGGAAGGTCTCAAGGGCAAAGGCACGGAAATACCCGTACTGGTTTACCTGGAACCCGCACGCCTTGCTTTGCCCGACAGCCAGACTTCCATTGAAGCGATGCATGAGTCAATCGCCGAGGGCGTAACTAATGGCATGCGCGCCAGCCTGGCATCGGGCAGTATTTTAACCGGGGCCAAGTACATCAACATTGATTATTTTGAAGGCGTTGAAGAAGCAAGTCTGGGGTCGTTCATGGAGTACACCACCATTCCAACCCTGGAGACCGGACTGGGGCAGCTTGAACAGAAGCTGACAGCCATCATGGACAAGATAAACAATCTGCCACTGGAAGACACCCTAGGCGGGGCCAATGAAGCCATTGCCACACTGAATGAGACACTGGGCAGCCTGAATACCGTGATACAGAGCCAGGGTATCCAGCAGCTTCCACAACAGTTGGACCAGACACTGCAGGATCTGCGTAAAACATTGAACGGTTTGGCCCCGGGGTCAGAAGTTTACCAGAGCATCAACTCGGCCCTGCTGCGCCTCAATCGCACACTGGGCAATCTTGAAAAGGTGACCAACACCCTGGCGGAGCAGCCCAATTCGCTGATATTGCCGTCAAATTCCAAACCCGACCCTGTTCCGGAGACGAAGAAATGATGAGAGTAGCAAGCCTGCTATTAGTTGCGTTATTGAGCGCTTGCGCGGGACAGTCCACCGAACCCAGTTACTACCTGCTGCGCTCGGACCAGGACATGACCAGTCGCGCTCTGGTGCCATCCACGCACTATGTGCTGGACCAGATCACTATAGCCCCCTACATCAACCAGGGCGGGCTGATACTGGAAACCCAGGCGGGTGAGATGCGGACAGCAAGAAACCACCTGTGGGCGGAACCCCTGTACGAGGGCATCCGCGTGTTCCTGATGACCGAAATCTCCCAGGCCAAGGGAGAAGATATTTTGATGGGTAAAATTGCGGAGGCCGACACGAGCATCAATGTCCGTATCGACCAACTGCACGGAACCCATGATGGTCGGGCCCGGCTGGTGGCGTACTGGTTGTTGCGAAAAGGCAGTGAGATAGAGGCGGCATACCAGTTTGCCGAGTACCGGGATTTGGGAGAAGACGGCTACGACGCGCTGGCCAGGGCCGAGAAAGCCCTGCTGTCAGATCTCGCGGGCAAAATCGCTGCTACCCTGGTAGTAACTGACTCATAGACAGGCCATCGAGTCTGCCCTGCGCGACTCCATCACCAGGAGCATCGCCTGACGAGAGGGGTTTCCACCCAAGCCACAGACTCCCCCATAAAGATCAATCCCGAAGAGGCGTCGAACTGACACCACTCATACTTGAACATAATCGTGTTTCGTTATGTTTGTCCCTTGGGTGGGTAATCCAGGGTATTTTCCAGTGTCGCGATGTCATCAACGCTGAAATTGGGGAAGGGCATTCGATCCTCGTCGCGCCATTCCTGTAACGTCGCTTCTACATGACCTAACTGCTCTACGCTGCCGGATAGAGCTTCGCCAATTTGCACAAATTGACCCGGGCCGCAGAAAATCGCTCCAGCGTTCTGCGCGATCTCCACAACGCGCAGATTAATATCCTCCGCCACTGCAAGAAATTCCTGAAAGTCAGTGGTATCCACCCCTCCATCCAGACGCAGGATTGCAGTTGAGTCCTCAATATTTTCGAAGCGGACACTCACCGTGTCCTGTATTACCTGCGGGTGAGCCAGCAATAGCTTGCGCATTTCTACCAGCAAAAAGCGTAATTGGTCGGCACTGCTTAGCTGCAGCCGAAAACGACGAAAATAGCGTATGCGATCACGGCGCGAGTAGTTCTCGATCTCCTGGGCAGAGAATACCGCGTTGGGAATAACCACCATGGTGCGGTCCAGGGTGCGAATCATGGTAGAGCGCAGGCCGATTTCTTCCACTGTACCGGTGATGTTACCGAAGCGACAGAAATCCCCGGCGCTGACAGGTCTGGCCGTGTACAAGGTGAGCGCACCGATCACGTTTTCCAGTGTTTTCTGCGCGGCGAGTGCCACCGCCAAACTACCCACACCCAGGCCCGCAATGATGGTGGACATATCATAGCCAGCAGATTTTGCCCAGAGCAGGGCGATAATTGTTACTGCGATAACCTTGATGATTGTGGTGAATGGCTTGAGCAGGGCCACATAATGAGTATTACCCACATACTGCATTTTGCGGATCTGATAGTCTCGTGTGAGAGATAACAAGCCCATAAGAAGAATGGTATAGGCGATATACGTGATGCCACTGGATTCCAGCATGATGCGCGCAGTCAGGGACAGTCCCAACTGACCGATGAGGACACGGGCAATGAGGAAGAACAGGAAGAACCGCATGGAACCCTTGAAAAACCGCTGGATACCCATGGGAAAACGGTTGGGGATCAGCAGGGCGAGGCGCATGAGGATATAGCTGGCTAATATAGCCAAAGGCCAGGCCACGATAAAGAACAGGGCAGTACCCAGCAGCTGAAAGTTCTCCATCCCCATAAACTGGAACTTGGGCAAGTGGTTGTTGAGGTAGATAGCGACCGGGCTATAGCCAAGTTCATCCCACATCTGGGGAATCTGCTCTACTGTGGCGTTGGATAGTTTCCAGGCTTTGCCGCCCCGCCCATCGGGCACTCTCTGCAGATAAATGGGTATCTCACCGGTGCTGACAGTGACACTCCCAACCTTCTCCCGGTAGCTGGGCAAGCCATCATTGAGGTTACCTTCGGGATTATCGCTGATATCTGCAAGATTCATGATGTTCTGTTGGTCAAAGACGTAGTCCAGGGCATCCAGCAGGTTCTTATCGCTATACTGCTCCATTTCCTCGGGCAGGAAGCGCCTGTCCAGGAATTCCCCCGCCTTTTCAAGGTCATCATTGCTCCTCGCATCGCGCAGGCTCAGCAAGGAGTTCAAGGGCGTGGATTGGGTGACAGTGCCCTTGGCGACCGTCTGTTCCTTTTCTTCTACCAGTTGATCAGCGATCTGATTTGCTTCCAGAATTTCGCGGGCAGACAGGTCCTGGCTGGCGCCACCCTGGGACAAGGCTGCTGATGCACCCAATAGTGCAAAGATAAGCGCTACTGTCACAACAGCGGAAGGATTACGCAACATTACGGGAGGCCTCGGCATGAATTTATAGTTCACTGTTCAGAACTGAGCCTGCGCGCGATGCCCTTGGCCCAGGCGTTTGCTGTAAGACCATGGGCAATCACGCACAGGGTGACTGTGCATACGACGACATGCCCAAGCACCGACTCACTGGGTAAATGCGCGTTGGCGACAATAATGAAAAACACGATGCTCGCCAGGCCCCTCGGCCCAAACCAGGACAGAAACAATTTGGTTTCCAGTTTTTCGCCCGTTCCGGCAAGGGCTATCACATTGGGCAGCATGCGAATTACCGTGAGGCTGAGCAGCGAATAAATCACGACATCCAGCGTCATGCCAGACCATAGCTGCCCGATCACGGCGGAACCGAAAATTAGCCAGGTAAACATCGCCAGTAGCTCGGCAATACCCTCGCCGGCCATGACCAGCCTGTGGGTATCATGCTTGGCGTAATAACCGAATATGAGACCGCCGACAAACGCGGCTATATAGCCACTACCGTGCAGTGACTGGGCCGTGGCAAAACAGGCCAGGGCGAGAGTCACTACCGGAATCTGGATCCAAACGTCGGTAAACCAACCGCGCTTCATACTGAAATTCATCAGATTGACCGCAATAAGGGTTAGCACTACTGCGACAGCCAAACCTATGCCTATTTCCCTCGCTACCAGTTGCAAGGCCAGCGCAGTGCTGCTGTCCTCCCCGCCTGTCCCTGTTGCCAGGGCGAGGAATACCAATAGTACGGGCACGCACATGCCATCATTGAGCCCGCTCTCGGCGTTCAAGCCTTCGCGGATACGGGCGGGCACAGCCTTGTTGGAGACGACGCCCTTGCCCAGCGCCGCATCGGTGGCGGCTAGCATGGTGGCGAGAATACAGAGTTCGTAGAAAGAGATGTCGGGGAAAATAACCATGCCGGTGCCAATACCCAGCACGATACATAACGGCAGGCCTATGAGTAGCATACGCCGCGGAATTGTCGCATGGGAGCGCAGCGTTTTCAGGTCTGCGTTGGCCGCATCAATGAACAGCACCAGGGCAAGCGTCAGGTCGGCCACCACTCGCAGCTCGACAGCCTGTATATCCATATCCAGAATACCAAGGCCGACCGGTCC
>RCNC010000284.1_pt1 | contig 30954 bp, 27 predicted proteins | sample 2041301 | NCBI WGS metagenome assembly RCNC01 (sample SAMN09708231, study PRJNA481090) | Marine sediment metagenome, whole genome shotgun sequencing project. | biome: marine sediment; feature: ocean; material: sediment; isolation source: Sewage treatment plant 13A marine sediment (STP13A) ... | reverse complement strand
TTACGATTCCAAGCCGTCATATTGCCGGAGAAGCAGAAACCGGAACATTGGAATTGATTTTATCCTTTCCGGTAAAGAGGATTAAGCTTCTTTTGAATCTTTTTGTTTCAGCGGTTGTTTTTCTATTTCTCATTATTTTATGCGCCTTGTTTACTTCATTATTGTCCATTAGCATTTTTCACCAACTGACATTTGTCCTATTTGCTAAAATGCTTAAGATTGGCTGTAATCTTTGGCTGCTGTTTGTATTCATAATGAGTTTGACATTGGTATTATCTTCATTTGAAAAAGAAGGAAGTAAAGTTGGCATTAGAGTAGCAGGAATTACCCTGGTTTTTTACCTGTTACATTATTTAAGCTCATTTTGGGATGCGATCCGATTCACCAAACCGTTTAATATCTTCAACTACTACCAGCCGCAAGACCTCATGACCGGTCAACGCAGTTTTTTGCTGCATTTTGTGGTATTGTTTTCCTTGATTCTATTATGTCTATTGGTAAGCATATACCAGTTTAATCGTAGAGATATACCAGGGTAGAAAAAACCAGCAGGTTAGGTCTTGATTCTTGGCAAAACCTTCTAGAGCGTGAAGAATGAAGCTCTGACCAAAAGACAATTTATTAGAATGAAAAACAAAAAAAGCAAGACAAGTATTTTTCCAGCTGAAGTTCCTCACATTAGGCAACAAAGTATAGGGGAAGAAATCGCCAACAGCATTACTCATGGCATCGGTGCAGCCTTAAGTATCGTTGCACTTGTTCTTCTTGTGGTTTTTGCTAGTAAATATGGCGATATCTGGCGCATAGTAAGTTTCAGTATCTATGGCTCTACACTTTTTTTCCTTTATTTAGCATCGACCCTATACCATAGCTTTACAAATAAACGTGTAAAAAGTTTTTTCAGAATTTTGGACCATTCATCCATCTATTTGCTTATAGCAGGAACCTACACACCCGTGACTTTGGTTTCCATGCGCGGTCCATGGGGATGGACTATTTTCGGGCTTATTTGGGCTATGGCTATCGGGGGAATTATTACAAAGATTTTCCTGATGGGAAAATATAAAATTGTATCGGTAATACTTTACGTGGTAATGGGATGGCTTATAATTATTGCCTTTAAACCCATGCTACAAATGGTTCCCAAAGGTCTGATTATCTGGCTTTTTATTGGTGGAGCAAGCTATACGTTAGGACTGATATTTTATGCCCGCAAGAAGGTGCCGTATTTTCATTTTATCTGGCATCTATTTGTTTTAGGGGGAAGTATATCACATTTTTTAGGAATGCTACTCCACTTAACATAAAAAAGAAATTAAGATTGTTTAAATAAAATTTTTGTCCCATCACATAAATGATACAATAAAAGGGGCAAGAAAATACCCAATCAGTATTCCGATTAAAATACCAATAACACCAGATATAAGTACTTTCCACTTGGATTTTTTTGTAAACACCGCAATCAGTGCAGAAATAACGCCTGTTAGAAGGCCGACAATCAATATAACAAAAATATCCATGTTTTTCTCCTTTTTGTTGACAAGCCGCGATTGCAAGATTTAGGCTAAACTAAATTTAAGTTCAATACTTTTTTCAATTTATGCAATAAATAGAGAAAAACACGATGTGGAATAAACCAATTTCAACGAGTTTGTATATCAAAGTAATGATCTCTATAGGTCTAGTATTGATGAATATTTCAATATGTGAAGGAGCTGACTCTGAAATGACGGATAAACCGGTGAATCTTCCTCAAAACGTTGATGGTTGGACCAAATCCGATCGCACTCAGTTTATTAATTCAAAAAATATTTTTAAATATATGAACGGAGGCGGGGAGCTCTACCTGGCTTATCGTTTTGATCATCTTGATATCTACAGCTATGAAGCAAAAAACCAGGATAAAATTTTGGTGGAAGTATACCAGATGAAAACAACGGATGATGCGTTTGGTCTGCTGTCGCTCGACTGGGGCGGAGAACCGTTGATATTGGCGTCCTCTTCCGACGGAAAGGGTTCCATAAAGGAATTGAGCCCCACAATCGGACCTCCATCCAGAGCACTCTATGGCGGCGGGCTGCTGCGCATATGGACCGATAAACTTTACTCCCGGATAATGGCTGAGCGAGAAACTCCTGAAGCCAGAAAAGCGATTATTTCCCTGGGAAAAACCATAGCTGAAGATCGCAACAAAGCAAATCAACCTGAAATATTAAAAGTTTTTCCCAGGACTATCGGAAATAACTGGAAATTGCGAGAAGACCGTATCGGGTATCTTCGCTCACACCTGGTGCTAAATTCACTTTATTTCCTAAGTTATAAAAATATTCTTAATCTTGATCTCTCAGCGGAAGCGGTGACCGCACCATATGAAACTGACACAGAACCGGTTATGCGTGCACAGGCTCTGGTCATAAAATATGATTCTCCGGTTAAAGCACAAAAGGCATTGGACCACTTTCATGATGCATATCTGCCCGAACAGACAAAACCTGACGATAATACGAAAACATCCATTTTCAATATTGAAGACGGGTGGTTGGGGTATCAGTTAAACGGAAAGAGCTTTAGCATTGTATTTGGCGCTCCTGATCGCAAGGCCGCTGAAAAAATAATAGAAGCGGTTTCATGTAACAAGATAAAATAAGGAGAAATAGCATGAAAAATCTTCAAAAACCGTTGACCAGAAGAGATTTTCTGCGGGGGACCGTTGGTGCTAGTTTAACTGTTTCAATGTTGGGTGTTCCCTGGCTAAAACCAAACGCGTACGCGTCGCAATCAAGTTCAGTATTTGTTGTCCGTGATAAAAATGTCATGGATTCAAATTTAAAGGTTGATACAAAATACCTGCAGACTATGCTGGACCAAACCATTTTGCAGGTTACCGGGAAAAATAAGATCAAGGAAGCCTGGGCTACCCTCTTCAAACCGGATGACATTATTGGACTGGTATCGACCCCTCACCTGAATCCCACACACCCTGAACTGTTTGATGTGATCCAAAACACATTGGTCCGTGTGATAGGTATCCCTAAAAAAAATGTTATTGATGCGCAGGGAGGGAGCAGAAGACCAAAAAAATGTACAGCTCTTATTTCGATACCCGCTCTTAAAGCACACTGGTTGACCGGGATCGGAACGGTGATGAAAAATTATATCATGTATTCGGGACGTCCCACTCGTTACCATGGAGAGAAAAGCGCCAAGCTGGGAGAGATCTGGCTCCGACCGGAAGTAAAAGGGAAAACAAAACTCGTTATAGTGGATGCCCTCCATCCGCTTTGCGATAAAGGCCCCCAGTCCGACCCCCGTTATAAATGGGCCTATAATGGTTTAATCGCTGGTACCGATCCGGTGGCCGTTGAAAGAGTCTGTCTGGAAGTAATCACCAAAAAAAGAAGCGCCCTGCGCGGCGAACCCTGGCCTCTTTCACCTCCACCCATTTGTCTTAAGGCGGCCGATAAAGTATATGGCCTGGGAACGAGCAACATAAAGCAAATCACCATAAAGCGTGTTGGCTGGAAAAAGGACATCCTGATTTAATTTTAAAGAGTTAAGTCCTTATTAATAGTAATTTCAAAATCTCCTCTCGGTTCAATTTTGGTGTTGGGGTAAAGATTTTGTGGCACACACCTGGCAGGATGGAATTCGATTAAACCCAATATTCCTCTACTTCACAATATTTTATTTTAATCGATTTCATAGATATCCACATTCTTGCGACCGAACAATTAATTTGTTTTTTAAGTGCAACAAAGGAAGGCATTATGAAATTGGAAATTATTTCAAAGAAAGCAAAAGGTGTTTCTCGAAAAGTGCCGATCCTTTTTGTTCATGGTTCATGGCATGGAGCATGGTGCTGGGAAAAATATTTTTTGCCATACTTTGCTGGAAAAGGCTATAACTCTTATGCATTAAGCTTAAGGGGGCATGGAAATAGTGATAGACCCACACATTTCCGCTGGATGCGCATAGTTGATTATGTGGCGGATGTCGCACAAGTAGTAAGCCAATTGCCTGAAAGCCCGGTGATGGTTGGACATTCAATGGGCGGTCTGGTTGTCCAGAAATATTTGGAGGAAAATATCGCACCTGCAGCCGTTTTACTGGCTTCCGTTCCTGTCAAAGGCGTGCTGCAAACAACCCTCCGAATTGCCCTTCGCCATCCGCTGGCCTTTTTCAAAACAAACCTTACCTGGAGCCTTTATCCACTGATTAGTAATCCTAAACTTGCAAGGGAAGCCTTCTTCTCTATGGACATTCCCGTTGATAAGCTAAATGAATATTTTAATCTTATTCAGGACGAGTCCTATCTCGCTTTCCTAGACATGCTGCTTTTCAAACTGCCGAAACCTGAAAAGGTGTCAGCTGAGTTGTTAATTATGGGTGCAGAAAATGATATTGTATTCCATCCCGATGAAATTGAAGCAACAGCAGCGGCATATGACCGAAAAGCCGAAATTTTCAAAGGAATGGCTCATGATATGATGCTGGAGGATAGATGGCAAACTGTAGCAGATCGAATAATCGAATGGCTTAGCGAAAAAGGGATCTGATTCTATTAGAGTACCAAACCTTAATCAATCATGACCAATATCATAAAATTCCCCACACGAGCGCTTCTAAGCTGGTATGAGAAGAACAAGAGAGATCTACCCTGGCGGAAAACCGGGGATCACTATAAAATCTGGCTTTCTGAAGTCATGTTGCAACAGACTCAGGTAAAGACAGTCATTCCTTATTATCACAGATGGCTCGAAAAATTGCCTACCATCCAGGATCTGGCTACCGCGTCTGAGCAGAAAGTTCTTAAATTATGGGAAGGACTTGGCTATTATAATCGCTGCCATAATTTTCAAAAGGCTGCTCGACTGGTCTGTTCTGCATATAATGGTAAGGTGCCGGATGATCCTGACCTTTTCTTGAAATTGCCTGGTGTGGGACCGTATATTCTTTCTGCGGTGATGAGCATCGCCTTTAATCAGGCGTTGCCAGTTGTGGATGGTAATGTTCTTCGCGTGGTAACCCGATACATCGAGTTGTGGGATGACATCGGTAAATCGGGAACCCAAAAGAAAGTCTATCAAATACTCCTGGATCAGATTCCTGAAAACAATCCGGGTGATTTCAACCAGGCAGTGATGGAGTTGGGCGCTTTGGTCTGCACCCCGAAGAATCCAGCTTGCTCAAGCTGCCCATTGGAAAAAACCTGTCAGGCAAAGGAAAAAGGAATCGTTGAATCCCTGCCTGTTCGTACGAAGAAAAATAAGATACCCCTTCATAGGGTCGCCCTGGCCGTTATATTGAATAAAAATAAATTCCTGATCCAAAAACGTCCCACCACAGGTCATCTGGCCGGAATGTGGGAATTTCCGGGCGGTAAAATTAAAACCGATGAATCTGCCAAGCAAGCGGTCGCAAGGGAATGTCATGAAGAGCTGGGTGTTTCCGTAAAAATCGTCCAAAAATTGAAAAACGTCAAGCATGCCTACACCCACTTTAAAATCGAACTTAATATTTTTATATGCCGACTGTCTTCTTCAACGGTTAGGGCCCGGCAGAGTCAGCCGCTTCGATGGATTGGCCTTGATGAAATGAATCAATATCCATTTCCCGCCGCCAATTATAAATTTTTTAATGAGCTTGAAGCTGTTCTTAAAAAGGCGACTTAAGGGGGTAAATGGGTTCGTAAGTTATAGGGTGTCCCGAAACTCACTTAACTAAAAACGTTCCATTATTCTTATACCCAATGCTCTGCCTTGCTCACACATTCACTACAGTTAATAAAAGTCCGCTTTGATGAATATATTCTTTACGTTTTCTCTGATTTCTGCCATAATCTTTAAGCCTTATGGGCATACCTACTTTATTCTGTTGGTTAATTTAAAAACTATACTATGAGGTATGCTTTCTTTTAACAAAACTTGCTGTCTTTAAGGAATAATAAGAATTATGGAATTATCGCCTGAACTTAAAAGTGATATACTTACTGAGATAAATAAGATTCCAATAGTTGATACACTAAAAATTCAAATCATTTCTCTTGCCGATGGGTATTGTGAGACAAAGGTTCAAAGGAGGTTAAGCTATGATGGAGTCTTTAAATCATTCCATGGCGGATTGTTAATGACCATTGCCGATAGCACGGCTTGCTTTGCAATTTTCACGAAAACAGGACCATTTGTCAAACTAACTACCACGGATATGAATATACGGTTTCTTTCTCCATGTCTTAGCGACGTTACCGTAAAGGCAAAAGTAATAAAGTTAGGTCGAACTATGTGCCCGGTTTCAGTTGACCTTTATGATGCATCAAAAAAGCATGTTGCTGTAGCGCAAGTTAATTATATCTTGATAGATAGTCTTACAATAAACGATTTCTAACCTGTAAAGAGTTTTTACCGGCAATTAATGTAGAAATTGCCCCATGAAAGATTGTTTGATTGTTTTTTCGATGATCATTTGATAGATATAAAAACATAAAACTATTTATAATCCATAAAAAAGGTAAAAAATGGATGACGCTACAATTACCCTTGATGAGGAAGCTGCAAAGTTATTCAGCAAATTACGTGGAATTGACTCCAGTTATGGTAAAGACTGGCTGTCGGAGAGCTTGGAGGAGGAAAAAAAGCGTGAGGATGAAAGCAAAGCCCTCCTTGTCGAAATGGTTCACCTTCTGAGTGCTTATTTACTGGATGTCAGTCAACCCAAAGAACGTAAAATCGAAAACGAAACATTTTACCACTTTGCCGAAACCTTTGAGCAGCTTATTAATATCTCTTCAAAGAAACGAACCATTCTCATTCGGTATCGAGGTTTCGCCAATGATCCCAATGTGACCGAAAAAGATGATTACGAGATGATTTATGGCAATACGATAATCGATTCCGCCACTGTCTCAGAAATGATCAAGCGCCTTGGAAATCGAATGGCTCATCTATCCGATAAATTAAGCCATGCCTGCAGAATATTCTCAAACCACAATATCTACACACTTTATATAAAGATCCCGAAAGCTTCATTAAAACAAAAGGGTCGCTTTTATGATGCCCTCCGTGCGTTATCACGTTATAAAACCGCTGTTGAGACAAATTCCCCCATTGTTCTTGTTAAAAAAGAAGGACAAAATTTATCTTTCCCTTTGGTGTGCAACGAAAGAGGATTGCCTGATGAGAATCTCACTTTATTAGCTATAGCCAATAACCTGAAACCACAAACGGTAAAGCTTTTAGTAGATAAAGTCGGTAAATCTTCGGTAAAAAATCGATATGTGAGTATCTACAATGCCATTTTTTCGGTGAAAAAGCTTAAGGGGAAACTTGTCAAGCCACCAATTGAAGTCAACAATGTATTCTGGCTCATGGCTGATCAGGAAAAGGAGATTTTTTCACAGGAAAAAGCTGAGGTTGCGCAGTTTGCCATAAAAAGCGCCGGTGGGTCTCCTCAAAAGGCCGCAAAAGTATTAAAAAGTGTTTATGGAAATGATTATGAAAAAATCGATTCTAAAAATCTTGATGAAAGGCTCCAACTTTCTTCCAATCTATTAAACTCTGTAGAGAAGACATCTGAAAGTCAGAAGATGGGAAAAGAAATCCTTGGAAATATCGAGACCCGTCTTGAGCAAGTCCAGGATCAGGTATTTGATGATCTTTTTACTCAGAAAGAAACAGACGCGGCTGCCGGAAAGAAGTCAGCGATGTTTGGCAGACTGCATGAAAAGTTGCTGGATACAGTTACGTTTTTCAAAAGTCGAATCGATATAAAGAAGAAAATGAGAGAAATCGTCCATCGTGCCATTACTTTCAGACTCAAAGATTTCGAAACTTTGGCAAAAGACTTTGACATTTCGATTGAGGAAGCAAAAGAGCTCACGGAAATGTTGAAGGAATGTTTTGATAAACGCGGCCGCTTTATAAAAGGTACCTTTAGACAGATTATGCCTGAATTTTCGCAATATGAACGCAAGATGTTTGAATTTTTATGGCATTACCTTAGAGAATATATCCATCAAAAAGATCGATCTGCCTATTTAAATTCCCTTCAATTACTCATTGCAAAAATGCAAAAACCAAAACTTGCGATAAGGATTCTACTATCTGACTTTTGTAAGAATTCTAAAACTATCAATTATTCAGATTCAAAGGCATTAATGCTTTGTAATCTTCTAATTCGAAAATACACTAAAGGACTTATTGATCTCGAAATTACACCGGAAGATGTACTCCAGGTTTCAGAAGGGATGGATGAAGAGATTGCTACCTACACTGCATGGAGAATTGACAAAGACCAGAACAGCTTTTTTGAAAAAATGCAAACCATACACCAAAACCTTATCAAAACACTTGATTCTAATAGAAAAGAAGCACCATCAATTCCTCTTCCGTTTCTTATTTCCCTGGAACGAGAAGCCTATATCTTTTTTTCTCTCACAGGGGGAACTTCAGCCCGTTCTATCGTGCTCAGTGCAGTGAAAGAGTACGGAGATCCAAAATCGATGATTTATCATGGAAAGCAAAGCAAAGCAAATATCGGGGCATTGTTGAAAAACCTTAGAATCGCCATCCGCGGATTGGGACGGGTCGGAGAACCGGGGGACTTGCCTGCGCTTGATGAAATATATGGGAATGAAGATCATCTCGCAGCTATAGAAAAGTCAAATCGTAATAAACTGCTTGTTAGCCAAACAATGGTTTTTATTGAGGAATCAAAGGACCTGATTAGATTGAGGGCTTCGGGAATGCACATTAGACATAATGACTGAAACTTATAATATAAGTTTATAAGTTGACCGGGTGCCGGAGGTAACCGTTATCGAACTGATTTACGAAAGCTTATTGTTTGTTAATCTGCATTTTATCATGAACAAAGTTCAAGAAATTCGAAGCACGTCCCTATAGCCCTCCACTCTATCGATTTGTCAGCCTGGTCATAACCGCCCCTATAACGAATATTATTACCATCATCGCACCCATGTAGCCCCAGTGGTAAAGGGAGAGAGCTGTTGTCTTAAAGACGATGTTCATTGCCGGCACATAGACCACCACCACCTGGAGCAACACGGAAAGAATTACAGCCCCGATAAGATACAGGTTTGAAAAGAATGGAAGCTTGTACTGGGAACGGATCATAGTAACCCGCACCATCTCGAGCATTACGATGGAGGTGAAGGCAATCGTTCGCGCGATTGTGTCCCCTTCGGGAAGAAACCGATTAAAAAGAAAGAGGACTCCGGCTGCCATGAGTACTGATATGATGATAATGTTTGTCGCCATGCTTTTTGTTATAATCGGTTCATCGGGATTGCGTGGCGGTACATCCATGATTCCCTTTCGTATGGGATCAACACCTAAAGCTACTGCGGGAAGGCCATCCGTAATGAGGTTCAGCCAGAGGATCTGCGTGGCCAGAAGCGGCATCACTATGGCTCCTGAAGAATCTTTAAAGCCAATGATCATGGCTATGAAAAGTATTAAGACTTCACCCAGGTTGCTCGAAAGCAGGTAATTCACAAATTTCTTAATGTTGTCGTAGATGCCCCTCCCCTGCTCCACAGCATTTACAATTGAGGTATACTTATCATCAAGGAGCACCATATCAGCCGTTTCTTTGGTCACGTCCGTGCCTGTTATGCCCATGGCGATGCCGATATCAGCCTCCTTAAGTGCCGGAGCATCGTTTATACCATCCCCGGACATGGCAACTACTTCCCCTGTTTCTCTTAAGGACCGCACGATCCGTATTTTATGCTCCGGGTTTACCCTTGAGAAAATTGAGATTTCCTTCACTGTTCTTTTCAAAGCTTCATCATTCATTTTTTCAAGCTCTTCTCCGGTTACTGCATCACCCTCAATGCCCAGTTGGTGGGCTATGGCTTGTGCCGTAAGTGCATAATCGCCGGTTATCATAACGGATCGAACTCCTGCATTCCTGCACTTTTCGATGGCACTCCCAACCTCGTCACGGGGAGGATCGATCATGCCTTGCAGACCCACAAAGATAAGGTCATTCTCATCGGATTTATCAACGTTCTTACCGGAAGCCAGCGGTTTATAAGCGAAGGCAAGCACCCTTAAAGCCTGGGAAGCGAAACTTCGGTTTGTTTCAATGATCATTCTTTTCACTTCATCGGTAAGGGGCGATACCTTCCCGTTGGAATATATCTTCGAACAAAGCTCTATCACCACGTCCGGAGCTCCCTTGGTGTACATAAATAGGCCTTCTTTCGTGCGATGAACAGTAGATTTCCTCTTGCGCTCCGAATCAAAAGGTATCTCATTAACACGTGGAAACTTGTCATTTAAAATCGAATTTCTGAGTCCTGCCTTCGCGGCGCTGACAATAAGGCATCCTTCGGTGGGATCGCCGATAATACTCTCCTTTTCTGATAACGCGGCATCATTGTTTAGAGCGCCTATACTCAGGAGAAGTTCGGCAGATAAAGGATCAATTCTTTCACCTGAAGAAAAGAACTCTCCGGAAGTCCCGTATCCCGTGCCCGTGATATCGATAATGGTATCGTTGACGTACAATTTTGTTACCGTCATCTCGTTGCGTGTAAGGGTTCCGGTCTTGTCCGTGCAGATGACCGTGGTGCATCCCAGTGTCTCCACGCTGTGCAGGCGTTTTACAAGGGCATTATGTTGAACCATCCTTTTGACTCCGAGCGCCAGGGCAATGGTCACCACAATTGGAAGACCCTCCGGTACGGCAGCTACGGCAAGGCTCACGCCAACCATTATCATCTCAAGGATATTCCCACCCTTGAAGATGCCGAAAACGATGATGATTCCGCAGATGATGATCGTCAGTATTCCGAGCTTCCGCCCTAGTATATCCAGTCTCTTTTGAAGCGGAGTTTCATCATCTTCGACAGAATCAATCGATTCAGCAATCCTTCCCATCTCGGTGTCCATGCCCGTTCTCACTACGACTGCCCTTCCTGACCCACTTGTGACGTTGGTACCGGCGAAAAGCATGTTCTTCATATCACCAAGTGTGCTTGTATCATCTATAGGTGTTGAATCCTTTCTTACCGACAGGCTTTCACCTGTCAGCGATGACTCCATGATTTCAAGCAGGTATCCTTCGATGATGCGAGCATCGGCGGGTATCCGATCCCCTGACTCGAAAGCGATTACGTCGCCGGGCACAAGTTTATTACTGTTTATCCTCCTCTTTTCACCATCCCTTACCACCGTTGCCTGAAGAGCTGCCATTTTCTTGAGCGACTCAATGGCCTTCTCCGCTCTATATTCCTGAAAGAATCCGAGGACCGCGTTTACGATAAGGATGGCGATGATCACAGCACTGTCGATGTATTCGTGAAGTATTAATGATATTAACACAGCAGCGACGAGTATGTAGACGATAAAACTGTTGAACTGAGAAAGAAAGATCCTGGCAGCAGAGATTTCACGCTTGCGCGCTATTTCGTTGGGGCCGTACTGATCAAATCTCTTTTGCGCTTCACCCTCACCAAGGCCGTTTATTCCTGACGAAAAGTGTTTCAGAACCTGCTGAGATGTCAAGTGATGGAATTTCATTCAATTCTCCCTGATAGAATAGTATTTAGGTTGTGCACAGCAACACCTAACCTCCATAGAGCTTAAACGGCTGGCAGGACGACAGTCTCTTGTTTATGGAACGATAAAGGGCTTTTAAAGTCAAGCAAAAACGATTTTTTGAATAACATCGGGGGAGCTTCAGGGAGAATAGTTTATAAGTTGATAGAAGATTTGAACTATGATATATGGCTTAACAGTAACTTAGAAAAGAGGGTAGTGACAAAGCTTCCATTGTGAGTTAATGCTTGATGACTAAGCCCCTATCGTTTAGCAAAATGAGATATATCGGAGTTCCGGGACGAGAGAGTATAAATTATACCTACGACATCCATAAGAAAGGTACGATATCATGAAAGAAAAAACGAAAAAAAATATTTACACAGCATTTATCGGTGAGGCAAAAGCGTATTTCAGGCTTTTGGCCTATGCGGAAAAGGCGGATGAGGAAAAAGTACCGCAAATCGCGCTGTTGTTTCGGGCCATAGCAGAAGCGGAACGGGTACATGCCACGCGACAGTTAAACCTGGTGAAAGATATGATCGTCAAAGATACGGACACGAATCTGGAGAAATCTTTTCAACGGGAAAAATCCGTCAGTGAAAATGAGTATCCGAAGTTTTTGAAAGAAGCCGAAGATGAAGGTGAAAAAGCGGCCGCTTTGGTTTTCAGCCATGCCCGGGACGCAGAATCCTTTCACGCGAAGTTATATGAACGTGCCATATATCATGTCATCAAGGATATCGTAAAAACCTATTATGTATGCCAGGTTTGCGGTTATGTCACGGATAAAAAGCTCCCTGACAAATGTCCGATCTGCGGGGCGCCGAAAGAGAAATTTAAATCCATAGAAGGGTGATTTTACCAAGATCGGCGGTGACCGGACATCGCTGTCGCTCAGCCGTTTATTTTATATGGTGCACTTCGAAGTTGAATCCACCTCGGGGACCAGGGGTTTCAGGGACATACATTTACAGGTAAAAGGTCATACCGGAAAAAGCTTTTATAGCGAAAGGACAAAAAAGATGAAAGCAAAAGGAATGGTTATGGCATCCTTTGTAGCAGACTCACTGGCACTCGGTGGTCACTGGGTTTATAATACCCATGTGATTGACCGGAAATTCGGACGGGTGGAACATCTGGAAAAACCGCTCGGTAAATCATATCACGGAACTAAAGATGCGGGTGATTTTACGCATTACGGAGACCAGACACTGGTACTGCTGGAATCCGTTGTAGAGTGCTCGGGCTTTGATCTCATCCGATTTTCCCAAAGCTGGAGGAGCCTTTTTGAAAGCTACGACGGATATTTTGACAACGCTACAAAAGAAACCCTTGAACATTTTGCTGAAGGCAGCAGGCCCGAATCCTCTGGTTCCGGTTCAACCGATCTTGCCGGCGCAGCCCGGATCGCCCCAATTGTGTATACGTACCGTGAAGACCTGGAAACCATGATCGCTGCATCCAGGGCGCAAACAGCCATGAGTCACAATAACCCGCTGGTTGTTGAAAGTGCGGAATTCTTTACAAGGGTCCTCTGGCACGTGCTGAGAGGGAATACTCCCACGGCAGCAATGAAACGTGTATGCGGGGATGAATTGAAGGAAGACACCCTGTGTGAATGGGTAGATACAGGTTTAAAAAGCAAGGATGTTGACACCATATCTACCATAGCCGGTTTTGGCCAGGCGTGTGAAATCGATATGGCGTTTCCTTCAACGGTTCATTTGATCGCCAAATATGAAAACGATCTAAAGGCCTCTTTAATGGAAAATGTTATGGCCGGCGGTGACTCCGCATCAAGGGGCATGTTGGCTGGTATGGTCCTCGGCGCACATTTGGGGTATGATGCCATTCCAGAAACATGGCTGAGTGAGTTAAATAAAGCCGGTAGAATTACTGGATTACTTGATGTTATAGATAATCGGTAACCTCCACTATGATGCTTTCCCGGCCCAGTATGGGTCAGGGAGCGAAGCTTCGATAGACATAACACAAAGCGATCTTCGGGAGAATCCATTAGGTAGTTTTCGGGACGGAGGCTTCATTTTACATTTATCAACACTGTTATACTATAAAGGAGGACTATTATGGCAGCATTACCAGAAAAAGTGAGTAAAGCATGGGAAGACCGGGAGGGTCCCATCATTTTATCAACTGTAAATGGAGATGGAATTCCTAATGCTATATACGCTACCTGTGTATCAATATTCAGCGAAGATACTGTAGTAGTTGCGAATAACTATTTTTCTAAAACACTGGAAAATATACTTGCAGGCAGCAAAGGAACGATTCTTTTTATAACAAAAGAAGGAAAATCCTATCAGATTAAAGGAAGTATTGAATACCACAAAGAAGGTAGTATCTTTGATGATATGAAAAAATGGAATCCTAAGAAGCATCCAGGTCATGCCGCAGCAGCATTGAAAGTGGAAGAGGTCTATACGGGAGCAGAGAAACTTTTATAGGTATAAATGGCGATAACAATTAATGAAGTAGTTGAACTTGTGTCTGAATGGCATGGGAAAGAGATCTCCATTGAGCCCCTTTCCGGTGGGATTACTAACAGCAATTTCAAAATTATTGTGAATGGGTCTTTGTTTTTCGTTTCGATTTCTGGTAGCAACTCGCGCTTGTTGGGCGTAAATTGGTACAATAAATTCTACAACGCCAGGATATGTGGGGAAGCTGGTCTATCGCCAAAGGTTGTGCAGCACTTCCTTATTCAGAGGGTGCTTGTATTGGAGTTTCTCCCGTATGCACTTTGCTCAGTCGAGTCGCTACAGTGTCTTGCTGTTCAGCGTCGTCTTGTTCATACGGTCAAGGTGTTGCATAGTGGCGCTTGTTTTTGGCAGGACTTTGATATGTTTTGCTTGATCCAGTTTTATACGGAGACTATCAAGGATCGGAAGCTTGTACTTCCTGTGGGGTATGCAGACTACAGAGAGCAAATTAGGGAGATAGGAGAAGCTTTGGCTCCATACCGGGAGAGGCTTGTGCCCTGTCATAATGACCTATTGCCAGAGAACATAATGGATGATGGTAATCGAGTTTTTCTGCTTGACTTTGACTACAGCGGCAACAATGATCCCTGCTTTGATTTGGGCAGTATCAGCGTAGAGGCAGGGTACGATGATACACAAATTAGAGAACTGGCAAAAGCGTACTACGGTCTGGTAAGTGAGACGATAATAGCTCGGATCCATTTGCACGGCATCATGGGTGATGTTGGCTGGTCGCTGTGGTCGGCGATTCAGGAGGAATTTTCTAACATCGATTTCGATTTCAAAGAATACGGTTTGACACGCTGGAATCGATCTGTAGAAAGGATGGAATCAAGCGAATTTGACAAATGGTTGCGGAACGTAAGGTCGAAAAGGTAACAGGAATGAGTACTTCGGGGCTTTACCCAGTATTAATTATACGTAAAAGTCGATAAGCCATCTGGTAAAACCGAACATTATAAGAAAAATCCCTTCAACCCGGCTTATCCTCCATCCTGTGCGCATGATAATAAGAAGAACTGCCATCATGGCTATGAGCGCATAAAAACTTGGCAAAGCCAACGGGGATACATGAATGGGCCGCATTATGCACGTAATGCCCAATACCCCGGCAAAGTTGAACATATCGCTCCCTATAAGATTGCCAAGAAGCATATGATTTCTGCCTTTAATTGAAGCTGCCAGGCATGTGACAAGCTCCGGAAAGGATGTGCCACCCGCAACAATGGTCATGCCGATGATCCAGGAACTCACCCCTGCGGCCTTAGCCAGGTTTGTGGCTGACTCGACCATGAAATTCCCTCCAAAACCAAGAAAACCAAAGCCCAGAGCCAAAAAAATATAATTTCTGTAACCGGAGTTTCTAGGCGCATGGAGCGTTTCCGTGTCTCTCTGTATAGGCTCTTTCTTAAGAAGAAGAAAGGTTATATATACGAGCAGTATTAACACAAGAAGACCTCCGGTTACACGATTTAAAACAAGGTCCATCCAAAGAAGAAGAAGGAAAATTAAAATAATTACTCCAAATAGAATCAAACCGTCCCGAAAGATTATAGTTTTGTTTGTTGGCAGAGGTTTAATAAATGCCATCAACCCCAGGATAATCCCAAGGTTAAAGACGTTGGAACCTACGATATTTGACAGTGCAATGTCTTCGTAGCCCTTAAATGCAGCTGTAACCGTTACCAACAACTCAGGAGCGGAAGTCCCCATAGCTACGACGGTTAGCCCAATTACCAATTCCGAAATGTTAAATCTGCGGGCTATAATCGATGCGTTGGTTACAACAAAATTAGCACCACTCCACATTAAAACTATGCTCACCAGAAAGATAAAGATGTTAAAAAGTATATGAGAAAGCATATCCGAAATATCCTTTAAGAAAAATCAATTTGTCAAATTCGTATACTGTCTAAGTTCGTCCTGACTCAGGCCCGCGTAAAAATGCAACAATCACACCTATTCCTGCAACTATACCCCCGGCAAGCATTGCCCATTTAAAGGCAGTCATAAAAAACATTTCCATTTCCGGCTTATAAACTTTTAATGTAAGTCCTCCGCTAAGTGAATGAAAGATACTGTTAAAAATGAGTCCTGACATCGCAACACCTAATACCATACCAACATTTCGTGATGTCGCAACAGTGCCGGATGCCACTCCCCTGTATGCCTGTGGAATTGCACTCATAATTATTGCATTGTTTGGAGATATAAAAATCCCGGTCCCGATACCCACCAGGGCAAGGGGCAAGGCAACCAAGATATATGCGTGCGATGGCGTTAGCATAGACAACATAAATAGCGCTATTGACATCACCAACATACCCAATGTGCAAAGTATGCGTGATCCGATACTGTCTGAAATGTAACCTGACAAAGGACTTATAAAAAATAGAAATGCAAAAGGAATAACCATTGTATATCCAGCTTTATCAATGGAAAACCCGTAGGGATAAACAAGATAAAAAGGCATAAGGAAGACCATTGTAAAAAGACTGACAAAAAGTATTGCTGCTGAGATAGCCGGTAAAATAAAAATACGAATCTTTAAAAGAGACGTTTGAAATATAGGATAGTCCATTCGCTTTTCAATCTGCAGAAACCATGCTATAGAAATAATTGAGATGATTAAAAGTATTATTGTTCGCACGGAAGCAAACCCCCAATCATAAGCACTTGATATTACATAAATTAGTAGGCTTAATCCAAATGCCAGCAACCCTGCCCCTTTCCAGTCAAAAGGCTCTCTTCTAACAATGTCTCCTTTTGTGTCTTTAAGAATTTGAAAAGCTAAAATCGTAGCTACGATACCAATGGGAATATTAATAAAAAATATTGCCCGCCATGAAATATATTTTATAATCAGACCACCAAGTACCGGACCGGCGGTTAATCCTGCAGCAACTGCTGTACCAACCATCCCTAATGCTCTTCCCCTTTCAGAGGCTGGAAAGGCATCAACGACGAGTGCGGGTGAACAGGCCATTAGCATTGCAGCAGCAATCCCCTGCAAGACTCGTGCAGCAATCAACCATTTAGCATCCGGTGATATTCCACATAATAAGGACGCAATTGAAAAAATAAAAAATCCCCGGCAATAGACCCATCTCCTTCCCTTTATATCGCTGAGCCGCCCGAAAGAAAGCAGAAGTGATGATACAGTTAAAAGATAGATCATTGGTATCCATTCAATTGTTGTAAGCGGAACCTTTAAATCTTTCATAATGGCGGGCAGAGCAATATTTACAATGCTGCTGTCAAGCGTCGACATAAAAACCGCGACAGCCACAAGTGAAAATATAACCCACTTTTTTTTAGTAATAGCAGTATCTTTCATAAAATTATAGCAGAATAATATATGGAACGCTTCGATACCTTTGCAAAAAGTCAGACCACAGCTAACAATGATATTAAGTTATTTCAACATCATAGACATTATGTAACATATGTGGTTTAATGTTATGCGTCAAGGATTAAGTTGATATTAAAAAAACGGATGGTTGCAAATCTACCCTTTTCTCTGATACAGAATGAACATGTTGCATAATAAATTGGTAAGCAAGAAGGCAGGGAATACAGAAAAATAGATGGAGGAGCACAGTGAGTGAAATACGCATGACCGGAGAAGTCCGTACAGATTATGACTGTGAAGCAATTGGCTTTCCTGCTGAAAGGTGGGGGGAAGCAGTATTCAAGATTGGAGAAGAAGAGATTGTTTTTGAAGTCAGTGTGGAAGATGACGTTATTATCTCCATAATGGCAGGCGAGGATACTGCGTGGAAAGGCACGTTAAAGGGCCTTAAACAGATTTTAAAAGGTGAGATAAAGGCAAGATAACGATCAATGCTGGAAAAAGACGCACGAAGAATATTATTTTTCAGGGCACTTGGTGAAACAGACCATGAAGGCGTTTTCATTCCCTCTTCTCTTTTAGAAACGGTTCGAAAAAATATGGAGCCCTTCCTTAAAGATACTGATTATTTTGCCGGGTTCTGTCGCAGTCTTGAAAAAATAGCAGGCCGTCGCCATAACATTGACTTCGCAACCTATTACATGGCCTTTGACTTCAAACTTGGCAGATCAAGTTTGCTCCTTTTAGTATGTTTTTTAATAGGCTTAGGCTCCAATTATCTTGGCTCAGGCCCCAGGGTCAACATCCTGCTAAACCCCTTAATGATTCTCCTTTGCTGGAACTTTGCCATCTACCTTGTATTGCTGTTTAAGGGAACAGTCTTTCGAAAATACACCCTTCCACCTGCAAACATGGCGTTTCAACTGATTAACTTTGGCAGGAGTATAAAGGACAAATTCAATCTGCTTTTTCCAAAGAAATCAAAAAAATCTACACTATTAAGAAATGCCAGGATTTATTTTATCAAACTATGGCTGCAACAGGCCAATGCTTTGTCAGCAGCCCGACTCTCCTTAATTCTCCATGGTATGGTCATTACCCTTACATGTGGTGTTGTGACCGGCCTTTACTTAAGAGGACTCTTTCAGGAATACCAGTTTGCATGGCTCTCCACATTCGATAAATCGATTGTCATGAGTCTTGGCAAAGTCATTTTCGCACCTGCACTCTTTTTAATACAAGAAAATATGCCAAAAGAAAATATGGGTGCTGCATGGATACATCTTTTCGCAGCAGCCGCTGGTTTTTATATCCTTTTGCCCAGATTTCTGCTCCTTTTTTATACAAGACTTAAAATAAAGAAACTAACTAAATCTGTTGAGCCGGATCTGACTCTGCCTTATTTTATGAAATGGCGTTTAGATTCAGTAAATCTTGACATTTATTCGTACAGCTATTCCCTGGATGATCAATATCTGCTCCTATTAAATGAAGCTCTTGAAAGAGTTTACGGACATCAGGACAAACTCATTGTAGAGAATATCCAGTGGGGAGAAGATCTTCCCAAATCACTGAATCAGGAAAGAATTCCCGTCTTTTGCTTTAATGCCGCACAAACTCCTGAAAACGAAGTTCATGGCGAGTTTCTAAACAGGATTCTTCAGCGTTTAAACTCCTGTATCGTTATTGTGGATTATTCAAGACTGTCTAAGCAGCAACAAAATTCCCGGTTTTTACTTTGGAAGAACCTCCTTGAAGATTTTGTCGGCTTAAACCGGTTCTTTTGGACGAACCTGGAAACAATAAGCAGTAAAAATGACTCAGAACTTGCCGACGCATTATGGAGAAAAAATCATTGAGTAAGAAAACTGAAATCTTAATCAGTATCATTTCGCATACCAATATCGGGAAAACGACTTTAGCCCGTACATTGCTTCGAAAAGATATTGGTCAGATAAACGACGCACCCCATGTTACTTCTGAACCTGAACGGCATGTATATCTCGAAGGGAAAGATGATGTCATATGGCTCTGGGATACACCGGGATTCGGGCATGTGGGGAAGTTGTTGACCCGCCTTGAACGCGAAAACGGCAAAATCGGATGGATCATGAACGAAGTGGTGGACAAGCTTTTTAACCGTGCGCTTTATTGCTCTTTTTCTGCTGCCAGAAATGTTCGTACCCAGGCCGATGTTGTCCTCTACCAGGTAAACGCCCAGGAAAAACCCGAAGACGCCGGTTATATCAATGATGAGTTGAAACTTCTTGATGCTCTCGGAAAGCCGACGATTATGGTTTTGAACCGAATCGATATAACTCCGCAATTTTCGGTGACTGACCTCAAAAACCTGGAAAAAGCCTATTTTTCTGAATTTGGTCACTATAAATGCCTTGAAAATATAACCGTACTTGATGCTTTTTCCCGAAACTGGCTGCAGGAACTGAGATTGTTAAACATGATTCTACCTCTTCTCGAACCAACTAAGAAAAGTGGTCTGTCAAGGTTGATTAATATCTTTCAGGATCGACAGAACCATGTTTTAAAAGCATGTGCCCAGGCTGCTGCTCAAGTAATTCTCTACACTTCACACCAGCGTTTTTCTTTAGAAGATAATCAGGAGCCTGAGGAGGTTTTTAGAAAACTCGAATCCGAGCTGCAGAATCAAATCGACGGATATGTAAAAAACCTGATGAAGCACTGGGATATTGAAGCTGAAGGCCGCAGTCGATTCGAAGCCGACATTAAGCAGATCTCAGGTTTGGCCGGCAATAAGTATTCGGAAAAAGAGATCGGATTTTTAGCAGGGTTTATTTCGGGTGTTCTTTCAGGATTGGCTGCCGATATTATGACCGGCGGGCTTTCCCTTGGCGGAGGTGCTTTGCTTGGCGGCCTGATTGGCGGATTTGGTGGTTTCTCCGCTAAAAAGCTCATTGACCGATTGAAAAAAGATGAGGCTTCATGGAAAAATGATGCCCTTGTGGAAATCTTTAAACGGCTGCTGGCGATTTATCTTTTAGCCGAACACCATGGCAGGGGAAAAGGAGCTCTGTTGCTTGAGGAGCCGGCAGTATTTTTATCAGAAACCGTTAATAAAATATGGCCGACCATTAAAGGCCGCGTTACAAGCTTGATGGAAGATTCACAGACAAATAGTCGTTTTAAAAAATCTCTGGTGGATCTTTTTGAGTATTGTGTGGGAGAAGTCGAAAAGGAACTGTATTCTTGATGAATTCGAATTTTTACTAATTCATCATTATTCTGTTTCGACTATAATAGGCGATAGCTTTTCAATCGCTTTTATCCGCTTTAAAACCGGTGGATGGGAATAATTTAAAAATACATACATGGGGTGAGGTAAAAGATTTGAAAGGTTGTGAACGGAAAGCTTTTTCAATGCATTAACCATTGAACTCTGATCTTTTATTGTTTCCACTGAAAACTGATCCGCCTCATATTCATTCTTCCGAGAAAACATCTGCATTAAAATACCTGTAAATAATTCCACCGGCGAGTATAATAAACCAAAAAAGATCAAACCGGCATAAATAGATTTTTTATCCATATAAAAGGCATCGAAGAGTCCCTGATAAGAAATAAACAGGGACAACAGAAAAAACATGACTCCCATCTGCACAATCCCTATTATAAGCGTCTTTTGTATATGCTTTTTTTTGTAATGCCCCATTTCATGAGCCAGAACAGCTACCAGTTCCGAAATCTTGTGCTGCTTTATAAGAGTGTCGAATAAAACAATACGCCTGTGTTTTCCAAACCCTGTAAAAAAGGCGTTTGATTTTCCCGAACGTTTTGAGCCGTCCATTACAAAAACATTTTCTAAGGGGAAATCTATGGAACGTGCATAAGAGATAATTGCCTGTTTGAGCTCGCCTTCTTCAAGCAAAATGAATTTATTAAAAAGCGGCATAATCCAGGTTGGCGCAATATACTGAACTGCAAGCATGTACAAAGTAACAGCAATCCAGCAATACAACCAGGCGCCCGTACCTGCATATTCAAAAAATGCCAGGATACCTGCAATAAGAGGCCCTCCCAGTATTACTGCCAGAAACAAGCCTTTTATCAAATCCTTTACAAATGTGGACCCTGTTGTTTTGTTAAAACCAAAGCGCTCTTCTATCACGAATGTTGAATAAATGCTGAACGGAAGGGATATAACTGCTTTTAATAATGCCAGAGCACCGATAAATATTATACCTGTTATAACAGGTCCCTGATGGTATGCCTGCACCCAACGATCCACAAGGGGAAACCCTTTTAAAAACCAGAAGCTAAGAAAAATAACCAAATCAAAGGTGGAAACGCCCCATCCAAATCGTGTATTTACCTTAAGATATTCCTGTGACTTACGATAACGATCCGCATCATACCATCCGCGAAAGGCCTCGGGAAGGTCGCTTTGCAACACCTTCAAGTTTAATAAATCAGAAATGAAATTTAATATAAATTCGGCAAAGATGACTGCCAGTATGATGATAGCAATGATATTCATTCTATTTTAAAAGCCATTATGAATTATTTTCGAGTTTTTTTAACCGTTTACGGCTTGAAACTTGAAATTGGAAAGTAGAAATTCGTAAGAGATGAAACGCGTTTACGACTTGAGTGTATACGAACCGTTAAAAGTTTTATCAGATATGGTCTGGTACGACTATGATGAGTGTTACAAAAGTTGAAGAACTCGACCCAAAATTGAACGCTTTTATCAACAGTACAAAACCATGAAAGCCAAATTTCTAATTTCAGCGTTCCGTGAACGCCTACCTGCTTCTTTTCTCCAGTTTGACCGCTATTGAATATCGTCCTGGCCCGGTATTCACAAAACCGATAAAAACCGAAGCAAGGCTTAAGGAGTACAACATCAACGTTCTGTAGCCAATGTTGTAATAATTAAAGAAGTAGAGACAATAAAGTACCGCAAGAACAATGCCGAATGTCCTGAACAAATAGCCGAAAAGCAGACTAAGTGCACCGAGTGATTCCAGAAGCATAACAACTAAACCTATTATTTCCGGAGGAAAACCGACATTTATAAAGCTTAAACCAGTCCCTATTCTTTTCCAGTGGGCAACTCCGCCAACCAATCCGGGCATGGAATGAATCAAAAGAATTACCGCCAACCCAACGCGCATAACCAGCAGGCCAAAATTAATTTTTCTTTCCTGGGAATTAAAGAACATTTTTTCCTCCAAATATTGTTATTTTATCATTTATCATTTGGTATCCAGTACCCAGCAACCCCTACCCTATATCCTGCCTGTAAATCAATAATAAATATAAACACAAGTAACTATTCAGGTGGATAGGCTGAAGGCTGTTAGGAAAAAGCGCATGTAAAAGCCATGTTTGATGCAAAAATCACATTCCGCTAAAGTACGGAAACCGTGCTTTTCTGATCCCTTCAGCCTTCAGTCTAAACAACTTCAGCCTGACTACGTGAGTATTTACTACAAATGATTAATAAAATCCCATACTGCTTTATGCACCCTTTTTGCGCCATCACCCAATAATATGCCATGGCGTTCAAAATTAAAAAGAATATATTCCTTGTCTTTTGAACCTAAAAGCTCAAAAATTCTCTTCGAACCTTTCGGGTTTACAACAGGATCCCCCTGGGATTGTGCTATAAGTGCAGGCACTTTTATATCGGCCAATTTTGGTTCAACTGCATCCATAAGGCGCACAAGTTCTCTTACGCCGGAAATTGGATTACGCAAATAGTTTATATGGGGATTTTCCGGGTTGTTTTCAATAAATTCCATTTTGGCATCATCCAGGTGAACCCTGTTCATCAATTTGTTCCAGACATCCATGGCAGGTACGAACTTTGTTGATAAATCTTGAAGCCTTAACGGAGGGCAAACAGCAAAAACACCTTCAATATTTTTAACTCTGGCAGCCAGGTCAAGTGCAAGACCGGCACCGTTGGAAAACCCTCCGACTATGACGCGTTTACAAAGGCTGTCTATTATGGCATACCCATCATCAACTGACTCAATCCAGTTCTTATATGATCGCACAGCAAGATCTTCAGGAGAAGTACCATGGCCTTTGACCCTTGGCACATATACCCATAATCCTTTTCGGCCAAGATAGTCTGCAAGCTCTTTTACCTCAGGCGGAGCGGCCATATACCCATGAATGAGAACAACCCCTATATCCTTCGATCTCCCTTTAATAAGGCAGGGCATTCCTACATCTTTTTTCTTAGATTCACCTTCTACGTAAAATTTGTTGTAGTCTTCTTCATATTCATTGAGAGCCTTTTTAATAAGATACCCAGCCACTTTGCGCTTTATCCAGAAGCCGGGCTGCCAGGCAAGCTTACGAATTTTACGTTGAAGCATTATGAGCGGTTCAACCGCATTTGCCATCACTTCTATAGGATTGTCTATTCGTGCACGATGAAAATCGTAAGGAGAAGAAAATCTCGATCGGTCCTTAAATAAAACATCTCCTTTTTTCTTTAAGATACCTTTTTCCAGGGCGATTTCGAGAAAATCGGTAAATTTATTGAATCGATCGTCTGTAAGCAGATGAACCTGTTCAACTTCTAGGCTTTTATGGAGATAGACACCTGTTTTACCCCTGACAAAGGTTGATGCAAGAAATACTCTTCTTTTTAGATCGTCAAGATCGATTTTTTTTCGTGGAATCATCCTGAGCATTGAAGCAAATAAATGATCGTGATTTACTGTTGTCAAAGAATAAATTGATGACATATAGCGCTGCATAATCTCTAAAGCTTCCTTCCGCATTCTTCGCAATGAAGGAAGCTTATCATCGAATTTTATTCTTTGTTTTTTTGAGATATCCCTGCTTATAGCTTTGCATTGAACATATTCTTTTATCGAAATAGGCTCACCAAATCGAATGTCCACATCAACTCCCGAAAGAAGCATGGTGCCTTCAGTCATAATCTCTTCTATCGCGCGTTCAGAAATGCCTTCGACCCGATTAAGAGCCAGATTGCTTAAAATGTTTTCTTTAGCTCTAATCGGATAATAGGTTAAGTTTACAGGAACAATATATGTATTTTTTTCCAATACGGGCTCAATGGAATCTATTTGAAAAAGATCCATTATATATTTTGCTTCTTCAGGAGCTTCTTTGGCCATTTTTGCCAGGCGCTGCCTGTAAAATTCAGTCCTTAGTGCAAGGGTAGCCGCGCCGGTATGAGGGGGGTGCTTACCGCCTGCATATGAAATCATAAAGCGCCCCTTTTCTATAATTTTTTTATTTTTAACCATCCTGCCTTCGGGGAAAATGATCCAGGAAGCCTCTCCGGTAAGAAGGCTTTTTACGATAAGGCGATCCCTTTCAGGGTCTTTAGTAGAAACAGCACCCATCATGTCAAGAAAAGTTCCCAGCGCTCCCTTAAATAGTCCGTAATCAGCCAGAGACCATACCGGAGCCTTTGTTAATTGAAAGATATGGTATGGCATAAGAAGCGTCTCAATTCTTGTAAAATGATTTATAACAAAAATTATAGAGCCATCAGGGATATTATCCGTCCCATGCATATTGATTTTTGCCTTTGAAAGGCCGGCGAGCGCTTTTATAGCAAGTCCTGATGTACGATAAGCAAAACGGTTCATGTTGCAACCATCCTTATAACTATAACATTATACTTTTTGTAACTCGCGTAGTCAGGCTGAAGCTGTTTAGACTGAAGGCTGAAGGGGGCAAGAAAAGCATGATTGCAGTACTTTGGCAGAATGTGATTCTTGCATCAAACATGGGTTTAGAATGCGCTTTTCCCTAACAGTCTTCAGCCTTCAGCCTATCCACCTGAATCACAAATGTGTTTTCCCTTATCCGGGTCACATGTTAGTGTTGACAGTATTTTCAATTATCTTTATGATAATATTTTAATTTTAAAAAATAAAGCATTTTCTGGAGGTTTATCTTGTATTCAAAGATACTTATTCTTCGTTTCGGCAAAACAGAGGCTCATGAACCGATCGTCTGTAATCTTACCCGGGAACATGACCTTATCTTCAACATTTTAAATGCAACGATCCTGCCCAGAAAAGAAGGCATCATGGTTCTTGAGCTGTCCGGTTCTAAGAAAAATTTCAGGGAAGGAGTAAAATATCTAAAGAACAAGGGTGTACACGTAGAAAACGCATCCCAGGAAATCAGCCGTGACAAGATAAAATGCACCCATTGCGGTGCATGTACTGCTGTTTGTCCAACAGGCGCCCTTTCTGTTGAACGGCCGGAAATGTCTGTCAAGTTCGAGCAGAAAAAATGCAGTATATGTGAACTTTGCGTACCTGCCTGCCCCACACGGGCAATGGAAATACGTCAGACATCCCAGACTTTTTTTGAATGAAGCAGATAACAGCCATTGCCTTAAGCGGCGGCATAGATTCTCTTGCAGCAGCATACCTTTTAAAGCAGCAGGGGCACCATGTCATAGGTATCCATTTTATTACAGGATTTGAAACCAAAGCTTCTCTTCATCATAATAACAGATCTATAAAAGACTCAGATTCATCAGGCTTTTTGGCAAATCAGGATTCGCATTCTCTTAAAATTGCCGATATTGCAAACCAGCTTGGCATTACAGTAAAAATCATAGATGTAAGTACTGACTTCAAGCTAAAGATTGTCGATTATTTTACACGAACTTACCTTTCCGGTAAAACCCCTAATCCATGCCTTGTGTGTAATCCTTCCATAAAATTCGGAACTTTACTTAATTTTGCCCGAAAACTTGGAGCGTCTCACCTTGCTACCGGTCATTATGCCAGGATATCAGAGGATAGTCTGGGCAGGTTTCATTTGCTTCGTGGTATTGATACAAAGAAAGACCAGTCTTATTTTCTTGCTTTTATGACGCAAAAGCAACTATCCCGTGCATATTTCCCATTGGGAAAAATGACAAAATCAGATGTAAAAAAAATGGCAAAGGAAAAAGGACTTCGTCCGCAAATAAAGAAAGAAAGCCAGGATATATGCTTTATCAAAGATAACCGATACGGTGATTTCCTTTTGCAGCAACGGGACTTCAAAGCAAAACCAGGAGATATTGTAGATATTAAAGGCAATATTCTTGGCAGACATAATGGGCTTCATCTCTTTACCATCGGCCAGAGGCGCGGTATCAACTGCCCTGCTTTACAGCCCTATTATGTTGTACGAATAGACACAAACCAAAACAGGCTTATAATCGGATTAAAAAAAGACCTCCTCTCATCGAGTTGCAGGGTCAGCGACATAAATTGGATTATCGAGAAACCATCATCACCATTAGATATAGATACCCGCGTGAGATACCGTCATAAGGCAGTTAGATCCAAGCTTATTCCCGATGGCAGCACTTTGGCTACAATCATTTTTGAAACTCCCCAGTCAGCAATAACACCCGGACAGGGAGCTGTATTTTATAAAGATGATGATGTGATTGGAGGGGGGTGGATAGATGCATAGATTTACAATCACAACATTGGGATGCAAAGTCAACCAGTACGAGTCGGAAGCCTTGGCACAAAAGCTGTCTGATGATGGTCAGTGGGTTATATCGCGGGATAAAGAAATTGCAGATCTTTGCATTATCAATACCTGCACCGTCACTCAGAAAGCATCCATGCAGTCCAGGCAGGCCATACGACAGGCAATACGCTCTCATCCCAAGGCACGCATCATTGTTACAGGATGCTATGCTCAAACCGAACCTGATGAAATTAATAAAATCAAAGGAGTCCACCATGTCATTGGCCATTTTGACAAACATAAACTCCCTGATATGATCCTGGCCGGAAAAGAAAATATTCTCCCCTCCCCTGATTTAGAACAGAAAATACACCATTTCAATCCCATGCCATCGGTCGGCTTAGGATACCGCACCAGACCTTTTTTAAAAATACAGGATGGCTGCAATGACTTTTGCACCTACTGCATCGTTCCGTATGCAAGGGGGCCCAGCCGTAGTCTTCCACCGGAACGGGTGCTGGATAATATCAACAAAATTCATCAGGCCTGTTATCATGAAGTTGTACTTACAGGCATTCACCTTGGCAATTACGGCATAGACCTCGGCAAACGAAAAGCCGATCTCCTTGACCTTTTAAATCGTATTCGCAAGACATGCACCATTGATCGTGTTCGGCTCAGTTCCATAGAACCTTTCGAACTCACCGAAGATATCATTAAATTTGTTGCTCAATCCGGTTCAGGGCCAGCAAAAATCTGTCATCATTTTCATATCCCTTTGCAAAGCGGTGATGATTTCATTTTAAAAAAGATGCACCGGCCATATTCGAGATCATTTTTCATTGACCTGGTGGAGAAAATTCATAAGCTGTTGCCGGATTGTGCAATCGGTGTGGATACGCTGATAGGGTTTCCAGGTGAATCAGACAGGGCATTTGAAAATACATATTCTTTAATTGAACAGTTGCCAGTGTCTTACCTGCATGTATTTCCATTTTCCCCTCGAAAAGGAACTCCCGCTTATTCTTACCCTGACAAGGTCAACTCAAACGTTATCAGGGAGCGATGCCAAAAGATGAGAACGCTCGGAAAGCTTAAAAGGAATGTTTTTTATAATAAATTTAAAGGCAAAACTCTTGAAATCCTGATAGAGGGCAAACAGAAAAAATCGACAAACCTTTTAAAGGGAATAACATCTAATTATATTCCTGTATTGGTTAAAGGTGAGGATAAACTGAAAAATACAATGGCTAATGTTACGATTGATGAAGTTAATGACAACAGTCAAGTATTTGGCAAAATTAAAGGTTTTTAAAAAACACTTTCATAAATCGTTCCTAATGGATCGGTATTCCTACTGCGCTCCAAAAAACCTGTAATCGCAAATAATCAATTTTTTTTCGATTTAAGGAGAAAACAATGTTTGATTACCTTCTATCCAAAGAAGAATTAAAATTAAGAGAAGAAGTAAGGGACCTCGTTAAATGGGTTCCAAGACAAATGATTCTGGATATGGACAAAGACCTGATACATTTCCCAAAAGAGTTTCTAAAAGAAGCCGGAAAACGCAACCTTATGGGATGCCGTTTTCCCAAAAAATGGGGCGGTAGAGATATGGACTGGGTAACCACCTGCATGGTCATGGAAGAAGTCGGCACCCTGGGTTATATTTTTGCATGTGTTTTTGGCGTCGGCGCTGAACTTGTCTGTGATGCCATTATTCTTCACGGAACCGATGTCCAGAAAGAAAAATATGTCAAACCCCTTTTAAAAGGAGAAATCTTTGCTGCTGAATGTCTAACAGAACCTCGTGGTGGCTCTGATTTTTTCGGAACAACCACCTTTGCTGAAGATAAGGGAGATCATTTCGTATTAAACGGTCAAAAAAGATTTATCGTAGGTGCCGAAGGAGCCGACTATTTCCTCGTTTATGCAAAAACCGATGCCGACGCCCAGCTTCGCAAGTCACTTACATGTTTCATTGTAGATCGAAGTTCCGGGGTTGAAACCAAATATTTATACGGCCTTATGGGTTGTCGGGGCGGTGGTGCAGGTCGTATTGTATTTAAAGATGCAAAAGTGCCCAAAGAAAATGTTGTAGGAGAAAGTAACGGAGCATATGCTGTTTTTAATACAATGATGATACCGGAACGCCTGGGAACAGCAGCCATGACCACCGGCGCCGCAAGACCTGCCCTCGAGATTGCCACAGCTTACACAACCCGGCGAAAGGCTTTCGGCAAGACGATTAATCAATTCCAGGGGGTAAGTTTTCAGATTGCCGAGGCCGCAATGCTTCTTGATGCAAGCTGCTCTATGGTTTATACAACCGCCCGCGCTGTTGACTCCAACCTTGAACCTCGCCGAATCCGAAGGATGGTCTCTGAAACTAAAAAATTTGTCACAGAATCATGCCAGAAGATTGCCCATTATTCCATGCAGGTCATGGGGGGTATCGGTTATACAAATATTTTTCCCATTGAACGCATTGTCCGAGACCTGCGGCTTGCCTCTATCTGGACCGGCACAAACGAGGTCATGTCTATGATTATAGCCAATGAATGGTACCGCGAATATTTCAAAAAGAAAGAAGACGGTTTTTCAAGGGACTGGGAATCGGACGCTCAAGAAGCGGATGTAGCGGATGAGAAGATTTATGAATAATTTTCAGAAATTTACAAACTCATTATGAGTTTAACTTGAGGCATAGGGCAATTATATTAAAAGTGTCTGATTGCAGATTTTAAAAATTAGCTTTTAATGATGGTCAATTGCACAACCGCAGCTTGATGCCAGTTCGGATTTATAATCGGAATCCGCCAGAGACCACCACTGATTATTCAAAGGAGTTGTTAAAACAGAAAGGTTCTGGTTATGGTGAAGGTGCCCGCATTGAAATTGTTGATCAAAAACAACTTCGTGGGTACCCCCTTTAAGCTGTTCTTCGATTAATCTATCGCCTTTAACAATCTTTTTGCCACCATTTTGGGAATATAGAACATTTAGCGAGTAGATGCTGATATCATCCGTATCTAAACATTGAAATATATGATTTGAATCATATACATATTCAAAACCTGGACTTCGAGTTAGAAACGCCCTTGCAGGTTTGGTTTTGCTGTAAAATGAATACAGTGAAAGAATTCTATCCAAAAGCATGTAGCCGAGTTCATATCCAGGGACATCCCTGCCTTTCTCACCCGCTTCAAATTTCTTTTCCTTTTTGATTTCAGGATATGATTGAAGAGTTTCCTGATTATAGCAGATGCGCATGTAATCGAGGCCCTCAAACGTAAAGAGTGCCAGGTTCTCTTGTGAATCAATCGTCAATTCAAGGGTTGCAACATTGAAAAGTGTTTTGGGTATCTTTTCTTTATCTTCAAACCGTGGCGTGTGTGTATGGTCAAAAAAATTGCTTTTAATAAAAGACTGTTCTTCAAAAGAAAAAGACTGAAATACCTTTCCCTGAGTGTAGGGATAACATTTTATTGTAAAAATTCCCCCTGCCAGATCATCGCTTTCCCAGTATTCATCAAAAACTTCCTCTAATTGAAGATAATAGACTCCGGGTGCTTGAGAAATCCAAAAATACCATGCCGGTTTATCTCCCCAGACCTGGCTGACAGCTTCAATACCGATCATTTCCTTGACCTTTTCTACCCAGGAAGTGGTTACAAGCATATTGTCGATTTTATTGCGAAAAAAATTCTCGAAATCTATTTTAGTATCCCCCTTTTTTCTTAAAGAGTTCTTTTACTATTTCATTTTTCTCCCTGCCTTCGGTTTCAATTCCGTAAGTGCGGGCAGTCTCCATTAAAATATCATCAGGATAAGCCAGGGTCAGGGCGTAGCTCGATTCATACGACTCAAAAAAATTATCAAAGTCTTCCTCTTGCTCAGCTTCCTCAACCCCGGCTTCAAATCCTTCTATAATCTCACCGATCTGCCGAAGAAAATACCGCGTGCAGAAATCTCTTTTGCTTTTATCAATCATTATTTTATCAAGAACCCACTTTCTTTTTTAAAGGCCAACCCTCAAAAAATTCGAACTGTATCATGATTATGCTCAAAA
>RCNC010000282.1_pt1 | contig 30957 bp, 25 predicted proteins | sample 2041301 | NCBI WGS metagenome assembly RCNC01 (sample SAMN09708231, study PRJNA481090) | Marine sediment metagenome, whole genome shotgun sequencing project. | biome: marine sediment; feature: ocean; material: sediment; isolation source: Sewage treatment plant 13A marine sediment (STP13A) ... | reverse complement strand
GATTTTATGTACGAAGACAAAGAACTCCAGGAATACAGAGACCTTCTCAAGACACCGGATCATTTTGAGGAAGGATTCAGCTGGAAGACTGTCGTGGGGGCCATCTTCATCGGCTTCCTCATGATGCCCGGCAGCATGTACCTGCAGCTGGTGATCGGTCAAGGCATCGGTCCGGCAGCACGATGGGTCACAATTATCCTGTTTGCCGAACTGGCCAAGCGTTCTTACACCGAGTTAAAACAACAGGAAATTTTTCTGCTCTACTATATGGCCGGGGCCGCTCTGGCGACCCCTTTCCAGGGGCTGCTGTGGAGCCAGTATCTGGTACAATCGGACGCCGCCCGAATGTTGGGCCTAACCGAATACATTCCTGCCTGGATAGCGCCCAACGTCGATTCCGAGTCCCTGCTGCAGCGTAGCTTCTTCCATCGCGACTGGATGATTCCGATCCTGCTGCTTATGGGCACGCAAATCATTCAACGTATCGACCAGTTCGGTCTGGGATATGCACTATACCGCATCACGAGCGATGTTGAAAAACTTCCCTTTCCCATGGCCCCGGTGGCGGCCCTGGGAACCATGGCCCTGGCCGAGTCAACAGAAGAAAGAAAGAAGAGCTGGAAATGGCGTGTCTTTTCCATCGGTGGTGTAATTGGTCTGGCTTTCGGGGCCATCTATGTGGTTCTCCCCACTCTCAGTGGCTTAATCCTGATGGAACCGATTCGACTGATTCCGATTCCCTGGATCGAACTGACCGGGCATACGGAAAGCTTTCTTCCCGCTGTAGCCACCGGTATTCAACTCGATCTGGGTCTTGTCTTTCTCGGTATGGTACTGCCGTTCTGGGCGGTCATCGGCGGTCTGGTCGGTCTGATTATCACCGTGGCGGCAAACCCTGCCCTGCACCACTTCGGCATCCTTACGCGTTGGCATCCGGGAATGAAAACCGTCGACACCGTATTTGCCAACAACTTCGACTTCTACCTGAGCTTCAGTATCGGTCTGGGCCTTTCCATCGCCTTTATCGGCATCTGGCATGTGATACGTTCTTTCAGAAAAAGCTCAGCACAGCATCGGGGGTCCCTAAAGGACCTGTTTCATCCGCCTCCAGGCCGGGGTGATATTAACTTCTGGATCTCCATCGGGATCTATGTATTTTCCACCATGTCCTACGTGCTGCTATGTGTCTGGCTGGTACCCAATTTTCCCTGGATATTTTTTCTCTTGTATGGATTTATCTACACCCCTATCGTGTCCTACATCACTGCAAGAATGGAGGGGATCGCCGGGCAGTTTGTAAGTCTTCCTCTGGTTCGGGAAGCCAGCTTTATCATGGGTGCCAAATACTTCGGTTACCAGGGGATTGAAATATGGTATGCCCCTATTCCAATCCATAACTATGGCGAGGCCACCGTCAATTTCCGCCAGATCGAACTGACTGGAACCAGCATTCGTGGAATCATCAAATCGGAAATCGTCGTCTTTCCCGTGGTAATGACGGCCAGTCTGCTGTTTTCGCAATTTATCTGGCGTCTAGCCCCCATACCATCCAGTGCCTACCCGTATGCCCAGGAATTGTGGCACCTGCAGGCCCTCAACACGCTGCTGATGCAGACATCCACACTGGAAGGAAACGCCCTGTTCTATCAAGCCCTCAACTGGATATACGTGGTGGCCGGCATGGGGCTGGGTGTTGTCACCTATTCCATATTGGTCATGCTGGGGCTGCCCATCCTGCTGGTGTACGGCATGGTACGCGGGCTGGGGCAAAGCACCCCCCACGGCCTGATCCTTGAAGTCATCGGCGCACTACTGGGGCGATTCTATTTCTATAAACGATACGGCAGCATGTGGCGACAATACGCACCGGTTCTTCTGGCAGGTTTTTCCTGCGGGATGGGTCTGACCGGCATGTTTGCCATGGGGATTACCCTCATCCTCAAATCACTGGGACGGCTGGCATACTAACTATGATGCCATTGTCATGGGAACCCCGATTTACTGGTATCATGTGACGGCGTAATTCAAAATGCTGGTGGATCGCCTTTATTCCTTTTTGGAATTTGGAGAAAACCCGGAAACAGGGGCGCAGACAGTCAGCTCAAAATTCCCGACGGGTAAAAAATTTATCTTCATCATATCTCGTGGCGACCCGGAGCCACCGGAACTCTTTCCACAATTTTACGATCATCTGAATGAATGGCTCAAGTTGATCCCGATGTCCCTGGGAGCTGGGAAATATGAATTTTTCCATCAATACGGATCAGGTATCGATCGAAAAACTGCAAGCAACGATTCAGATCTTTTGCAAAAGGCAAAAGCCATGGGTGCCGGGCTCTTGACTTCGACTTAAAATGAAAGACCATAAATCAAAAAATGAGCCCGGAGACAAGTTAAGAAAGTTACAGGATAAGAATGCTCAAATCCAAGAACACTTAAATTATATAACACAACAAAATCAGTCGCTTCAAAGCCAGCTGGAAGATTTAAGCAACCGGTTTGAATCAGAATGTGCTCAAAAGAATCAGGCAACCAGAACCATACAACTGGCGGAACTTATTATCGATAACAGCCCTGTTATTGTGTTCCGCCGTATGGCCTCCGAGGATCCAAATCTACGCAAGATGGTCTACGTCTCCCAAAATATTTCACATTTCGGATACACAGCAGATGCGTTTTTGAATGGTGAGATCATGTTTCGCGATATTGTGTACCCTGAAGATTCACCTCGAACGTTAAAAGAAATACAGTCGTACACAAGCAGGGGAATCGAGAATTATACCCAGGAGTATCGAATCGTCACGAAAAATGGAGATATTCGGTGGATCGAGGATCGAACATCCGTGGTTGAAAGTGAGGAAACTGGAAAACGATATCACCAGGGTATCGTCATCGACATCCACCAGAGAAAAGAGGCAGAGGACAAAGTACGCCTTAGTGAGGAAAAATACCGCCGTATCGTCGAAACAGCCGGTGAGGGATTCTTACTCATGGACGAAAACATGAAAATCGTGGATCTCAATGCCGCTTATAGCCGAATGGTAAATATTTTACCCGATAAAATCATCGGTAAGTTTTTTTCCGACATGGTCACCGAAGAGTGCCAGGTTTTTTTCACAACCCATGGAGAAAGTCTGTTAGGTCAAAAAAATTCTGAATTTGAATGCAATATTCTTTCCTTTGACGGACAAAAGATACCGGTTTTGATCCATGCAAACACGCTATATGATGATTCCGGTGCAACCATTGGCAAAATGGCATTTATCACGGACATGACTGAACATAAAAAGACGCTTGCCCTGGCCGGGGAGGTTCAGAGAAGTCTTCTTCCTCAACGAAATCCACAAATAGACGGTTTGGACATATCCGGAAAAAATGTCGCATGCGATGAAATCGGGGGGGACTACTTTGATTTTTTTTGGGACCCCGGCACAGCGGAAAGTCCGTTCACTGTTGTTGTTGGCGATATAACCGGTCACGGTGTGGATTCAGCTTTGCTGATGGCAACCGCCCGGGCATTTCTACGTATGCGTGCCTCTCAGGAGGGCACCATAAAAGAAATTGTCACAGAAATGAACCAGCACCTGACCGAAGATGTATATGATAGCGGCAACTTTATGACCTTGTTCTATCTGACCATCAATACGGATAGGAAACGTATTGAATGGATTCGTGCCGGCCATGAGCCGGCCTGGTTGTTTGACCCGGACACTGAAAGCTTTGAAGAACTCAAAGGACCCGGACTTGCGCTTGGTATCGACAGAAACTTCACCTACCAGGTAAACCGGAAAACCGATCTGAAAAAGGGACAGGTCATGATTGTCGGCACGGACGGGATATGGGAAGGCCATAATAAATCTGGAGAAATGTTCGGTAAAAACAGACTCAAAGAGCTTATCCGCAAAAACGCCCCTTATAGCGCTGAGACGATTTTAAATAGAATCTTTCAAGAGTACTCCCAATTCATCCAAGGCACCCAAGCTGAAGACGATGTTACACTGGTGGTAATTAAAACCACTCAGTGAACAACTGTTTTTCACCCGATCGTGTTATTCTTTAACATATCCCCATTCCACCAAACGTTTATACGCATACTGAGCCTGCTTGCCCTCCTGCACGTATTGCAGAAATTTCTTATAATTCCGGGCCGCCGGTTCAATACGTTCCTGACCCTCCAGACTGAGACCTTTGAAAAACATAACGTTTGGATAGCCGGGAAGTTTTTTCTCATAAGCATCGAAATCTTTGTAAGCGGATTCATACTGTTTTAAGTTAAGCTTGACAATCCCACCAAGGTAATCAGCCTGGGCTTCCTGTGGGTAGGCTCTTTTTGCCAATTGGATGTTTCGGTCCGCATCTTGATACTTTTTCTGTATCAACTGGCTTTGGGAAATTTTTACCAGCCCGGTATAATCGTTTTTTGCTATTTTCAAAGCTTGTGCATATTGAACTTCCGCTTCGGCATAGTTCTCTTTGGCCATTAAAGCATCCCCGTCCTGCATCTTCAGAATAGCGCTTTTAATTTTTCGCAAACTGGCAATGCTGTCCATATAACGCTCGCGAAATACAGGGTTTGTTTTGGTCTTATCATATTTTTTCCTGGCAGTTTTCACCGATGTTTTATATCGCTCATCACTCATGGGATGGGTGGCAAACAGAAGTTCTGCATCACTCATCTTGTGCTTGGACATATTCTGCAGCATATCCATTAAACCCACCATGCCCTCGGGGCTGTAGCCTGCCTTGACCATATATTCCATACCCAGATCATCTGCCTGGCGCTCATTGTCCCTGCTGTATGAAGCCAGCAAAGCGCCTGAACCCAGCATCCCCAACTGTGCTGCAATCCCACCGTAACTCTGGTTATATGATCCCACAATCATACCGACACCACCCACCAATGTGGAAGTCAGCTTACTCTTGGACATTATTTCAGCAGTGTGCCGTGCATTGACATGACCCAGTTCATGACCGATCAGTGCTGCCAGCATTGCTTCATCTTCAAGATTGAGCAATATGCCCCGTGTACATGCGATGGTGCCGCCTGGAAAGGCATAGGCATTTACATAGGTTGCGTTAACAATATGAAAATGATATGGCATTTTCCACCGGTGTGTAAGGGGCACCATTTGATCCCCCACAAATTGAATATAACGTGCCATGCCCTTGTCCTGGGTCACCCCATAATCCGTTGAAAATTGTAGAGGAGAATACATCTTGTCCATTTGAATCTCCTCCTGCTCGCTCACCAGCATGAGCTGTGATTTTCCCGTCACCGGGTTGCTCGCACAACCTACCACGAATCCTGCAGCCGACAGCGCACACATGTTGATGAATTCACGCCGACTCAAAATATTTAAAACAGACTTTTCCATTGTTCTCCCTCTTTATGGTTGCAACACAACTTTCGGACCATCCATTCCGCCTCATTTGGGCGAAAACTTAAAATTGAGTTTCACGCTTAGAACACGCACTGAGTCCTTTGTGAGTATGGCACAACTTGAAAAATAAAACAAGATTTACAAGCACTTATGATTTCGCCAACACATCAACTGTCTGGAGAGTTTCTATAAGAGTTTGACATATCCGGCCACACTGATGTAAATTTACTTTTAATGATGCACAACTTTAAATCATATATGATGTTATTCCTGTTGATGGTAGTCCAAGCTTGCTCGAACGTAATTGTCAGCCAGGATTATCCACTCAATACAGATTACGCGACCTTGAAAACATATGCCTGGCAGTCTGAGCATCAGGAAAAAACAGGTGATCTCAGGCTGGACAATCCACTTCTCGACGAGCGCATCCGTCGTGCAATCGATACTTTCCTGTTGGAAAAAGGATATCAGCGGGCTTCTGACGTTCAGCCTGATTTTTACATTGCTTACCACCAGGAAATTTTCAACCGGATCAGTGTCGATCAGCCCAGGTCCGGCTTTGCATTTGGTATGGGGAGTTACGGTTACCATGGCGGGATCGGTTTCAGTACAGGTACCAACAGTAGCAATTATGATGACAGCATGATGGTCATCGATATCATCGATTCGGAAAGTGGCGAAATTACCTGGCGGGGAACCGGTACTCGCCCTTTTGAGCGGCACACTGATCCGGAAAAATCGACCAACCAGGTCAATGAAACCGTTAACAAAATATTGATGCAGTTTCCACCGCAGGAGCAGTAATACCCGGGCCCAAAGAACCCGGGTTTGTAACTAGTGCCCCTCCATAAATGGTCTTTTCATGCCTACCGATATTACGGGCTTCAATGTCTATGACCAGCAATCAGCCTGTTTCTCCTTTCGACCGGGTCCGATCATAACCCATATACTGATTGCCGACGAAATCAACCGCACCATACCACGGACCCAGTCCAGTCTCCTCGAATGCATGGAAGAACGCCAGGTAACCGTGGATGGGAAAACGCATCTGCTCCCGAACCCTTTTTTTGTCATGGCCACCCAGAATCCCATTGAATTAGAAGGCACCTTTCCCCTGCCGGAAGCCCAGTTGGACAGGTTTCTGTTGAAAACCCGTCTGGGATACCCTGACAGGAAAGAAGAAATTCTGATACTCGAGCGCTTTCAGCAGACAGATCCTTTCCAGGAAATAGCACCCGTGGCAACACCCGAGGATATCAGCCAATTGCAACGGGACAGGAGAGATATCATTGTTTCAGCTCCTGTTCGGGAGTATATCGCCGATATTGTGAGGGCCACACGCGATCACACCGCTATACAATTCGGCGCCAGTCCCCGGGGTTCTCTCGGGTTGATGCGGGCAGGACAGGCCATGGCTGCTCTTCGCGGCAGGAATTATATCCTGCCTGATGACATCAAATCCCTGGCCCCACCGGTTCTCGCTCATCGACTGATCCTTAAGGAGGAAGACCGCCTGCGGGGCGAAAATCCCGATCATATCCTGGAAGGTATTATCCACCAGGTACCCGTTCCGGCCGCTGCAGGACCAGCAAATGGTGACTGAATACGATCAAATCAAAGAACCGACCATCTTTAATTCTCTGGTGGTCTGCTTCTTTGTAACTATTCTTCTTTTCATCGCCCTCCTGTTCCGTCAAAAAGAGCTCTCGCTTCTGGCACTTCTGATTCTGTTGGTCATGGGCGGGTCAAAAGCCTGGAGCAGCCTGAATTTTTTCCGCATCTCATGTGATTACCATGCGGATAAAAAGCGGGTTTTTCCCGGAGAAACCATCTCCATGGAATCCACCATAGAAAATAAAAAATTTCTCCCGGTCTGGATGCGCCTATTCTGGCCTGAACATCGTGCATTTGAAGCCCTGAACGACATGGATCCTTTTTCCCGACATGGGGCAAGCCTCCTGTGGCACCAGCAAATGCGGTTTCAACAGGATTATATTGCCAGACGCAGAGGGGTTTATCGTGTAGGGCCTCCCTGTCTTGAATCGAGTGATTTCTTCGGTTTTTTCCAGAAGGAAAAAAAATTGGGGAAACCGGTTCAGGTGCTCGTCTACCCGCGTCTTGTCCCCATCAAGACAATTTCTCTTCCCAAACAGGACTGGTTTGATACACCCGGTGCCAACAGCCCCATCAAAGATCCCGTCTACATCCTGGGCACGCGGGATTACCAACCGTCCAGACCATCCCGGCACATTCACTGGAAAGCAAGTGCACGGCGTCTTCGACTTCAGGAAAAGATATTTGAACCGTCTGAATTTGGCACGATCCTCCTGTTCCTGGACGTGGGATACTTCGACAAAGATCTGACGGAGGAGGCGTTCGAACATACCCTGGAAGTGATGGCATCCCTATCCATCAAATTGAACGAAAGGGGTTACGCAGTCGGTTTGATGACAAATGGTATTATAAAAGGAGGCGGTGCTTCCGAAGTAGCCCCGGCCAGAAACACCCACCAGCTTCCCGCAATACTGGAAGTGCTTGCCCGCTTACAGATTAAGCAGTCCAGGTCTATGATGCACGCCCTGCAGCAAACGCCATTCAAACGGCGAGGTATCAGCTGCGCCCTTTTCTCATACACGTATGGAGAAGATACAGCTGAATCAAAACGTATTCTACAGGAACGTAGCATTCCCGTATCGATATTTGTCTGCCATTCTGATTCCACGCTTGATTCTGCTAAACAACAGACCATGGCGGGGCTTCATTCGATCGACAGCATCAGACCCCAGGGGGAACATCAGCCATGATGTCCGGCAAAAAAGCACTGCTGGTTCTGGCCCGTGCCGGTATGGAAATGTCCTGGCGATACGCCTGGGCTGGTTTTCTGATGCTACTCGTGTGCCATCAGGCTCTCCCCCTTGCAGAAGCTGCTGGCGCGTTTGTCATGGCCATTCTCCTGAACCGTCTAGCCACAAGCCACCATCTGCGGTTGTATCAACGTCTTTTCCTTGAAACAGCCGGTCTTGTTCTTTTTGCCCTGCTGATCCTGTACCGCTTGTGGTATGAAACCTTTTCCTTTTTCAGCCTGACCTGGCTGGGTGCCCTTACTCAGGACCCCAGGAGCCTGTCTCAAAAATTCATGCTGCTGCTGGCTCTTTTTTGTCTGCTGTTGATATGGCGGGGGGGGCGGTCACTTATAAATCATCCCATGGATTATGATCACGTGTGTATCCAATTTGACAAAGGCATCGGGCTTTTTCTCCTCCTGCTTCTGGTCAAATTTCTGATTCATGAAAAAGCCGGCATTCTCGTAGAAGGTCTGTCATTCGGGTTTCTGATGGGCGCCTATTTTATTTTCAGCCTGCTTTCCATCTTCCTGACCCGCAAACAGCCTGACGTTAAAAAATCCTATATGACCGGTTACCACGGTATTGGTATCACCTTGAGTATAGCATCATCCATGGTCCTTTTTGGTTCAGGAACAATTGTCTTTTTTTATCCCCTCTTAACCCAGGTAGCGGATTCGTCCCTGGTGATAGTCAAGGACATAGCCGAACCCCTGGTTCCTGTTCTGGCGACCATTCTCATTTTCCTATTTTCCCCGGGAAAAATCCGCCTGCGTGACAACCTCGAGTCGGCCAACCATCCCGATTTTCCAGATGATGTGGTCAATGCCCCCGTCAGTGATTGGATAACCGCCCTGTTAAACAATGTTTCTATAGGATTAGGGGTGGCTATCGGCATCATTGCCTTGTTTTTTCTGGGACTTTTCATAAGGTATCTGTTGCGCCTGTTGATGAAAAGAAGCGATATAACCCGCTTCCCAGACATGTCCCAAGCCTGGGTTGTAAACCTGGTCAAATGGGTTTTATTACTGCCCATGCGTGTCTGGCGTGCGTTGAGATCCCTGCTGAAAAATGTTGAAAGTGCCGCATGGGTTTATGTGAGATTGCTTCGATGGGGAAAACGAAGTGGGCTGCGGCTGCGTCCCGGTGAAACACCCGCCGAGTATGGCAATCGATTGGTGCGACACTTTCCTGATCTTAGGGATGAAATCCTGTGGATTGTTAATGCGTTCAACAGGGAAATATACGGACAGATGACCACCGATCACAATATCCTGTTCCGCCTGCGTTCTGCACAACGACGAATGAGGCATCCCAGATATTGGTCATCACGAATAAGAATATGTTTTTTTCAATGACAACGCAATTTATAATAGGACATTCCAGCTAAAGATCTCTTGACGATACGGATCATCCATACTATAAAAAGTTATCTCAAAAATGTCTTTTGGCCCAAATCCTGTGTTACGCTCTCGTTTCAAATCCTCAAAATACGCCAGTATTCACCCCAGGGGCACTTCCTGCGGGCGCCTGGGGGTTGAAACTTGATCCCGCCTTGGCCTTGAGCCAAAATCCTATTTTTGAGAGGACTTTTATTTCTGCTCTATCCAAAGAAGGAAACAACCCATGCAAAGATTAGGTTCAAATTCTGAAGACATGAGAGACATGAATCCTGACGATACCTTCCTTGGGAGAGTAAAGCTTCTGGTTATCATGCTTAAAACTTTTTTAGGGGATTACCCTCTTGAAGGGTATAGACACAAAGCTATTTTGAAAAATGCAGAAGCTATTCACAGAGTCTGCGAGGACTGGAATCGATATATCACCCAGATAAGATCCACTCCTGATCGAAAAGAAGGGCTCGAGTTCGATCATATTTTCCATCAGAGAGTCAGTTTGCTTGCCACCATGGCCAAATCGTTTGTAGCCGGGAGCCCCATGGGTTATCATAGAAAAGTGGTCATCAGATCCAACATGGAATATGTATGTGATGCACTCAATTTCAATCCGCAGGAAGAAGATATCAAACTCTTAAGGGTCGCATAGCCTTTTATACCGCTTGTCATAACAATGTTCCAAAAATTGGATCGCGGCATAAAGGTTTGTAGCAGAAAACGGTCCTCAATCGGAACGTTTTTCTGACAACCCCTATAAAAGGCAGAGGGTTCCGGTCTCCACTCTTCACAACCTACAGCTTCTCTCCATAATGAGCTCCATGTCTCGCTTCATGCCTTTTATCTACAATGACTATATCCACTCACTGACAAATAGTATATCATTCAAATTCGCTCGCAAACTCCACGGCATGCGAAGCACTGCCGCACGGCAGAACCCGGGGATAACGCGCTCGCTGTTGCGGTTCAAGTTTCAATATTTCCCTTCCATTAGTAAAGAGGTGGTTTGATATGACAGAAGAAGGGTTTCAACCGTTGACGGGATATCGCAGATTTCCAGAGACTGAGATGAAAAAACGGGCCTCGGCTTTTTATTCCCAGATGCGGCGACGACGTACAGTGCGGGAATTTTCAGACCAGCCGGTTGACCGTAAGGTTATCGAAAATTGTCTGCGCACTGCCGCCACAGCCCCGAGCGGTGCCAATCAGCAACCCTGGCGCTTTGTGGTGGTGTCCGACACCATCGTCAAGCAACGAATTCGTAAATCAGCAGAAAAGGTCGAAAAGGATTTTTACAGCAAAGACACCACTCTTGAATGGAGAGACGCCCTCAAACAACTTAAAACAGGGCCCCAAAAACCATTTCTGGAAACAGCACCCTATCTAATTGCCATCTTTTCTCAAAAATACAGCTATTCAACCAAGGGAGAAAAAAAGAAACACTACTACGTCGCAGAGTCCGTAGGCATTGCCACGGGTATGCTCATAACAGCCTTACACCATGCCGGTTTGGTTACCCTTACCTACACACCTGCAAACATGAAATTTCTAAACAACATTTTAACAAGACCAACAAATGAAAAACCGTTTATGATTCTTGTGGTGGGGCATCCCTCTGAACCTGCGATTGTGCCGATACTTCAGAAAAAAACACTGGAAGATATTTCTGTATTTATATAGTGTCCTAATAGAACCTGTCCGGGCTGCCCATCAAAAATGGATGGCTAAATTGAAAACGAAGCGATTTTCTTATCACCCCATGTCCAATGATATCCCACATAAGGTATTTGACCCGTCAGCGCCACCCAAACCACTGAAATGGCTGGTTGGAAACATGCGCCATGCCAGGGGCTGGATTCTTATTTCCGTGTCGGCAGGCTTTGCCAGTGGATTGCTATTGATTCTCCAGGCAGCATTTTTATCCAGAATAATCCATGGGGCCTTTATCGACGGGCTATCACGGTCCGTCCTGAATCCACTTTTTCTGATTTTATGCGGTCTGGTTGCCTTGCGCGCCGGCCTGGCATGGGCAAGAGAAGTATCGGGGTTTCATGCCGGTGCAGGCATTCGCCAGGAAGTCCGCATGGCCCTGATACACCATATCGGCACCCTGGGGCCTGTTCGGGCTGATCATCCCCACAGCGGTGCCCTGTCAACCACCATTGTCGAGCAGGTGGAAGCGCTGCATGCGTTCTATGCCTACTATTTGCCCCAGCTGGCACTGGCCGTCTCGATCCCGGCAGCCATTGTGGCTTTTGTGTTCCCCATCAGTTGGGCCGCCGGAGGACTGCTCCTGATGACGGCACCACTAATTCCGCTGCTCATGGTCTTTATTGGCATGGGCGCCGAAAATATCAGCCAGAAACATTTTCAGGCTCTGTCACGTATGAGTGCCCACTTTCTTGATATTCTTCAGGGTCTCCCCACCCTCAAACTCCTGGACCGCAGCCGAGCTGAGGAAAAGTCTATTGCAAAAGTCTCCGATGAATACAGGCGGCAAACCATGAAAGTGCTGAAAGTCGCATTCTTATCCACGGCCGTGTTGGAGCTGTTCAGCTCTTTATCCATCGCCCTGGTGGCTGTCTACCTTGGAACCACGTACCTGGGGTATACCCAATTCGGCTTGTTCGGCCAGGCTCTGACCCTGAAACAGGGCCTCTTTATTCTGCTGCTGGCACCCGATTTTTATCTGCCTCTCAGGGAACTGGGGACTCACTACCACGCCCGAGCGGAAGCCATGGGCGCAACCCAGGAAATTTTAGACATTCTTTCCAGGCATCCTTCCGCAACCTTCACCGGTGATAGACAACTGGACACTTCCAGACCTCTTGCCGTGGACGCCAGCAAAATCCATTTTGCCTATAATATTCGTAAAGAACGGGTGTTAACTGATGTCAGCATAAAATTGGTGCCTGGAGAGCACGTGGCCCTGGTAGGAGAGAGCGGGGCCGGGAAAACCACGCTCTTGAACCTTTTGCTGGGATTTGCAGAGCCTGACCAGGGTGAAATTCGTGTCAATGGCAACCCCCTTTCAGAATTAGCCCTGGAAACATGGCACCGGGCCCTTGGTTGGGTTAGCCAGAATCCCATGCTGTTCCATGATACCATTGCAGGAAATATCGGTATGGCCCTGCCGGGTGCAACGAGATCAGATATCGAACAGGCTGCCCGCTCTGCTCACGTACTCGATTTTTCACGGCATCTTCCCAGAGGTTTAGACACAAAGGTGGGCGAACACGGATGGGGACTATCCCGGGGCCAGGTCCAGCGTGTGGCGCTGGCACGCGTGTTTCTAAAAGATGCACCGATTCTGTTGCTGGATGAACCCACCGCCGGACTGGATGTCGACACCGCACAATCAATAATGCAGACCCTCACATCCTTTTCAAAAATTCGAACGGTTCTTTTGCTCACCCATCGGCTGGATCATATTCAAACCGCTCACCATATTATCGTTATGACCGGGGGCAGACTAGTAGATCAAGGCAGTTATGAGGAACTCATGAATCGTCCGGGTGTGTTTAGGGAGGCTGTAAACAGTAAGCGATAAGCAGCTTAAGGCTTACGGCTTAAAGCTTATCGCTCAAATAATATATCATGAAAAAATTGCTTAAAGACCTAACACCGTTTATTCGCTTATTCCGACCACACTATCGTCGGATGGGCTTAGGCACTTTTCTGGGATGGCTGTCCGTCATGGCCTCGGTAGGACTTCTGGGGCTGTCGGGCTGGTTTATATCCGCTGCCGCCTTTGCCGGACTGTCCCTTGGAACCGCCTATCTGTTCAACTTTTTTTACCCCAGTATCGGTGTACGGCTGTTTGCCTTTACCCGCACCCTTTCCAGATATGCCGAACGAATCGTAACCCACGACGCCACCTTCCGCATGCTGGCCACGCTCAGACTCTGGTTTTACCAAAAGATTGAGCCACTGGCACCTGCCCGCCTGATGCAATACCGCAGCGCGGACATCCTGAACCGCATTGTGCTCGACATTGAGACCCTGGACAACCTTTATGTCAGGGTGCTTTCCCCCAGCATGACAGCTTTTTTGACCATCGTTGGGGTTGTTCTGTTTCTGGCTCTTTTCGATGTCTGGATTGCAGGAACCGCCCTTTTATTTCTTCTCATATCCGGAATTGCTCTCCCCCTGGCAGCCGCTGGGTCCGGCGCCGATATCGGTCGACACCTTACCATTAGCATTGGAAAAATGAGAATGCTAACCATCGAAGGTATCCAGGGTCTTTCCGAGTTGTTGGTTTTTGGCACCTGGAACCAGCAGATTGCCGCACTTGAAAAAGAGAGCTCTGCATTAATCCAATACCAGAGCCGAATGAGTCGCATCCGGGGACTATCACTCGCCGGGACCACCCTGCTCACAGGCCTGGCGATACTGACCTGTTTATACATCGGGGTAAACCAGGTAGGTCGTGGGATGCTGGACGGAGCCAACCTGGCTTTAGTCGGCTTTGCCGTGCTGGCATCGTTCGAAGCACTTTCACCCCTGCCCGCCGCCTACCAGTACCTTGGGCAGACAAAAAAGGCAGCTGAAAGACTGCTTGATATCGTAAATGCACCCCCAGCCGTTATCTTTTCAGAAGTCTCAATGAGCCCTGTCGAACACTTCCATATTCACTTCGACAGCGTTGATTTTCGCTATGGAAGTTCCGCCCCGTGGATTCTTGAAAGATTTGATCTGCACATAGGCCAGGGCCAACACGTGGCTATTCTGGGTGAAACAGGCACCGGAAAATCAACCCTTTTCAACCTGTTGGTACGATTCTGGGACCCGGTCAGGGGCAGCATTCAAATCGGCGATCATGATCTCAATACTTTTACCGAATCAGACTTGCGGCAGACCATCGGAGTTGTTTCCCAGCAAACCCATCTGTTTCATACCACCTTGCGTAAAAACCTGTTGATGGCCCGGCCCGAAGCTGACGAAACAGCATTGAGATCTGCATTGGAAAAAGCACAACTGCTCGATTGGGTCGAAGCACTTCCCCAAGGTCTGGATACCTGGATAGGGGAAGCCGGCAAAGGCCTTTCCGGGGGCCAGGCCCGTCGGTTGAGCTTATCCCGGATGTTTTTACAGAATGCCCCCATCTGGGTACTGGATGAACCCACCGAAGGACTGGACCGGATCACCGAACGAAAAATGATGCAGGCCTTGTTTCATGCATCTCAGACTCATACCCTCCTGGTCATCACTCACAGAACAGCAGATCTGGATCGATTCGACGAAATCATTCTCATGGGTGAGGGTCGTATTGTTGCCCGGGGAAGCCACAACGCCCTGTTGAAAACCAGCTCGGAATATGCGGCGTTAATCGAAAGAGGCTAGGAAGATTTGTTGAGATGAATAGCACAGGCCTGGTTGTCAAAAGATTTAGCCGTTCTCAAAACATCGGTACCATGTTGACAATTGGTTTTAAACTTGACTAAAATTTTACCTTCTTATATATAAATTCAATCTCCGCTTTTACGAATGCTTCATATCCATCTTTAATTTTAAGTAAGCTCCCATCTTTTACAAATGATAAAGGTAGGAAACCCTTGAAAAAGAAGACTGATAAAGTGCCTTTCTCTTTTCTTCCGGAAAAAGCACAGGAAGATCTTCATAGTCAATTTTCATCCGAAAAAATAAATAGAGGCACCATACTTCTGGTCCAGGAAATATCACCGGTTGAGAAGTTCCTGATTCTATCCCAAGGATCTGCCCTGTATTATTTTGAACAGAATAATGAAAAAACGCTTCAGGGGCATTTAAATGAAGGAGACAACTTCGGGGGTATTTCAATCCTGCTAAATGATGCCGTGTCCGTAAGAACGTTAGAGGTGCTTGAAAATTCTGTTTTTTTAAGTTTAGACGTCGACATTTTTCTTAAAATATGCACCGAGTTTGAAAAATTTAAAGCTTATTTTACAAATGCTTTTGGAAAGTTGATGCTGAATAAGTCCTACGCTAGTATTATTGCAAGGCAGGCTAGTGATAAAGAATTTAATCTGCCTTTTTTTAACCAGCCAATTTCAGCGATTTTCAGACCCAATATAGTCACCTGCCCGCATGACGCGACAATCCATGAAGCCGCAAAAAAAATGGCAAAGAGTAATTCAGGGTCAATCTTTATTAAGAATGAAAAGGGGAAAGTTGATGCCATAATCACCGATGCCGATCTTAGAAACAGTGCTATAGCCAGAGAGTTGGACTTTGGGCAACCCGCCTCTTCCATTGTATCGTCCCCCGTTGTTTCAGTTCCTGCCGACGCCCAGGTTTTTGAAGCGTTTCTCAAAATGGTTGGGGAAAACAAGAAGCATTTGGCAGTTTCCAGCAAGGCCAATGATATAATCGGCACTATTTCCGATAAAAATTTAATTGCCGCCCAGGCCAATTCTACATATCTTCTCGCTAAAACCATTAAATCAGCTAAAAACGTCAACCAGCTTGAAAATATGCATTCGAAAATGGCTTTAATGCTTCTGGATCCCATCCGAAACGGCGCAAATCCTGAATATGTTACACGCTTGATCACGACAATTTCCGACGCTATCTTGGATAAAGTCATAGAATTAAGCATTACAGAGCTGGGTAGCCCTCCATGTAAATTTGCTTTCATGATAATGGGTTCGGAGGGCCGGGAAGAGCAAACCCTTGTTTCTGACCAGGACAATGGCATTATTTACCAAGACCTAGAAGATGATAAAGACAAGGCAGATGCAGCAGCGTATTTCGGTAAACTTGCCGAACTGGTGTGCAACCGGCTCGATATCGCCGGATACAAGTTTTGTACTGGCGAATGCATGGCAAAAAATCCCAAATGGTGTCAGTCGTTGACAAACTGGAAAAAATATTTTCACAACTGGATATATAACGGGACACCTGAAGATCTTCTTAATTCAAGTATCTTTTTTGATTTCAAAGGCGTTTGGGGGGATTTGGATCTAACAGATCAACTCAAATCATTTCTATTGAAAGCTGTGGAAAAACGGCCAGGATTCTTAAGATATTTAACTGAAAATGCATTGTACTTCAAGCCACCCATAGGTCTGTTCGGCAAGCTAGTTGTTGAATCCAAAGGGGAACATAAAGACTCTATCAATGTTAAATGGGCCATGCAGCCAATTGTTGACTTTGCACGGGTCTATTCATTGAAACACGGCATTGTTCAAACCAATACCCTGGCAAGACTTTTCAGGCTGTATACAAAAAACGTATTAAACAATGAGCAGTATATTGATCTGGTACAATCATACAGCTATGTGATGCGTTTAAGGTTTTTAAGACAGATTACCACCATTATTGATGAAGAAAAACCTCCGGATAATTACATCAATCCGAGCAACCTGTCTTATCTCGATAACGCCATGTTAAAAGAGTTATTAAAAAAAGTTGGACAATTTCAACAAAAATTGAAAGCCGAATTTATTGGAACGACGTAATAAATGGCATTTATGGAGAATAATCAAACATTGAATGATAAAAGAATACTTGCCGTTGATGATGAACCCGATATCCTTGAATCATTGGAAGAACTTTTAGAGGATGAATTCATTGTTGACCCGGCATCCTCATTTGAAGAAGCCGTTTCTTTTCTAAAAAACAACACCTATGATGTGGCCGTGTTGGATATCATGGGAGTTAGAGGATATGATCTTTTAGAGGCCACTAACGCATTGGGAATCCCAACTCTAATGCTGACATCGCACGCACTCAGTCCGGATAATCTGAAAAAATCAATCGAACTGGGCGCCGATGCTTATATACCAAAAGATAAAATGGTGGATATCTCCTTGTATGTAGAAGATGTTTTAATCTCCCGACAAGGTAAGAAACAAAGTAATTTCAAATGGTATGCCAGGTTGAGACCCCTTTTTGACGAATTCTTCGGGAAAGAATGGAAAGACCCGGAAAAAAAATTTTGGGATGCGTTTGAAAAAAAGCACGTCAACTTATAAACATAACTTCGGCCAGCCACTATTGTTTTTATGGTAGATTAATTGAAGAACCTCACAGCATGCGAAGCACTGCCGAACGGCAGAACCTACGGGGAATACCCTCGCTGTTTCGGTTCATGGAGGATAAAAAAATGGAACCAGAAAAAGCCATAGCGGGAAAATATGTCCTCATCGTTGATGACGAACAAGATATCCTGGACACCCTTATTGAAATCCTTGACATGTGTAGGATCGACACAGCCTCGTCATTCAGCGCCGCAGAAAAAATGCTGAAGAAAAATCTATATGATATTGCCGTTCTTGATATCATGGGAGTAAATGGATACGAACTGCTGAGAATTGCTAACAGTCAGAATATTCCGGCGCTCATGCTAACAGCCCATGCTTCCTCAAATGCCAGTCTGAGTCGGTTAGCCGAAGGAGGGGCAGCCTATTATACCCCTAAAGATAAGATGCATGAGCTGGATACTTTCCTTGCAGACGTCTTTCAGGCTATTGCAGATGGAAAAAACTCATGGGAAAGAGGGTTAGAGCGTTTATGTATTTCTATGACAATGAAGATGGAAAAAGCTATTGGAAAAGAATATTAGAACATTTATGTATTTCTATTAATATGGAGAACAACAATGAATTTGAAAAAGAAAGGGGCGTAGGATCTGAGGGTTTGAGGGTAAAAGCCATAAGCAGTAAGCTATAAACTGCTTACTGCTTATGGCTAATAGCTTCCCCTCCAACCCTACGACCCTGCTTTTATCTTCCCGCCGATACAAAATCAGAGGCTTTCTTAAAAATAGGATTTTGGTTCAAGATCAAGGCAAACTCGAGTTTCAACCCGCAGGCGCCCGCAGGAAGTGCCCTTGGGGTGAATACTGAAGTATTTTGAGGAATTGAAACTCGAGTTCAACGCAGAGATTGGGACAAAAGACATTTTTAAGTTTGCCTCTAATACATCATGTCTTCCGGCTTGACTTTCCCCTTGAACAGATTATATGTCCAGATCTGATAGGCAAGCACAAGGGGAACAAACAGGATCACCACGACCAGCATGATCTTCAGCGTCAGTGGACTGGAAGAGGCATTATAGGCCGAAAGGCTGAAATCCGGATTGATGCTGGAGGGAAACAGGTTGGGAAACAATCCAATCACACCGAAAAAGGTCGCCCCGACAATGGTCAGCGCCGAGGAAAACCATGCGCTGAACCAGTTTTCCTTCTCCAGGTAGAATCGAACACCCAGCAATGCAACAACGGTAATAAGAATCACCACAAAGAGTATGGGGCTCGTGAGATAGTTCTGATAGAGCGGTGTGGCAAACCAGCTGGCCACCAGAAAAATCACGGCAACCACCAGCAGGAACGGCCAGATATTTTTCGACATTTTAACTGCACGATCATGCAAATCTCCTTCACTCCTGATGATAATCCAGTTTGCACCATGCTGCACAAACAGGAGCAGGAATAACACGCCGCCCAGCAGGCCGTATGGATTCAACAGGGTAAACAAGTTCCCCTGGTAAAGCCCCTCGCCATCAATGGGAATTCCCTGAAATATATTGGCAAACGCTACCCCGAAAAGAATGGCCGGAGCGATACTGCCGATGAAGATACAGGTATCCCAGACTTTTTTCCATCCCGGATGATCGACTTTGTTACGGAATTCAAAAGAAACGCCCCGAATAATCAGGGCAAACAGGATCAGCATCAAGGCGGTGTAAAGAGATGAAAACATCACGGCATACACCAGGGGAAATGCGGCAAAAGTCACGCCGCCTGCAGTGAGAAGCCATACCTCATTGCCATCCCATAAAGGCCCCATGGCATTGATCATTATATTTTTATCTTCCTCCGTTTTTCCCAAAACCGGATACAGTGCACCAATACCCAGGTCAAATCCATCCGTCATAAAGTAAAGTGCCCAAAGAAGACCCCAAAGAAAAAACCATATTGTTTGCAAAACCATTTTATCCTCCCATATTATCTAAAAACCCGCCAAACCAGTTAAGCTTATCTGGATTCATCGTTCGTCTCCATTTATTCGGATGCCAGTTCCGGTCCTTTTTTGGCTTTCTGGAACATCAAATAAAACCCGGCAGCACCCAGTACACTGTAAATCAGGACAAAGCCTACCAGAGAAAAAGCGACCTGTGAAACCGCAACAGGTGACGTACCGTCAGCGGTTCTGACCACACCGTAAACCAGCCACGGCTGACGGCCAATCTCCGCTACTACCCATCCGAGCTGAATCGCCAGATAGGGCAGTGGAATCGCAAACATCATAATTTTCAAATACAGCGAATTCTCAAGCAGCTTGTTGCGTTTGAACCAACCGAATACGGTTAGAAGAATAAAAATCACCCCCAGACCCACCATACCCCTGAATGCATAAGAGGTAACCAGCACCGGCGGTCGCTCATCTTTGGGAAAGTCCTTGAGGCCTTGAACTACGGCATTGAAATCATGTTTGACCAGGAAACTGAGCAAGCCGGGTATCGCTCCTATTTCAATGGCATTCCTCTCGTTTTCCGGATCCGGCCAGGTAAACAGATAGGACGGTGCCATATCGGTTGTTTCCCACAAGGACTCCATGGCAGCCAGTTTGGCAGGCTGTTTTTCAGCCACCATGACACCGTTCATATCCCCCAGGATAAAAACTACCAGAGAAAAAATAAGACCGAAACCCAAGCCGGTCTTGAAGGACTTTGTAAAGAATTCCTTGTGGTTGTTTTTCAGCAAATGATAGGCACTGATGCCCATGATAAAGAAACTCGCCAGTACCAGAGCGGAACTGATGGTGTGAAAGATCTTATAAATGGCAAAGGGCTGCGAAACCACCGCACCGAAATCCACCATTTCCGCCCTGCCATTACGGATCGTGAAACCCACCGGGCTCTGCATCCAGGCGTTGGCAATCAAAATCCATACCGCGGAAAGATTCGACCCGATGGCCACCAGCCACATCACCCCAGCATGGGCCTTTTTGGATAGTTTCTTCCAGCCAAAAATCCATACACCGATAAAGGTGGATTCCAGGAAGAAAGTGGCTGTGGCTTCAATGGCCAGGAGTGAACCAAAGACATCCCCTACATAAGCTGAGTATCGTGACCAGTTGGTTCCGAACTGGAACTCCTGCGTGATACCGGTGACCACGCCCACGGCAAAATTGATCAAAAACAGCTTGGCCCAGAATTTAGTCATGTTTAGATACGTTTCATCCCCGGTCTGGACATACCGGGTTTCCATATAGGCGATAATGATTGACAGCCCCAGCGTCAACGGGACAAAAAGGAAATGGAACATAATTGTGGATGCAAATTGCAATCGTGATAGGGTGACTAAATCCATATGCTTCCTCCTGATAAAATAAAATCGTTACACGACATTATATGCGTTACATTTATACAAACTACTCTATTGTTACCTAAGTTGAGCGTTTCATGGCCTCCATCAAATCAATGGTACAACTTTTATCCGCCAGGATACTTTTGAAGTTGGCTTGCCTGAGTGTCTCTCTGAGCTGGTCCCGGGCCGTTTCCCAGACCCGATGAATGGAGCAGGCCGATATCCGGTCACATGAGTCTGGTCGAACAACACAGTCGTTGAGATAAATCTCTCCAATGACCGCCTCCACCACATCCAGCATGGTCAAATTTTCCGAAGGCACCAGCAAGCGGTAACCCCCTTTTGAACCCTGAACGATCTCGATTATCCCGGCTCTGGCAAGTTGCTGAGCTATTTTACCCAGAAACTGTGCCGGAATATCCATACAGCGAGCAATTTCTTTCTTGCTGACCACAACGTCCATTCCCTGAAATGAAAGGAACATGGCACATCGTATGGCATATTCACCGGCTTTTGTCAGGCGCATTCTAACTCCCAGTCGCATTAGGACATATAGTATATTATTTATCCTATATTTTCGAAACCAGCATGTGTCAAGCAATTTCTACAATAAAATCGTAGCACGATTTTATAGAACGCGACGGTGTCGCTCCGATGCGAAAGACTATAATTTGAATTCATCCCACGCTGCAAGCAGCGGGGAATTCAAAGTTAAAATATATCCTCACAATCAGAACCATTTTAGTAGGAAAAGAAATTGACATTCCCCCGCATCTCAGATAGATAATTTAATATAATTCTCACTGTCACAATGTTACATATGATGCCTTTTAATCCCAGGTTTCATTGGATTGATCTCTGGCTGATATTTTCCAATCAAATTAGAAGTCATCTCAAAAAAGAGTTTTTGGTTCAAGTTCAAGGCGGCCCCGTACTTCAACCCGCAGGCGCCCGCAGGAAGTGCCCTTGGGGTGCATACTGTAGTATTCCGAGGATTTGAAGCAAGAGGCCAACACAGAAATTGGGCCAAAATACTTTTTTGAGATAGCTTCTAACGAAATGCCGTCGGGTACCTGCTCACATGGATCGTCGAACTTTTCTAAAAATCGCCGGAATGGGAAGTCTGGCGTTTGCTACTTCCTGCAGCCCTGAAAGTGACAAAAGACTTTTTTCCCTGGTACGCGCTCCCGGAGACATGGTTACAGGTAAAGCAAGCTGGTATGCTTCCACATGTCGGGAATGTCCGGCCGGATGTGGCATTCTTGCCAAAAATCGTGAAGGCCGCATCATAAAGCTGGAAGGCAATCCCCTACACCCCATTAATAAAGGCAGACTCTGCATGCGTGGCCAGGCTGCTCTGCAGGGGGTCTACCACCCCAACCGACTCACGACACCTCTGTTTAAAAAAGACGGCCACTTTCAAGCCATCTCCTTTTCTGAAGCACAATCCCTTTTGAATACACGGGCAGCCATTGCCCGGGATGGATCGAATCGGGTGCGTATGCTGACGGAAACCATTGGCCTCAATCTCATGCAATTGCTCACCGAGGCAATGCAACATCTGAACAGCCCGGCACCCCTTGTGTTCGAGCCCTATGCCTATGAATCATTGAAGACTGCCAACGCGTTGGTATTCGGTGTCGACGGTCTGCCATCTTACCACATGGATCAGGCAGATTTTCTGGTCTCTTTTGGCGCCGACTTTCTGGAAACATGGCTGTCTCCGGTTGAATACGCATGGAAATTTAAAACCATGCACGCCCATCAGGCCGGTATCAAAAATGCCTTTTTGCATGTCAGCCCCTATCAATCCCTGACCGGTGCCAATGCAGATCTGTGGCTTGCATGCCGTCCCGGGACCGAGCACTTGATTGTCCTGGGTTTGATTAAACAGGCCCTGGCCGACGGTTTGGGCAGGACACTTCCCGCACCCCTGCACCAGGCCTTGACCACATCTTCAGCCCCTATGACCCGCGATTACCTTATTCAGCACACCGGAATATCTTTACACGGATTTGACGCCCTGGTGAAACGCCTCATGCAGGCGAGCCGTCCGCTCATACTCGGTTCAGGTACCGGCGCCGCCGACACCAATGGGTTATTGACCCAGGTAAGCGTCAACCTGCTCAATCTTATCCTGGACCCAGACCTGCATCTGCTGGATTTTACCCGGCATCATCGGGTTGAAATGGCGGCCAGACGATCGGATGTTCAGAAATTTTTCAAGACACTTGACCACGATAAAGTTGAACTGCTGCTGATCAACAATAGCAACCCTGTCTTTGGAATGTCACCCGATAGTAATCTGAAAGAAGCCCTCCAAAAAAGCGATCGCTTTGTGGTTTGCTTCAGCAATTTTCTGGACGAAACAACAGCATCAGCAGATCTGGTTCTACCGGTGCGTATGCCCCTCGAGACCTGGGACGAGTATGGTGGCAAAAGTGGCCTGACATCGACCCTGCAGCCGGCCATGGGTAAGTTGACCAACAGCCCTCATCTGGGTGATGTGATGTTGAATGCCTGTTTTGCACCCGAGTACCCCATCAAATCGTATAAGGATCACCTGGTTTCCACGCTGGCTGATACCCACGCAATTACCGATGAATTCAAGTGGGTCAAAACCCTGCAGCAAGGGGGTCACTTTGAACCAGTGCATTCACCCGTTGATCTGCAGCAACCGCCCACGACAGGCATCATTGCCAATCTGCTTGCGCAACCGCCTGAACTAAACCCATCGGAGCTGACGTTTACAGCCACACCATCCATACGCTTTTTTGACGGGCGGGGTGCCAACAAACCCTGGCTGTGTGAAATCCCTGACCCCCTGTACCGTATTGCCTGGCAGACACCGGTGGCCATGCATCCTGAAACCGCCCGTGCCAACGACATGCAGCAGGAAGATGTCATCGGTATTGAATCCAGTTCTGGCAGTCTGGAAGCACCGCTGGTCCTGTCCGAACTGGTGGTGCCGGGCCTCCTGGTCATGAACATCGGTCAGGGTCACCAGGCTATTGGCAACAAAACAAAGCCTGTTGGATTGAATCCACTGCAATTGCTTTCCCTAAAAATTCACAAGGATTCCGGCGGCGCTGACTTTAACACAACAGATATCAAGATCCGCAAAACAGGTCGCACCATGAAACTGGCCAGCACTTCCGGCAGTCTGACCCAGCATGGACGTACCCTGGCCCTCTCCATGACTCTGGCGGATTTACAGAACAAACAATTACCAGCCAGATCCGGTCTCACCATGGGGAACTTTCCCCTGACACTCCCCTTACCCGAAGGTTACGACCCAAAACGGGATGTTTTCCCTCCCCATGATCACGATACCTATCGCTGGGGAATGGTGGTGGATCTGGACAGATGCATCGGTTGTGGCGCTTGTTCTGCAGCCTGTTACGCTGAAAACAATATTGGGATCGTGGGAGAAAAACGGATTCTGCAAGGCCGTGAAATGGCCTGGATGAGTGTCGAGCGTTACCACGCAACAGACAGGATGGAAAGAGTGACCTTCCTGCCCATGATGTGTCAGCATTGTGACAGTGCCCCGTGCGAGTCGGTCTGCCCGGTGTATGCCCCGCATCATTCCAAGGAGGGCTTGAACAACCAGATTTACAATCGCTGTATCGGCACCCGCTACTGCGTTCAGAACTGCCCTTACAAGGTGCGCCGGTTCAACTGGTTTGCCTGGAAATGGCCAAAACCCATGAACCTTCAGCTCAATCCGGATGTTACCGTCCGCAGCAAAGGCGTCATGGAAAAATGCTCCTTCTGTATCCAGCGAATCAAAGACGCCCATAATGCCGCTAAAAATGAAAGCCGATTGATTCGCGACAATGAGGTAGCACCGGCCTGTGTACAAACCTGTCCCACCAACGCCATTGTATTCGGAAATCTGATGGACAAAACCAGCCGCGTCCGGAAACTGACCGAGAGTCCCCGCGCCTACCAGGCCTTGGGGTATCTCAATACCAAACCGGCTGTGATCTATTTAAAAAAGGTGGTCCAGGAGATATGAGCCAGCTCACCTACACAAAAATCGATCAAACCATTCTGGATACGTTAACGCCTCCAAAATGGACCTACTGGGGTATCCTGCTGCTGTTGCTCATGGGCGTCCTGGTGGGAGCGGCCTGCTGGACATACCAGATTTTTGTCGGTATTGGGGTAGGAGGGCAGAACAACCCGGTGGCCTGGGGAACCTATCTGATCAATTTTGTCTTCTGGGTGGGAATCGCCCACTCGGGCACATTGATTTCCGCCATTCTGCACCTCTTCAGGGCCGGGTGGCGCAATCCCATCGCCCGGGCAGCGGAAACCATGACAGTATTTGCGGTCTGCGTCGCAGGATTGTTTCCATTTATCCATCTGGGGCGTATGTGGCAGGTGTATTACATGCTCCCCATACCGAACCAGAGACTTTTGTGGCCCAATTTCCTTTCACCGCTCATGTTTGACGTGATTGCCATCAGCACCTACCTCACCGTAAGTTCCCTGTTCTGGTACACAGGCATGCTGCCGGATCTGGCGGCTGTGCGGGACCGGTCCACGGGAACCCGCCACAAGATATTTACATTTCTCTCATTGGGCTGGTCAGGCGCTCACGAGCAGTGGCGTCACTACACCCGCGGATATCTTTTTTTCGCGGCTCTGGCAACCCCGCTGGTTATCTCCGTCCACAGCGTCGTATCCTGGGACTTTGCCCTGGGCATCGTTCCCGGATGGCACACAACCATTTTTGCACCCTACTTTGTAGCCGGCGCCATCCATTCTGGTCTGGCCATGGTTTTGACCCTGATGATCCCCTTGCGCAAATTATTTAAATACGAGGACATCATTACCATGGAGGTCCTGCAGAATGTGGCTAAAACCATCGTTCTCACCGGCTTGATTGTGGGTCTGGCCTATGGAACCGAATATTTTATCGCCTGGTACAGCCACAACACCATTGAAATGGAACAATTCCGCTGGCGGGCGCTGGGGGATTACCGCTGGGGATTCTTCTTCATGGTGCTCTGTAACACACTGGCCCCGCTGCTCTTTTTGTTTAAAAAGGTTCGCACCACCATTGCATCCCTTTTTATCATCTCCCTCATCATAAACTTTGGTATGTGGTGGGAACGGTTCGTCATTATCGCGGGCGGTGTTGCCCACGGATTTGCCCCCCATGCCTGGGGACTTTACAAACCAACCATGATCGAATTCGGCATCATGCTCGGTGCGTTCTGCCTCTTTTTCTTTTTGTTCATGTTGTTTGCAAAACACTTGCCCTCTGTTTCCATGACCGAGATGAAAGAGACTCTCGAAGGAGGTCACGACCATGCCGCATGAACGACATATTATGGGCCTTTTTAAAAACGAAGATCATGTGGTTTCGGCTGTAGAGGCGTTAAAGACATCTCCTTATGAATTCATTCGTGTCAACACACCCATCCCGAGCCATAAGATCATGCAGGCTCTGAACTTGAAAAAAAGCAAGGTGGGCTGGTTTACACTCTGCGGTGGGATTCTTGGATTCCTGGCCGGGTTCGGTCTGGCTGCTTTCACCGCTACTCGCTGGAATCTGATTGTCAGCGGCAAACCCATTATGGCCATTATTCCCTTTGTGGTGGTGGGATTCGAAGCAACGATCCTCTTTGCCGTGTTCGGTAACGTGATCGGTCTTCTCACCCAGATGCGACCACCCAACGATGGTTGGATGAAATATTATGACCCGCGATGTTCCGGGGAGCATTTTGGTGTTCTGGCCACCTGTGATGCCAACCAGGAAGATGGCCTGGAAGACTTCTTCAGGCAACGGGGAGCAGAAGTAACAATCTTTTAACACTTGATAGACCCATATGATGGATACCAAAGTAACCCAACATACTGCCGTTAAAAAAAGCCCCGCATTCTGGGTGTTCAGCGCCCTTTTCATACTGGGAACAATGACATTCCTGTGGGGACTGACCAGCCATCACCCGCAAAAAGCCTGGCAGGCCTATCTGATCAATTTTCTGCTCTGGTCGGCAATTGCCCAGGGTGGTCTGCTGTTCTCGGCGGTCATGCACATAACCAAAGCACGCTGGAGCGGTCCCCTGTCAGGTCTTTCAGAATCGTTTGCCTCCTTTTTCCCGATATCCTTTGTGCTCTTTCTGATTCTCTTCATGGGCAAAAGCCATATTTTCCCATGGATCCATGAGGATCTGCATGGCAAAGAAGTCTGGCTCAATATTCCCTTTCTCTTTGCCCGGGACGGCATCGGTCTCCTTGTTATGTATCTTCTGGGTTTCGGGTTCCTGTATTATGCGTTGCAGCTCAAACTCGGCAATCATGAACCTGATGGTAAAATCCGTCAGGCCGTTTTCAGGCTCTGGCAACAAAAACAGCTGTCACCGGAAAAAATACGCCAGAGAATGACGGTCTGGGGTGTACTCTATATTCTGGCATTTGCGCTTGTCTTAAGCCTGGTGGGATTCGATCTTGTAATGAGCATGGATCCGCACTGGATTTCCACCCTTTTTGGCGCGTACCATTTTGTCAAAGCTTTTTTTATCGGGCTGGGAGGATTGATCATTCTTGCGGCGATTATGCATACCCGCAACGGTGCAAGATCCCCATTAACGTCCGCCCATTTCCATGACATCGGCAAGCTGTTTTTTGGCTTCTGTCTTTTGTGGGCTGATTTCTTTTATGTCCAGCTGCTGGTCATCTACTATGGCAATATTCCCGAAGAAACCTATTATGTGATTACCCGTACCATGCTGGCGCCCTGGAACAAGCTGGCATGGATGGTTTTTCTAACCTGTTTCGTGGGTCCTTTTTTCATCCTGCTGAATAAAAATGTGAAAACACAGCCCATTTTCATGGCCGTCATATGCACCATTGTCATTATCGGGATCTGGTTCGAGCACCTCCTGCTCCTGGGCCCGGCATTGAGTCACGGCGCATCATCCATTTCCCTGGGTTTTTCAGACGGGTTGATTTCCCTGGGTTTTTTCGGGCTCATGGCCCTGGCCATCGGCTTTTTCTTCAGGGTCTTTCCGGAGCTATCCGGAAATGAGAGGGCAGAATCTTGAGTAAAAACAAGACAGCCATTCTGTTATCCGTATTAACGTTGATTTTCACGGCCGGCTTCCTGTTTATATTCTATGGAATATCTTCCGATGCCATGGGACCTGAGCAACCCATACCTTTCAGCCACAACGTTCATGTGGGGGTTAAGCAGATACAATGTCAGTACTGCCACCCGTATGTGGCTTATTCTAATTTTCCGGGCATACCGCCAGTTGAAAAATGCCTCCACTGTCATAACTATATCATCGCCAAGCATCCATGGATACAGGAGGAACACCGCTATTTTGATACCAATAGCCCGACACCATGGGAAAAAGTCAACTACGTTGCCGAGCACGTTCTCTTCAACCACCAACGGCACATCAACAAAAAAGTGGCCTGCCAGGAATGTCATGGCCAGGTGGAAAACCAGCATCGTCTGCCGGCTAAAAACTGGCGTATGGGAATGTGCCTCGAATGCCACCAGAAAAAAGGGGCCAATGTTGACTGCTGGCTGGCATGTCACAGTTGAAAATTAAATTTTGACAAGCGGTATAAAATCGTTCCAACGATTTTATTGAAGGAGTGAGTGTGTCTACCGAAGAAACTGATATTGAAACCTTTCAGAACCAGACGGCCAAAGCCTTTACACTGACGTCCGCCTCCTGGTTTGCCGTGGCGACCACCTTCGGGCTTATTGCCGCAGGATACTTGATGGCACCGGATTTCATGGCCAATATCGAATATATCCACTTCGGACGTATGCGACCCATGCACATCAATGCCGTGCTGTTTGGGTTTGTGACCCCCGGTCTTCTGGCGGTGGCTTTCTACTATATACCCCGCATGCTGCGCACCCAACTCTATAGCCATAAGCTGGGTGTTATATCCGCTATCTTCTGGAACATCACCATAACGGCCGGTATGATCGGAATCTCTCTGGGGCATACCCAGGGCCGGGAATATGCAGAATTACCCTGGATAGTGGATATCATGGTGGTCATCTCCTTCGCCCTGGTGGCCGTCAACCTGCTCATGACCATCGCCAGACGTAAGGAGCCGATTCTGTATGTTTCCATCTGGTATGCCATGTCGGCCATCATTCTCACGGCCTGTACCTATTGTCTCGGCAATGTGATCTGGAAACCGGACACAGGCGCCCTGGTGGGTATCCCGGATGCGATCCTGTTGTGGTTTTACGGTCACAACGTCTTCGGTCTTCTGCTGTCGCCCATGGCGCTGGGGGTTGCCTATTATGTGCTACCCATTGCCACGCGCAGCCCTCTCTACAGTCACACCATGTCCCTGGTGGGATTCTGGTCACTCATTATTGTCTACACCCATGTTGGCACCCATCATCTGCTCCAGGTCCCGGTACCCACCTGGTTGAAAACCATCTCCATTGTGGACAGCGTGGCCATGGTGATTCCGGTGATGATTGTCCTGATCAATCTCTGGTATACCGTTAAGGGCAAGCTGGGGGATATCCACGCCGACATCGGAGCCAAGTTCGTTTTCACGGGTACGATCTATTATTTTATGGTGAATATACAAGGTTCCATGATGGCCCTGCCACATGTGCAGCGCATCACCCACTTTAACAACTGGGTCGTGGGGCATGCGCATATCGGTGTGCTCGGGTTTGCCGGCATAACGGCCCTGGGTGGTATTTATTTTATCCTGCCCAGAATAACCGGCAAACCACTTTACAGCAGATTCCTTGCAGACCTGCAGTACTGGCTTGTCCTGATCGGGATAACCGGCTTTTTTGTGGTACTTACAACCGCAGGTCTGATACAAGGCAATGCCTGGTACAATGGTGAAACCCTCTACCGGACGCTGCCCGAAATTCAACCCTATTATCTGTTAAGATCGTCGCTGGGGACACTGATTGTGATCGGTGCTTATCTTGGATTATACAACGTGGTTCGATCTCTATATTTCAATCGTGGAGCTTCAACATGAAGATGACGCCAACCGTCATCATTGTCGGTATTCTATCGCTATTGGCAGCCATTACCCTGACCATGGTATATTGGCCCTATACCACGCGTGTTACAGAACCCTCGGAAATTTTCCGTGAGCGCACAGCGGTGGAGGCTGCCGGGCGTAAAATCTACCTGGAAAACGGCTGCGTCTATTGTCACAGCCAGTCCATTCGCTCCATCGACTGGGGTCACGGTGCAGACCGAATTGCCCAGCCTGGTGACTACATTGCCGATGAGCCCATCGCCCTGGGGTCCCAGCGTACCGGTGTGGATCTCTCCCAGGAAGGCGGTGAACACCCGGATGACTGGCACATCGCTCATTTCATCAATCCGCGCTACACCCGTCCGGCCTCCATCATGCCGCCTTTTGAGTGGCTGGGCATGGAACGTACCCGGAAACTGACCCGGTATATGCAAAGCCTGGGATTCAAAGCCGCGGACAAACGCATGGAACGACAGAATTACTGGAAAAAAGAATCCATCAAGGCATTTGAATCCGGACCTGATGCCAATATCAAATGGTTGGCCGACATCACTCCCGAGGGATGGCGAAAGATACCGAACCCATACCCCACAACCCGTGCCGGTCTACAACGGGGGAAAAAAATCTATCAAAACTTCTGTATCGGCTGCCACGGACCCATTGGTGACGGTATGGGACCGGGACAACCCTGGATGTATCCACCGCCATTAAATTTCACCGTCTTGAAAGGCAGAGACATATCGGGCGGCATCCTTTACTATCAGATCATGAACGGCATCACCGGAACCGCCATGCCTTATTTCAAGCGGGATCTGGAGTCCCAGAAAATATGGGAAGTAGGTGATTACGTGGCGGTCAACTTTATCAATCAAAGCGATGCCAACACAGAACCGCGGGGTATTGATTCGGCGTGGGAACCTTAAGAGAAGGGTTGGAGGGTTGGAGGGGTGGAGGGTTGCTGAAAGCTATCAGCGGAAAGCACCTAACAGTCTTCAGCCTAAACCGCTAAAAAGCTAATAAGGGTTAAAGGGTAAGCC
>RCNC010000281.1_pt1 | contig 30974 bp, 22 predicted proteins | sample 2041301 | NCBI WGS metagenome assembly RCNC01 (sample SAMN09708231, study PRJNA481090) | Marine sediment metagenome, whole genome shotgun sequencing project. | biome: marine sediment; feature: ocean; material: sediment; isolation source: Sewage treatment plant 13A marine sediment (STP13A) ... | reverse complement strand
TAACCCTGAGTACCTTCTCAATAATTTCCCTGGAACTCGAGGAAGCCACCAGTGCTTGTATACTTTCCTGGGCCAGGGCTTCTAGCAATTCCAGGAGTCCCGGCATCAGCGGGATATTGCCCGGCTGATCCAGCTGTGACATAAACCTGGTTCTTTCTTCTTTCACAAGGAAGTCAATATCTGTATCCATCTGATATTTATCCTTCATGTGCTGCCACATAGACCTTTCGGCTGCACCTATAAACAAGCGGTGCTCTTCCGTTGAAACAGGGATTTCCAGATCGTCATACATCTGTCGTTCTATTGCCTGGTATACCTTCTCGGAGTCAACAATGACACCATCCATATCAAATATTACAGCGATTTCAAGCATATTGTATTTATTTGCCTTCCATGTAAAAACCACCCAGGTCTCCTTCAAGGGTATTGTTAGAGGCTGGATCATTGATCCCGAAATCCGAAGCTCCTGACTTGATCAGTACACCATATCCCTTGCTGTTGACAATCTCAGCATTGGTAATGGTCACATCGGCCGCAGTGGCTTCTACGATAACATTTCCTTTGTCTTCTAATGCACCACCTCCGTCTCTGATCACCATATGGTTTATCAGGATCTCCTGTGTACCGTTCAGTATGATACCGTCCCAATGACCCTTTTTGGATTGTGTTCCTTCAAAGGTTACCGGTGTGCCTGACTGCCCATTCACCAGTAGTCCTCCCGACACCTCGATATACCTGCCTGCAAGTAGTTGAATGGTAGATCCCGCTTCTACGACCAGATCCTTCGTTGCTTTAATTTGTAGAGGTTCAATGATTATGTAGTCGATTTCGGCATCCATGTTTATCCATGTCCCAAGGGGATCATCCAGTCCCATATGAACCTCAACAGCTGCAACCGTTTCAGAACCTGAGCGAATGGTATTGCCGTTTACTACCTTGTTTACATCATCCATCCTGATCCGCACTGCTGCCCCTGAATTGTTTTCAATGAGATTGTCCTTAAAGTTATCGAAAAACTGGATATGGCCTGAACCGGGCAAATGAATACCCATACCACCACTCCCGGAAACTGTGCAATGATCCATGCTAAGGGTCTGGTCAACGACGAGTGCGGCTGTTTCTTCCTGGCCAGGAAGTGGACTGCCCCCGGCATTCAGGATACTAACGTAGGTAAAGCCGGCATGCCCGTTCGTCACATTTATCCCTTTCCATGCGCCGGAGACAGGATTTATACCATTCATATAAACCATAGCGGTGTCATGTCCGGATACCGTCAATGCGCCATCGACACTGATTCCTCCCTCAGCATCATAATACATTTCCACGCCCTTGGTAATACCCAGGTTCTTATTGAATGTAAGCATTCCCTTTACCCGGTAGGCTATCCCCATATCACTAAACAGGGGATTCTTTGTCTCCTGGGCTGAGTATGTCGATTGATATAATTCTATATAAGTTTCAGGCGTTTCCTCCTCAAAGTTTTGCCCGTCCAGATCACTCAGTACGTACACAGGAATAAGCATGGGGCCAGCTGCATTGTTTTCGAAACGATTATTGCTGTATGGGTAGACCTGGTTTGGATTGTCAAAGAAAAAATCCGAATCGTCCTTGACAATGATCCCGTATCCTCCACTATTCTTCAGGGTATTCCCGGAAAATGCAAGGGTGGCATTCCCCCTTGTCATAATGGCTGCCTTTTCGTTCTCATTGCCAGTAAAAGAAGCATTTCCGGCATTTTCAATCACACAATTGGCGAAGGTATTACCGGCGGTTTCTATATAGATTCCCTTCCAGTTTGCATCAATGGCTGTGAAAGTGGTATTGTCTGCAATTATATTCCCCGCATTTTTAACCACCAGAGATGCATCATGGGCAAATTCGATGATGACACTTGGATCAATGGTTAATTTGGCGAGTACCTGCAATTCTCCTCGAACCCTGTAATCTGCACTTAAATCGAGAGCAATTTTCTGCAAACGGGTATCTTCTGTGATCATATCAGGCAATAGTACGGCACCTGTAACATCTATATTCTGGTAATCCTTGCTGGATAAATCCCCTTTTGTAAGGCTCAGCTGTACCTGGTAAATTCCATTGCTAAAGGGGATGAAATAGGCAGAATCAGTTTCAGCATATACGACCGAATCCTCACCGGGTTGGGTTTTGATATGCCAGATGATTTGATAATCTGTACCTGTTGAAGCACTGAGATCAAGCCTTACGGTATCACCAATGCTGGCCATGGCATCAGGACCAGTTTGTGCTACAAGCTGGGGGCCATCTTCGTCTTTTTTACATGAAAAAAACAGGAACACCATGGCCAGGAGTAAGCCAGGAATTATAGGGTAGTTCAATTTTAAATGTTGCATAAGTAATGCTAGGTTTATAAAGGCTTCTACGGTAAAATCAGCTTTGGGTTTTTTTTTGTTATTTTGCACAAAATCTAAGTATATGTGTTTAGCTGTTCCGGGTAAAGTGGTATCCATCGATTTTGCTGATCCTGAGATGAAAATGGCAAAGGTGGATTTTTCAGGAATTGTAAAGGATGTTTGTGTGCAATGGCTGCCCGAGGTGAAGGAAGGGGATTATGTGCTTGCCCATGTAGGTATGGCCTTGAATATAGTCGATGAAAATGATGCCATGGAGACCCTTGAATTACTGAAAGAGTTGGGAGAAATTGATGCTAAAATGGGAGAGGAAGGCTGGTGATACAGAAGGTAGGATCATGAAATATGTTGATGAATACAGGGATATTGAGCTGGTGAAGAACCTTTCCAGCAAGATCCACGAAGTGTGCAGTGGAGATTGGACCATCATGGAGATCTGTGGTGGACAGACCCATTCCATTATGAAATACAGCCTGGAAGAATTTCTCCCTGAAAATATCCAGCTGGTCCATGGTCCGGGTTGCCCGGTTTGTGTTACCCCGCTGGAGATCATTGACAAGGCCATCAGGATTGCCCAACGAAAAGATGTGATCTTCTGTTCATTCGGAGATATGCTAAGGGTACCGGGATCAGAAAAGGACCTGCTGGGCGTAAAAGCAGAAGGGGGCGATATCAGGATATTGTATTCCCCGCTGGATGCTCTTAAAATTGCCAGGGAGAACCCGGAAAAACAGGTGGTTTTTTTCGCCATTGGATTTGAGACTACCGCACCGGCTAATGCCATGGCTGTGAAGGAAGCCAGTCGAAAAGGGATCAGTAATTTCTCTATACTGAGTTCCCATGTGCTGGTACCACCGGCCATGGAAGCCATACTTTCCAATCCACATAATAAGATCCAGGGATTCCTTGCAGCGGGACATGTATGTACAGTGATGGGGTATGAGGAATACCTGCCCATTGCTTCAAAATACAATGTACCCATTGTGGTGACCGGGTTCGAACCAGTGGATATCCTGCAGGGCATATACCGGGTTATTCTGCAATTGGAAAAGGGATCTGCCGAAGTGGAGAATGCTTATGGAAGGGTGGTCACCCGGGAGGGTAACCAACAGGCTAAAAAATTGTTGAATGAAGTCTTCGAACACACAGACATGAAATGGAGGGGGATTGGCAGCATCCCGGATAGTGGTTTCCGCCTGGCTCCAGGATATGAAGCCTATAATGCTGAAGAGATCTTTGATGTTGGCCATATTGTCCAGCAGGAGTCTGATAAATGCATTGCCGGAGAAGTCCTTCAGGGATTGAAAAAACCCGGTGATTGTCCCGCCTTTGCTAAGGAATGTAAACCTGAGCATCCGCTAGGGGCCCCCATGGTTAGTTCAGAAGGTGCATGTGCGGCCTATTACAGGTTTAAGAAAAGAGAAATTTCCTGAATTAAATAAGAAATGGATTTTCAGTTAAGTTGTCCCATTCCCATCAGCGAATATCCTGTGATAACCATGGCTCACGGAAGCGGAGGCATATTATCACACCAGCTGATAGAGCAAATGTTCCTGCCTGCTTTTAATAATGACCTGCTTAATGCTGGACATGACGGAGCAGTTATTACAAGGGAGGCTGGAAGGCTTGCCTTTACAACGGACAGTTTTGTAGTACAACCAATTTTTTTCCCCGGAGGGAACATAGGGGACCTGGCCGTAAACGGGACCGTAAATGACCTGGCATGTTGTGGTGCCAAGCCTGAGTACCTGTCGGTGGGCATGATCCTGGAGGAAGGATTGCCTATGGAAGATCTATGGAAGATCGTACTGAGCATGAAAGAGGCAGCAGACAAGGCGGGGGTAAGCATAGTAACGGGTGATACAAAAGTGGTGGACAGGGGAAGCGGGGATAAAATATTCATCAACACTTCCGGCATTGGACGGGTCAGGGAAGGTGTTAATATCGATCCCAGGAACTGCAAGCCGGGAGATGTTATTATTCTCAGTGGAACCATAGGAGACCATGGGGTGGCTATTATGTCAGCCAGGGCCGGACTGGAATTTGAGACATCCATCGAAAGCGATTCAGCAGCCTTGAACGGACTGGTGGATAGCATATTGGATACCAGTCCGAATATATCGGTTCTCCGGGACCCCACCCGTGGAGGTGTGGCAACAACATTGAACGAGATCAGCCAGTCAGCCCGTGCAGGCATGGTTCTTCAGGAGGACCTTATCCCGGTTTCTCCTGCTGTCAGGGGAGCCTGCGAGGTGCTTGGCCTCGATCCACTCTATATTGCCAATGAGGGAAAATTATTGGTCATCCTTCCTGAGAAAGAAGCTGAAATAGTTCTCGGGAAGATGAGAGAGCATCCCCTGGGATCAAAAGCATGTGTGATTGGAGAACTGGTAGCTGAGCACCCCTCAATGGTCAGGATGACCACAAGTATCGGTTCCAGCAGGATCATCGATATGCTGACAGGAGAACAATTACCCAGGATTTGTTAGCAATTACCCCTACAGAGCCGGATTCAGCAAAATCTTCATACTGTTCTCATCCTTCCTGTCAAACATCTCATAGGCCCTGGGACCCTCCGAAAGGGGGAGTTCATGGCTGATGATCATATCCAGGTCAAAAGGCCAGTCCTCCAGTTTGGGTAAAAGAATATCCATATAATAACGTGCTGAACAACGACCGGTCCTATAAGTAAGATTCAGGTTATAGGCATCTGCTGGGGTAAATGCGAACATGTCAGAAGTATGTACACCCACCGTCGATATAATTCCTCCGGGCCGGACAAGTTTAAGTGCGAGGTCTTGAGCAACAGGACTCCCCACTGCTTCCATCACCGCTTCAGCTCCTGTACCATGTGTTTTTTCCATGACATTCAAAACTGGATCTCCATGCAAAGGCACGGCAATGGCTCCCAGCCTGTTGGCCATCTCCAGGCGGGAAGGAACAGAGTCTATGGCAACAATATGAAGGGCCCCCTGCTCAAATGCGCTCATGATGGTCATAATGCCAACAGGGCCGCAACCAATCACCACATATAATCCCCCCGGATTGATCTCTGCCATATCCGCACAAAAGTACCCCGTAGAAAGTATGTCTCCACTAAGCAGGGCATGATGATGAGAGAGATCCTCAGGAATGCTGACCAGCGTGGTATCAGCATATGGAACCCTGACATATTCCGCCTGGCTGCCTTGCAGCCCTATTCCACTTTCCACCCAGCCAAATAATTGGCCATTAATACAGCGGGCTGTGAGGCCTATGTCACAGAAATAGCATTTTCCACAATTGGTGGTAAAAGGACTTGCCACCATTTCACCCTTTTTCAGGAACCTGACATCCTTGCCCACTTCCACCACCTCTCCAATGAACTCATGACCCATAACCGTTCCTTTGTCCAGTCCCGATTCCCGCTCATGGTAAACGTGCAGATCAGATCCGCATACGGCCGTCTGCCTGACTTTTACTATGGCGTCAGTGGCTTTCTTGAGTTCCGGATCCGGTACCTGCTCAAAATGGACATCCAATTTTCCATGAAATGTTAATGCCTTCATTTGTTTTTTTATATAAATATAAAAAACTCGGCATTAATTTTGCATGCATATTTTTACATATAAGCAGATTTTCATATTTTAGTAAACATAAATTGAGAGGGTTGAGCATGAGAAGAATTGTACATTTCATGAAAGTTTTATTTGCTGTTGTTTTTTTACTTATCCTTTTACCTGGAATGAGTGCAGAGCCTATTGGGACACTTGGGGAGGCGAAGGCATACCCTAATCCATTCCGGGAGCATTTAACCTTAGAATACCAACTTGAGCAAGACGGACGGGTTGAGATACAGATCAATAATATCCTCGGCCAGAAAATAAAATCCCTCATCAAAGAAGACCAGCAGGCTGGATTAAAGCGTGTTAAGTGGGACGGGATCGATGAATCTGGTAGTCTTGTTACTAACGGGATGTATTACATAACACTCCGGACCCCAAAGGATAAGAAGGTTATCAAAGTCATGAAAACCAAATAACAACATGGATAAAATTGCTTTAATCTCCGGAGCGAATCGGGGAATCGGCCTGGAAATTGGCAAACAACTGCTGGAAATTGGATGGAACGTAGTTTTTACAGCCCGCAACATGCATGAAGGGCGTCCACTGGTTAATAAAATCAGAGAGGAATGGAAAACAGCCTGGTTTCATCAACTTGATGTCACTGATGAACAGAGTGTTAGTGATATAGCTGATTATGTGGAAGATACCTGTGGGAGGGTGGATGTCCTTATCAATAATGCAGGGATAATGATAGAAGACAAGCACAGGGCCATGGATATGGAACTTGAGGACCTGCATAAAACAATGGCAACCAATTTTTATGGTCCGCTTATGTTGACCAGGACTATGGTACCACTCTTAAAGGACAGTAAGGATGCGCGGGTGATCAATGTCTCCAGCAGGATGGGGCAATTATCAGAGATGGGAGGCGGACATGCAGCCTACCGGATCTCTAAGACAGCCCTGAATGCATTGACAGTTGTTATGGCGAAGGAACTCACCGAGGAGGGGATCAGGGTAAATACCATATGCCCGGGCTGGGTCCGCACAGATATGGGCGGTCCCAATGCGAATAAAACCATCAAAGAAGGAGCAGATACGGCGATATGGCTGGCTACTGCAGATAAAATCGAGAACGGAAAATTCTACGCTGACAGAAAAATTATCAACTGGTAAGTCTATCAGAGGTTTACCTTTGTTCCTAAATGCGCTGTTTTCAAGGCTGCCTCATGTAGGATGATGGATGACAGTCCTTCAAGAGAGTTCACCTTTGGTTCGGTCCTGGTCCTGACAGCCTTTAAAAAATCCTCCATGTTCTTAATCATTGACCTGGTCCATACAGAAGGTGCCGGGGAAATCCTGGGTTTAGCCTCATCATTCAGCCTGAGCAAGCCGGTATGGTCGGCAAGGGCATTCAGCTCGGGACCTTCAATTTCCATAATCCACCCTGTTTGTCCGGGATCAACCTGGATGATGGCCTGGAAAGACTTATAATCAAGGATCCAGCGACTGATATCTTTTATCTCATCTTTTTCGGTGTTAAGGGATTGCGGAAATTTGCCGGTAATATAGGAAATCATCCTTTGCAGGGGAGCCACCGGTCCGGTAGGATCATTTATAGGATATCCCTTGACCAGTTGCCGGGGATGGCAGCTTACCCGGATTGCTGAAAGTTCCTGGGTATTTTCAGTCAGCAAATTCTTCAAAGTTTCGACTGCCGGGTAAAAATACAGTGGATTCAACATTCCGACCACCCGCTTAGACCGGTCCAGAAACTCCTGGATCCTATTGTATTCATAAAGACTGCTGGCCAGGGGATAGGGTGTGATAATGTCTTTATTTTCCTCGAGCAGCAGTATAATATGGGTTGCCTTTATGTTTGGAAACGAATTAATAAATATGGCATGAAAATCACTTTTGAGAGATTCATCAAAGGAGCTCATTTCCACCTTTGTATTTTTCAGTTTTTGAAATACTGGTGTGTAATACCTGAAATGCTCCTCAGGTCCGACAAAACCCAAACGGACATGTCTCGCCTTGCTAGCAGGATTACACGATGTTAGGGGCAAGGCTGGTACAAGGCAACTGCCTGCTGCAAGAGCGCCTGTGCCAAGAATAAATTTACGTCGGGAGATACCCATGGTTTGATCGGTATTTTAAAGGGATAACCAGTAATTAAGCTTTAGCATCAATATATCGGTGGGATAGATATCCCATAATTGTCCCATATTATTTGCAATGGACGGATCCGTAACAGCATCATAGCCGGTCCTGGAGTGTTGCCAGACCAGGTACAGGATGGAACCGGGCCGGTATTCCCAGCGTGCCACCAGGTTTGAACGGAACTGCTTGAAATTGAAGTCCGGGTTTGAAAACTCATAATCGATGTTGCCGTCGCCAGTTTCATCTACATGGTAGACATTATCTTCCGGATCAAAAGAGATCTCCTGGCCTGAGAAAGTATGGAAACGGTCTCCATACATGTCAGCCCTGGAATCCGTGATCCGCTTGAAATCATTGTATAAACCTGTAGATAAATATGGACTTCCGTAGTATTGAATGGTCAGCTCAGGAGTTATGCCATAATCTGCCCTGAGTGTGAAAGACATGTTTTTTCGGTTCATGTACCCCATAATATACCTTGGATCAGTATCGATTTCTTCCTGTGTTACATATTGCAGATTTTCTTTTTCATGGGAATATCGAATACTGCTGGAAAACTGTATGCTGTTCCCTATCCTGAAGGTCATTGCCGGGGAATAGAGAAAAGTACTGGAGATCTTGTCATCGGAAACTTCCGAATCAAAGAAGAACCTGAAATAAACTTTTTTGCTGTGATCAGTGGACAGGCTTACTGTGCTTTCCCATCTTCCCGGTATTAACAGAGCGGGTCCACCTCTCAACTCTCTGGTTTGAAGACCTTCAAACCTCCTGGTCATGGAATACATAGTCCTCCACTTATTGGTGAATTGTGACATAATTGCCCCCCTCAGTCTGGACGATGTATAATAACCTCCCATATTCCAGTAATTGGAAAGGCTCAGTGTTGATGATAAACTTCGAAAGATTGAGAAGGGATCATTCACCACATATGACATGCTTGTCCGCTGAGAGATCAAGTCAGTATAGCGCAGAAATCCAATATCATTCAGTTCAAGCTTTGGCGATCCGGTACTCAGTCCCATTTCATACCTCCAGCGTCCATTGCCTGCTTTTCCGATTGTCAATTCTCCCCCGGAACCAGCCATGGAGGTCAGGGTGCTATCAATGCCCAGGTGATGGAAGTCAGGTCTTTGCATATACCTGGCCGATGCATACTGCAGAGCGGTGATGGCGGATGTATCTCCAGATACATGACTGAAAACACCCTTGAAATCAACGAAATAGGTCTTATTCTTCCATTGGTGAAGGAAGTCTATACCGCCGGTATATGCCGATCCGGGGATATGGTTCAGATGGGATTGATTGCTAAGGTCCCTGTTGGTGGCCGTCAGCATTCCCCCGATAATGGTATTGGCTTCATTGATATCCCTCTGCAGGCGGATAACAGAATAACTTGTCAGAGGTTCAATGGTCTCATATCGCGAGGGTCCTTCCGCTGACCTAATCTCTGCGGTTTCCCTGGCGGTGACACTTTGCATAATACCTATGGAAGTACCTTTCCTGTTCTTTCCCGTAACCTTAACTGCTGATATAATGCGAGTATTGCCAGGTGACTTGGCATATTCATCTTCGTTAAGTGATGGGTGGTGCCTGGGTGTACGGCCTATCCTTCTCGTATAGAACAGTTGATCATTGCGGCCGTAATCGAAGCTGAGAATATTATTCCCCTCCAGGAAAAAGGGCCTTCTCTCCTCATAAAATACCTCAAAGGCTGACAGGTTTAACACAGATGGATCTGCTTCGACCTGGCCGAAATCAGGGTTGATGGTTACATCCATGGTAAAATCTGTGGTAAGCCCGATCTTTGCATCGAGTCCACCGCTAATCCTATGATCATACCCATTGGCAAAGGGATTTTCCGCCTGTTTTTCAGAACTTTCCGCCATGGCCAATCCATAAGGCAGTATTTCCAGGCGCCTGGACTTTTTCCGCGTTTCCAACCCCGAGAGTTTACCGATCTCAGAAAGTTTGGCAGGGGAATCCCGGGGAATCAGAGCCCACTGGCTCTCTTCTGCATTTCGGCTCAGCCAGCGCCATGCATGGAGTCCCCATTCCTGTTCATGGCCATTGGCATAGCGCAGCTGACTGAGGGGTATCTTGAATTCTGCAGTCCAGGCAGAATCTTCCAGGGCCGTTTTGCCATCCCATACAGCATTCCAGTTTACGTCCCAATGATCGTTCATTAGCAAGAGGTCAATTTTTCCTCCGGAAGAAGTCAGGTTGAATTCAAATGCCGTCCGTTGATCATTATAACTGTCAAATGCCAGTCCGACTACATCTCCATTGAATTCATCACGTTCGGCGGGACGAAAATCGATCTTGTCAGGCTCGTTGTCATAGGCCCGGATAGCCACGTAAATATTAGCATCATCAAAGAGGATCTTAAGCTCTGTTTCCTGGGATGGTGCTAAACCTTCCTCAGGCATATATTGGGTGTAATTACCTGACCAATTGCCATCTTTTAACCAGCAATTGTCATTTAACTGGCCATCTATTTTTGGAGCAGGAGAGGAAAGCCTTATGGTTTGATATACTGGTTTTGCTCTGTTAAGCACCACTGTATTAATACTGTCTTTATGACCCCTGGCATCAGAAGTCACGGCAAAGATATTATTGGCTAAAAAGAATAGTGTAAGAATGAAATATATTGAAAACCTGGTCACGTTGATTTACTCTTAGAAAATTACAAGCCCTGCCTGGAAGGGCAAAATTATGTACTTCAGGCGAAATTGCTATGTTATTTATCATGATTTATCAATATACACTTTTTGAATGCAGGAGTCAAAATACCCGAATCCGGCGAAAATTTTGTTCATTGTATATCGCAAAAAACATATAATCAACGATATACGCCCAATGTCGGTTAATAATCTGATACATATGTATTAATTATTGTTACATGTTTGTGATAACAAAATTTCACAGGTTACATATTTGGCAATCTTGGTTACCCTGCTGTTAGACTTCGGGTGGTCTGATAGCTTAGCTTTGTATTAGAAAGTTTGAGCAATCAAAAATCGAAGCCAACAAATTAAATAATAGGAGAACCAAAAAATGAAAACGGCAAAACAAATTACCGGAAATTTTCCCAGACCAGGCAGATTTTCTTTGTATATGTGTGCTGTCATGGTACTGTGTTTCTTCAATTGGGTAGCACTTAACGCCCAACCCACCATATCCCTGGCAGAAGAAGACGAACCTGAACTCCAACTTGAAGAATGGATGATGGATCTTGATAGAGGATACCTCGCTGTAAATGAGGATGCTGAGCTTAAGGTTGAACCCTGGATGCTTTCCTTTAACCAGGACTATATGGCAGGGGCCGATGAATCAGATATCAGCTTCGAGCCCTGGATGATCAATTTCGAGCAACGCTGCCTGCTTGTTGAGGACGAGCTGGAATTTTCCGTAGAAGGCTGGATGGTAAGCACATGTACATGGGAATGTGCTGCCAGGTTGCTGGCGAGAAAGTAATAACCAAAACCATAGGAGCACTAAATTATGAAAACCACAACAAGAAAAGAAGCATTGCCAAGTCCGTTAAGACTTATAATCTACATGGTTTTGATTGCTGCAATCTGTTTTCTGAATTGTCTTAGCCTTGAAGCCAAAAGCAGACCGGGAGATACAGTCGCCAAAGGGAACTTTGAAATCATCAATGTTAATCTGCCCGTCGCCCAATATAGTTTACCACAATGGCTGAAATCTTATTAAGGCAATATTTTAGGTTAGATTAGATTAATGTCACTACCAGTTACCGAGAAAGCGCAGCCCCCTTAACTGCGCTTTTTTTACATCCAGATTCATCCTGATACATTTGTGTTACATATCTGTCAATAGGGGTTACATACCTGTTAGATTTGCCAGCACGCATATCGTAGTTTTATTAAATCAAAAGATCGCAAGTATAAACCAAGTAGAAAGCAGAATTGGGAGTTGAGCTGGTGGATGGAAATTTGGAGGGGCTGAATGTTCCGTCTCCGGCTTACTCACCAATTTTGGTATTCAAAAAACCACCTTGTGATGATTAAGATTCGGTTCCCTTTATTCCTCTGGTTTCTCTTAATGACTGTTCAGATATTTTCCCAGGACCAGGTCAGGGTTGACAGCCTTGAGAAATTGCTAAAAAAAGTAAAAACCGATTCCATTAAGGCAGACCTTCTTAACCAGTTGTTTGACGAACATATTAATAGTGATACCTCCATGGCGAGAGATTTTGCCGACCAGGCCTACAAGCTATCAAGAAAATCCCAGTACAGTAAGGGCATTACTGATTATTACCTAAAACTCGCCGAACTAAATATTGCCCAGGATGATTACAGGCAGGCAAGGAATAACATCCAGCAATTCATAGACATGAATAAAGACCTGGAAAATTTTAAAGCTGCTGCAGGAGGATATCATGCCATGGGCCACTGTCTATATAATCTGCAGGATTATAACCTTTCGATGGAATACTATAATGAAGCACTGAAAATCCGAGAGGAAATAAATGATTCAATCGGGCTAATTGAAAGTTACAGTTTCTTCGGTAATATGTATAACCGGCGGGGTAATCATCCGATGGCGCTGGACTATCATAACAAACTTCTGGATATTTACGAATCAACTGGAAATAGGGCAGGATTAGCCGATTGCTATAGCTCCATAGGATGGACGCTAGGCAATCAGGGAGATCACACCCGGGCCCTTGAATATCACCATAAGGCCCTGGAAACACTCGAAGAGCTAGGAGATAGCAATCGAATAGCCTCAGTATTTAATTATATTGGAATTCTGTACCATGAATTAAGCGACTATCCGGAGGCAATAAGTTATTTCCAGGAATCACTGGTGATCCGTCAGTCATTTGGTGATAGCAGCGCAATAGCAGATTGCCTGAACAATATAGGATTGGTATATGAATACCAGGGCGACTATCCCAGGGCACTGGATATGTATTTCGAAACATGTTCATACCGGGAGAAAATGGATGATAAATCTAGACTTGGACTCGGTTTTCACAACATCGGCAATGTGTATTATAAAATGGATGACACCGCCAGGGCATTGAATTATTACCGGCAAAGCCTGGCAATTCGTATTGAACTGAATGAAAAGGGCCCAATGGCAGGTTCATATATAGGGCTGGGCAATGTGAATCTTGACAAGGGAGAGTATACTGTTGCACTTGAGAACTACCAAAATGCCCTGGAAATATTCAAGGATTTCGAAGATAAGATCAATATTGTGATCTGTCTGATGAATATCGCCCAGGTAAAGCTCCAGCAGGAAAACTATCCGGAGTCCCTCGAGATATATTTTGAGGCTTTGTCCATTGCCGAAGAAACTGGAAATGTCCGCAGAGAGGCCCTTATAAATGCACAGATAGGATACATATATAAAGAATCAAAAGACTATAATAAGGCCATATCACATGCGCTGAAGGGATACGAGCTTGGCAATAGTGCAGGGGTGATTGAGGCTATGAGAGACGCAGCTGAATACCTTGCAGCATCCTATGCGGCTATTGGATCCTATCGGAAGGCATATGACTACAATGTGATCTTTAAGACAATGAGTGACAGTCTGTTAAATGAGGATAATATTCGGGATATTACGGCCAGGGAAAACCAGTATCAATTTGACAAGGAAAAGCAGGTTGCTGAACTCGAGAACCTGAAAAGGGAAGAACTTCATACAGCTGAAGTTAAAAAACAGCAGGTCTTAAGAAATGCATTTATTGGAGCGTTTGCTCTGATGATCATCATTGCCGCTTTGATTCTGCGAAGCCAACGACAGAAGCAAAAAGCCAATATAGCCCTGCAGGAGAAGAACGTATATATCTCTCAGCAAAAAGAAGAAATTGAAGCCCAGATAGATGAGATCGAACAGCAAAAGGAAGAACTCCAGATAACCCTGGATCATCTCAAAAACACTCAGGAGCAATTGATTCAGTCGGAAAAACTGGCATCCCTTGGTGGACTAGTAGCAGGGGTTGCCCATGAAATAAACACGCCAGTCGGGATAAGTGTAACGGCTGCTTCCAGCCTGGTAGAAGAGACCAGCAGGATGGCGGAGCAGTATGTATCTGACAAGATATCCCGGGCCGCCTTCAAGGAGTATTTGAATACGGCCAACCAGTCTGCCAAGCTGATCCTGGCCAATATGGAAAGGACAGCTACCATGGTCCAGAGTTTTAAACAGGTATCAGTGGACCAGTCCACCGAACAGAAACGGGTGTTTAAACTCAAAGAATATTCCCAGGATGTTATCCGAAGTTTATATCCACGACTTAAGGGCAAACATGTCAAGGTGAGCCTAGACGTAGATGATTTGCTGGAAATAGACAGTTATCCTGGAGCCTTCTCACAAATTCTTACAAACCTGGTCCTCAACAGCCTCGTCCATGGTTTCGAGAAAAAAGACCATGGAAAAATTAACATATCAATGCAAAAGGCAGATCAGGAATTAATATTTGAATATAAGGATGATGGCAGGGGCATTCCAAAACAAAATCTTGATAAAATTTTTGATCCTTTTTTTACAACAAATAAGAAAATTGGAACCGGGCTCGGTTTGCATATTGTCTACAATATTGTTAACCAGAAGTTGAATGGATCAATTACATGTAGCAGTGAAAAAGAAAAAGGCGTATCTTTTAGAATGAAAATTCCGGTCCAACAATAATATTTCAAGCAAATGAGATCTGTGCTAACGGTAGCTTTACTTTTTATAATTTCTAGAGGAACATTTTCCCAGGATTTGCAAAAGATTGACAGCCTGCATAACGAATTGATCATGGAGAAGGAAGATACCATCCGGGTCAGGTTATTGAATGAGCTTTCCGTTGAAAATTCTTATGGCGATAAGGACAAGGCCATTCAATATGCCAACCAGGCATTGGAACTTTCAACAGAAATTCAACATGCAGAAGGGAGGGCAAATTCGCTTAACAGTTTAGCCAGTGCGCACTATCAACATGGCGAATGGCAATTGGCGCTTAGCAATTTCAAGGAAGCCATGCAGATCTATCAAAGCCTTGGAAATAATAAATCGGTTGCCAATGGATATTACTATGTGGGTGTAGTATATTTCAATCTGGGAGAATACCAGCAGGTCTTGGAAAATCTTGAAAAAGCCAATTCGATATACGAGGAAATAAATTATAAAGCTGGCATTGCCCTTGGATTGAACATGATGGGGTGGGTCCATAAAATACAGGGAGATGCTGAGAAAGCCATAAGCGTCTTCGAAGAGGCCTTGCTGGTTGCAAGGGAATCCGGCGACAAAAGGGTGATCGCCCGTGTTGTGAATAGCCTGGGACAGATCTACCAGGGATGGGGACAGATGGACCTGGCCATCGAAAATTTCAAGGAATCACTTGCCCTGTCAGCAGAACAGGGTGACAAGATGAACATGAGTTATTCATTGAACACCCTGGGTGCCATCTATGATGGTACAGGTGATTATCCACTAGCCCTTGAAACTTACCAGCAGGCCTTGGACTTGGGTGAAGATATAGGAAGTAAATCCATGATCGGCAGGGCATTAAGCAATATGGCCATTGTGTATAATAACCTGAGTGAATATGCAACGGCCATGGATTATGCACAACGGGCTGTTGCCCTTGGAAAGGAGATCAATGATGAAAGGCTGGTTGCCGATTCCTACCAGTCCCTCGGCATCGCTAATGCCTACAACGGAGAATATAATACGGCCATAGGATACTATACAGAATCAAAGGTTATATATGAAAAGTTACAGGTGAACTTAAAAGTAGCTACCTGTTTAAACAATATAGGTTCAGCATATGAGAACCTGGGCCAAATAGATGAAGCGCTACAAAATTATAAAAGTGCCCTGGCCATCAGGGAATCCCTGGGTGCAACAACCGGACTGGCCAATGGCTTGAATAATGTCGGAACGATTTATTCCAATCAGCAGAAATACCAGCTAGCCTTAGAATACCTTAACAGGGCCCTATCAGTCAGTAAAGAAACCGGGAATCAAAGTGAGGAGGCACATGCATTGTCCAAGATAGGGACCGTGAACGCCAGGCTTGGAAATAGGACAGCTGCTAAACAGTATTTGAGGAGCAGCCTTGAAATTGCCCGTGAAATAAAGGAGAAGGAAATGATACGCAATGCACTGGCTAGTTTATCCCAGGTCTCAGCGGAGACCGGGAACTACTATGATGCATACAGGTATCATGTGGAATTCAGCCAAGTGCATGATAGTATCTATAATGAACAGAAGAGTGAACAACTCCAGGAGCTCGAACAAAGATACCAGAGCGAAGCAAGGGAGCATCAGATCGAATTGCAACAGGCAAACATCGAGAAACAAAGACTGGAACTGGAACAACAGAAAGCCTGGAGGACAATGATGATGGGTGGGGTAGTGCTTGTGCTGATTGTACTTGGACTTGTAATCTATGCCTTTTTGCAGAAAAGGAATGAGAACAGGAAAATATCAGGCCTGAATCAACAGATCTCTGAAAAAAATAATTTACTGGAACAACATATTGAAGAGCTTAAGATCACACTTGAGAATTTACGGGATACCCAGGTGCAATTGATCCAATCGGAAAAGCTGGCGGCCCTGGGTGGCTTGGTTGCTGGTGTTGCACATGAAATCAACACACCTGTTGGGATCAGTGTAACAGCGGCTTCAAGCCTGGTAGAAGAGACAGATAAAATGGCTGATCACTACAAGTCCAACCGGATCTCCCGGGCAGAGTTCAAAGATTATCTGAATACTACCAGCCAGGCTGCCAAACTGATCCTGTCTAATATGCAGAGAACAGCTACCATGGTGCAGAGCTTTAAACAGGTGTCGGTAGACCAGTCCACAGAGCAGCAACGTAATTTCAGGCTTAAAGAATACTCGGAAGATGTTATCAGGAGTCTATATCCCAGGCTGAAAGGGAAGAAGATTGATATCATCCTGGACATTGATGAAAATCTTGAATTGAACAGTTATCCAGGAGCCTATTCCCAAATCCTGACCAACCTGATACTCAATAGCCTGGTGCATGGATTTGATGGAAAGGATGAGGGGAATATCAAGCTCAGTGCAAAACATGATAAGAAAAATATGATATTGGAATATACTGATGATGGGAGAGGGATAGATCCAGGACTTAAGGACAGGATATTCGAACCGTTTTTTACCACTGATAAAAAAGTCGGAACAGGATTAGGTATGCACATTGTATACAATCTGGTAACCCAGAAATTAAATGGTAGTATCAGCTGTTCTGGTGAAATGGGAAAAGGGATACGATTTCATCTAGAGTTACCATAGTGTCATAGACTGTTACATAATTGATAGCCATCATAAAGCATAAGATGTATTTTTAAGGATTATGGACAAATTCAAAAATTACGAAGACCTGTTTGCTGATGCATCGGGAAAGGAGGATGATACTGATGAATTGTTCCTGACAGAGCAAGAGTCGGAATTGGTGGATATTGGCAAAGATGCAGATGAAACATTGGAAAAATGGAAGATCCTGATCGTTGATGATGAAGAGGATATCCATAGTGTAACACGCATTGCCTTGAAAGGATTTACATTCCGTGGTAAACCTGTGGAGTTCTATGATGCCTTCTCTGCCGCAGAAGCGGAAAAAATATTAAAAGAACATCCCGATATAGCCCTCATCCTTCTGGATGTGGTGATGGAGACAACCAATGCAGGACTCGACCTTGTGAAGGTCATCCGTGATAAACTCGGGAACAAAGTAACCCAGATCATTATCCGTACAGGACAGCCAGGACAGGCTCCGGAAAGAGATGTAATTGTGTCCTATGAAATTAATGATTATAAAACCAAAACCGAATTAACTTCTTTCAAACTCTTTACAGTTGCACTGGCCAGCCTGAGGGCTTTTGAAGCGATGCAGCAGATTGGCAGGCTGAATGAAGAGTTTAAGCTTGAAATCAACCGCCGCATACGAAAAGAGAAGGTCCTGGAGCATGCCAAGGAAAAAGCTGAAAAATCAGAACAGCAGAAATCAGTTTTTTTACAACAAATGTCCGAAAGGATCCAGGGCCCCTTAAACCTTATCCTCGATTCATCCGATACCATCAGGAAGGAGGTTAAAGACCAGGTGAATGAAAATATCAGGCAACTCTTCGATGATATGAGTTACTCCGGGAAAGAAATCATCCGGGCGGTCCAGATGATCAATGACCTGTCTGAAATCCAGGCAAATAATTATGAACTGAATCTGGAAAAAATCTCAGTGTCAGATGCCATCCGTAACATTTTAGCAAACGAAGAGTATGCTATTCATAAGAGTGGGTTAGACCTGCTGGTTGAGAACAAGGCATCCACAGACATTATTTCCATGGATGAATATGCTTTTGACCAGATCCTTTCAAATGTAATTGATAATGCCATTAAAAATACACAGGAAGGTCAGATTGAGATAAAGGTCAGCCAGGATAATGATAGATCATTGAAAATTACCGTCTCTGATACAGGAAAAGGAATGTCTCAGGCGTTTCAAAAAGAAATGTTTTTACCCTTTAAAAGGGAAATGTCCAATGGAGCAAATGGTCATGGACTTGGGCTGGGACTTACCCTGATAAAGGAATTTTGCAAAATTATAAATGTGAAAATCCATATAGCATCAAAACCGGGTAAAGGTACCCGGGTTCATTTAAATATTCCGCTGGACAATTTATGATTACATTCTTATTATTTTCGTTAAAAGACTGGCAATGGATCATGATAAAAATGAGAAACTGTTTGATGATAATGAGCTGAAAGACGACAATGAACAGCTTTTTTCAGACGCGGCTCCTGGAAGTATAGAAAAAGAGATTGTTTTACCAGAGTATTCCGGACCTACATGGAAGGTTATGGTAGTGGACGATGAAGAGGACATTCACTCTGTGACACGTATTGCCCTGAAAAGTTTTTCCTACAAAGACCGGGGGATAGAATTTATTCATGCGCACTCCGCTGAAGAATCCAAACCGCTGCTCAGGAATAACCCGGATATTGCGGTCATTTTGCTGGATGTTGTGATGGAGACCAATACTGCGGGACTGGACCTGGTTAAGTTCATCCGTGATGAAGTGCATCTGAAATATACCCAGATCATTCTCCGTACTGGCTACCCTGGATATGCACCTGAGCGGGAAGTTATCGTTTCCTATGAGATCAATGATTACAAAACGAAAACTGAGCTGACAGCCTTTAAACTGTTTACATTGGTGCTTGCCAGTCTCCGGTCATATGATTCTGTAACAGAACTGGAGAGAATGAGATTGGGACTGGAAGATAAGGTCAAAGAAAGAACTGCAGAACTTGAACAAAAGAATCTTCAAATCATGGAGATGGATCAGATGAAAACCAGGTTCTTTTCCAATGTCTCCCATGAGTTCCGTACACCACTGACACTGATTTTAGGGCCCCTGGAAGATATCCTTTCCAGAGAAGAACTGACAGAAAAAAACCGGGTTGCAATGGAAAGGATGCATAGGAATGCAGTCAGGTTACTGGGACTGATTAACCAGCTGTTGGACCTCTCCAAACTTGATGCCGGCAGTATGAAGCTGGAGATGATAGAATCAGATATCATGCGTTTCAGCCGCCTGATCATCTCAAGTTTCCAACCCCTGGCGGCCAGGAAAAACATTCAGTATACAGTCAATATCCCTAAGAAAAATTATGTTACTCATTTTGACCAGGATAAACTTGAAAAAATACTGACTAATCTCCTCTCAAATGCTTTCAAGTATACGCCCGAAGATGGGGAAGTGAACTGCCAGTTAAAGATTGAATCAAGAGGCCCGGACAAAAAACAAGATTTCATGAATATACAGATATCAGATTCCGGTCCGGGCATACCCTTAGCAATGGTCGACAAGATCTTTGACCGTTTTTACCAGGTAGAGGGATCCTGGCAACATAGCAGTGGCGGGACGGGAATAGGCCTTTCACTGACACGGGAGTTGGTTGGTTTGCAGCATGGACAGATCAAGGTAGAATCAGCTGAAGGTAAGGGGAGTACCTTTACCATTGTCATCCCATTGGGAAAGGAACACCTGGATAAAAATGAATATCTGGTAGGAGAAAAAGAATACCTTGAAGATGCAAGTATTGTAAATGTAGTAGTTGCATCTGGGGGTTATGAAAACCGGCAAACAGAAGAAACTGGAATAGAAGAACAGAATGGAAAACCCAAGATCCTAGTGGTGGAGGATAGTGAAGATGTAAGGGCCCATTTACTCGATAACCTGGAAGATCAATTCAAAATGCTGGAAGCTGTGGATGGGGAAGAGGGATTCTCCCTCGCGACTGACAATATGCCTGACATTATCATCACCGATCTGATGATGCCCAGGATGGATGGGGTAGAGCTTTGCAAAAAGTTGAAAACCGATCAAAGGACCAGCCATATTCCTGTCATTATGCTGACAGCCAAGGCCACGGTGGAAAGCAGGATCGAAGGACTTGAAACCGGGGCTGATGCCTATATGACCAAACCCTTTAACATGCAGGAATTGCAAACCCGGTTGAAGAGTTTGATCGAACAACGAAAGATATTGCGTGAAAGGTTCAGCAAGGAAACCGAGCTCGGTCCCAGTGATATCGCCGTTACTTCTGTTGATGAAAAATTCCTAAACAAAGCCATTCAGATCATTGAAGATAACCTGGGTGATTGTGATTTCGATGTTACAGCCATGACAGGGGAAATCGGCATGAGCCGCATGCAGCTGTTCAGGAAATTGAAGGCATTGACCAACCAGACTCCCAGTGAATTCATCCGCACGATCAGGTTGAAACGGGCAGCCCAGTTGCTGAAGAAGAATTTCGGGAATGTTGCTGAGATCACCTACGAGGTGGGATTTAATAACCTTTCCTACTTCGCAAAATGCTTCAGGGAGCTATACGGCGTTTCTCCCTCAGAGTATACCAAAGCCTGATCACCTTCGGGTTACATACCTGGCAATATTTAATACATAACTGGTAGACATTGTATTGTCTATACTATAATTTTATAGTTATAAAAAAGCACTTTGTAAGCTAGCGAAGTCGGACATTGGGCGAAAAACCGGGATGTAGTATCTGTTGAAGGACTTCAGGACTGCACCCGGTTTACCCTTTATTTACCCTTATCATCAGCACATTCATTTTACCTCCCCATTGTTACATTTATTGCATTCTTTGTTACCAGTCTGGTAGATTTCACCCCTCTTGATATCGTAAATTTGATTATTGCTTTTTCTAATCTGTAATCATTAATAAAATGGAGGGCCTTAAAATGAACACCAGATCATTTTCAAAGGGATTTCCAATCGCATATCAATGGATAGCTATCTTACTGCTCATTGTCTTTTTATGTTTTGCCAGTATCTACAATTTCATATGCTGCAGCATTACTTGCTTCTAATGTAAAGCAGCATGATAAATCAATTGGGGCAGGGATCTGCGACTTCCCGGACATTATTTCACCGTCACCAAAGAAGCTGACGGAAAAATAATGTTAAATAACTTGACTTTCAGTTTTTTAGGTTATAATTTAGATCAACCTTACAGAAACCTAAAATTACTGCTATGGCAATTACCGACGATCAAAAAAAAAACAGGGAGCTTACCGAGGATCAAAAAGAAGCAATAAAGAGAATTAATTCACACCTGGATTGTATTAAGGACACCATAAATGCTAATTGGCATAAAGATAACAAAGATCATTGGTTAACATTAACCTATGATCACAAGCATAGGAGTAATGGTAATGAATTCAAGGAAGATATTGAGCCCAGAGTCAAAAATCTTCGGGTGGAATAATAATCTTCACTAATTCTCAAAATTATTTCGGAAAAGCATTTTGGCCAAATCAAACCAGCGGGCTAGTGATCTTCACATACTCCTAATCCCGCCTGTCATCAATCCGATATCGTCTGATCAGGCAGTTAATTTCATTCCGGTCGGATTGCTTGTCCTTTTGAGTACTCTGAAACAGGCAGGTTTCCGATCGGAAATCTATACACCTCATATACTTATAGCCAAGGATAAAGATCTGGCACTGGTTGCTGAAGACATCCTTTCAAAGGGATCACGATCATTGGGTTTCTCCACCTGGTGTAATTCCTTTCCTGTATCGCTCTTACTGGCTAAAGAAGTTAAGAGAAAAAATCCGGATATACCTATCGTTTTTGGGGGGCCCCAGGCATCCATTCTGGCAGAGATGACGGTAGAACAATTCCCATTTGTTGACTTTGTCCTGAGAGGAGAAGCTGATCGTACGCTCCCTGAATTAATTACCTGGCTGTCTGATGGTAAAAATGGGGCAGCGAAGGATATACCCGGACTCGTATACAGGGATCCCTCAACAAAAGAAGTTATATCAGATTCACCGGGCGAGATGGTGCAGGACCTCGACGAGCTGCCTGTACCGGTATATGAAAGAATATATGAGAAAGAGAATTTGCGGATTGATGCCGGCAGAGGATGTCCTTACAGGTGTACCTATTGTACGACCAACCAGTTCTTCTCCAGGAGGTACCGGGTTAAATCACCGGATCGGATCATCCGGGAAATGAAGTATTGTAACGAGAAGCTGAGTGTTACAGGATTCGGAATTTCCCATGACATGTTCACACTGAAAAAGGAATTCATTGCAGAATTTGCCGGGCAACTATCATTACTGAATAAATCACGCAAGGATCCATTCACCTGGACCTGTTCAGCCCGCACGAACTGTGTTTCTGAAGAAATGCTTGATCAGATGAAGGAAAGCGGCTGCATCGCCATATTTTTCGGTATTGAGACCGGTTCGGAGCGGATTCAGAAAGAGATTAAAAAGAACCTTAATCTTGATCATGCCATCAGCATGGTAATGTATGCAAGCGGCCTTGGTATTTTTACTTTCGCATCCTATATGGCAGGATTCCCGGGGGAAACCAGAAGTGATCTGAGTGATACCCTCGAGTCCATTTTACATATGGCAGTTGCAGGTGCACGGCCACAGTTAGCCCTGCTTTCCGTACTGCCTGGTACTCCTATCTATGAACAGCATGTGGAAGAACTTGAATACGATGAGATCCATTCTGGTTTTTCGGTATGCCACCTGACAGAAAAAATGAAAAAACTGGTCAGAAGAGATAAGAAGACCTTCAGTTCATTCTATTATTTGCCAAATCATCATATATCCCGAAAAACCTACCTGTTTCTGATGGATCTTATGAGCTATTTTGAGCATTTTCTGCCTACGATGATATTGATAGGTGACTCCATCAGGCATGATAGTCACGGTGCAGATTTACTGGATTATATTGAAAAGCATATGGACGCCTACCAGTATGGTAAGGAAATGCCGCTTCCCGGGCTGTATTTTTTAACGGATTCCATAAAAAAATACCTGGAGCATTCACTGGATAAAGGACTGCCGGAATCTGTATGGGATATTTTCCAGGCAGATTTTACCAAGGCATTCATGATTGCAGAGTTTAAACACTACGAACTAACAAAGGCTTCGAAGCGAAAATACTACAGTGGTAATAAGATGCCGGATTCGGACGATATTATCAAGATAGTACCCTTCTGGAAATTGATAGAGACCCAACATTATATTTATGATTTTATACGAGATCCTGTTCGCTTGAAGGGGAAAGCGAAATTCCGGAAAGGTCACTATCACTACATTATATTGCCCATATCACACCGGTTGGCCAGCATCATTAAGGTATCCCAGGCTTTTGTCCAGACATACAGGGATTTAAAGGAGACTACCGTTAAAAAGTTCATCCGGAAAAATGTTGTAATTTTGGGTAAGGACCGTACAAATGAGATCCTGAGAAAAATGATCCGTTTAGGACTGGTAAGAATAGAACAATGTAAATAAACAGTACAGAAAGGTTTATGAGAAAGTGCCTTTGTACACTGTTCTTCATCATACATCTGATATTGCCGTTCCTGGCACAGCAGAATGTGGAACCATTGTTTGACTTGCTTGAGAAGGCCAAAGAAGACACCACCCGGTTAAGGCTGTTAATTGAAATAACCGATCAGCTTAAAATGTCGGATCCGGATACAGCCATTCATTATGCTTTACAGATCCGTGAACTGGCCGATGAGTTGGAAGATCAAACTGGTAAAGCCCGTGCACTTTACTTCATTGGGGTCATATACCATAATCTCGGATTGCTATCATCGGCCATTAACAACCTGGATGCAAGCCGGCAGTTATACATGGAGTTGCAAGACTCATTCGGACTGGCAACTGTTTATAATGCCTTTGGTAATTTATATCAGGAAGAAGATGAAGATATGGCCCTGGATTATTATAATCAGAGCTTAAAGATCTTTCAGGATCTGAGAGAAGACAGATATCTTCCCCATCTCTATTTGAATTTGGCATATTCATATGATATGAAAAGGGATTATGCCAAGGGCCGGACATATAACTTTAAGGCACTTGAATTATTACAAAAAGCCGCTGATAGCACACGAGTTATCATATCCGCACTTTTGAATATTGGTTTGCACTATGAATTAATCAATGACCTTGATAATGCATTTTTATATTATCATCAGGGATTAGAGCTGAGCAAGGAGATGCAAAACAATCCAAGACTGGTTGATTCCTACATCTATCTAGGCAGGTACTATAATATGGCTGGAGATTATGATCATTCAATATCATACCTGGATTCTGCATTCTCCATTGCCTCGTCACAGAATTTTCTTCCAAAAATCAGGGATAATGCTGAATTGCTGGCTGATTCCTATAAGAAAAAAGGAGATTATAAATCGGCACTTCAATTTGCTGAATTATTTATGCTTCTCAATGATAGCATCAACCAGATGCAAGCCAACAGCATGTTGAAAGGTCTTGAATTGGAAGCGGAACACAATCAGGAGATGCAACAGAAGGATCTAGATCTACAGTGGGTAACACTTCTTCGGAATTTCGCTGTGATTGCCCTTTTACTGGTTATGATAAGCCTGTTTTACATCTACAGGAACTACCGCATAAAAAACAAAGCCAATGCCCTGTTGGCGGAGTTGGATGAGCTGAAAACTCGGATGTTTTCCAATATATCACATGAGCTGCGAAACCCACTTACCCTGATCCTTGACCCTATAGAGCAAATGCTTGATGATGAACAGCATAAGAGACCATCTTCCAAGACATTGAAACTGATGGAAAGAAATGTCAACAAAATGCTTAGCCTGATCAATCAGTTGCTTGATCTATCCAAACTTGATGCTGGAAAACTAAAGATTGAACTGAGCCAGGGAGATATTATCCATCATCTAAAGATCATTGCCTTTTCTTTTACCTCTCTTGCTGAAAAGAAGAACATCCACTATACCATTAATTTACCTGAGGAAAAAATTGTCGCCTACTTTGATGCAGACAAAATAGATAAAATACTGACAAACCTCATCGGCAATGCTCTAAAATACACAGATGATGGGGGTACAGTGTCTGTCAATGTAGATACCGACAGGCGGGGGGCAAGGAAACGGAAAGAAAATGAGGGCCAGGAAATTCTGCAGATCGAGGTCCGGGATACAGGAAATGGAATTCCCGAGGATGAACTAACCAAGATCTTTAACAGGTTCTATCAGGTTGGAGGAAAAGATGAGCCAGAAAAGGTAGGAACAGGCATCGGACTCTCCCTTACAAAAGAACTGATCGATCTTCTGAAGGGTGTCATTAGGGTCGAAAGCAAGGAAAAGCTTGGTACACGTTTCCATCTGTCAATCCCATTGGGAACCAGTCACCTGGATGCTTCTGATTATATCATTTTAGAAGAATCCACAACAACGGAGAAATATTTTGAAGAGCATGTTGAATCGGATTCAGTAAAGGACCAGCCATCCCATGTGGGTGATGACAGGCAGATCATTCTTACGGTTGAGGATAACGAAGATATTCGTACGCATATTACCGATAATATGTTGGAATACAATGTCATGGAAGCAGGAGATGGGGTTGAGGGTTTACAAATTGCTATTGAACAACTTCCAGATCTTGTCATCACTGACCTGATGATGCCAAAAATGGATGGTGTGGAGCTATGTGAGAAACTGAAAACAGATGAACGTACAAGTCATATTCCCGTGATCATGCTGACAGCGAAAACGAGTGTTGAGGATAGGATTGAGGGACTCGAAACAGGGGCTGATGATTATCTCACGAAGCCGTTCAATATCAAAGAATTGCGTGTGAGGGTTAAGAACCTGATAAAACAACGCCAGAAACTCAGGGAAAGATTTCGCAAGGAACTTTTACTGGAACCCAGGGAAATTGCTGTAACCTCGGCAGATGAGAGGTTCCTCAAGCAAACCCTGGATATCATTGAAAAAAATATGTCTGACGAGGATTTCAGTGTGGAACAGTTAGGATCAGAACTGGCAATGAGCAGAATGCAGCTTTTTCGCAAAATCAAGGCCCTAACCGACCAGGCCCCCAGCGAATTCATCCGCACCATTCGCCTGAAACGTGCTGCCCTGCTCATTAAATCCAATTTCGGAAACCTGGCTGAGATCACCTATGAGGTGGGATTCAACCATCCATCCTATTTTGCCAAATGTTTCCGGGAGTTGTTCGGTGTTGCACCTTCCGAATATACCAAAACCTGATCACCTTAAGGTTACATACCTGATCGACTTAACGATCATGGAATATTGTTAATTTTGAAGTAATTCAGGAGCAGGTGGCTTCAGATCATTTGCCTGTTGTGATGACTTTGGAACTTATAAAATAATTTACCATGACAAGAAATAGAATCTCATTAATTTTTATTGTGTTCCTGATTGCTGCTCAGGTTTATGGTCAGCAAAAAGAAGGGGAAGGAAACACAAGTCTCAAAGTTATATCCTATAATATCTGGAATGGCTTTGAATATGGGAAAGATTCTGTTCGAAAAGGAAAGGTAATTGACTGGATAGACTCTCAAAAGCCCGATGTGGTAGCCCTTCAAGAACTTTGTGACTTTACAGAGGAGAAATTGTCTGAACTTGCGAAAGCATGGGGGCATCCTTATAGTGAATTACTAAAAACTTCAGGTTACCCGGTGGGAATCACATCTACAAAACCAATTATAGTAAAAGAGCGGATATTGGAAAATATGCATCATGGAGCATTGCACTGCCAGATCGGGGGAATTGACTTTTTTGTCATTCATTTTTCTCCTTTTAGCTATGAGAAAAGGCATGAAGAAACTGGTATAATTTTATCCAAATTATCTGAGGTCAGAAACAGGCAGGATAAGTATTTGGTTCTGGGCGATTTTAATGCTTTATCACCTTTCGATGCCGATTATTATAAGGGTAAGGAAGAGATGCTAGAATCCATGCGGGAATCGGAAAAACAACATGATCATATTCGAAACCTTTCGGATGGGCAGTTGGAATACGGAGCAATAAGCAGCTACCTGAGCTTCCCATTAATTGATGTGGTTCAGAGATCTACACTAGGCTTAGAGCAACGAATCTCATGCCCAACTCAGGTTTTTGAAAATGAAAAAGGGGAGGGCAGGCATCCTAACTCTAAGCGTATCGATTTTATTATGGCCTCACCTTTTTTAGCGGAAGCATGCGTTTATGCAGTCGTTGCTAATGGACCTGAAACATATTATCTGTCCGACCATTATCCTGTACTTGCAGGGTTCGAGTTTTAAAGCGTTTTTGTTTATCGGCAATGACATTTTTTCGTATTTTCATACGCGTAAACCCAACATTTATTAGCTAAAACACTTATCATGGAAGGATTTCATCTATTGGACTGGATCGTTCTGGGGGTTTTTCTCCTGGCCCTGGTCGGAATTATTGTATGGGTCAGTCGCATGAAAGAGGATACATCCTCAGATTATTTTCTCGCAGGACGGGATGCCACCTGGATTGCTATTGGAGCATCCATATTTGCATCCAATATTGGTTCTGAGCATCTTGTGGGATTGGCGGGTGCTGGTGCATCAAGCGGGATGGCCATGGCGCACTGGGAAATGCATGGATGGATGATCCTTGTGCTGGGCTGGTTGTTCGTCCCATTTTATGCGAGGAGTGGCGTGTTCACCATGCCAGAATTCCTGGAAAAACGCTATAATTCAGCTTCACGTTCCCTGCTATCCATTATATCACTGGTCTCCTATGTCCTCACCAAGGTGGCGGTCACTGTATATGCCGGCGGGATCGTGTTCAAAGAGGTTTTCGGGATAGAGTCAATCTGGGGCATAGACTTTTTCTGGTTTGGTGCAATTGGGCTGGTGATTATTACAGGGATCTATACGGTAATCGGTGGTATGAAATCCGTCTTATATACCTCTGTTTTACAAACACCAATCCTGTTGATCGGATCCATTACCATTGTTGTTATTGGGCTTAATAAAGTCGGGGGATGGGCAGAACTGGAGGCCATTTGCAGTCAAAATCTTACACCAGAAGGAGATTCCATGATGGGTTTGATGAGGTCACCCAAAGATCCAGAATTCCCTTGGACAGGGGTGATCCTGGGATCAGCCATCATCGGGTTCTGGTACTGGTGCACAGACCAGTATATTGTTCAGCGTGTACTTTCCGGACGAAACCAGAAACAGTCCAGGAGGGGAACCATTTTCGGTGCCTACCTTAAGCTGCTGCCTGTCTTTATCTTCCTGATCCCCGGAATGATTGCCTTTGCCTTAAATGAAAAAGGGTTGATTGACCTTCAGGACTCAGATTCAGCATTTCCACTTTTAGTTTCTGAACTCCTGCCAGTTGGACTGAAAGGAGTAGTGGTTGGTGGCTTGCTGGCTGCCCTGATGAGTTCGCTGGCCTCCCTGTTTAATTCATCAGCAGCCCTGTTCACGGTTGATTTCTATAAGAGATACAAACCCGAGTCATCCGAGAAACACCTGGTATATGTAGGCCGTTTGGCCACGGTCGTGATCGTTGCTCTTGGTATTGCCTGGATACCTGTGATGAAGGGTATTGGGAAAGTGCTATATGAATACCTGCAGGATGTCCAATCCCTCCTGGCTCCAGGAATAGCCGCAGTATTCCTGCTGGGTGTCTTCTGGAAGAGAGCGACTCCAAAGGCAGGCTTTGCTGGGCTTGCAACAGGGTTTGTACTCGGAATGGTTCGCCTTGCGTTTAATATATTTGGTAAATCAGTGCCTGAGGATACCTGGTACCATGCCATCTGGGTAGCCCCCAACTGGCTGCATTATGAAATTTTTTTGTTCGGTATCTGTCTGATGGTGATATTCGTAGTGAGTTTCTTTACCGAACGGGCCAATGAGGCAAAGCTTGTCGGTGTCACCTTTTATTCATCAACTCCAGAACAGAGGGCAGCTACCCGGGCAAGCTATAATAATTGGGATGTTATCAACTCCATTGTTATTATTGCCATTATTATAGCATTCTATATTAAATTCTGGAATTAACAGCAAAAGATTTACCTGGAACCGGACTGCTTCCCTTGGACCGGTTTTTTACTACTTCTTGCCCTTCTTCTTGTGCTTCTTTTTATACCTGGAATTCGTAGGACGGAAACCGGGATCCCATTCGGGACTCTGACCCAGCTCTGAGGGTACAGGTAGCTTGAGGATCTCGTTTTCGATCAGCTCTTCTATTTTTTTTAGCCGGAACATATCATCCCTGTTTACCAGGGTGAGGGCAACTCCAGTAGATTCAGCCCGTGCCGTCCGTCCCACGCGGTGGACATAATCTTCTGCATCACCCGGGACATTATAATTAATGATCAGGCTGATGTCTTTGATGTCTATACCCCGGCTCAGCACATCAGTAGCGACCAATACCCTGACCTGCCTGGCTTTGAATTTTCCAAGCACTTCCTCCCTGTCCCTTTGTTCAAGGTCAGAAGATATCTTCTCTACAGAGAAATTTTGCTTTTTCAGGGACTTTGCGATGTCAGCTACTGACTTTTTGGTAGCACTGAAAATAAGTATGCTCTGGTATTCGGGTTTATCAGCTATCAGCGAATGTATCAGCTGGATCTTCTGTTCATCATTTGCCAGGTATGCAGCCTGAAGTACTCCTTCCGCAGGTTTTGACATAGCTATATTGATCTCAGCAGGATCAACAAGGGCTTCTTTGGCCAGATCCCTTATTTTGGGTGGCATGGTAGCGCTGAAAAGCAATGTTTGCCTATTTTCGGGAAGAAAGGAAATAATCTTCTGGATATCGTCAAAAAAGCCCATATCCAGCATTCTGTCTGCCTCATCGAGGATCAGGTGTTTGATCTTGTCAAACTTTACATACCCCATTCTCAAATGGGCAATAAGCTTCCCAGGGGTTGCGACTATGATGTCATTTCCCTTGGTCAGGGCAACTTTTTCCTGGTCCCACTCACTACCATCACCACCACCATAAACGGCAAGGGAGCCGACAGAAACAAAATAGGAGAGACCCTGTATCTGCTGGTGTATCTGTACGGCCAGTTCACGTGTAGGAACGATCACCAGTGTATCGGTGCCTGGATTATTATCAATTGCCAGTTTATTCAGGATGGGAAGTATGAAGGCAGCAGTCTTACCTGTGCCTGTCTGAGCGCAACATATCAGGTCATTTCCATCTAGGATTTCTGGTATGGCAAGCTCCTGAACAGGGGTCGCCTTTTCAAAACCCATGTAATCAATGGCTTCTAATAACCTATCATCGAGTTTAAAATCTGTAAACTTCATTTCACCTATCAGGATTTTGACGGCCAAATATACCAATAATACATTGTGGATTTTTGTTTTCTTTAATATATTTGCACCACGAAATTCAGACCTGTCTTCCGGATCATATGGAATTGTAAGCGGACACATGGCGTGGAGAGTAGTTGAAAAGGACCCGTAGCATAATTGGATAGTGCACCTGACTACGGATCAGGAGGTTGGGGGTTCGAGTCCCTTCGGGTTCACTTATTGATAATCAA
>RCNC010001505.1_pt1 | contig 31018 bp, 26 predicted proteins | sample 2041301 | NCBI WGS metagenome assembly RCNC01 (sample SAMN09708231, study PRJNA481090) | Marine sediment metagenome, whole genome shotgun sequencing project. | biome: marine sediment; feature: ocean; material: sediment; isolation source: Sewage treatment plant 13A marine sediment (STP13A) ... | reverse complement strand
CGGTCGGTGCAGGAGTTCGTGGATCTCTATCCCAAGACTGAAAAAGGCCTGTTGCTGATGGGTCCTGTTGGGACCGGGAAGACCCATTTAGCAGTGGCCGCCCTGCAACAGATCATGCGGGAAAAGGCGCCGGCGGTTCGCGGACGCTTCGCGGACTTCACGTCGTTGGTGCTGGAGATCCAGATGACCTTCGACGGCTCAGGCTCGAGTCGGGAGATCCTGCGGCCGCTGGTCGAGACGGAGCTCCTGGTTCTCGACGAGCTCGGTGCCGGGAAAACAACGCCGTGGGTCATGGATCTCCTCTACTACCTGGTCAACACCCGCTACCTCGAGGATCGCGTTACCATATTCACGACCAACTTTTCCGATTTTCCGAAGGGAACGGCGGAGGAGTCGCTGGCCGACCGCGTGTCACACCGCATCCGTTCGCGACTCTTCGAGATGTGCCGCCGTCTTGAGCTCCGCGGCAGCGACTACCGCGCGGAGCGCCTCGCCTCGCATGAGGGGGGCCTGCCGCGGTGAGAGGTCGGTCCGTCCTCCTCCTCTTCAGCCTGGTGGCGGGGTGCGCCAGCGCACCGCCGGCGACGGCTCCAGCTCCCCAGCCGACCCGGCCGCCGACCGCGGCCCGGACCCCGTCGCCCACCCCGGCTCCGCCTGTGCCCACGGCTGTGCCCACCATTCCGCCGCCGGCGCCCATGCCCGCCCGAGACACCGACCCGCCGCTGGTGCGGGTGCTGCTCGAGCGTTCGTCGTCGGTGGTGCGGTTACCACAGCCGGGTCGCGCCTACTGGGTTCGCCACGACTCCGCGGGTTCCTGGCTGTGGGGACCGCTCGAGATCGGGGTGGCGGCCGCCGGGACCCAGTATTGGCAGGTCGGGGCGTGGTCCGACCCCGCCAACGCCGCCGCGGCCGCGCAGAAGATCCGCCTGGGTTTCGGCGCGGAAGCAGATGTCCGCCAGGAGGCCGCAAGGAACGGCCTCACGAGGGTGCGGATCGGTTGGACCGCGAACCCACCGAGAGACCCGGTGTCAGAGCTCGCAGCCCTCGGTTTCACCGGTGTGTTTTCCTCTCCTGCAGCCGGAGTTCTCCGCATCACTGGTGCGGAAAGTGGGCTGGTCACGAGTGCGGCGGAGGTCGTGATCGAACCGGCGGGCGACTGGCCGGTGGCGGTCGGGTCGCGGCGATACCGCGGCCGGCTGCGAGCGCGGGCGGTCGGCCGCGAGGCGCTGGTCATCAACGAACTCAATATGGAGAGCTATCTCCGGGGGGTCGTGCCGGTCGAAATGGGGCCCTCTCAATTCCCCGAGCTCGATGCCCTCAAGGCGCAGGCGGTGGCCGCCCGAACCTACGCCGTGGCCCACCTGGGCGACCATGCGGACGAGGGTTGGGATCTGTGTGATACCCCCGCCTGCCAGGTCTACGCCGGGGCCGGTGGCGAGCATCGGCTGTCCAATCGCGCCGTCGCCGAGACCGCCGGGCTGGTGGCGGTGTTCGATGGCGAGCCGATCGACGCCATGTACACATCGACCTGCGGCGGCCACACCGAGAATTCCGCAGAGCTGTTTTCAGGTAGGGCGCAGCCGTACCTGGCGGGCGTCCCCTGCGTGTGGGACCGACCGCTGTCGCTGACCGGCACTCTGGGCAACGGTGACTGGGTCGAACAGACGGCATTTTCGGCCGCCGTCGCGCGCTCCGCGCTCGCTTTGGCGCCCGGCGCGAACCCGGTTCAGATCCTCGAACGGGTCGAGAGATCGGTCGGGTCCACGGTCAGGCTTCTAACCCCGGTCGACGCCGACAGCTTCGCCTTATCACTGCTCGCCGCGGTCGGCGTCGACCCGCCGTCCGGAATTGCTCCCACGGCGAACGGTCTCGAACGCCTCCTCTTTCTCACCGATCTCTACAAGGCGCCGCTCGATCCGCCGACCGCCGGCCTCGGCGGCGACTGGCCGGCGGCGGGCGCGCTGGCCGCGCTCGAGCTTCGCGGAGACATTGTGCGCGATCGCGGCGAGGCGGTGCCGCGGATCGGCGCGGTCGGCATCTTCCCGCGTCGAGCCGAGCACGGCGAGGATCTGCCGTCGCCGCTTCCGCTGTGGGAGCGTTGGCGCGGCGGCTACCGCAGAATCGCGACTGCCGAGGTGCTTCCGGGCACGACCCTCGAGCGCCTGCGCGCCGGTGATGAGGTGCTGGCACTGGTCGTGGTGCGTTCCGGCGGCGACGCCGAGGCTGACCGGCGTTCGGCCTGGCGTGAGTGGGTGAGGGAGCGGTCGTGGTCGGATCTCGAGCGGATGCTCGGTGTGCCGGATCTCGAACGGCTCGAGGTCACCTCCAGGTCGGCCTCTGGAAGAGTCGTCGGGCTGCTCGCGACGGGGCGTTCAGGCGCAAAAAAAGAGTGGACGGGCTTCGGAGTGCGGCAGATCCTCGAGCTTCCCGAGACCCTGTTCGCCATGAACCTGCGGACCACCCCGGATGGTGAACGGATGGTGCGGTTTCTCGGTCGTGGCTGGGGCCACGGTGTCGGTCTGTGTCAGAACGGCGCCTATGGGCTGGCGCGCGCCGGACGGAGCTTCGAACAGATCCTCGGCCACTACTACACCGGAATTCAGATCGTGATTTTCAGTGGTGCGGCGGACGACGTAGAATCGACGGAGCGGTGATGACCCGGTCCCTGACCGGGTGAGGGGATGGGTTTGTGGACTTCCAGCTGACTCAGGATCAGGAGACGATCCGCGACATGGTTCGCGATTTCGCGCGCAACGAGATAGCACCGCACGCTTTCGAGTGGGACGAGGCCCAGCATTTTCCGCGCGAGCTCTTCACCAAGCTCGGTGAGCTCGGTCTGCTCGGGGTCGTGATTTCCCAGGAGTACGGCGGCGCCGGTCTCGGTTATGTCGAGTACGTGACGATTCTCGAGGAGATCGGGGCCGCCGACGGCGGCATCGGCCTCTCGGTGGCGGCCCACAACTCGCTGTGCACGAATCACCTCTACCTCTTCGGCTCGGAGGAGCTCAAGCGTGAGTTTCTGCCGAAGCTCGCAGCGGGCGAGTGGATCGGCGCCTGGGGCCTGACCGAACCGCAGGCGGGCTCCGATGCCGGCGGCACCAGCACGACCGCGGTCCGCGACGGCGACGAGTGGGTGCTCAATGGGTCCAAGACCTTCATCACCCACGCCACGTCGGGCGACGCGGCGGTGCTGGTGGCGCGGACCTCGTCCGAGGGTGGCCATCACGGCATCTCGGCCTTCTTCGTGCCCTTTGATCGTCCGGGTGTCGAGCCCGGAAAGAAGGAGAACAAGCTCGGCATGCGCGCTTCCGACACCTCGTCGCTGGTGCTCGAGGACTGCAGGATCCCCGCCGGTTATCTCCTCGGTGGAGAGGGCGACGGGTTCGTCCAGGCCATGAAGGTTCTCGACGGCGGCCGTATCTCCATCGCCGCCCTGTCGGTGGGCATCGCGCGCGGAGCCCTTGATGCGTCCATCGCCTATGCTCAAACCCGCGAACAGTTCGGCAAACCCATCGCATCTTTCCAGCTCATCCGGGCCAAGCTCGCCGACATGGCGACCAGCGTCGAAGCGGCACGATTACTCACCCTGCAATCGGCGGCCATGAAGGATGCCGGCGCCACGACCACCCGCGAGTCGGCCATGGCAAAGGTCTTCGCGTCGGAGGCGGCGGTGGCGGTGGCCGAGGACGCGGTGCAGATCCACGGCGGTTACGGTTACACCAAGGACTACCCGGTGGAACGCGCGTGGCGGGACGCCAAGCTCTGCACCATCGGTGAGGGGACCTCCGAGATCCAGCGCATGGTCATTGCCCGCGAGATTCTCAGGGCATCCGAGGGAGCGTGATGGATCCCACCGTACTCGACCACATTGGGATCGCGGTCGAATCCATCGATGACGGCCTCGACATCTACGAGGCGCTCGGGCTCGAGGTTGAAGCCATCGAGGTCGTGTCCGAGCAGGGCGTACGGGTCGCGCTTCTCCCAGTTGGAGACAGTCGGCTCGAGCTGCTCGAGCCCACCGGCCCCGACTCCCCAATCGCGCGCCATCTCGAGCGCCGGGGGCCGGGGCTCCACCACATCTGTCTGCGAGTCCCCGATATCAGGGCCGCCATGGACGACCTTTCCGAGCAGGGCCGCACGCTGCTGTCGGAGGAGCCGCAGCTTGGGGCCAACGGATGCCTGGTGTGCTTTGTTCATCCAAAATCGACCGGCGGCGTCCTCCTCGAGCTGTCGCAGCCGGTGGCGGAGGCCGAACTCTGATGGCGGTTGGAATCGGCGAAGAATCGCTGGTCATCGTCCACTGTGGCAACCCACGGGAGAAGATGTGGGGGGTGGTGGTGCGGCTGGATGCGGTCGGTCTGGTTCTCCGCGGGTTGGACCTCGAGTCGGTCGAGGATTGGATACGTCAGGAGAGAGCCGGCAGCGAGAAGCTCATCGGTCCGACGACCTTCTTCGTGCCGATGCACCGGGTGCTGAGAATCGACCTCGACGACGACGCTCCGGTGGTGGAGAGCTATCACAGCCGGTTCGCCACGGCCTGCGGGCGAGATGCGCTCGAGGCGTTGATCGAGACCTCCGGACGCGACGCGTGACTCTCCGCTGGGCGGTGTTCGCCCTGTGTTGCCTGGCGGCGGGCGAGGCGGCCGCCCAGTATCAGGGGCGGGTCAACATCAACGCGGTGGTTGTCCCGGTGACCGTGCGCAACGACTCGGGACGGGTCGTCACCGGCGTGAGACGGAGCAAATTTCATCTCCGCGTGGACGGGTTTCAGGTGCCGATTCGTGATCTTGACCTCGAGAGTGATCTACCCATCAGCCTCGGGTTCATCCTCGACACGTCGGGTTCGATGATGGGTCGCAAGATGAGCGGCAGCCAGCAACTCGTCACCGCGTTTCTCCTCAACCGGCGGCCGGACGATCAAATCGCTCTCTGGACCTTCGGCGATGACCGCGTCCTCGAGCGCTTTCCCTTCGGCATGGGATGGTACCTGCTGCCGCGGGTATTGGAGACCCTCAAGCCGTGGAGCACAACGGCCCTGTACGACGTGGTACTTCGGATCCCCGAGATACTCGAAAAGGCCAGCCACCACCGCCGTGCGGCGATCCTGCTCACCGATGGCGTCGACAACGCGTCCGAGATCACGGCGAGTGAGGCGATGGAGGTGGCGCAACGTCTCGAGACCCCGGTGTACGTACTCGGGGTCGAGTCGCCGGCGCCGGAGGAAGGCGCCTCGGGGCCCTCATACGAGGAGATCTTGACCGTCATCGCCGATGCTTCGGGTGGCCACTACCGGCGCATTCCGCGGGCGGAGCAGATGCCTGAGGTCGTCGACGACATGCTCCGCGAGCTGTCCTCGCGGTACATCCTCACCTTCGTCACCTCCGGCGTCGGACAACGCAAGTGGCGGACGATCGAGGTCAGTGTCGATGGCTACACGGCCGTGACGCGTTCCGGGTACACGGGAACGCTTCCATAATTCTCAATTTTGAATTCTCAATTCTCAATTCCCGCCCACTCACGCCTGAGATTGGACATCGCGATTGGCCTGACGAGCGGTTGCGTGCGATGCAATTGAGAATTAAGAATTGAGAACTGAGAATTCCGTGTGGTTCATGTTGACACGCCGCGCGTCTCCGCCCATAGTGGCGACACCCTGAACGATTGATACAAGGAGGTCCCGATGAAATCTGTCCTTCGGCTTACCCTTTTCGCATGTGTTCTTGCCCTGGTGGTCCCGTTCGCCGGTGCGGCCGATTTTGAGCCCGACACCGACGGTCCGTGGATCAACGTCGACGTCTACGACCTGGCCGACTATGGAGACTCCACCTTTCTCGAAATTCTGGGCAGGGGTTATGTGGCGTTGCTCGATGCCGTCAAATCCGAGGGATTGATCCTGGATTACGGTGTGATGATGAAGACCACGGGCAATACCAACGACGGTGATGTGGTGGTCTGGTGGTCGGTGGATAGCCTGGCTCATTACGAAAAGGCCGGCGAGCGCATGGGTGAGCTGGCGTCGGAGATTCACACGGGCGCGGAGTGGCAGGAGATCTGGTCAAAGCTCAAGGAAGTGAGGACCATCAAGAGCTCAAACCTTTACCGCGCCGTGCTCTGGAATCAGCCTGGAGAGTAGCGCCCGCTTCTAGCTTGGCCGTTCTTCAACACGCTTCCCGAGAGGTGCCAGGCACGCCGACATGATGTTGAGGACAACATCATGTCGGGATGCCAGGCACCTCCAATGAACGAGCCGGGGATGCCAGGCACCTCCGCCGCACCCTACGGTCGGGGGGCGGATGGAAATTCCGAATTGCTGACGGCCTGCGGCCGTCGCGAAGCACCGTCGCCAGCGCGTGGCTCATGGCCTCCTCCTTTGGATGAGGCCTGAGCTCACTGCGCTGCCGCCGGCGGTTTCCGAATTCAACGTGAGTTGCTGTGCTTCATAGAGCTGTCTGTAGAGTCTGTCTAGTTTGAGGAGTTGGTCGTGGTTTCCCCGCTCGACCACGCGCCCGCGATCCAGGACCAGGATCTGGTCCATCGCATCCATGGCGACGAGGCGGTGGGTGATGAGGATCGTGGTGCGGCCGTCCATCAGCCGGTGAAGGGAGCGCATCAGGTGCATCTCGGTCACCGGGTCGAGACCGGTGGTGGGTTCGTCGAGGACCAGGAGCGCCGGATCTCTGAGGAGGACCCGTGCGATAGCGAGCCTTTGCCGCTGACCACCCGAAAGCTCGAGCCCCTGCTCGCCGATCCAGGTGTCCCAGCCCTCGGGCAGATCGTCAATCGTACCGAGCAGCTCGGCACAGCCGGCGGCTTCCTCCAACGCGGCGGCGTCAGCCCCTGGGGACGCGAGCAGGAGATTGTCGCGCACCGTGCCGGTGAAGAGGTCGATGTGCTGGGAGAGCACGCCGACGACTTGCCGGAGATCGTCGAGGCGGTAAAGGGGCAGGGGGCGGCCCGCGAGGAGAATCTCACCCTCCGTTGGATCCCAGAATCGCAGCAGCAGCTGCGCCAGGGTGGTTTTGCCGGCTCCGGAGGGGCCGACCACCGCGAGGCGGTTACCGGCTGGAAGCTCGAGATCGAGTTCGGCGAGGGCGGGAGCGTTCGATCCTGGATAGGAAAAGCCGAGCCCGCGGATCTGGATTGCCGGGGGTGAGATCTCTCCGGACACCGGGGCCGGTCGGTCCGGTTCTTCGACCGCGGGACGGGCATCGAGGACGGTGAAGACTCTCCGGGCCGCGGCGAGCTGCTCCGAGAGGTGCAGGGCGGCGGCCGGCAGCGGCTGCACCGCCTCAAAGGCGGCCATCGCGACCAGACAGATGACGGCCAGTCCAACACCGTCGAACAGCCCTGCCCGGACCATGGGGATCGCGAGTACGAGCACGATCCACACCGTGGCGTGGGTCGCAAAGGTCATGGCGGCTGCACCGAGAGCTTCGACACGCGAGGCACGTTCGCGATCTCGGACAAGCCGTGAGGACAGCTCGTCCACGCGGTGTCGTTGCGCGGCCCCCTGTCCGCAGGCCAGGAGGTCGGCCATGCCCTGGACCCCGTCCACGATCGCTGCGGCGAGGTCGGGGCGAGTCGTGGCGAGACGATTCCCCACGCGCGTGCCGAGCGCGCGCATCCCTGCGGGAATGCCGATGCCGGCGGCGGCGACAAGGATCAGGAACACGACCCCGAGCGAAATGTCGAATGTGCCGAGGAAGAATCCGGTCCCGGCCGCCACCGCCACTGCCACCAGTGGTGGCGCGAGGACGCGGATGTAGAACTCCTGCAGCGACTCGACATCGGCCACCGCCCGGGTCAGGAGATCGGCGCTTCGCATGGAGAGGGTGCGCGCCGGCGCCAGCGGTTCCAGAGCCTCGTAAAACCAGACGCGGAGTTCTCCGAGCAGCCGCAGGGTGAGTCGGTGCGAGGTGAGACGCTCGAGATAGCGGAAGATTCCACGAGTGAGTCCGAAGAACCGCACGCCAACGATCGCGACCTGGAGCTCGGCGATCGACGGTTGCAGGGCGGCGGAGGCGATGAGGAACGCGGCGGTTCCCATCAGCCCGACGCCGCTGGCGATGGTGGCGATCCCGAGGGTGGTCGCCGCCGCCACCTGGCCTGCGAAGGGCCGGACGAGCCGGAGGAGCCGTAGGATCTCTTTCACCCGCCCCCTCCGTACGAGTGGACCAACCGGCGGTAGAGCTCACAGCGCTCGATCAGCTCCGCGTGCGTGCCGTGATCCGCGACCCTGCCGCCATCGAGAACCACCACCCGGTCGGCAGCGATGACGGTCGGGACCCGGTGCGCGATGATGAGTGCAGAGCGACCGGTCAGGAGGTCCTCTAACGCCACGTCGAGCTCGGCTTGGAGGCGAGGGTCGAGATCGGCGGTCGGCTCGTCGAGGATCAGCAACGGCGCGTCGGCAAGAAAGGCGCGAGCGAGTGCGATGCGCCGCGCCTGGCCTCCACTCAAGAGGGCGCCGCGTTCACCTATTGACGTGTCATAGCCATCGGGCAGCCCAGCGATGAACTCGTCGGCGAGGGCGTGACGGGCGGCGGCGGCGACCTCGCTTTGGTCGGCCTCGGGCCGGGCGAAGCGAATGTTGGCCGCGACGGTATCGGCAAAGAGATAGGGACGCTGAGGGACCCACGCCATCACGCGCCTCCAGTCGCCGGGATCGATGGTCTTTGCGGGCACGCCGCTGGCGACCAGGAGACCGCTGTCGGGTTCGACGAAGCGCAGCAGGATCCTGGCGAGGGTGCTCTTTCCGGCGCCGGAGGGCCCGACGACCGCGAGCTTCTCCCCGGGCTCGATCACCAGGTTTACCGAGCTCAGGGCGGTGCGCGTGGCGGATCCGCGCCCTCTGTCGCCCGGGTAGGCGTAGGAGATCTCCTCGAGCGTGATGGCGGGCGTCGACGGCATCGGTGTCGTGATCGCGGGCGGTGCGGGTGCCGGCGCCTCGAGTATGGCGAAGAGCCGGTGAGCCGCGGTCATCCCGGCGAGGCCGGCGTGGAAATCGGCGCCCAGTCGCCGCAGCGGGAGGTAGAACTCGGGCGCCAGGAGGAGAACGAAGAACGCCTGCTCGAAATCGAGCCGCCCGTGGAGCAGGCGGAGGGCGATTTCGACCGCCACCACCGCCACGCTGAGGGTGGCCACGAGCTCGAGCACCAGGGACGACAGAAAGGCGATCCGGAGCACATCCATCGTCGCGAACCGGAAGGCCTCGCTCGCGCGGCGGATGGCGGCGATCTGGGCTCTCGACTGCCCCAGCACTTTGAGCGTGGTCAATCCCTGGATGGTGTCGAGGAACGAGGCGCTGAGGCGACTCATCGCCAGCCACTGCCGGCGCGAACGAAGATCGGCGAGTCGTCCAATGAGGACCATGAAGATTGGGATCAGGGGAGCGGTCAGCAGCAGGACGACGCCCGACAGGAGATCACGACTGAGAACGGCCGCCGCCACCGTGAGGGGGATCAACGCCGCCATGGCGAGCTGCGGAAGATATCGCGCAATGTAGGCGTCGAGGGCCTCGATGCCGTCGCTGAGGGTGGTCACGAGCTCGCCGGTGCGCTCGCGGCCGGCCGCAATCGGACCCCGCTCAAGGAGGCGGGCAAAGACCCTGTTGCGAAGTTCATGCTTGACGCCGGCCGCGGCGTGCGCCGCTGCCGCGTCAGCGGCCCAGGAGAGCAGAGCCCGCATCGCGATGGCGCCGAGGAGGAGCATCAGGGGGGTGGCGACCTGCGTGCGGGTCGCGCCTTCGAGGAAGACCCTGGCGATCACATGCGCCAGCAGCCACGCCTGGACGACGACGGCGATGCCGCCGAGGGCGCCGAAACCGACGGCGCCGACCAGAGACGCGCTGTGCGAGCGGACAAGAGCAAGAAGACGGCGGTCGAGCTGCATCGCTACTCAGGATACGACGATTGAATTCTCAATTCTCAATTTTGAATTTTGAATTCCCGCCCGCCCCCGCCCAGAACCGGGACGTGGTGGCCGGTGCCTTGGGGCGGCATTGAGAATTGAGAATTGAGAATTGAGAATTCCATAACCTCCGTTTCAGCAAGAAAAAACCGGGGAGACTTCCCTCCCCGGTTTGGAAACGCGTTCTTCAGCTCATCAGTACTCCAGATGCGACTCCGAGGTGATGCGCTGGCGGAAGATCCAATAGCTCCAAGCCTGATAGACCAGCACCAACGGCACCAGCAGACCTGCGACGATGCTCATGACCTTGAGGGTGTAGGGGCTCGATGACGCGTTGTAGATCGTCAGGCTCCACGCCGGGTCGAGGCTCGAGACCATGACCCGCGGGAAGAGCGCGACGAAGAGGGTGACGGTTGAAAAGACGATGGCGACTGCGGTGAGGATGAAGCTCCAGCCGTCGCGCCGGTTGGAGATGGTCCAACGGGTGGCGAGGAGAGCGATCACGGCGACAGTCGGGACGACGCCGGGGTTGAGCCCCAGTCGTTGCTGGACATCGGTCATGAAGTAGGTCCCGAACGCGAAGAGTACGAGGAAGAAGGCGGCCGGGTACCAGAGCGTGCGAGCCGCCTCGCGGGCGCGCTCCTCCATCCCGTCGCCGAGCTTGAGGGTCAGGAAGGTGGCCCCGTGGAGGGTGAAGACGGTGAGCGAGGCGAGACCGGCAATCAGCGCATAGGGATTGAGGAGGTTGAAGAAACCACCGACGTAGTTCATTTCGGCGTCGATCGGCACGCCGCGGACGAGGTTGGCCATCGCCACACCCCACAGCAGGGCTGGAATCGCACTGCCGAAGAAGATAGTCCAATCCCACAGTTGCCGCCATCTGGGGTCATCGATCTTCGAGCGAAACTCGAATGATACGGCGCGGGAAATAAGCGCCAGTAACATCAGCACCAGCGCGATGTAAAAACCTGAAAACATTGTTGCATACCAGTGGGGGAAGGCCGCAAACATTGCCCCTCCGGCGGTGATCATCCACACCTCGTTGCCGTCCCAGACCGGGCCGATGCTGTTGATGATCATGCGCCGCTCGGTGTCGTCGTTGCCCAGGAAGGGGAGGAGGATGCCGACCCCGTAGTCAAAGCCTTCGAGGAAGAAGAAACCGACGAAGAGTACGCCGATGAGGACAAACCAGAGAGTGTTGAGATCCATGCTGTACTCCCTTCTCTCACCGTGCCCCGGCGGGCGTGAGATCGGAATCGGTCACTTCAGGAACCCCGGCCACCGCGTACTTTCGCATGAGAACTACGTCCGCAACCATCAACAGGGCGTAGAGCAGGGTGTAGGCGATCAGGGAGAACAGCACCATGCCGGCGCCGACGGTGGGGGAGACCGCATCGGCGGTTTTCTGCAGCCCGAAGACGATCCATGGTTGGCGCCCGACCTCGGTGAAGATCCAGCCGGTGGAGTTGGCGATGAAGGGCAGGGCGATGGCCCAGAGCATGAGCTTGAGATAGAACGGCGACTCGGCCACGCGGCCCCTGGACGCCTTCCACAGCCCGAACAACGCCAGAGCCAACATCACGAAGCCGACGCCGACCATGATGCGGAAGGTCCAGTACGAAATCGCCACCGGTGGCACGTAATCGCCGGGCCCGTAACGGGCAACGTATTCGTCCTGAAGGTTGTTGATGCCCTGCACCTCTCCTGAGAACGAGTTGTGGGCCATGAAGCTGAGCAGCCCAGGCACGCGGATGGCGAAGACATCGCGCCGCTCGGACTCGTCGCCGATAGTGAACAGCGACATTGCGGCCGGATCCTCGGTCTGCCACAGGGCTTCGGCCGCCGCCATCTTCATGGGTTGGATCCTCGTCATGTACTGGGCCTGGCTGTGGCCGACCAGGATCACCAGTACCGTACCGATCGTTCCGTAGAGGATGGACATCCGAAAGGAGCGCCGGAAGACCTCGAGGTTGTCCGATTTGCGCAACAGGTGGAAGGCGGAGATCCCGGCGACGAAGAAGCCGGCGGTCGCCACCGCCGAGGTGAAGACGTGCGGCCACTGCACCCACACGTGGCCATTGCTGACGAGGGCAAAGAAGTCGTTCATCTCGGCGCGGCCGTTGCGCAGGACATAACCCACAGGCTGCTGCATGAAGGAGTTGGCGACCAGGATCCACAGGGCCGAAAGGTTGGAGGCAATCGCCACCACCCATATCACCGCGGCGTGAGCCCTCTTTGACAGTTTGTCCCAACCGAAGATCCAGACGCCGAGGAAGACCGATTCGAGGTAGAAGGTGAGCAGGGCTTCAATGGCCAACGGAGCGCCGAAGATGTCGCCCATGAACCGCGAGTACTCCGACCAGTTCATGCCGAATTGAAACTCCTGGACGAGGCCGGTGGCGACCCCTATGGCGAAGTTGATGAGGAAGAGCTTGCCCCAGAACTTGGTCATCTTCTTGTAGGTCTCGTCCCCCGTGCGAACATAGATGGTCTCCATGATCGCTATCAGGACTGACAGACCCAGGGTCAGTGGCACGAAGAAAAAGTGGTAGACCGTGACGATTGCGAACTGCAATCGTGCGAGCAATACGACGTCCATTCGTTACCTCCTTCCGATTCTCCAACATGATGCTGTGGAGCGGGAGTGTATCAATATTTAACTGGGAATCGATATACTTTCGTGATCGTTCAACCGAGCAATCATTGGGGGGATTGGCGGCAAGAAACACTGTGATTCCTGTCCGGATCTCGGGGTATTGGTACAATATGAGGGAGTTGATCGTCGAATATCGATTGTAAAAGCGACGTCTATCTTTGGAGGTATGCATGCGAAAGGCTCTTCTGGTTCTTGCAATCTGTATCCTGGCGGCCCCGGCGTGGGCCGGCGGCGGCTTCAGCCTTTTTGGCTCCTACGCGCAGCTGAGCGATGACGCGGAGTCCCTGGGCTTAGGCGGACGCCTCACTTTCGGCGGCCATAACTGGGTCGGTGACCTCAGTGGGACGTGGTTTCCGACCGTCAACAACGTCGACACCATCGCGGGGCAAACCGACAAGCTCCAGGTGATCCCATGGGATTTCGGCGCGCGCTATCTCTTCAACACCTCGGGCTCGTTCAGACCCTATGTCGGCGCCGGTGGAACGTTCTTTTACAACCATCTCAACGATGGCAAGCTCGACAACACCTTCGGGGTGTACGGCCTGCTAGGATTTAATCTCGGGCGGCACACGACGAAGTTCTTCGCCGAAGTCATCTATCGCTACGGCGAGGCGGACGCCACATACTCCAATCCAGCCAACCCCCTCCAGGGCAAAATGGATGTCGGTGGGCTCGGGATCAACGCGGGCATCATCTGGACGTACTGACTGAGAAGCTGTTAGCAGCTGTTAGCGGAGCCTCTCAAAAAAATCCTGCGTTCGACGAAATAGGCGTCCCTTCGGGCCGCTCCGCTTCCAGTGACATCGCTTTCCGAAACGCCGAACTGCGAGAACAGCTCTGAAGGTGGGCCAAGGCCCACGCTACGAGTCCGCGGAGATTGTGGGCCCGAAGGGTGGGCCTTGGCCCACCTTCAGTTCGCCGCCGGTGAGGTAGCCCGTATAGGTCTTGGCGAGCTCAGAATGACAGCCATTGGGGCTTTGCAGGTGGCTCAGACGTCTACTCGTCCTCCATGACAACCGCGGTGCCGTAGGCCAGAAGTTCCGCCGCACCCTGCATCAGCATCGAGGTCATGAAGCGGGTGCAGATGACCGCGTTGGCGCCCAGCTCCTCGGCCTCCTCGACCATGCGGTCGAGGGCCTGCTCGCGCGCCTCGGCCATCATCTTGGTGTACTCGGAGATCTCGCCGCCGACGAGGTTACGCATCACGGCCAAGACGTCCTTGCCGAGATGCCGGGCGCGGATGGTATTGCCGCGCACCAAGCCGAGAGTTCGCACCACCCGCTTGCCGACGATGTGGTTGTCTGAAACGACGATCATTTTTCCACCTCCCTGTAGGGGTCGGTCCTCGCCGTCCTGATGCGGTCCAGGAGCACCGAGACGAAGAGCAGCGCCAGGGCGGTGAGACCGCCGACGACGAGAAGCCGCTCGATGGGGCTGGCGGGCGTTTTGACAAATTCCCAGATGGCGTACGCCCCAACCACCACAGCCCACACGGCCGCCAGGATCCAGCCGGCGCCCCGGGCCACGAGGCTGGCGCCGCCCCTGGGGCGTTCGTCCCACTGGGTGTCGTCGGGCTTGGAAAACTCGGTAGACATCGCGGCCTCCCTGATTGTCCGCAGATCCTCGAGCAACGTACGGCATTGCACGCAGTCCTCGAGGTGAATGCGAACCTTCTGCTCGGCGGCTTGGGTGAGCTCACCGTCGAGGTATCCAGAGATCAGGCTCTCGTCGAAGGCTGTGGGGCAGTGGTTAGGCATTTCCGACCTCCCCCGTTGTATTCCGGCGCTGGTGGACTACCTCGCGCAGGAGGCGGCGCGCCCGGTGCAACCTGGACATGACGGTTCCTCTCGGGATCTTCAGCGTTTGCGCGATCTCCGCGTAGGCCAGATCCTGATACTCCCGCAGTACCAGAACCTCTCGGAAGCGCGGGGGCAATTCCTGAACACATCTCCACACCAGAGCCTGGAGCTCACGCCGTGTCGACAAGGTTTCGGGATTCGGCCGGGGATCCCTCGGCTCGAAGCGGAGCACGCCCTCGGCCGGTTCCAGCGACTCTGTGCGCCGCACTCGCCACCGGCGAGCCCGGTCGCGGACCAGGTTGCGGACGATCCGCAGCAGCCACGGGCGCACCGGTCGTGAAGCATCGAAGCGGCCCAGTGAGCGGAAGAAGCGCACCATGGCGTCCTGCGCCACATCGAGGGCGTCGTCGGGATTCCCGGTGAGCTGGAGAGCGAAGACGTAAGCTTGCTGGCGACAGCTCCTCGCGAGCTCGTCGAGCGCGGCCTCCTCGCCCTGCTGGGCTAGGATCACCGTCGTCGCCTCGCGTGGGGGCGAGACGGCCACAGGTCCCGGTGAGGACCGTTGCTGGGTCATGGCAATGCTCACGTCCTCTCTACGTACCTGAAGGGGTTGTATTCCACCCTTTTTCGAGAATTTCCACAATCAGCCGGCAGCCCTCTCCGTCGACCTCGTCGAAGTGCCTATCACGGTGGGAGTCAATGTCGAGAACGCCGACCGGGCGGCCTTGAACATCGTGGATCGGAACCACCACCTCCGAACGGGAGCGATCGTCGCAGGGGATGTGGCCCGGAAAGGCCTGGACGTCGTCCACGATCTGAGTCGTATCCTGGTCAATGGCGGCCCAACACACGCCGACGTGTTCCTCGAGTACCAGGCAGGCAACCGGACCCTGGTACGCGTCGACCACAAGCTCCCCGTGCTTGAGCAGATAAAAGCCGGTCCACGAGACCCCCGGGATCTTGTGGTGGAGAAGCGCCGCCGCGGTTGCACGGTGGGCCACCGGGTCGTCGGTCTTCGCAATGAGTTCGCCGAGCTGCTTGGCGATTCGCCGGTAGCGGTCCAATCGGCCGTTGTCGTTCATGAGCACCTCCGAACCTCCGTGCTGACCGAATTAGGAGTTAGGAATTCTCACCCGCCCCCCTCGTTCCCGATATGGTCATGTGGGTGGATGGCCGGCATTCCTAATTCCTAATTCCTATACATCTCCACCGGTATTGGAATCCCCAGCAATTCCTCGAGCAGCACCTTCATCTCGCGATCAAAGAGGGTGAAGACAGCCCGCCGCAACCTTCGCGTTTCGGCATTCTCCTCGGGCACCACCGGATGAGCGTGATAGAGCCGGTGAAAGAGCTGCGCGATCTCGTGCACGTGTTGGGCGAGGAGCGAGAACTCGAGGTTGGCAACCGCCTGTCGGACGACCTCCCGCCGACGGGCGCACTGCAGCACCAGCTCCCAGAGATCGTCGTCAATCTCGACGCCGGTCAACTTTTCGATTTCGTCGGCTGAGACGCGGCTCTCGCCACGCCGCTCCTCGAGCTTTGCGAAGATCTTCCCTGCCCGCACCGCCGAGTATTGCAGGTAGGGACCCGTGTCGCCCTCGAAGGCGAGGGCCTCGTCGAAGTCGAAGGCGAGGACCCGGTTGCGGGACTGCCGGGCCATGAGGTAGCGCAGCGCACCGACCGCGATCGCCCGTGCCCTGACGGCGACGTCGGCGGGCGCACCGGCGCCCTCGAGCCTCTCCATGATCGAGTCCTCGGCGGCGTCGGTGAGAACATCGAGAAACTCATCGGCTTTGACGCCGATGCCGCGGCGTCCGGACATCTCGATGTAGGCCTTCGCCATCTCCTCGTCGGTGAGGCCGAACGAATGCTCAGTGCGCTCCTCGATGACCCGTACCGCAGCCGGTGTCAGCGCCACCATCTCGTACGCAAAGTGGACCGAATTGTCGGCCTCCTCGGCATGGCCGAGGACCCGCACCGCCTCCTTGACGACCTTCTGCGGGTAGGACTGGCGCACGTCGATGACGTTGTAGACCAATTCGGCATCGCCGAACGAGTGACCGGGAACCGTCTCGCCTGGGTTCGACGTGGTGCGCGCGAGGGTCTCCCCACCGGAGGTGTAACGAACCGAGACCGCGGGGGCGGCACGTTCCCAGCGGGCGAAGGGCATGTAGCCGAAGTCGTGACTGGACCCGTCCGGGTCGGCCAGGAGCCCCAGCTTCCATAGCTGATAGGCGATGTCCTTGCCGGTATAGGTCACGGTGCCGTTGGAGCGCACCAGAATCTTGTCGGGATCGTCCATATCGGCGAACTCGGGACTCTCTGCCAGCGACATCACCCAGCAGCCGGCGTTCTTGCCATCCTCCTCGAGGCGGATGGCGCCCGCCTCCTTCAGCATCTCGAAAGCACGCGACCAGAAGCCGAGGTGGAGAATGTCGGACTCGTGCGGCAGAACGTCGTACGGAATTCCGAGCCGCGCCATTGTCGCAAGGTGGCATCGCACGTTGCCCTCGGCCACCGCGGCCGCGAGGCGCGCCACGGCGCGACCGTTGAAGCGTTCGCCGGCGATGGCCGAGCCGTGCAGAAGCTGCAGCGCCTGTTCGAGATCGAGGTCGCCGTACCCGGCCTCGATGTGATGCAGGACCTCGGCGCGGTGGGCGGCAAAGTCGGGTTCGGACTGGTACCGCTCGGTGACCCGGGGATAGATGTCCCAGCACAGATCGTCGAAGTCGCTTGTCGATGCGTTTGGCACCGCGTCGGCAGGCGCCTTCTCCATGATCTTCTCGATCAGCTCGTCACGTCGGCACGGCTCCACCCCGAGGGCTTGGGCGAGCTCGGTCTCGGGCAGATAGAGCAGACCAACGACGACGTCGGCGACCTGAACCCCGGTGTCGTCGATGTAGTTCTGGACCTCGACGTCGGCGCCGAGATGGCGAAGATTGCGCACCAGGATATCGCCGAGGACCGCGTTGCGGAGGTGGCCGATGTGGGCCGCCTTGTTGGGGTTGATGTTGGTGTGTTCGACAATCGTCTTGAATGCGGCGTCGGCCTCCTCGTCGCGCACACCGGCAAGACTGCTCATCAGGATCCGGTTGCGCTCGAGGAAGAGGTTGAGGAATCCGGGCCCGGCGATCTCCACCCGCGCGACCTCCTCGGGCCAGTTCGTCTTCTCGGCCAGCGTTTCGGCGATCTGACGCGGCGATCGCTTGAGAACCCGGGCCAACGGCAGCGCGCCCGGCCACGCGAGATCTCCGAGATCGCGCCGCGGCGGTACCTCGAATGCCACCTCGTCGGGCCGGTGACCGAACTCCTCCTCGAGCGCCGTCCCGAGCGCATCGGCGGCGCGTTTCCTGATCGATTCCAGGGGCATGTTTTGCCTCCACTCTCGAGGGGGGATTCTACTTCAAATTCTTCCGGTCACACGTCGGACGTGTGACCGGAAGAATTTGAGATAATAATTTTACTTCCGGCGGTATACGTCCTTCGGGTGTCCGACCCGAATGACGAGTACGACGAGTTGATCGTCGATCACTTCGTAGATGACCCGGTAGCTTCCGACCCTCAGCCGTCTAAGGCCGGCGAATTCGCCCTTCAGCACGCCGCCGGCGCCGGGCTCTTTGCGAAGACGATCGATGGCCTCGATGAGTCGTATTCGATCCTTCTTCGTGATTTTTGCGAGGGCCTTCGCTGCGCTGCGCTTAATCTGCAGCGAGTAGGTCACGTCTCACCTCGTCCCAGTCGAGCACCGGGTCGGCCGGGTCCTTCAACCTTTCGAGGGCCAGGTGAAGATCATCGACGTCTGCGAGGTAGTACTCGATCGCCTGCCGGATGATCTCCGCCCGGCTTCGATTGAGGGATCGTGCGGCGTTGTCGATGCTCTGCACAAGGTCGTCCGGCAGTCTCGCGGTGACCTGGGTCATATACACCTCCATGATGTCAAACGATACCATTGACATCAACTGTAGGCAAATCAATGCTCAGACGGATCCGCCGGACAGCCTTCGTGCGACCTCCCTCCGGAGACGGTTCTGGTCCCACTCCGGGTGGCCGTCGGCCAAGAGGTTGACCAACATATTGCGGGCCGCGGCCCACATGCCAAACCCGATGCTCAGACGCTCTTGCGGCGTCTTCGTGCGCAGAACTTCAACGACCTCACGATCGGGGACTTCGAGCCGCACTTGAGATCGCGAGAATTTCAACTTGGCAAACCGAACCTCTCGGAGTAGTATGCGGCGGCGCTGGCGGCAGGTTGCTTTGCTGTCGGCGCGGCTTCGAATTGGAGGCGTCGATGGCGGTTGATCTCAGAGGGCGTTCCTTCCTCAAGTTGCTCGACTTCACGCCGGAGGAGATCCGGGGCTTGTTGGCTCTGGCAGCCGAGCTCAAGGCCCAAAAGAAGGCTGGGATACGGGGCCGGGCGCTCGACGGCTTGAACATCGCCCTGCTCTTTGAAAAGCCATCCACCAGGACCCGCTGCGCCTTCGTTGTCGCCTGCGTCGACGAGGGGGCGCACCCGGAGTACCTGGGCAAATCCGATATTCAGTTCGGCAAGAAGGAGACCGTGGCCGATACGGCGCGGGTTCTCGGCCGGTTCTTCGACGGCATCGAGTTCCGCGGATTCGCCCACCAGACGGTCGAGACTCTGGCCAAGCACGCCGGCGTGCCGGTGTGGAATGGGCTCACCGACGAGTGGCATCCGACCCAGGTCCTCGCCGATCTGCTCACCATCGAGGAGGAGTTCGGAGATCTGGACGGGCGAACCCTGGCATTTGTCGGCGATGGCCGCAACAACATGGCGAACTCGCTCATGGTGGGTTGCGCCAAGCTTGGGATGCACTGCCGGATCGTCGCCCCTGACGAGCTCCACCCCGAGGCGAATCTGGTGGCGGCCATCTCCGAGATTGCGGCTATCACCGGAGGATCGCTGCTGATCACCTCCTCGGTCGAGGAAGGGGTGGCCGGGGCGGACGTCATCTACGCCGACGTCTGGGCCTCGATGGGCGAGGAGGACCTGATTGCGGAGCGCATTCGCATTCTTGGTCCCTACAAGATCACGGCGGAGATGATGGCTGCCACGGGTCGTGCGGACACCATCTTTCTCCACTGTCTGCCCAGCTTCCACAACCTCGACACCGAGGTTTCTCAAAAATACCCCGACGTCCGCGAGGTCTCAGACGAGGTTTTCGAAGGTCCGCAGTCGCGGGTCTTCGATCAGGCCGAGAACCGGCTCCATACCATCAAGGCAGTGATGGTGGCGACCCTGGCCACCTAGATTCGAACGGAGGTCAGCCAACCATGCGGCGAATCTTGGTACTAGGGGCTGGTCGCTCGGCGCCATATCTGATCCAGCGGCTTTTGGAGGGCGCGTCGGAAAAGGGCTGGCAGGTGACGGTTGCGGACCGTGACATTGAGCTGGCCCGTGAACGCGTCGGCGACCACCCCAACGGCCGTGCCGTCGCCCTAGATGCGAGCGACGAGCAACAGCTGGCGGGTCGTATCGGTGCCGCGGACGTGGTGGCCAACGTGCTCGCGCCGGCCTTTCAGGGCCGAGTGGCCCGCCTCTGCGTGGAGTCCGGTACGCACATGGTGTCGGTTTCCTACCTCAAGGACGAGACCCGGAACCTCGATGTCCGTGCGCGCGAGCGCGGGGTGCTGCTGCTCGGTGAGATGGGTCTCGATCCCGGCATTGATCACATGATGGCGGCGGAGGCGGTGCGCGCAACCCGCGCCCAGGGCGGTGAGATCCGCGCCTTCCGGTCCTTCGGCAGCGGCGTGCCGGCGCCGGACTCGCGATCGAACCCGCTCCGGTATATGGTCACCTGGAACCCGTGGAACGTGGCGACTTCGGGATTGGGTGGCGCCCAATACCTGCTGCGTGGCACCATCCGGGTAGTGCCCCATGAGAGGCTCTTCCTCCACACCTGGCCGGTGGAGGTCGACGGCGTTGGCACGCTCGAGGCCTATCCCAACCGGGACTCGCTGTCCTACCTCGAGCACTTTGGCCTCGACCGGGTCCACACGATGATCCGAGGTACCCTTCGCTACCCGGGCTTCTGCGAAACCTGGGCCAAGGTTGTGCGCCTCGGTTTGAACAACGACGCCCTACCGATTCCCGGCCTGTGCGAGCGTTCGCCGCGGGAGGTCGTGGGGATGTTCCTGCCAATCCCGGTCGATGACGAACATGTGGAGGAAGCGGCCACGCTCTTTCTTGAGCTCAACCCCACCGGGCGCCTGATGGAGAACCTCCGCTTCCTAGGACTCTTCGACACCGAGCCGGTCGGCTGCGCGGGCGACACGGCTGCAGCGATGCTCTCTCATCTCTTGGAGGACAAGCTCGCACCGTTTCCCGGAGCGCGCGACATGGTGATTATCGTCCATGAGATGGAGGTGGAGTTTCCCGATCAGGAACGGCCGGCCGAGCGCCAGACCTTCACCATGGTGGAGTACGGCGAGCCGCTGAAGATGTCGGCAATGGCCAAGACCGTTGGTTTGCCCGCGGCCATCGCGGTCGAGATGCTCTTCGCGGGCGAGCTCGATCTCACCGGCTGCCGGCTGCCGACCCACCCCGCGATCTGTGATGTCGTGCTCTCCCGCCTGCGCGCGGAGGGCCTTGAATTCAGCGAAAAGGTGGAGCCGCTAACCTAGTGCTAGTGGTCCACATGGAAGGAGAACGGAATGAAGAAAGTCGTCGTCTTTGGGGCAGGCCTGGTGGTCCGCGCCCACGTGCGCTATCTGTTGGATCATGGATTCGAGGTCACGGTCGCCAGTCGTACAGTGCGCAAGGCGGAGGAGATCGTCGATGGCCATCCCAATGGCACCCCGATGGCGTACGACATCACTGTCGAGCCCGAGCGCCTTGGGGAGATCATCGCCGACCACGACGTGGCGGTGAGCCTGCTGCCGTGGCAATTCCACCCGCAGGTGGCTCGGACGTGCCTCGAACAGGGCAAGCACATGGTGACGACGTCGTACGTCAAGGACGAGATGGCGGCGCTCGATGCCGAGGCCAAATCAAAGGGCGTGATTCTCTTCAACGAGCTCGGCGTCGACCCCGGCATCGACCACATGACGGCGATGAAGGTGATCGACCGGGTGCAGGCGGACGGCGGCGAGATCACGACCTTCCAGTCCTACTGCGGCGGTCTGCCGGCGCCCGAAGCCAACGACAACCCCTTTGGCTACAAGTTCTCGTGGAGCCCGCGCGGGGTGTTGCTCGCCGGCCTCAACAATGCTCGTTACCGGCGTGATGCCAAGGTCGTCGACGTTCCCGGCAAGGAGCTCTTCGATCACGTGTGGCCGGTGTCGGTGGCCATCGAAGGCGAGGGGACGGCCCTCGAGGGCTATCCAAATCGTGACTCGATGCCCTACACCGAGGTCTACGGCATCGACCCGCGCGACACGATGTTCCGCGGCACCCTGCGCTTCCCGGGCTGGTGCGAGACGATGAAAAAGGTGGCGCGTCTCGGCTGGCTGCGCACCGATGGCATCGACGGTCTCGAGGGCAAGACCTATGCAGACCTCACCGCGCTGCCTCAAGGCCGACGTCGCGGCGCATCTCGGAATCGACGCCGACGGCCCCGAGCTTGCCAAGATGGAGTGGCTGGGCCTCCTCGGCTCGGACCCGCTGCCGGGACCGCCGGCGCCGGTGGACATCCTCACCGACCGCATGCTCGAGAAGATGTCCTACGCACCGGGCGAACGCGACATGCTGGTCCTCCAGCACACCTTCGTCGCCGAGTTCGCGGACCGCACCGAGCACATCACCTCGACCATGATCGACTTCGGCATCCCCGGCGGCGACTCGTCGATGAATCGTACCGTCGGTCTGCCGGCGGCGGTCGCCGCGCGTTTCATCCTCGAGGGACGGTTCGACCAACCCGGCGTTATCGTCCCGGTGATGAAGGAGTTCTACGAGCCGGCGCTCGAAGAGCTCGAAAGGCTCGGCATCCAGTTCAGTGAAGAGGTGGAAATCATTTCGAATTCTTAATTCTCAATTCTCAGTTCTCAATTCCGGACAGCCGCCCACTGCGCAAAATGAGTGGGTGGGCGGCATTGAGAATTGAGAATTCAAAATTGAGAATTCGCCCGGTTACGGCCGCGTCCTCCCGCTGGGGTGGCGTGTCGGATCGGCGGTTTCCACGATCTTGAGGTTTTTCACGTACCAGCCATCTGCGAATCGGCCGTCCCAGTGGGTGCAGCCGTCGGTGCCGAGGTCGAAGCGAAGTTGAATGGTGTCGCCGGGTTGGGCAAGCTCGTCGAGGGCGATCTGAGTCTGGCCCCAGGAACCGACGACCTTGCCCTCGTCGAGGCCGGAAAAGGCCTTTTCGCCGGTCAACGGGTTGGTGTTCGTGGCGCTTCCCGGTTCGGTATCGATGGTGGCGTTGTAGGGGTTGAACAAAAAGGCGCCCATTCCGATCTCTTGAAACGGACCGCCGTTGACGCTGATCTTGAGGTTGCCGCCATCCCTGACGGGTTCGATGGCGACATAGTGATCGAAGAAAAGGACCAGTTGTTCGGCGCTCTCGGGCAGGTCGATTGACGGGCTGTCGAGATGCATGACGCCGGACTGGTCGTCGCTGCCGGGCTCGCAATCACCGATGCCCGGGATATCGGTTGCGAAGATGGCCCCGCCCTGGCCGCCCTCGGGCAGTTGATCGGTCCACACCCAGTCGCGCCGATCGTACTCCCGGTAGACGCCCTGGTTGCTCCTGCGCCAGGACGCACCGGGATCGCGGTCAAAGCTCTCCGAGAACACTACCTGACCTACCCACACCGGCGGTTCCTCGGAGGCGAGAACCGTGTTGCTGCACTCCTCCTCGGCGCCGCGCATGTTGACGGCGGCCATCGCCTCCGCGACCTGCTCGCAGTCCCCGGAGCTGATAGTCTTCGGCGATGGCTCGCCAGTCATGAGGTCGGTGAGGACGGCGCCGATGAGATCCGCACAGCTCAGCTCGAGGAGGTCCGCGTGGTCGGCGAAGTCGGTGGTCGGCACCTGGTAGACCGACATCGCCCGCCAGTAGATGTGGGCGGCCCGGGTGGCGCCGATTGCAGCCACCGTGCGCCGGTTGAACGTGCCACCATCGACGAGGAGGGCGAAGGCGTGGTTGGGACCCCCGCTCCTTGAGTGAACGCCACCGGAATCGCGGGTGCTGCTGCAGTAGAATCCGGAACCGGAGATTCCAGCCGCATCATTGAAGCACGGCGGGTTCCACATGTCGCGGATCGCGCCCGTCGGGTGCGTGTCCTCACCCATCAGCCAACGTACTGAAACATCGGTCGGAATGTCTTGTGCGATCGTGAGCTCAATACCGTCGGCAAGCGCGGCCTTGAAGGCCTCACCGTTTGATTTCGAGATCGACACCGCGGTGAGGTAATAATCTGGCCAACTAGAAGCGACCACTCCCGATCCCCGATCTTTATCGGTCACCATGATGACCGCGGCAGCCCCCGCATCCGCCGCCGCGGCGAGTTTCAGCACGTGTAGGCAGCTGCCGGATTCCATCAACGCAATGCGTCCCGGCGTAAATCCCACGAGGGGCTCACAGGCATCGCTCGTATTGCCGACTCCGTCGTCGACGAGCTCGATCTCACCGCGGACGTTCCACGGCGGGTCCGGGTTGAAGCCCCCACTGGCCCAAAAAGTGCCGGCCAGCGATTCGGGAGAGTGGACGGTGACATGCGGAGAGGTGATTTCACCGCCAAAGGTGGAGCAGGCGCCCTCAGTTCGAGCCGGGCCCGGTTCATCCAATCCGTCGTCGTTCAACAGGTCCACCAGCTCGCCGAAGATGTCCGAGTAGCTCTCGTTGAGCGCCCCGGGCTGGTAGGCGTAGATCAGGCCATGGGTGAACTGAGTGTAGGCGTGGGTCCACTCGTGGCTGACCACGTCGTCTGCGACCATCGCGAAGCAGAAGTTGGTCGCGGTACCGTCCCACGCGGCGTTGGGGCTGGGACAGAGGTGGTCCCTGCGCTCGTAGATGCTGTGCATCGGAGCGTCGCTGCCGTCGTATGACAAATAGGCCCCGCCCGACAGATTGGCGAAGAGGTCGAAGGTCTGGCCCGAGAAGTCGATCAGGGAGTTGACCTCGTCATCCTTAACCGGAATGCCGAGGCCCCTGAACGGCAGGCGATCCCCCTCGGACCAGATGACGTTGTCGAGCTCGTACTGGGAAATGACCCTGGTGAGGTCGTGGATGCCCTCGATTCGGTCGACGACGGCGCCGTTGTGGGCATCGACGTAGGCGAGCTCACGTACCTCCCGCCCCGCGGTCACCTTGATCTCCCACACCAAAATGTCGACGCCGGGCACGCCGCGGGCGAGACCGGCGCGGTAGACGTAGAGGGTCGCGGGGGCGGTTTTGAGTTCTGAGGGATCCAGATCGTTTTCCTTTGCAACCACGCCCCGGGCGATGACTGCAGCCTCACGGTCGCTGAGGGTGGGGGTGGGATCTACATTAATGTTCGGGATGAAGGTGCCGTTGATGGTCACGATCTCGCCGTGGGGGTCGAAGTGAGCCCGTAGCACTGCGGCAAAGACCGGGACGCCCCGATAGACCTGCTGGTAGCTGAGGTGAGTCATACCCAGGATGTCGACCCGCTCGTCGGTTTCCTCGAGCTCACGTGCCGGGTCCTCGATTCCGAGCGCCACTCCATACCGTCCGAAGAACGTTGTCGCCTTCGCCTTTGGCGAGCCGCCCTCGAGCTGAATCGCTCCGGCGGGGATGCGCAGGAGACGCGGGACGCCGGTGGCCGGGTTGGCGGTGGTCTTCAACGCGCCGCCGGTGTCATCCGCCAGCCGTTCCATTGCCGCCCATATCCGGGAAGCTCCACCGTTCGGCTCCGTCGTCGGATCCGAGTCGGGCACCGCTCCAGGCACGGGCACAGCCGCAAACGCGACAAGGGCCGCGCCGATGGCGATCTTTCGTTTCAACGTATCCCTCCGGAAGTCACGCATGTTCTCGAATCGTGACCCACCGATCATAGATCACCCTCCCGGTTGAGCGACCGCGCTGTCCATACCTGAGAGGCCGCTGATCGGGTCGTAGATGGCAATTGTCACCGTGTTTTCGGTTGCAGGAACGAGAATGCGCCGTTCGAGATTCATGTGTTTCGATCCCGCGGGTTTTCCGGGAACGAAGATTCGTTGTTGATCCTCCGTGATCCCCCGGAGGTGACCACTGTCGTCGTGAACAGCAAGGAAGACATCGATGTTCCCCGAAAGTCCATCGTTGAGTGGAATCAACGCTAGGGAGGAGAGCGGAGTGGCGGCGGTGATCTTCACCTCCATGCGGTCGTCGCCGACGATCTTGGTGTGGAGGTCGAGCTCGACGGGGAGCGCCCCTCCCTGCTTGGAAAACTCGGAGGGAGTGGCGAGCTGTTCAACGAGGATGGTGCGCGGGTCGAAATCATAGTATCCCTTCTTGTGACGCACCTTCAGAGGCCCCCGTCCGTGCACCTTGACATCGATGTCGTGGATCTTGCCGTCGTGGGCGTGCGGCACGATGAAGGCCAGAGAGTAGTAGGCGCCAGTATCACGCGTCGCGGTGTCGATCACCATCTCCAGGTCATTCGACTCAAAGGTATCCCCGCCGGTTCTGACGGCCAGAATGGCCGCGGCATCAGTGGTCGAGAAGCTGAGACTCGAGCGTTTGGCGAGGGTTGCCGAATGGCGCGAGTCGGCATTGGCCACCGGCACTTCAAGGCCGCGTGAACTCATCCCGTAAATCTTGAAACCGGCGGTCGATGCCTGCCGGGCGACGTCCTGCCACAGGTCGGTGGTGTCGACGTAGCGCATCATGTCCCGCGAGTTCAAGTCTCCGCAGCCTGCAAAGGGGGCGCTCGAAGGACCCGGGTGGAAGAAGACGCACGCTTTGGCGCCGGGAATCGCGCCATACGCTTTGAAGAGATTGGTCAGGGCGCGGGTCGTCTCGGGCATGCCGAGGGCCTGCTCGGCCATGCTCAGGCTGCACCAGGCGCCGGCCATGAGCGGCGCCTCTCCGGCCAAGCGGAATGAGACTGGCAGCTCGGTGCGTTGAGCCAACACTCCGCCAAAGAGCCCTCGCAACGAGCTGAGACCCTCAACGACGGTTTCGGTGTCGGTAGTGGGAGGCACAAGGCAGCGCGGATCACCCCCTACAAGAGCTACGGACCACTGCACGCCGGAGCCGGAGTGTGCGGTGACGAGGTCCTGCGCGGCGGCAGCCGCGCGACGTTGATAGGGCATATCTGGGACGCTACTCGAATCAAACGCCAGGACCACCAGGCGCTGGAGATCAGATGGTGGCGGCAAAATATCGTCTGCCGCTCGAACATTTCCGGCTCCCGGCTCGTCGATCCTTCCGTCGGTAACACGTTCGAAGTGGGTGATCTCCCGGCGCTCGCCGTCCTCCCATATCTCGAAGTCGTCTCGAGTCAGATCGGTGACGGGATGGTCGAGGAGGGTTGTTACAACCACCCGCAGGGTGACCAGGTTGACCTCGACGCGATCGGTGAATACCGGCAGACCATCCGTGACCACCTGGGCCGACGGCGTTGCGGTGGCCAGAATCAGCAGGGCCAAGCCGATCCGCAGGAACCTTAATGTCTCCTCCCGATTACACATCCGTCCTCCAACGATCACAGTCCGTTCGTCTGGGTTGTCTCGACACCAGCGATCTGCTTGAGTGCGTCCATCTGCAGGCTAAAGCATCCGCAAGACCTGTGCCACATCGTCTTGAACAACTACAGCGGAGGATCATCTCTGCTTTTGACTCTGAGTCAATCTGTGGGCAGATTTCCGATGGGTGGGCGGCATTGAGAATTGAGAATTCAAAATTGAGAATTCTGTCGGCGGGCGCCTGCTATTCTCCTCCCCCGTGACTGACGTTTTCCGCCACCGCGAGCTCATGATCTCGGGCTCGATCGACCGTGCGATCCTCCACCTCGGGGTTCCCGCGGCGGCTGCGGCGCTGCTGCAGGCGGGCTTCCTGGTTGTGGATACGTTCTGGCTCGGCCGGGTCGGTCCGGTGGCGCTGGCGGCGGCCTCGACCGCCGGCTTCATGATGTGGCTCGCCCAGACTCTGGGCGACGGCGCGGCCTCGGGCTCGGGCTCAGTGCTGGCGCGGGCGGTGGGTGAAGGCGATACAGGGGCGGCAGCCCGGGCGGCGACGGCCGGCCAGACGCTGGCGGTGTGGGGCTCGGCCCTGGTGTCCACCGCCGGCCTGCTTTCGAGCCACGCGATCTTCGCCTTTATGGGGACCGCGCCGGCAGTGACTGCGGACGGCTTGCACTACATGTGGGTGATTCTCGCCGGCATGCCAGCCTACTTCCTCTTCGTGTGGATGTCGGCGTCCTTCCGCGCGGTGGGCGATGCGAACACGCCGCTCAAGCTGCTGGCGTTGGCCGCGGCGGTGAACCTGGTCGTCGACCCGCTGCTCATTTTCGGGCTCGGTCCGCTGCCGGCGCTCGGGGTGGCGGGGGCGGCCCTGGCCACCGTTCTCTCGTGGTTGGTGGCCTCGGCGTGGGGTTGGGTCCTCCTTGGCAGGCTCGGCATCCGGCCGCGACCGTTCGCCATCCTGCGCCCACCCCGTTTCGAAACCTGGCGCGCCCTGCGGGTGGGTCTGCCGCTAGGTCTCGAAGGTGCGTTCTTCTCGCTCATCTACATCCTGCTGACCCGGGTGATCACCTCCTTCGGCACGCCGGCGGTGGCGGCTCTTGGCATCGGCCACAAGCTCGAGGTGCTCAATTACTTCGTGTGCGCGGGCATGGGGGCGGCAGCGACCACCCTGGTCGGCCAGAACCTCGGCGCGGGCGACCCCCGCCGGGCGGTGCGCTCGGCGTGGCGGGCGCTCTTTCTCACCTGTCTGCCGGTGGGGGCTGTGACGGCGCTGCTGGTCGCCTTCCCCGCGTCCGCGGTCGGAGTCTTTTCGAGCGATGGCGACGTGGTGGCCGTAGGGGTCACATACGTGCTCCTGGTCGGCCTCACACAGCTCTTCATGGCCGCCGAGGTGGTGCTGCTGGGCGCCTTCGCCGGCGCCCAGTGGACGGCGGTTCCGGCGGTCATCGAGATCGGATTCACTGCCGTCCGGGTGCCGCTTGCCATGTGGCTCGTGGCGATGGGGTGGGGAGTGGAAGCGGTGTGGTTTGCGATCGCCTCCACCACTGTGATCAAGGGATCCCTTCTCGCCGCTCTCTTCGGCCTCCGCTACGGACGCGGCTGACGAGGAGGCAAGGCTGTTCGCACATAGGGCGCGTCCCTTGGAGGTGCCTGGCATCCTCTCGGGAAGCGCGTTGGGAGAAGAGCACCTCGAAGTTGGATGCGTCTTCCCGGAGCACGAGCACAGGCACGGAGACGGAGATGGGCCGGGGTGTGTACAATACCCCGGCACATGGGAGGAATCATGATTGACTCAATTCGTAAATCGCTCGCAGACCAGGCCTCGCTGCTCGACTATGAGTGCACGGGGATTGCAAAGGACCAGCTCCATCTTCCGGGGCCCGATTTCATCGATCGTGTGGTGGCGCAGACCGACCGCTCGCCGCAGGTGATGGCATCGCTGCAGCGGATGTACAACACCGGCCGCATGGCCGGCACCGGTTTTATCTCGATCCTGCCGGTGGACCAGGGGATCGAGCACTCGGGTGCGGCATCCTTTGCCCCCAACCCGATCTACTTTGATCCGTCCAACATCGTCAAGCTTGCGGTCGAGGGCGGTTGCAACGCGGTCGCCTCGACCCTCGGTGTGCTCGGTGCTGTATCGAGAACCTATGCCCACAAGATTCCGTTCGTCGTCAAGATCAACCACAACGAGATGCTGACCTACCCGAACGATTTCGACCAGACCATGTGGGCGTCGACCGAGCAGGCGTGGAATCTGGGTGCGGCTGGGATTGGCGCCACGATCTACTTTGGCTCCGACAACTGCCGGCGCCAGATTATGGAGATCTCGGACGCATTCCAGCAGGCCCATGAGCTCGGGATGTTCACCATTCTGTGGTGCTACCTGCGCAACTCGGCCTTCAAGAAGGACGGGGTTGACTACCACGCGGCGGCCGACCTCACCGGCCAGGCCAACCACCTCGGCGTGACCATCGAGGCCGACATCATCAAGCAGAAGCAGGCCACAAACAACGGCGGCTACACCGCGATCGGCTTTGGCAAGACGAGCCCCCTGGTGTATGACAAGCTGGTGCCGGACAACCCCATCGAGCTCACCCGCTGGCAGGTGGTCAACTGCTACATGGGCCGCGCCGGCCTCATCAACTCGGGCGGTGCGTCGGGCGACAACGACCTGGCGCAGGCGGTCACCACCGCAGTCGTCAACAAGCGCGCCGGCGGCATGGGTATGATCTCCGGCCGCAAGAGCTTCCAGAAGCCCATGAAGGACGGTGTCGAGCTCCTCAATGCCATCCAGGACGTCTACCTCTGCGAGGATGTCACGGTAGCCTGAGCAAGTTAAGAGTAAAGAGGTTAAGGGTCAAGCTGACCTGAAACGCTGTACTGAATAGGCACGGTCTTAACTCTTTACCCTTAACCCTTTACAGCAATTCGCCACGCACGAAAAACGGCCCGCCATCATGGCGGGCCGTATTTTCGTGCGCGGTGAATTGCTACATGATGGCGTACAGTGGCGCCTTCTCGCCCGACCGTATGGCTGCGCCTTTGGCGGCGACTGTTGGCAGCGCTCGGTAGGCGAAGTGGATCGCGGTCTGGATCTTGTTGTGGTAGTAGGCGGCCTCCTCGTTTCCCTTGAGGAACTCTTTGTAGGCCTTCTTGTCATCGGTGTCGACGCCCGCTTCGTCGAGGATCGCGGCGAGCTTTTCCTTGGCGATGATGGACTGGTCCATGAGGAGGTGGGCGGCGAACACCGTGCCCACCATGTCGAGCAGCGGCGGGGCGTTGAGCAGAACGAGCTGGATCGCATCCGGTCGCTTGGTGAGCTCCTTGGAGATGGTTTCGATCTGCTTGAGCGCCGCGGCCAGCATCCATGCCGGCTCCATCATCTCGGCGTCGCCGCGGAGCTTCTTGAAGGTCTTCTCGGCCATGCCGAGGAGCTCGCGGATGGTCCTGCCATCGTTCATGGGAAGCTTGCGGGCCACGAAGTCGAGCGCCTGGATGCCGTTCGTACCTTCATAGAGGCAGGCTATCTCGACATCGCGCATGAGCTGCTCGGCGGGGTAGTCGGAGGTGTAGCCATAACCGCCGTGGACCTGGACGCACCAGTGGGTGACCTGAAGGCCCCACTCCGAGCACCAGGCTTTGCAGATCGGGGTCAGCATCTCCACGTAGTCCTGGTAGCGCTCGCTCTCCTCGCCCTCGGCGAGGTGGGACATGTCGACATAGTAAGCGGTCTGCAGGAGGAGGGACCGCATGGCCTCGGTGTAGGCCTTGGAGCTGAGGAGCATCCGGCGTACGTCGGGGTGCTCGATGATCGGAACCTGGGGCGCGTCGGGGTTCTTGAACTCCTTCCAATTACGGCCCTGGAGCCGTTCGTGAGCGTAGGAGAGCGCCTGCTGGTGGGCGGCGCCGGCAGCGGACGAGCCCTGAAGACCGACATCGATCCGTGCGGGGTTCATGAGGTGGAACATGAGCTTCATGCCCTGCAGCTCCTCGCCGAGGAGGAACCCCTGGCAGGCGTCGTTCTGACCGAAGACGAGGGTGCAGGTGGGCGATCCGTGGATG